>JACCDZ011776591.1_pt1 | contig 53289 bp, 54 predicted proteins | sample 7449551 | NCBI WGS metagenome assembly JACCDZ01 (sample SAMN15323452, study PRJNA562643) | freshwater metagenome | isolation source: river surface water | place: USA:Blue River Watershed | collected 2017-08-18 | reverse complement strand
TGTCGCCCAGCACCAGACAGACACTGTCTTTACCGATGAAGTCCTCGCCGATCAGGAAGGCTTGCGCGAGACCATCCGGTGAAGGCTGCTCGGCGTATTGCAAACGGATACCGAATTGCGAGCCATCGCCTAGCAGGCGCTGATACATGGGCAAGTCATAAGGCGTGGAAATGATCAGCACCTCCTGCACACCCGCCAGCATCAGCACGGACAGCGGGTAATACACCATGGGCTTGTCATAGATGGGCAACAGTTGCTTGGACACGCCCAAGGTGATGGGATGCAGCCTTGTGCCGGAGCCTCCGGCAAGGATAATTCCCTTCATCACACTCTCTCCGCGTAGTTTTTCTCAACCCAGTCGCGGTAGGCACCGCTTTTCACATTGGCAATCCATTCCGGATTGGCCAGATACCACTGCACGGTTTTGCGCAGGCCAGTGGCAAACGTTTCGGCAGGCTTCCATCCCAGCTCTTGTTCCATGCGCGACGCATCAATCGCATAACGCCGGTCATGACCGGGGCGATCTGCCACAAAGGTGATTTGTTCACGGTAATGCTTGCCATCGGCGCGCGGCGAAAGCTCATCCAGCAGCGCACACACCATATTCACGACATCAAGATTTTTCTGTTCGTTGCAGCCGCCGATATTGTAAGTCTCGCCTACACGCCCAGACGCCAGAACGCGGCGTATGCCCGTGCAGTGATCCTCGACATACAGCCAGTCCCGCACTTGCTGGCCATCGCCATAGACGGGCAGCGGCTTGCCCTCCAGCGCATTCAGGATGATGAGCGGAATCAGCTTTTCCGGAAAATGCAGGGGGCCGTAGTTATTGGAGCAGTTGGTGGTCAGCACGGGCAGGCCATAGGTGTGATGCCAGGCACGCACCAGATGATCCGATGCCGCTTTGGAGGCGGAGTAAGGGCTGTTGGGCGCATACGGTGTGCTTTCGCTGAAAGCCGGATCATGCGGCCCCAGCGTTCCAAACACTTCATCCGTAGACACATGCAGGAACCGGAACGCTGCGCGCTCTCCATCCGGCAGCGATTGCCAATAGCCGCGCACGGCCTCAAGCAGATTGAAGGTGGAAACCACATTCGTCTGTATGAAGTCGGCAGGGCCATGGATTGAGCGATCCACATGACTCTCGGCGGCAAAATTCACCACCGCTACCGGCGAGTGATGCTGCAGCAAGCCAGCCAGAATCGCTCTGTCACCAATATCTGCACGCACCAGCTCATAGCGAGACGAATCTGCTGTGCCCAGGTTTTCCGGATTGCCGGCATAGGTCAACTTGTCAACCACAACGACGTAGTTGTCAGTCTCGCGCAAACACTGCAGAACAAAGTTGGAGCCAATAAAACCGGCACCGCCGGTCACCAGAATGGTTGTCGTCATGATTCCTTCATGTGAGGCAAGCAAACCGGGCGGAGGCCATGGTCTCCGCTCGAAAAGTGCGAACTATATCACTGCAATAACTGTCTTCGCCCTTGCGTGATCAGGATTTTGGCTTGGGGCCCGTTGGGCCGAGGGCGCTGGTTTGCTGGATATTGAATTCGACCGCCGCCTTCGACAAAACATCACCCTTGGCATTAAGCACCCTGACCTCTAGCCGGTGCGTTCCGCGATCAAACTTTTCTGATGACAAAGAGCCGATGGCACCACTCTGCTCCTGCCCATCCAGCAAATAGACCATGCGATGGCCATTGGCGACTGAGGGCGAGACGCTGACTGCCACCGGAATTTCCTCTTCCGCATTTTTCTGGAAGGTGGCTCCGGGCTGGGGACTCTGGATCACGATCTCGTAATCAACATTCCCCGCTTTTGGCAGAGGCTGTGGTGATGACTTCCTGCTTCCCCCCTGAAAGGCCGGCACCGTCATCAGCGGCTTGGTTTCGACTTTCTCGGCCTTGCCCGCATCCGCCTTGTCCTTGGGCGGACTGTCGGTAAAGACCTGATTGCCGTTGCTGTCGATATAGCGATAGACATCGGCCTGCACGGTGGAAAAAGCCAACATGGCCGTGAGCGCCAGAAGAATGCGATACAGGGACATGAGCCTGACTCCGAAAGACTGGGACCCGGGAGATTATCCCCTTCCCGGGCCAGCCGCGAATAGGCAGATACCAAAATGCAAAAAAGCCCGCAAAAGCGGGCTTCTTTGTGAAACAGGCGACCCCTGAAGGCCGCCAAGCCGGGATTAGCAGCTGTAGTACAGATCGAACTCGATCGGGTGCACCTGGATGCTGACCAGACGGGCTTCTTCGGTCTTGAGCTCGATATAGGCGTCGAGCATTTCCTTGGTGAACACGCCGCCCTTGAGCAGGAACTCGTGGTCGGCCTTGAGGGCGGCCAGAGCCGTCTCCAGGTTTTCGGCCACGGTCGGCACCAGTGCGTCTTCTTCCGGCGGCAGATCGTAGAGGTTCTTGCTGGCGGCTTCGCCCGGGTGAATCTTGTTCTGGATACCGTCCAGGCCGGCCATCAGCAGCGCTGCGAAAGCAAGGTAGGGGTTGGCAACCGGATCCGGGAAGCGGGCTTCGCTACGACGGCCTTTGGGGTTGGCCACGTAAGGAATACGAATGGAAGCGGAACGATTGCGGGCGGAGTAGGCCAGCTTGATCGGGGCTTCGTAGTGCGGCACCAGACGCTTGTAGGAGTTGGTGGACGGGTTGGTGATGGCGTTCAGCGCGCGTGCGTGCTTGATCACACCACCGATGTAGTACAGAGCCAGCTCGGAGAGACCCGCATACTCGTCGCCCGCGAACAGGTTCTTGCCATCCTTGGAGATGGACATGTGCACGTGCATGCCGGAACCGTTGTCACCAACAATGGGCTTGGGCATGAAGGTGGCGGTCTTGCCGAAAGCATGAGCGGTGTTCAGCACGGCGTACTTGAGCTGCTGGACTTCGTCGGCCTTGCGCACCAGGGTGTTGAAGGACACGCCGATTTCACTCTGGCAGGAAGCCACTTCGTGGTGCTGCACTTCAACGCGACCCGGGCCCATGATGGCTTCGATGGCATTGCACATGGCAACGCGCAGGTCCTGCGAGGAGTCGACCGGGGGCACGGGGAAGTAACCACCCTTCACGCGCGGACGGTGACCGGTGTTGCCGCCTTCGTAATCGTTGTTGGTGGACCAAGCCGCTTCTTCAGCAATGATCTGGTTGGACACACCGGACATGTCGATCTTCCACTTCACTTCGTCGAACACGAAGAACTCGGGTTCCGGACCGAAGAAGGCGGTGTCACCGATACCGGTGGACTTCAGATAGGCTTCGGCGCGCTTGGCGATGGAACGCGGGTCGCGCTCGTAGCCCTGCATGCTGGACGGCTCGATGACGTCGCAGGTGATGACCACGGTCGGTTCGTCGAAGAACGGGTCCATGAAGGCAGTGGCGTCGTCCGGCAGCAGGATCATGTCGGAAGCTTCGATGCCTTTCCAACCGGCAATCGAGGAGCCGTCGAACATCTTGCCGGTAACGAAGGTCTCTTCGTCCACGGTGCCGGCGGGGAAGGAAACGTGCTGTTCCTTGCCTTTGGTATCGGTAAAGCGCAGATCAACCCACTTTGCTTCGTGTTCTTTCATCAGGCCAAGCGTCTTCTTCGACATGTTTTATCTCTCCAGGAGCGTGCATGACTGGGGGTTGGTTTCGTCTTCAAGAAGCCATCAGGCAAAGCGGGGAAACCCCGGCCTCAGCCTCCTGGACGTCTCTCAAACACCGTGCCGCGTACGGGAGCAAGATGCATACCAGAACCAGCGCGCCCGCAGCCTGCGGTTTGCCGAGCCCTGATGGAGCTTTTCGTTCCCAACTAAAGCACTAAAAAAATGCACAAGAAGTCATCGTGCACCAAAAAACTACTTTTGGCCGACCTCAATGTGCAGATGGAACTCGTTTTCGACTTTTTCGGCAGACTTCACGCTATGACCATGAATCCGGCACCAGGCCGGAATATCATGCATGACGCCTGGATCAGTCGCTATAACCAGCAGAAGCTCACCGGTTTCCAGCTTTTCGATAGCATTTTGCGTGCGTATCACAGGCAGAGGACACAGCAGACGCCTTGCATCAAGTTGGTGCGCACTCACAGATACCAAGCCTCCGGCATTTGCTCGACACGCAGAGGCGCCACCTTTACCTGACGCGCCACGCCTCCTTTTTGCACAATCTCCACTTCAATCTCGCCCGCCTCGCGCCCCTGACTGAAGCGGCCGGCAATACGGGCCGCCTGCAGCAGGTCATCCGCGCTGGGCGTCCCGTCTACCAGTACCAGCGGGCCATTATGACTGACCATGCGGATATGGTGGAACTCGCGGCGATAGCCTTCCAGAAAATTGTTCTCGCCCTCCTCACGGCCGACAATCAACTTGTAATGCGGCTCGGGACGGATATGACGCCCCACCTTGAGCAGCATGATGTCGTCCAGCTCATAACGACGCTCGCCCCGCGAGGACCAGAGATCCGCCAGCTTGCGGGAGTAGTTTTCATCCGTCAGGAAGCAGCAGCCGCCCGCAGGCTGAGCCCAGTCAGTGAACCCAAACTTACGTGCAAGATCTATTTGCGGCTGGCGACTACGGCCACTGAAACCATGCAACTGCTCACGATTCACCCAACCCTCGCGCTCGGGCAGGGTAGGCTCGAGATTCCGGGCCGAAAGCGGGCGCAGCAGGCGGTCATCCGCACCGGACTCTTTGGCGATGATGGGCATGGTGGCCTTGCGTTGTGACTTCGGGCGCTGCCCCACGACCTCGCCGGTAATAATGAAGTCGAAGCCCTTGTCCGCGGCAAACTCGCGCGCCCGGTTCACATAGCCCATGGCCTTGCCGACCATGAAAATCTTGCAGTCCAGACAGGGGTTCAGATTGGCGCCATAACCATGTCTGGGGTTGAGCACGACATCCTTGTACTCTTCCGAGATATCGATGATGTGCAGCTTGATACCCAACTGCTCGGCGGCCCACAGGGCGTTGTTGCGCTTCTCTTTCTTCTGGTCCTGCTTGCGTATGGCGTGGGTGTGGCCCTCGACGCAAAACCCGGTGAAGAAGTTGATCCCCTCTACCTCCACGCCCTGCTCCTGCACCACGCGTACCGCCAGCAAAGAGTCCAGACCGCCCGAAATCAGGGCGAGCGCCTTGCGGCGAGGAGGGGTTTGGGAAGCGACAGCAGACATGAACAGACACGACAAGAGCGGAACAGGGCGCGCATTATAGGGCCACTTGCAGCCATTTTCAGCATGCCTTAAGCCGGATAAGACCGGATAAAGCCAGCCCCCGGAGACATTTCAGGATGAAAACCGCACTTGTACTGTTACTGGCCTGCCTGGCCGGAGCGGCTGTGGCCGACACCCGCACGCCCATCCCCTCCGCCCATGCCATTGCGCCCCAAATGGTGTTGGCCATGGACCGCATCCTGCCTGGCGCCACGGAAGACAAGATCAAGGCCTTGCTGCCGGAAGAGGCCCGCGCCGTGCTCAATCTCTATCTGACGGGTCAGGTGCGGCAATGGTATTTCCGTCAGGACCGCCCCGGCGTGGTGTTCATGCTGGAAGCCGGGAGCGTGGAAAGCGCGCAAGCCATGGTGGACGCCCTGCCGCTCAGCAAAGCCGGCCTGCTGGCCTACGACCTGATTCCCATCGGCCCCTATATTCCGCTGGCCACCCTCCTCAAGCCGGCAAGCCCCGCCAAAACCGGCAAGAAAAAGGCAAACTGACCGGGCCCGCGACCTCGCGTAGAATGCGCTCTCGCTAATACTCACCCGCGCAGGAGAGCCTCGTGACTGACTGTATTTTCTGCAAAATTGCGCAGCATGAAATTCCCGGCAAGATCGCCTTTGAAAACGAACGCGTCATCGCCTTCCATGATCTTTTCCCGCAGGCCCCCACGCACATTCTCATCATTCCAAAACAACACTACAGCACGCTGAATGACGTGCCGGCGAGCGCAGCCTCCCTGCTAGGCGAACTCATGACCACTGCCACTGTGCTCGCCAGGCAATTGGGCGTGGACGAAACAGGCTACCGCGTCGTCATGAATTGCAACAAGGATGGCGGACAGAGTGTTTATCACATCCATCTGCATTTGCTGGCAGGCCGCCAGCTGGGCTGGCCTCCGGGCTAAAACCGGCGAGACGTTAAGCAGGCTCTGAGACTGGAGAAAATCATGCGCCATTACTCCCTGATTGACCGCTTCATCAATAATGCCGACCGCGCCTTGCGCACGGTCGCGCCCAATGCTGTGCAGGCACAGCGCAGCAATCCGGCATCCATGCACTTCGAAAGCAATATGAGCGAAGAAGAACGCCGCCACGCAGCCGGGCTCATGCGTGTGAATCACACCGGAGAAGTCTGCGCGCAAGCGCTGTATCAGGGACAAGCCCTCACCGCCCGCCTGCCGGATGTACGTGCAGAAATGGAGCAGGCCGCCAATGAAGAAGAGGATCATCTGGCCTGGTGCCAGGAGCGCGTAAACGAGTTGGGCTCGCATACCAGTCATCTCAATCCAGTCTGGTATGCCATGTCTTTCGGCATAGGCGCTGCAGCCGGCTTAGCCGGAGACAAATGGAGCTTGGGATTTGTCGCAGAAACTGAAAAGCAGGTGTGCGCACATCTGGAAGGTCATATGGCGCGCGTGCCGGTACAGGATGAAAAAACCCGCGCCATCATCCAGCAAATGCATCATGACGAAGCCGAACACATGCAGATGGCACTACAGGCAGGCGCTGCCGAATTGCCAGCACCCATGAAAAAACTGATGGCGCTGGTGGCCAAAGTGATGACAGGCGCTGCTTACCGCATTTAATAAAAGGCAATAAAAAAGGCGCTTCCCAGCGCCTTTTTTATTGCAAAAAAACTCAGAGCCAGCCACTCTTGCGCAGTTGCGCCATGATGGCAGAGACAAAACCATCGAAGTTGCGCGAAGCATCGCGCTCCAGCAAAGTCTTGGTGCGCGCCTCCCACATCACATGACCATTGACCGCATCATAAAGACGGGTTTCTACCACGGCACGGCGCTCGACCAAGGGTGCTGTAGCGCGAATTTCCTGGGCATTATTGAAGCCATGCACCCAGGGATCTGATTCCCAACCAACACGCGAATCCGGAGTACGTGAAGGGGCCGCAAGGGAAAAGCTGAACTCCGGATAGTTTTCCTTAACATCCGTCACTTCATAATTTATAAGGCGAGTAACCAGCACACCCGTTACGCCTTCAGCTTTCGCGCGCGTAATCAATTGCTCACGGCTTGGCTGCTTCTCTCCGGGAAACCAGTCACTAGCCAGCAGCACGGTGCGCTTGCTACTGGCAAGACGCTTGGCAAATGCCGACTCCATCGTCTTCTGGATTTCCGGCGTCGCGTTAACGCCAATTACCAGAACCCTGCTGAGAGCAGCGGCCTCTGGCTTCTCACTCATGACATCCTGTACCTGCGTGTTCGAACATGCCACCAACACCAGTAGGGCTGGAAAAAACATCAATAGGCGCTTCATGCGTTTTTCTCCTGTCCATCTTCTTCAATAATGAAATCATGCGTTATCACGACACCCGCTTGCCCCAGCATGATGGAGGCCGAGCAGTATTTGTCGGCCGAGAGGTCAACCGCTTTTTTCACTTGAGCCTCCTTGAGTGCATGGCCTTTCACGATGAAACGCACGTGAATTCTGGTGAACACCGCAGGCACAGCATCAGCTCGCTCGGCGTCCAGTTCAGCCACACAGGAAGTAACGTTCTGGCGAGCCTTTTTGAGAATAGTCACAACATCAAAGGCCGTGCACCCGCCCAAACCCATCAACAGCAGCTCCATGGGGCGCGGCCCCAGATTGCGACCACCATATTCAGGCGCCCCATCCACCACCACGGCATGACCACTGCCGGACTCGGTTACAAACATCACATCCTGAACCCACTTCACTCTGGCTTTCATCACCACTCCTCACTGGGGACTGACCCCAAAGGTCAGAAACCGGCACAAAATCACAGTACCGGCGTTTAATACCTCGCAAAAGCTGTGCTAAGGTCGGGGCTTATAACGATAACCTGCGAAGGACGCAGCCATGGCCCGACTTCCGGTCAACGCTCACGTTCCCAATATCGATTCATTTCTCGATCAGTGCCACCGCCGAAAATATCCGGCACGCAGCACGATTATCTACGCTGGGGACGCCGGCGACACGCTCTATTTCATCATCTCCGGCTCTGTCTCGGTGGTCATCGAAGACGACGAAGGCCGTGAAATGGTTGTCGCCTATCTGAATGCCGGTGATTTCTTCGGCGAAATGGGCCTGTTTGAGGACAAGCCCGTGCGTTCGGCCTGGATCAAGGCCAAAACGCTCTGCGAAGTTGCCGAGATCAGCTATCCGAAATTCAAGGAAATGGCCAAACAGGATGCCGGCCTCATCTTCGCGCTTTCTGCACAGATGGCAGGTCGCCTGCGCGCCACCACCCGCAAGGTGGGGGACTTGGCCTTCCTTGATGTCACCGGCCGCGTCGCCCGCACCCTGCTCGATCTTTGCAAGCAGCCGGATGCCATGACACACCCGGACGGCATGCAGATCAAGATCACCCGTCAGGAGATCGGCCGCATCGTGGGTTGCTCGCGTGAAATGGTGGGCCGCGTACTCAAGTCTCTGGAAGAACAGGGACTGATTGCCGTGAAGGGAAAAACCATGGTGGTGTACGGCACACGCTAAGCCTGCCTCCAGCCCATAAAAAAGCCCGCAACGCGGGCTTTTTTATGGGCTATTCATTTCCACAACGTTCAAAGACAAACAACGCTTCCGCACAAAAACTGAAGCGCCCGCGGCGGAGTGGAGCCCAAGCGCGTACCGGGCATAGCGCATTGCCGACGCAGCTGCGCCAGCAATGTCATAGAAAAAGCTCTGCCAGCTTTTCGCCGGGCTCAGACGCACGCATGAAAGCCTCTCCAACGAGAAAGGCATGAACATCATGATCGCGCATCAGGGCCACATCATCCGGCTTGTGTATGCCGCTCTCGGTGACCACGCGGCGACCCGCCGGAATACGCGGCAGCAGATCCAGGGTATTGCGCAAGCTGACCTCGAAAGTCTTGAGGTTGCGGTTATTGATACCCAGCAGCGCTCCCGGCAAGGGCAAGGCTCGCTCCAGTTCATCACTGTCATGCACTTCAACAAGCACATCCAGACCGAACTCACGCGCACAAGCATTGAGCTCGTTCAGCTGTGCATCACTCAAAGCAGCCACGATCAGCAGGATGCAGTCGGCATTGATGGCGCGCGCCTCCACCACCTGATAGGGGTCAATCAGGAAGTCCTTGCGGATTACCGGCAAGGCACAAGCCGAGCGCGCTGCCTGCAGATAATCATTACTGCCCTGAAAGAAATCGGCATCAGTCAGCACGGAAAGGCAGGCTGCTCCGGCTTTTGCATAGGAACGGGCAATATCGGCCGGCCGGAAATCCGGGCGTATCACACCCTGGCTGGGCGAGGCCTTCTTGATCTCGGCAATCACGCCAGCCTGACCGGCCGCAATCTTCTTTTCTATGGACTGCTGGAAGCCTCGTACCGGATCCGCATGACGCGCGGCCTCTTCCTGTGCGGAAAAGCTTTTGCGCTTTTTGCCTGCAGCCACTTCCTCGACCTTACGATCCAGGATTTTCTGCAGAATGGTGGGAGCTGCCATGGATTTACTCATACTGTAGGTGCGAACTCATTCGCACGAATACCGGTTTGTGCGAATGAACTCGCACCTACATATTCAAACCGTAAAGGCCCGCGTGAACTCACGCAGATTGTCGAACTTCTCCAGCGCCTGACCGGTACTGATGAGATCATGCGCCAGAGCTACGCCCTGCTTGATGTCACGCGTCAGTCCGGCTACATAAATGCCGGCACCGGCATTCAGCGCAATCACGTCAGCCGCCTTTCCCGCATATTCACCCTGACGCTTGCCCAAGGCATCGCGTATCAGGGCCAGTGATTCGGCGGAGCTGGATACCGTGAGACCAATCAGGCTTTGGCTTTTCAGGCCTACATCTTCCGGCGTCAGTGTGTATTCGGTGATGACACCATTTTTCAGTTCTGCCACCTGCGTGCTGGTAGCCAGACTGAACTCATCCAGCCCGTCCTTGGCATGCACAATCAGCGCATGCTCGCTGCCCAGACGTTGCAACACTTCCGCCAGTGGCCGGCAGAGCTGACCATTGAACACGCCAATTACGTGGCGCTTCACGCCAGCCGGATTGGTCAGCGGCCCCAGAATATTGAACAGCGTGCGCAGTCCCACATCCTTGCGTGCCGCAATCGCATGCTTCATGGCCGAGTGGTGATTCACGGCAAACATGAAGCCCACGCCGACTTCACGTATGCAACGTGCAGTCTGCTCGGGCGTAAGCGAGAGATTAAGGCCGGCTTCGGTGAGCAGGTCAGCACTGCCGCTGCTGGAGGAAACCGCACGGCCACCATGCTTGGCCACATGCGCACCGGCCGCCGCCATCACCATGGCCGAGGCCGTGGAGACATTGAACATATTGGCGCCATCACCACCGGTACCGACGATATCCACCACATTCGACAAATCGCCAAGAGCAACCGGCGTCATCAGCTCGCGCATGATGCGCACAGCGCCTTCGATCTCATCCAGCGACTCGCCCTTCATGCGCAAGCCCATCACGAAAGCAGCAATCTGCGCATCGCTGGCAGCCCCGGTCATGATGCTGCGCATCACATCCTGCATTTCCGGCAGGGACAAATCGATGCGCTCGACAATACGCGCCAGTGCCGTCTTGATATCCATGCTCATTTTCCCTCGAGAAAATTCTTCAGCAGCTCATGGCCCTGTTCGGTGAGTATGGATTCCGGATGGAATTGCACACCCTCCACCTTCAGTGTCTTGTGGCGCACACCCATGATTTCATCCACGGAGCCATCCGGCAGCTGCGTCCAGGCCGTAATTTCCAGGCAATCGGGCAAGGATTCTTTTTCAATAATGAGCGAGTGATAGCGGGTGGCGGTCAGCGGATTTTTGAGGCCAGTGAAAACGCCAACATTCCGGTGCTGAATCGGGGAAGTCTTGCCATGCATGACCTGACGCGCCCGGACTACCTTGCCACCAAAAACCTGGCCGATGGACTGATGCCCGAGACAGACACCCAACACCGGAATCTTGCCGGCAAAGTGCTGGATGGCTGCCATGGAAATACCCGCCTCATTGGGCGAGCAAGGGCCGGGTGAAATCACGATTTTTTCCGGCGCCAGCTTTTCGATTTCTGCGAGGGTGATTTCATCATTGCGCACCACCTTCACATCCTGCCCGAGCTCGCCCAGATACTGCACGATGTTGTAGGTAAAGCTGTCGTAGTTATCGATCATCAGGATCATGACTGTGATTCCCCGGATTTTATGGCAGTAGCAACTTCAGCAGCGCGCATCAGCGCGCGCGATTTGCTCAACGTTTCCTGCCATTCCGATTCGGGCACGGAGTCCGCAACAATGCCGGCACCGGCCTGCACATGCATCACGCCATCCTTGATGACCGCCGTGCGTATCGCGATGGCGGTATCCATATTGCCGTTCCAGCCCAGATAACCGACGGCACCGCCATAAATACCACGCTTCACCGGCTCCAGCTCGTCGATGATCTGCATGGCACGCACCTTGGGTGCACCAGAGAGCGTACCCGCCGGCAGCGTGGCGCGCAGTACATCCATGGCAGAGACTCCGGGTTTGAGACTGGCTTCTACATTGGACACGATGTGCATCACATGCGAGTAACGCTCCACCACCATTTTTTCCGTCACACGTACCTGACCGGTTTTAGCCACACGACCGACATCGTTACGACCCAGATCAATGAGCATGAGGTGCTCGGCAATTTCCTTGGGGTCAGCCAACAGTTCGGCTTCCAGCGCCTCATCTGCATCTGGTGTGGCGCCACGTTTGCGCGTGCCGGCAATGGGACGCACTGTGACGACACCATCTTCCATGCGCGCCAGGATTTCCGGCGAGGACCCCACAATAGTGAGCTCGTCGGTGCGCATGTAATACATATACGGTGACGGATTGAGATGACGCAGGGCGCGGTACAAGAGCATGGGAGAGGCTGTAAACGGCGCGCTCATACGCTGTGAAGGCACCACCTGCATGATGTCGCCGGCGAGCACATATTCCTTGATGTGATCCACGCCACGCTTGAAGGCCTCCTGACCAAAGCTGGAGCTGAAATCACTTTCCTGCACCGTCTTGCTGACGCTGTCGTGCATGGCAGCGGTATCCAGCGATTCGCGCAGACGTTGCACCAGCGCATCCAGACGCTTTTCCGCCTGCTCACGTGCACCGGCTTCGGCGGGATCAATATGCGTGATGAGGAAAAGCTCGCCCTTGAGATTATCGAAGACCACCACGTCTTCGGACACCATGAGCTGGATATCCGGCGCACCAATGGGATCAGGCTTTACACAGGCGGCCAGTTTCTTTTCCACATAGCGCACACAGTCATAACCGAAAAAGCCGACCAGACCACCGGTGAACTTGGGCAGTTCCGGATGCGGAGCGACATGAAAGCGGCACTGGAAGTCTTCCACAAAAGCCAGAGGATCTGCCGACTCATGGCGTTCGATTTCCACGCCGTCACGCGTCAGCACCACACTGTGGCCACGCACGGTGAGTACGGTGCGCGCTGGCAGGCCGATGATGGAATAACGACCCCAGCGCTCACCGCCCTGCACGGACTCGAAGAGATAGCTGAAAGCGGAGTCGGCCAGCTTGAGGTAGACAGAAAGCGGGGTATCGAGATCTGCAAGGACAACGCGTGCGACCGGCACACGGTTATAGCCCTGGGAAGCCAGGACAGCGATTTGCTCGGGAGACATGAATAAGCTACTCGGAAACTCAAAAAACGGGCATGGAAAACGGCCGGGGTGGTGCAATCACCATCGCCAGTCGCGCCAACGCTTGTCCTGAGCCAGTAGCATCACGTTGAGAAGCCCGTTAACAGAGGGAATGAGAGCCCGCAGGTTAAAGCAGCTCGAAGAGTGAATCAACCAGCCAGTCCGGCTGCGCCGCCGCTACCGGCTCGCCATGGTTATAGCCCCAAGGCACCGCCACCACCTTGACGCCAGCGGCCTTCGCCGCCTCTACATCATTCCGGGAATCACCCACCATCAGGGCCTCGCCCGCCTTTAAGCCGAAGTGTTGCAAGCAATGCTGCAGAGGCAAGGGATGCGGCTTTTTATGCGGCAGGGAGTCGCCACCTAAAAGCAGATCGAAAGGCTGCAGGATATCCAGCGCCTCCAGCAAGGCTTTGGCTGGGGTATAGGGCTTGTTGGTGACGCAGGCCAGCTTGATGCCGGCGGCATGGCAGGCCAGCAGCAGCTCGCGACCACCCGGATAGACCGTGCTCACCGCACAGACTGACTCCTGATAGCGGACCATGAAACGCGCCAGCAGCTCATCATGCAGTGAAGGAGCCTGACGCTGATGCTCCAGCACACAGTACACAAGACGCGATGCGCCCCGCCCTACCCAGTTCTTTACCTGCGCAACACTCACCGGCGCCAAGCCGATATCGGCCAGCCCACGATTCAGGGACAGCGCGATATCGGCCACCGAATCCACCAGGGTGCCATCCAGATCGAACATCACGAGCTTGGGCGTGACGCCAAGTGCAGAGAAAAGAGACATAGGGGGTACCGTAAAACGTGAGTTCGCCGCGCTGCGGCTCGTGAATCGTGAATCGTGAATCGTGAATCGTGAATCGTGAATCGTGAATCGTGAATCGTGACAACTTACGAAGTAAGTTGAACCGCCGCAAGGCGGGCCCCGAAGGGGTGAGCCCGCAGGGCGAATAATCGTGAATCAGCGCTCTACCACAGGATGACATAAGGTCAAGGACATCGCGGCTAAAGCCGCTCCCACATTAAACCCAGCCGATCTCCCCAACCCTCTCCCCGCAAGCGGGGAGAGAGTGCGGCTTTTGCTTTACCGCTTTTTCTTCTCACGAGCCGCAGGCGCAATCACGATTCACGAGCCGCAGCGCGGCGAGCTCACGCTTCACTTCTTCACCTGTGCCAACTCAGAACGCATCTGCCGAATGGCCTCAGCATAATCTGGTGCATTGAAAATGGCCGAGCCAGCAACAAAGGTGTCAGCACCGGCCTGCGCAATCTCACGGATATTTTTCACGCCTACACCACCATCGATTTCCAGGCGTATCGGCAGCCCCGAAGCATCAATTTTGGCGCGTGCCTCACGTAATTTTTCCAGTGTATGCGGAATGAAGGCCTGGCCACCAAAGCCGGGGTTCACGCTCATGAGCAACACCATATCCAGCTTGTCCATCACATGATCGAGGTGATGCAGGGGCGTGGCCGGATTGAACACCAGTCCGGCCTTGCAGCCGGCAGACCTGATCAGGGCCAGCGAGCGGTCGATATGCTCGGAGGCCTCCGGGTGGAAGGTGATGTAGCTGGCGCCGGCCTCAATGAAATCACCAATGATGCGATCCACCGGCTTCACCATGAGATGCACATCGATAGGCGCGGTCACGCCGTATTTGCGCAGGGCCTTGCATACCATGGGGCCGATGGTGAGATTGGGTACGTAGTGATTATCCATCACATCGAAGTGCACGATGTCGGCACCGGCAGCCAGCACCTTGTCCACATCAGCGCCCAAGCGGGCAAAGTCAGCGGAAAGAATGGAGGGTGCAATCAGGTAATCAGTCATGGGGACTCCGGTTTAAAAGCGTGAATCAGTTCTTTACATTCTTTAGAAAAAGGACAGCGGTATCGCAACTAAAGCGCCCCCCTAGGGCAAGCGCTCTGCAGGAGGAGCGTTAGCCGCGATGCTTTTCCTCAAATCCTGCCTGCGGATATCTGTGCATCCAGCTCAGCCAGACGCTGCGGCGTACCCACATCTACCCAAGGACCGGAAAAATATTCGCCCGTCACTCTTTCTTCAACAATTGCTGCACGCAAGAGCGGCGCCAGTGCTCGCTTGCCGTTTTCCAAGCCGGCAAAAAGCTGCGGATGCAAAACAGAAAGACCGGAGAAGGTAAAGCGCGGCTCTCCCTCATTACGCACCGTGCATTCCTCACCGGCAAAAACACGGCCCTCCAGACTGAAATCGCCTTTGGTATTGTGCTCGGGATTACCTACCAGCACGAGATGCGCCAGCTTCTGCGTATGTGCAAAAGTGGTACGCAGCATGCTGAAGTCGTAACGCAGCCAGACATCACCATTCACCACAAGAAAAGGCTCATCGCCTAGCAAGGGCAGCGCCTTGATCAGGCCTCCGGCCGTTTCCAGCGGCTCACCTTCATGCGACCAGTGAATGCGCACACCGAATTGCTGGCCGTTGCCCAAGGCGGCTTCCAGCTTCTCACCCAGCCACGCGGTGTTGATGACGATTTCGCTAAAGCCGGCACGCGCCAGATTTTCGATATGCCAGACAATCAGCGGCTTGCCGCCAACTTCCAGCAAGGGCTTGGGCATGTGGTCTGTCAGTGGCCGCATGCGTGTTCCAAGACCAGCCGCCAGAATCATGGCTTTCATTCGGCAGCCCCATGAAATGCGGATGCTGCCTTGCAGGATGCGCTTCGCTCCTCATTTTCCAGCATGCGAACTCCGGTACTCACGCGCACATCACACCAATCCTGTAAATGCATCTTCAAACTACCCAATGCCCCAGCACAACACCTGCTGCGGGCTGCTTTTCCAGATAGGCGGGCAAGATCACGCTGCACAATAACCCGAACAGATCACCCAGTTCGGCATAGGGCTGAATTTCAGCCAGCAGATAATTGAAGACCACGGGAATATCGTTGAGATAGGCATGCTTGCCGTCGCGTATGGAGAGTCGCGCAAAAATACCTACCACCTTGAGGTGGCGTTGCGCGCCCATCCAGTCAAACCAACGCAGGAAGGTAGCGTCATCCACACCAGCAATCAGCTGCTTTTCGCGGAGCATGGCGGAAAATTCTTTTACCCATTTTTCCACCTCGGCCGGTGGCCATACTACATAGGCATCGCGCAGCAAGGACACCAGGTCATAGGTGATGGGTCCGGTGACGGCATCCTGGAAATCAATGACGCCGATTTCACCACTCGCCAGCAGCATGAGATTGCGCGAGTGGTAGTCACGATGCACAAACACCTGCGGCTGACTCGTAACTTCATCGGCAATACGAGCAAAGGCATTTTCCAATACAGTCTGCTGTTGCGTCGTCAGGCTCATGCCGAGATAGCGCGGAATGAACCAGTCACGCAGCAGGCACATCTCGTCCATGAGACGCTTGCGGTCATAAAGCGGCAACTCATGGTCCGGCACGGCATCACAGGCGAGCAGATGCAACAACGCCTGCATGGCACGCGTGTAAAGACCGTGCACAGTGGCATCCGTCAGGGCAGGCCGCAGCAAGGTGTCACCAAAATCCTCCAGCAACATGAAGCCCTGCTCGAAATCAGCCGCCAGCACCTCGGGCACATGTACGCCATGAGCACGCAGGGCACGGGCAATCGCCACGAAAGGACGGGAGTTTTCCTTCTCCGGCGGTGCATCCACGGCAATGAGCGCGCCAGAGACCAGTGGCAGCCGAAAATAACGCCGGAAGCTGGCATCCCCGGAAACCGTCACCAGATCCCCGGCCGGCCGCAAATCCCGACGCTCGCGGCCAAGCCAGCTCACCGCCCAGGCCTGCAAAGCTGCCACACGCTCATCTACACCATTCATCAGCAACTCCTTTGGGGCCAGGCGCCAGTTCATCAACAGGCTCTTACAAAATCCTGTGGCCCGGCCAAAACAAGTTGCCTATTATCCGGCAACTTCGCGTCTCTACCAGCCGCTTTTTGGCCATTCCATCTTGCCCATGCACCGTCATCCGCACGCCCTGCTCTGGCTGGCTCTCTTCGCGCCATCCTGCTTTGCCGCCTCCGCAGCGACTGACAAGCCTGTGCTGGGCTGGGCAAGCCGCGCCGTAATCGAGCAACTGCCGAAAGCAGAACGGCCTCGGGTAGACCCGGTCTGCCCAGGCGCCTGGATCACCCCCATTCCAGCCCGGGCCGTCATAGGTCGCCCCGAAGAAAGCAGCATCGAAGCGCTGGCCGATAACGTGCACTACGAGGTTAATGGCGTCTCCACCCTGAGCGGCAGCGTCAGCATACGCCAGCCCGGACGCCGCATTGATGCCGACCAGGCCGAACTCAGCGGTGACCGCGGGCAAGGCCGCTTCAGCGGCAATATCCTGATTGCAGAACCCGGCCTCGTCATGACCGGCGACCAGGCCGAATTCGAATTCGACACGCAGATGGCTCGCGTCCAGCGCACCGAGTTTGTCTCCAGTGCCATCAATGCCCATGGTCGGGCCGAGCGCATAGAACGCACGGAAAGTGGTGTCATCAAGATTGATCATGGCGAAATATCCACCTGCCCGCCTGACAATCGCACCTGGAGCTTTGAAGCCAAGGATATAAAGCTGGACCAGAATAGCGGCCGCGGCACCGTACGCAGCGCCATCCTGAACATCAAGGAGACCCCGCTGCTTTATGTGCCCTATTTCAACTTCCCGATTGATGACCGGCGCCAGAGCGGCATGCTGATTCCCCGCTTCGGCAACACCAATGACGGGGGCTTCGATTTCGCGCTGCCCGTCTACTGGAATATTGCGCCCAATTACGATGCGACCATCACACCCCGCCTCATGACCCGGCGCGGCACCATGGTGGAGGGAGAGTTCCGTTATCTGCTGCCAGCCCTGGGTGAGGGCACGATAGAAGGCGGCTACCTGCCGTCCGACTCCCTTTATGGTGGCCGTGACCGCAAGAGCCTGTCATGGAAACAAAGTGGCGAGGTGATGCCGGATCTGCAACTGCAGACCAACGTCAATTACGTTTCCGACAATGCCTACTTCATCGACTTGGGCACCGATCTCAACATCACCAACACCGCTTTCCAGGAGCGCACCGGCGAGCTCATCTACACGCCCGGCAACTTCTGGGGACTGACCACGCGCGTCCAGGGTTACCAGACCATAGACCCGGCCATTGCCGATGCCGAAAAGCCCTATGCGCGCCTGCCGCAGCTTTTGCTGGTTGGCAGCAATCCGGTGGCACGCGGCTGGCAGCCGGCCCTTACCACCGAACTTACCTATTTCCAGAGGACGGTCGAAGATGGCTCCGGCCCGGAAATCAACGGCGCACGCTATCGTCTTGATCCCTCCATCGGCTATGTCATGGAGTCGCCCTGGGGCCATCTGGTGCCGACGCTCAAGGTACGCAGCCTGATCTACCAGCTGGATGGCAGTGGTGTTACTGCCGGCAATGAAAGCGAGCAACTGGTCGTTCCCAGCATGAATATCGATGCCGGCATGGTCTTCGAGCGCGATCAGGGCCAGTACACGCAAACCCTGGAGCCGCGGGCCTTCTACCTCTACGCGCCATATCAGGATCAGAGCAATCTGCCCAATTTCGATACTGCCAACACCACTTTCTCCTACCAGCAACTTTTCCGCGACAGCCGCTTTTCTGGAGGCGACCGCATTGACGATGCCAACCAGCTTTCGCTGGGCCTGACCTCCCGCATCCTCAATCACGCTTCCGGCGAAGAAGTGATACGTGCTTCTGCCGGCCAGATCCTGTACCTGCGTGATCGCAAGGTACGCCTTGATCCTGCCGCCCCGATTGCCACTGACAGCACCTCCGGTCTTGCAGCACAGCTTGCCGCCCCCATAGGGCGAGGCTGGAGCGGCTCGGCCGACGCACAGTGGACCTCCAATCTCGAGCACATCACCCAGTACAGCCTCAACGCCAACTATCTGCCGGAATCCCGTGATCGCCTCGCCAATATCGGTTACAACTTTCGCCGCCAGGATCCGACCCTGGGCCAGGAGACCCTGCGTCAAGTCAGCGCCTCGGTCCTGCAGCCCATAGGCATCAACTGGCAAATCATCGGGCTTGTGCAGTACGACCTGCGCAATCACGAAAGCCAGGACTTGCTGCTGGGCATGCAGTACGAGGCCTGCTGCTGGAAACTGCGCCTTTACGAACGCCAGTTCCTGGCCGATCCGGACGACATCAGTCCGGGCTCTCAACGTCAGCGCCGCGCCTTTTTCTTCGAAGTTGAACTCAAAGGGCTCGCCGGCATTTCCAGCGGCGTGAAAAGCCTGCTCAGCAATAATGTCTTCGGCTACAACCAGATCCTGGAGCATCAAGGCTCCAGCAAGAAGGAGCTCTACTGATGCCTGCCCTTTTCCAACTGCTCCTGCTCTTGCTGCTGGCACCACTGGCCACCGCCGCGGTCACTCCGTTGGACAAGATTGCCGTGGTGGTGGACGACTCCGCCATCCTGCAAAGCGAAATCGACAAGCGTATTGCTGATGTGCAATTCCAGTTTGCACAACGCAAAAGCCCGTCGCCGCCTGACGATGTGCTGCGCAAACAGGTAATCGAACAACTCATCCTCGAAAGCCTGCAACTGAATATGGCCACACGTGCCGGTATCCGCATTGACGATGCCGAGCTCAATGGCTCACTCACGGAAATCGCCAAGCAAAGCGGACTCAGTCTGCCGGCTTTCCAGCAGAAGCTGGACACCACGCCCGGGGCCAGTTACGCAGAAGTACGTGAGCAGGTGAAGCGCGAGCTCATGATCAACAAGCTGCGCCAGCGTCGACTTCAGGATCGCATACGCATCACGGATCAGGATGTACAGAACTTCCTCAAATCCCCTAGCGGTCAGGCCGAGCTGGCCAGCGAGTTCCGTCTGGGGCACATCCTGATTGCCTTGCCAGATGAAGCCTCCCCCCAGGACATTGTTGCCGGCGAAGAAAAAGCAAAAAAAGTCCTGGCCGAGCTCGCCGCCGGCAAGGATTTCAGCCAGCTTGCCGCCACCTACTCGAATGCCGAAACCGCGCTCAGGGGCGGCGACCTTGGCTGGCGTAAAGCGGCACAGCTGCCCAGCCTGTTTGCCGAGCAGGCCGAAAAAATGCAACCCGGTGAAGTGGCCGGCCCCGTACGTACACCCGGCGGCTTCCACATCATCAAACTGCTGGCCAAGCGTGGCGGCGATGAGATGCGCGTGAAGCAATGGCAGGTGGAGCACATCCTGATCAAGCCCACGGAAATCCTGTCCAGCGAAGATGCCAAGCAAAAACTGGAGGATCTGCGCAGCAAGATTGTGAAGGGCAGCGTGAAATTTGCCGATGCCGCCCGCATCAATTCGGATGACCCCGGCTCTGCGCGGCAGGGCGGCTCGCTGGGTTGGGTATCGGCCGGCGACATGGTGCCGGAGTTCGAGACGCAGATGCGCAGCATTGAACTCAACAAGGTATCGGAAGTCTTCCAGAGCAGCTTTGGCTGGCACATTCTGGAAGTTAAAGGCGTGCGCGATCAGGACATTACCGACCAGTATCGTGCCGGCATGGCTCGTCAGGCGCTCTATGCCCGCGCCTATGATGAAGAGCTGGCCAGCTGGCTGCGCGAATTACGCAACGATGCCTTTGTTGAAATACGCGACGTCAGCCAATAAACCCTCGGCCAGTCATGAAACAGCCGGCATGCCCATATCGCGCATGCCGGCCAATTCGCGCACCAAGCCCATCAAAGCTCGCCTTCAATCGGCAACAGGCGCAGCCACCAAACCCCTGCACGACGCCAGAACCCGGTCTGCGGTTCTTTTTCAAAAATGACCGGAGGACTCATGGCTTTGTCCTCCCAGCGCAGCCTGCCCTGCTCATCCAGATAGGCGCGATAGGCCGCATCAGGCAGGGCCTCTGCCATACCAGACCGCAATTTCCTGGCAGCAACAGGGCAATCAAACACCAGACCCATTTCCGTATTCAGAACGGCAGAGCGCGGATCCAGATTGAAAGAGCCGACAAAGAAATAGCGCTCATCAAATACATAGGCTTTGGTATGCAGGCTGGCGCGAGAGGAGCCGCCTAATGAAAAGCGCTTTGCTCGATCGCGATGCTGCACGGGCTTCATCTCCCACAAGCTCGCCCCCGCCTCCAGCAGCGGCTCGCGATAGCGGGAATAGCCCGCATGCACAGCACTGACATCAGTGGACGCCAGTGAATTCGTCAGCACCACCACATTCACGCCGCGCTGCCGGAGCGCGACCAGCGCTTTTGTCCCGGCTTTACCCGGAACGAAATATGCCGATATCAGCAGCACTTCATGCTGAGCTCCGTTCAGATACGCCATGAGATTCTCACCGACATGAGTCTGCGGATTTTCCTGGCTGGACTGACCCTCCCGCTTTTGCTCAGGGCTATCTGCGAGCACCGCGGTCAGGCAATCAAGGTGGGTTTGCGAACCCTCAAGCCTGGCCTTTACATAGGGCGACTCCATCAGGACGGGCCGCAGGACTGCCTCATCCTCACGCAACTGTGTCCCCAGTTGCTGGCGCAATGCCTCCAGCGCTTTTCCATATTTAGCCTCTGCATTCTTGCTGAGCAATTGGGTGCGCGGACTGACCCAATACTCCTCGAATACTGCTGCCAACTCAGCGACTACAGGTCCGGCAACCAGCACATCAAGGTCGGAGAAATCCGCCTCCTCACTGGTGCCGAAATACTCATCGCCGATGTTGCGTCCGCCGACAATGCTGAAGCGACCATCCACCGTCAGTTGCTTGTTGTGCATGCGCCGGTCAACGCGATTGAAAGCCAGCAGCATCTCCAGCATACGCAATTTGCGCAGGCGAAAAGGATTGAAGTGACGCAGCTCGATATTGGGATGGGCATTAAGGGCATCCACCAGCCTGTCGTCATCGCCATGGATGTCATCAATGAGTGCGCGCACCCTCACGCCCCGGTCAGCGGCGCGCAACAACGCATGCGCCAGCAGACGACCAGCCCTGTCGTTGTGATAGATGTAGTACTGCAGGTCTATGGTTTTCTCGGCATGCTCGACAATGTCCAGACGCGCCACCAGCGCATCATTGCCGACAACCAGAGGCAGCATGCGGTTCATGCTGAACTTCAGGCCGGCCACCTCATTCTCGCTACCAGCCGCCGCAGTCATGGCAACACAGCAGGCCACCGCCAGTATCCAGCATCCCCTCAGGCGCACTCCGTTCTCCTTGTTCCGCGAAGCCTTTCATTCTCGTCCTGTCCGCAACAGGCTCGACACCACAGCATTCTGCCCAAAACACGCGAGTGGCGTCATTCCGGCTTGACCCCCACCCCCAGCTGACGACAATGCCGGCTTAGCCCCGCACTGGCCCGGTAACCCCTATGTCGCTTGCCCGCATTGCCCTGACCCCCGGCGAACCCGCCGGCATAGGCCCGGATCTCGCCATCACACTGGCGCAGCAGGATCATGCCTGCGCGCTAGTGACGATTGCCGATCCGGGACTGCTGCAGATGCGTGCCGCACAACTGGGTCTGCCCCTGCATATACATGTGCTTGAAACAGCCGCCCAAGCGACCCGCAGCCGCGCTGGCGAGCTGCAAGTGCTGCCGGTCGCCCTGGCCGCCCCTGTCACCGCCGGCCAGCTGGATGTGCGTAATGCGGCTTATGTCTTGCGCACACTGGAGCTTGCCGCCGAGGGCAGCTTGCGGGGAAGCTTTGATGCCATCGTCACCGCTCCGGTACAAAAATCCGTCATTAATGATGCCGGTGCACCCTTCAGCGGCCACACCGAATTTTTCCAGGCAGCCGCCGGCATAGACCGCGTCGTGATGATGCTGGCCTGCCCCGGCCTGAGGGTAGCGCTGGCCACCACACACCTGCCCCTGAAAGAGGTACCGGCAGCCATTACCCAAAAATTGCTGCATGAAGTCCTGGCGATTTTGCTGCGTGATTTGCGTGAAAAATTCGGCATCGCAGAACCACGCATTCTGGTCGCCGGCCTCAATCCTCATGCGGGTGAATCCGGCCATCTGGGGCGCGAGGAAACCGACATCATCCTTCCCGCGCTGCAGTCTTTTCCTGATCGTGCCTGCCGTCTTGTCGGCCCCTTGCCGGCTGACACCCTGTTTACCCCGAAATATCTGGAGCAGGCAGATGCCGTGCTCGCCATGTACCACGACCAAGGCCTGCCCGTGTTGAAATACAAAGGCTTTGGCAATGCCGTGAACATCACCCTGGGCCTGCCCTTCATACGCACCTCGGTCGATCACGGCACTGCGCTGGATCTGGCAGGCACAGGCCGCGCCGATGCCGGCAGCCTCAAGGCCGCCCTTGCCTGCGCCCTGGAAATGATCAATAGCCGGAATTCCGCATGAGTCAGCATCACAGCAGCAAAAAAAGCCGTCAGGTTGACGGCCACACCGCACGCAAGCGTTTCGGCCAGAACTTCCTGACGGACGAACGAATCATCAGTCGCATCGTCAGCGCCTTCGCGCCTGAGCGCGGCCAGAATGTGGTGGAAATCGGCCCCGGCCTTGGCGCCATCACGCGCGAGCTGATTGCCGCGCTGGGTCGAGTACAGGTGGTGGAAGTGGACCGTGATCTGGCGGCCGCCCTGCCCATACGCCTGATGAATGAGGGCGAGCTCATCGTGCATCAGGGTGATGCCCTGAAATTCGATTTCGCAGCCCTCGCGCAAAAGCCGCACGAGCTGCGCATCATCGGCAATCTGCCCTACAACATCTCCACGCCCATCCTGTTTCATCTGCTCACACAGATCGATGCGATTGCCGACATGACCTTCATGCTGCAAAAGGAAGTCGTGGAGCGCATGGTGGCCGAGCCCGGCAATGGTGACTACGGCCGGCTTTCCGTAATGCTGCAATACCGTTGCGAAGTGGAATGGCTGCTGGAAGTTCCCCCCGAGTCCTTCAGCCCGCCCCCCAAGGTCGACTCCGCCGTCGTGCGTTTGCGCCCCTATCAGACCCCGCGCTATAACTGTACGGACGAAAAACGCCTGCAATCACTGCTCACCGCCGCCTTCAATATGCGTCGCAAGACCTTGCGCAATGCCCTGCGCGGCCAAGGCAGCACGGAGCAGTTCGAAGCCGCAGGCATAGATCTGAGCCTGCGCCCGGAAGAGGTGGATGTAGGCACATGGGTTACCCTCAGCAATCTGCTGGCAAAAGATGAAAAGAGCCCGGAATGAACAATGACGCGCAAAACAGGCTCCCGGCCGAAAGCCACGACATTCTCGTGCACGTGAAGAGCGAATATCTGGCCGAACAAAGCAATCCGGCCGAATCGCGCTATGTCTTTGCCTATCACGTGAAGATCACCAATGCCGGTGCCCATGCCGCCCGCCTGCTGACCCGGCACTGGGTCATCATGGACGGTGAGGCGCGGGTACAGGAGGTACGTGGCGATGGCGTGGTCGGCGAACAACCGCAACTGGCACCAGGCGAGTCCTACGAATACACCAGCGGCACCGTACTGGAGACACCCGTCGGCAGCATGCACGGCTCCTACGGCATGATTGACGAGGGCGGCCAGCGCTTTGAAGCACCGATTCCGGCGTTTACCCTCGCCATCCCCCGCGTCCTGCATTGAATGGGGCGATTCCGCTTGCCACTTCAGCCTGAGCATCCGCGCCTGAACTACCTGCACCGGTCACGCCGTCTGCGCGGCTCAACACACCAGAACTTCAGGAGCTCTCATGGCGCTCTATGCCATCGGTGATGTGCAAGGCTGCCGCGAAGCGCTGGAGGACCTGCTGGATCTCATCCGCTTCGATCCCGCCCATGACCGCCTGTGGTTTGCCGGAGATCTCGTGGCGCGTGGCCCGGATTCGCTGGGCGTGCTGCGTCTGGTCAAAAGCCTGGGAGGCGCCGCGGAAACCGTGCTCGGCAATCATGACCTGCACCTGCTGGCCGCCCACTACGGCAAAGCCAAACCCAAGGCACGCGACCTGACCCAGCCGATATTCAATGCCCCCGACCGGGACGAACTCATGGCATGGATACGCCTGCGTCCCCTCTGCCTTGAAGACAATGCACTCGACTGCATGCTCACCCATGCGGGCATCCCGCCAGGCTGGTCGCGCAAACAGACCCGCAAACGTGCCCGGGAAGTTGAAGCTGCACTGCAAGGCCCTGATATCGAAAGCTTTCTTGCTGACATGTACGGCAACGAACCCGCCGTCTGGAGCAATGAGCTAAACGGCACGACACGGCTGCGCGTCATCACCAACTTCCTCACCCGCATGCGTCTTGTAGACAGCAATGGCCGCATGGACTTTGTCTACAAGGAAGACCTGAACGCCATCCCTGCAGGCCTGCAGCCCTGGTTCAGCCTGCCCAATCCCGCCCTTGATACCGGCCGTATTCTTTTCGGACACTGGGCCGCCATTGCCGGCGCAACCCATAACCCACGCATTATCGGCCTGGACACAGGTTGCGTATGGGGCGGCTGTCTCACGGCCTACCGTGTGGACGACGGCAAATCCTTCAGCAGCCGGCGCGGCTGCGTTGCCGCCACCGGCTTTTCTGACTGACGCCGATACCGACCAACGCCCTCATTCCTCCAGGCAGAATGCCCAAGGCAGCGACCAGCGGCTCGCCGCCAAGGACCAATGGCAGGCCCAGCCTGAACCAGCACAACGGCATAGCTACACCACTTTCACCTCACACAAAAAAACGCAAATTTTTCTTGCCCGTGATGGTAGGTTTGGGGCTAATCTCAAGACGCGCGGTTGCAGATATTTCGTCGATGTTTTTTATCAAACAGAGGTGGAGTCATGAGCATATTCCGTCACTATCAGGAGCGCTTCGACCAGGCTCGCGAGGAAGAATTCTCTCTCGAAGAATATCTCGAGCTCTGCAAAAAAGACCCCGCCGCATACGCTTCCGCCGCAGAACGGTTATTGCTTGCCATCGGCGAACCCGAACTGGTCGATACTTCCCGCGACCCACGCCTCTCTCGTATTTTTTCCAACAAGATCATCAAACGCTACCCGGCCTTCAATGAATTCTATGGCATGGAAGAAGTCATAGAAAAAGTGGTTTCCTATTTCAAACATTCCGCACAGGGCCTGGAAGAGAAGAAACAGATTCTGTATCTGCTCGGCCCCGTAGGTGGCGGCAAGTCTTCTCTGGCAGAGCGCTTGAAAGCCCTGATGGAAGAAATGCCCTTCTATGCCATCAAGGGCTCCCCGGTAAACGAGTCCCCACTGAATCTTTTCAATGTGGAGGAAGATGGCGACATCCTTGAGCAGGAATACAATATTCCCAAGCGCTACGTACGCGGCATCATGTCACCCTGGGCAGTGAAACGTCTCAAGGAATTCGGCGGTGACATCCAGAAATTCCGCGTGGTGAAACTGAAGCCCAGCATCCTCGACCAGATTGCCCTCTCAAAAACCGAGCCTGGCGACGAAAACAATCAGGACATTTCGGCGCTCGTGGGAAAAGTCGACATCCGGAAACTGGAAGACTTCGCCCAGAACGACGCCGATGCCTATGCCTATTCCGGCGGCCTCGCCAAAGCCAACCGCGGACTCATGGAGTTCGTGGAAATGTTCAAGGCACCCATCAAGGTTCTGCATCCGTTGCTGACCGCCACGCAGGAAGGCAATTACAACGGAACTGAAGCCATAGGCCCCATCCCCTTCGATGGCGTGGTACTGGCCCACTCCAACGAAGCCGAATGGCAGACTTTCCGCAACAACAAGAACAATGAAGCCTTTATTGATCGCGTTTACATCGTGAAAGTCCCCTACTGCCTGCGCGTCACCGAAGAAATAGACATCTATCAGAAACTGCTGGACAACTCCTCCTTGCGCAATGACCCCTGCGCACCAGACACCTTGCGCATGCTGGCCCAGTTCACCGTGCTTTCCCGCCTGAAAGACCCGGAAAACTCCAGCCTCTACTCCAAGATGCGCATCTATGACGGCGAAAACCTGAAAGATACCGACCCCAAGGCCAAGTCCTATCAGGAGTATCAGGATAGTGCCGGCGTGGACGAGGGCATGAACGGTCTCTCTACCCGCTTTGCCTTCAAGATTCTTTCGCGCGTTTTCAATTACGACACATCAGAAGTGGCGGCCAACCCGGTTCACCTCCTGCACGTACTGGAGACCCAGATTGAACAGGAACAATTCCCGCAGGATCAGCAGGATCGTTATCTGCGCTTCCTCAAGGAATTCCTGGCGCCGCGTTATATCGAATTCATCGGCAAAGAAATCCAGACGGCCTATCTCGAATCCTACTCCGAATACGGCCAGAATATTTTCGACCGCTATGTACAGTACGCCGACTTCTGGATACAGGACCAGGAGTTCCGCGACCCGGATACTGGCGAGATATTCAATCGCGCCGCCCTCAATGAGGAGCTGGAGAAAATCGAGAAGCCCGCAGGCATATCCAATCCGAAAGACTTCCGTAACGAGGTAGTCAACTTCGTACTGCGTGCACGCGCCAACAATAATGGCGTGAATCCGAGCTGGCTCTCCTACGAAAAGCTGCGCACCGTGATCGAGAAAAAAATGTTCTCCAACACGGAGGATCTGCTGCCGGTCATTTCCTTCAATCCCAAGGCTTCCAAGGGCGACCAGCAAAAGCATCAGGACTTCGTCAAGCGCATGGTGGAGCGTGGCTATACCGAGAAACAGGTGCGCCTGCTCTCTGAATGGTATCTGCGCGTACGCAAGGCCCAATAAGCAAGCAGTCAAGAGAAATAGTAGCCAGGTGGTCAATATGAGGCAGCGCATCCCTGCGCTGCCATTGACCTGCGGTCAATGCGAGCCCATGAAGCGCCAGAAGATTCACATTTTTTCTCCTGCCTTTCATGGGCGACGGCCAGAAAAATCAGGAGATTTTACTGGTCACTGGTAAAGAGTATTCGCATGTCCTACATCATCGACCGCCGCCTGAATGGCCGCAACAAAAGCACGGTCAATCGACAGCGCTTTCTCGAACGTTATCGCGACCAGATAAAGGAAGCTGTCGCTGACGCCATCACACGCCGATCCATAACGGATATGGAGCACAGCGAAAGCGTCGCCATTCCAACCCGGGACATTTCCGAGCCGGTTTTCCACCACGGTAGCGGCGGGGAACGTGAAATGGTACATCCTGGCAACCGTGAATTTTCTACTGGCGACCGCATCAAACGCCCTGACGGGAGCGGTAGCGGCAATGGTAGCGGCAAGGCATCTGATGCCGGCGAAGGGGAAGACGAATTCAACTTCACCATCTCGCAGGAAGAGTTTCTCAATTTCCTGTTCGATGACCTCGAGCTACCCAATCTAGTCAAGCGTCGTTTGGCCGGACTGGAAACCTTCCAGTGGCAGAATGCCGGCATCGTCTACGATGGCAATCCCTCCAAGATCAATATCGTGCGCAGCCTGCGTGCTGCCACATCGCGCCGTATTGCTTTGGGAGCTGGCGCCCGCCGTCACCTCAAGTCAGCTGAAGCCGCGCTTGCTGAGCTCTTGAATCTGGATAGCTCTCCCGAACGCGTGACCAAGGCACGGGAGCTGCGTGAGGAGATAGAAAAGCTGAAGCGGCGGATAGAACGCATCCCCTTCATCGATACTTTTGATCTGCGCTACAACCACCACATCAAGGTTCCCAAGCCCAGCTCGCAGGCGGTCATGTTCTGCCTTATGGACGTTTCCGGCTCAATGAATCAGAGCATGAAAGACATGGGTAAGCGCTTTTTCCTGCTGCTCTATCTCTTCCTCAAGCGTAACTACAAGAAAATCGATGTGGTTTTCATACGTCATCACACCAGTGCCAAAGAAGTGGATGAGCAGGAGTTTTTCTATTCGCGAGAAACCGGCGGCACCATAGTGTCCAGCGCGCTAAAGCTCATGAAGGAAATCATGGCCGACCGCTACCCGGCAGATGAATGGAATATCTATGGCGCACAGGCCTCAGATGGTGACAACTGGAATGATGACTCTCCGCTCTGCCAGGAGCTGCTCTCGCAAAGCATCATGCCGCTTGTGCAATACTTTGCCTATATCGAGATCACGCCTCGCGAGCATCAGGCCCTGTGGGAGGCCTACGAAGGCGTTCAGTCTGCATGGCCAGGCGTTTTCTCCATGCAGCAGATCATTGAGGCTGGCGACATTTATCCGGTTTTCCGTGAACTCTTCTCCCGGAAAAAGGCATGAGGCATGCGGCTTGAGAAGAGAAATCATGAGGATTTGAACATGAGCCAAAGCCTGGAAAATGAAAGTGCGCGCCGCGGCACACCCATATCTACCGGCTCGGAGTGGACCTTCGATCTGATTCGTCGTTATGACGAAGAAATTGGCCGTATTGCTCATGATGTTTACGGTCTCGACACCTTCCGCAACCAGATAGAAATCATTTCCTCCGAGCAGATGATGGATGCCTACTCCTCGGTCGGCATGCCCATCGGCTATAACCACTGGTCCTTCGGCAAGCAGTTCGTCTCCACAGAAAGCTCGTACAAACGCGGGCAGATGGGCCTCGCCTATGAAATCGTCATCAATTCCGATCCCTGCATTGCCTACCTGATGGAAGAAAACACCATGACCATGCAAGCGCTGGTGATTGCTCACGCCAGCTACGGTCATAATTCATTCTTCAAAGGCAACTATCTCTTCCGTACCTGGACCGATGCCAGCAGCATCATCGACTACCTGCTCTTCGCCAAAAACTATCTGCGCCAATGTGAGGAGCGTCATGGCGTACGCGAAGTCGAAGCCATTCTTGATTCCTGCCACGCCCTGATGAACTACGGTGTGGATCGCTACAAGCGGCCCTATCCCATTTCAGCAGCTGAAGAAACACTACGTCAGGAAGAGCGCGAGGCTGCCTTGCAGAAGCAGGTAAATGAACTCTGGAGAACCATTCCTTTCCGCAACAAGAAAGAGGAAGAAGAGGCGAGGCGAAAGCGCTGGCCCGAGGAACCACAGGAAAACATCCTCTACTTCATTGAGAAGAACTCCCCATTGCTTGAACCTTGGCAGCGTGAAGTCGTCCGTATCGTGCGCAAGATTGCACAGTACTTCTATCCGCAGCGGCAGACCCAGGTGATGAACGAAGGCTGGGCCACTTTCTGGCACTACACCCTGCTCAATCATCTCTATGATGATGGCCTCGTCAGCGATGGTTTCATGCTGGAGTTCCTGCAGTCGCACACCGCCGTGGTCTTCCAACCCGGCTTTGACAGCCCTTATTACCGTGGCATAAATCCCTATGCACTGGGCTACACCATGTTTCAGGACATCAAGCGCATTTGTGAAAATCCCACGGAAGAAGACCGGCGCTGGTTTCCGGATATGGCCGACACACCTTGGCTGCCCACCCTGAAATTCGCCATGCAAAACTTCAAGGACGAGAGCTTCATACAGCAGTTCCTGTCCCCTCGTGTCATGCGTGAATTCAAGCTTTTCGCCATTCTTGATGACGACCAGAAGCGCGAATTGCATGTCTCAGCCATACACGACGACTCCGGCTTTCGTGCCTTGCGTCAAGCTCTTTCCAACCAATACAACCTGAGCATGAACGAACCCAATATCCAGGTCTGGAATGTGAACCGGCATGGCGATCGCTCACTCACCCTGCGCCATGTGCAGCACCAGCGCCGTCCACTGGGCGCGGCCACGCAGGATGTACTCAAGCATCTGCATCGTTTGTGGAAATTCGATGTACATCTTGAGTCTTATGACGGCGATAACATGACAGAGCGCAGCAGCTGCAGCGCCCAAAGTGGCATCTTGTAAATACCAGGTGCCTCCTGCTGATGCCAAACGAGATGCGCCCGCGCATCAGTGGCCAGTTTCAAGGCGTCTCCTACCGCGCCAATGCCGCACACATTGTCGTCATGTCGGGGTATCAGGCTGGATTGCATAATCCTTCGGACAGCCACGTGGAGATAGGGGCACAAGGCGAAGCAATGGCCCTTCACAACTTTCTCGCTTGGGCACATCAATGACCTGCGCAATCGCGTGCAGATCATGTCGAAGCGTACGGCGATGAGTCGGCAGGGGATCAGGCAGTTTTCCATAGTCGCCAGTATCTCCACCACATCCCTGCCTCAAGCCATGACGGGCCGCAGTACAAAGCGGCGCAATTCGCTTTCGTAATACCCTGCCAGGCCCAGCATGATAAGCGCCATGCCCAGCAAGGTACTGACATGAAACCGTTCATGGTTGAACAATATGCCCAACAAAAGCGCAAATACCGGCGTGATCAACGTGGTGAGCGCCATGGTACCTACGGCAATACGCTGCAGCAGGAAGAAGTAGCAGACCATGGCGACGATGGAGCCCAGGCTGGCAGAGAACAGCAAGGCCGACAGAGAGACCGCTCCCGGCAGATGATCAGGCGCCGGCCCACCCAGCAAGGGCAGCGTCATCACACAGCCAAGTGCTGACATCCAGAGAGCGCCGCTGGTCTGCACCAGCGGCGGCAGGCTATGTGGCATACGCTTTATCCACATGGCGGAAACGGCATAGCAGAGCACACCAGCCAGCACCATGAACACGCTGGGCGTATGTATGGCCGCCATACTGTCGCCTTCCAGAAAAATCACCCCCAGACCCAGCACACCCAACAACATCCCCAACCATTGCAGCACTGATAAACGCTCTTCGCGATAAAACAACTGTGACAGCAAACCCACCATCAGCGGTGACAAGCCGAACAGTACGGAAATCATGCCCGAAGGCAGATGCCGGGCCCCGAGATACGTCAGCATCATAGCGCCAAACATGCTGAGCGAACCGACCGCATAGAGCTTGAGTGCAGCACCATCGCGGACAAGGCGCAGGCCCACCACCTTGAGCAACACACTGGCCAGAGTGGCCGCCAGCAACATGCGCAAGGTCAATGCCCACACTGCATCGAAATCACGCAGGCTGAGCACTACCGATAACGGCGTAGCGGACCAGATTATTACCAGCGCCATATACGCTGCGACTATTCCGGTGGAATGCGGAGGCTCTCCCGAACCAGCTGTCATCATCATCTCCCGTGTACTGTCGGGCTGTACGCCACGTTTTATGGATGCAGAAAAACAAAAAGGCCGCAGAATCTGCGGCCTTTTCTGGTGAAAACCTGACGTGCTCAGTCCGGCCGCCGGAATACGCGCACGTGCTTGTTGAGGACTGCCCAAGCGGCAGCGACAAGGACGACGGGTCGGGATACAGAAATGAGCGTTAACATGGACCGGATAATCAGTGAGAATCCGGGACAAGGTCAAGGATGTTTGTCATGCAGGTTTATCTGGTGGGAGGCGCGGTTCGCGACAAGCTGCTCGGTCGTCCGGTAACGGAAAAAGACTGGGTGGTGGTCGGCGCTCGCCCGGATGACTTGCTGAGTCAGGGCTATCGTGCTGTCGGCCGCGACTTCCCTGTCTTCCTGCACCCGCAAACCCAGGAAGAATATGCACTGGCGCGCACGGAGCGTAAAAGCGGGAGCGGCCACACCGGCTTCATCTGCGACTTCTCACCGGATATCACGCTGGAAGAAGACCTGCTGCGTCGTGATCTCACCGTGAACGCCATGGCAGAAACTGCAGATGGGCAGCTTATCGATCCCTATCACGGCAGACGTGATCTGGACGCTCACCTGCTGCGACATGTTTCACCGGCCTTCCGGGAAGATCCGCTGCGTGTGTTTCGCGTTGCACGCTTTGCTGCTCGCTATGCCCCGCTGGGCTTTACCATCGCGGATGAAACCATGGCCTTGATGCGCCATATGGCCGAGTCTGGCGAACTGGCCAGCCTCACCGCGGAGCGGGTATGGAAGGAAACCGAGAAAGCATTGGGTGAAGACATGCCCGATGTCTATATTTCTGTTCTGCGCGAGTGCGGTGCACTTGCCATCTGGTTCCCGGAAATCGAGCATCTTTTCGGTGTACCGCAACGGCCGGAATATCATCCGGAAATCGATACTGGCATACACACATTGATGAGCCTGAAAGTGGCGGCCAGCCTTTCAACACAAACGTCCGTCAGATTTGCTGCCTTGGTGCATGATCTCGGCAAGGGCGATACCCCCATGCAGGAGTGGCCACGTCATATCGGTCATGAGTCGCGCGGCGTAAAGCGGGTACGCGAGCTTTCAAAGCGCCTCAAAGTACCCCGTGCTTTTTCTGATCTTGGTGAGCTGGCTTCACGCTTTCATCTGGATATTCATCGAGCCCAGGAGCTGCGCCCAGCTACGCTGCTGAAAAAATTGATGGAAATGGACGTGCTGCGCCGCCCCGACCGTTTTGAAGAAATTCTGCTGGCCTGCGAAGCCGATGCACGTGGCCGCCTTGGCTTGGAAAGTCGCACCTATCCACAGCGGCAATTCTGGCAAGGCGCTCTCTCCGCCCTGCGCCAGGTTTCCCCAAAAGAAATTCAGGCACAGGGACTGGAGGGAAATGCCTTTCTGCAGGGTCTGCAAGCCGCGCGCGAAAGCGCATTGCAGACCTATCGTGATGACTGGAAGGAAAAGCATGAGCCCCCTTCACACTGAAAAAAGTGCGGACGCAAAAGTTGTCCTCATTACCGGCGCAGCACAGCGACTAGGTGCCGTCACCGCACGCCTGCTGCACAGCCATGGCTGGCACGTACTCGTGCATTACCGGCAATCCGGCGAAAAAGCGGAGGAACTGGCCGCTGAATTCAATGCAAAGCGCCGGAACTCCTGCGCCGTGCTACAGGCGGATCTGGCCAATGCCCATGAGGTACAGGCACTAGCCAAAGCCGCACAGGCGCAGTGGCAACGAGTAGACGCATTGGTCAACAATGCCTCTTCGTTTTATCCCACCCGCGTAGGTGAAACCACTGACGAGCATTGGGACGATCTTTTTTCCAGCAATGCACGCGCCCCATTCTTTCTGGCACAGGCACTGGCACCCGAACTGGCGCGGCGACACGGCGCCATCATCAATATGCTGGACATACACGCTGAAAAGCCTTTACGCGAGCACACGCTCTACTGCATGGCAAAAGCTGCCGCTGCCATGATGACGCAGTCGCTGGCGCGTGAACTGGCGCCCGCTGTGCGCGTCAACGGGATTGCTCCCGGCGCCATACTCTGGCCCAGTACTGGCATCAACACCACCATGCAGGAAAAAGTACTGGCCGGCATTCCTCTGCAAAGACTGGGTGAGCCCAGCGATATTGCCCGCACCATCGCCTTTTTGCTGGAAGAGGCGCCGTATATTACCGGCCAGATCATTGCTGTCGACGGAGGCCGAAGTCTCTGAAACTCTGGAACTCCAGAAAAAAAGCCACCCGAAGATGGCTTTTTCATTCATGCATGACACCGCTGAAAGTCAGCGTCCGCCAGGCGCCATGATATGAGCCTCAAGGCTTGTACGCATGCTGGCGGGCAAGGGCTCACTTTTCTGCGTCTGATAATTGAAAAAAACCTGCACAGCACTGCCCTTGGCCACACAGAGATTTTTCTGCCAAGCCTCCTGATGCACCACAAACGAAGAGTTCCCGATTTTCTCTATACCGGTAATCACGGTGACCTCATCACCGTAGTGAATCTGGGCGATATAATCGATGGCAACGCGCGCCAGGATCAGATTCCACTCGTTCAGCTTCAGGGCCGGATTAAAGAGACGAAATACGGGCTCGCGCGCCGTCTCGAACCAGCCACTGACAACCGTATTATTGATATGTCCCAGTGCATCTGTTTCATAAAACCGGGGCATGACTGTCATTGAAAACATGATGCTTCTCCTGCCTTAATTATCGCCTGTCAGTCATCATCAAGCGGAAAATCAACCACCCAGAGCCTTTGACGGCTCTGGTCATAAGCGTCCCAATGCTCAAGAAAGGGGCGTACTGTTTCCGGATGCCGGTCACCCGGCGCAATATCGGACAGCGGTCGCAACACGAAAGCATTTTTGAGAATTTCCGTGCGCGGCAACCTTACACCTTCAATTTCGCCACAGGCATTGCCATAGGTCAGGATATCGATATCCAGCGTTCGCGCTGAAAACTTCGGACCATGCCGGTCACGACCATAGGCTTCCTCAATGGCACGCAACTCAGCGGCCAACACCCCTACGGTTTTTTCGGTATCGATGCCCACAACAAGATTGTAGAAAGGATCGCCGACAAAGCCGACCGCCTCGCTTTCATACACGGGAGAAACCAGCAAATCGCCATAGCGCTGCTCAAGCTCCCGCAGCGCACCCCGAATATTGCGCTCGCGCTCGATATTACTGCCAAGACTCAGGTAAACACGCGGCATCAGTCTTTCTCGCCCCGCTCTATTAACACGCCCACATCCTGAGCGCCACGCACTGCTCCCGGTTTTGATAGGCGCAGACGCAGCCACGGCACATTGAATTCCTGCAAGACGATCATCGCTATTTTCTCTGCCATGGTTTCCACCAGCAGGAATTCGGACTGCCCGACAAAGGCAATCAAACGCTTGGAAACAGCCTTGTAATCCAGAGCATCCTTGATGTCGTCGCTGGCCGCGGCTTTGCGTATATCGGTAGCCATCTCCAGATCCAGACTTACCGTTTGGCGTATACGTCTCTCCCAATCGAAGATACCGATGACGGTTTCGATCTTGAGATCGCGGATATAAACAATGTCCATGCTGTCCTCATGAGTGGGCGATCACCGGGTTGGATCGGGGAAAATGCACAAGACTTGAATCGGGTGAGTCACTAGAATCGGGCGTCACAAACGAACTGTGCGCAAGGAATGAACGCATGTCACCCGATTTTATCGCCACCCTGATTGCGGTAGGGGCCCTGATTTTCGCCTATCTTCTAGGCTCTGTCTCCACAGCCATCATTGTCTGCCAGTTATTGGGCCTGCCCGACCCGCGCAGCGAGGGCTCCCGCAACCCCGGCACCACCAATGTATTGCGCATCGGCGGCAAGGGTCCGGCCGCACTTACACTGATAGGAGACATGCTCAAGGGAGTGGTGGCGGTGCTGATCGCCAAATATGGGCTGCATCTCAGTGCTCCCTGGCTGGCCGCCGTGGGCTTTGCGGCATTTCTCGGCCATCTCTATCCGGTGTTTTTCGGCTTCGAGGGCGGCAAGGGCGTAGCCACGGCACTAGGGGTGCTTGTGGTACTGCACTGGCCACTGGGCCTGTCCGTGATGGCGCTCTGGATCATTGCCTTTGGTGCCAGCCGGATTTCCTCATTGGGCGCTATCACCGGCTTTCTTGCCGCACCAGTCCTCTGCTTCTACATGGCAGCGGAGTTCGTCATTGGCGTGACGTTGATGAGTGTCGTGCTGTTGCTACGCCACCATGCCAATATCCTGGCACTGCTCAAAGGCGAAGAGAGAAAGTTCGGAAGCAAGAAAGAATAAGCTTGCCAGCCGGAAACATCAGGCGATGAACCAGCCCGGGTGACGCAACAACCAGGCTCTCACCTGCTCAAGGCGACGCATACAATCGCTCTCTTCCAGCAAGGACTGGCGGGTATCCGCATCCAGCGGCAAACCATCCGCCAGCCGCCACGCCAACATGCCGGCATCCGGCACCGCATTACCCTGCTCTTCCAGCGTATTCGCCAGCGCAAGCAGATCATCCGGAACAGGCACATAAGCCTCATCCGCCAGCAGACGGGCACGCGCGAACATCAGACCATCACTGTCTATGCGCCAGTCGGAGAGGCGTACACGCTGCCCGGCAATCGCCAAGGCACCAAGCGTGCCATCACGCTGACTGAGCAACTGCACGAAATAGCTGCGCGCTCCTACATCATACGTAAAAGCTGGCTCGCCGACTTCGCGTCCTTCACGTATACGTACGACGACAAAAGGCTGGGTCTTGCCACAAATATCAACCAGTCGCCGGTATCGCATTTCGAAAATGCGCAGGGGCAACTCGCCTCCGGGAAATAGCACCGTATGCAGAGGAAAAATCGGCAATTCTTCAGCGATATTCATGTCGTCAGGAAAAGAATGCAAACTCACTTTCCTGCCGCATGCAATATCTTGAGCAGACTGCCATCAGCCTGCATAGCCCTCAGGGCTGCATTGAAGTCGGCGATGATTTTTTCTGCGTCAGGCACGTTGCGATTGAGTGCCATATACAAGGCGCGCTCCCCCAAAGAATCGGGAAGTATCCTGACCCGTTTTGCCGACTTTGGATTACGATGCATCCAGTGCGCTATGGCGACCTCGCTATCAACCACCACCTCGACCTGACCGGCTGCCAGCTTACTCATGCTAGCGGACAGCGAAGATGACTCGACGCGGGGAAAATTCTCTGCTGAATCAAACTCGGGATTATAAGCATAGCCCTGTACAACACCGACCTTGCGCCCTGCAAGATCGGTCAATCCCTTGATGACATCCACATCCTTGTCGCGAACAACCATCACCAGACGATTGAGCATATACGCGTCTGAAAACTGTAGCGCTCTGGCACGGTCAGCATCAAACCAGATAGCCACAACACCGTCATAGCGACCAGCGACACTACCCTCCCAAGCCTTATTCCATGGCACATCCACCGTTTTCAGGCTAACGCCACTGCGCTGCAGTGCAGTACGCACAACCTGAGTCGCCACTCCCTTTCCACCATTTTCCGTGAATGGCGGCCAAGGATCCGTCGCCAGCGTCAATGTTTGCGCCAACACCAGCGACGGCAGAAAAAACAACAAGCTCAATAATGCCCGCATATGAATATCCTTACTCACTCATGTCAGAAACTGATGCCAAGTGCCATATAGATAGCAGACTGATCTGTGTCGCCATAGGAAGCCATGAGATAAAAAGGCCCGAGCACAGTATCGGCAGCCAGATAGGCATTCAGCGATGTCGCCGCACCGTTCATAGAGGCAAAGTTTTCGTCTATCCGCCCCATACGAGCAGCCTCGAATTGCAGACCCCCATAAATGCCCTTGCCGAGAAACGTAGGCAGATCACTGAACCGACGATACGTCAGAATACTCCCGTAACTCAGGCGTTCTCCCAAAAAATAACCTTTTGGGTAGGCGCTGAGATTGAATATTCCACCTAAAGAAAAGTCTTCGTAAAAAGGAAGCTGCGAGTCTATTGCCCCCCCAAAACGCAACATCGCCATCACCGTATTTCGCGACCATGTCATTGCCTTCAATGCACGGAAGTCATACTTTTCATAGCGATCATCAGCACCAAGATCAGGACTTGACCTGAAATAACTCAAACGCGCACTACTGCCTTCATGGGGGAAATGCGTATTGTCGAGCTGATCATAAACCGTTCGAAAAGTGTATCCGCCTTGCTCATAAACCTCATCAGGAACAACAAAAATGGTTTCTGACTGGGTGCGTATATTGGAGCGCGTAATACCAACACGCACCTCACCCCAGCGACCAAAAACAGAGCCGAGCTCCAAACCACCACCAACCTGAGAGTATTGATATCGGAGTTTCGCAAGATCCTGGATATAGAGATCGCGATGCTGATCAAGAAACAAAAAATAAGGCGCCACGAAAAATGCCGAATCCAAAGTTGCCGGCTGATACCACTCACTGTAAATCAGATTATCCTGACCAATTTGAAGATCAGTTCGCCACTCGGCATCCAGCCTGTTAAGCCAAGCACGACGCAATGATGCAACTGCATTAAAGGATGAATCACCCTGGAAATCAGAATACAGACTCAGACCGAAGCGAACGAAGTCGCGACCATCTTTCTCATTCGGACTAACCAGAACATCAGCATTCCCATCACCATGATTGATTAGGTCATAGCTGATACTGGAGAAATCTCCACGGGCATAAACTTTGTCAATACTCTTGTGCAAAGCATCAATATCAAATGCCTTCCCAGGCTTGACGCTTAGCAGGTCGCGCATGACCTCAGGATTGACCCACTTCATATCAGCCATTCTTACCGTTCTGACAATAGGCTCAGGCTTCTTGCGAGCCTCAAGCTCAGACCGCCATTCAGCATACTCTTTTTCGCTGACCGCAAAGGCCTGCAGCCTTTCCTGCTGATCAGCCACAGCCGCCACCCCAATTTCTATCAACTCCCTGACTTTCTCGAAATCAGCAGATGTATATTTATCAAGCTTGGGCACAAGCAGAACATCATGGTCCGATATATTGGCCATCTCCTCATTCATATTGCGCTGCATGCTGATATTAATGGTCTGCTCAGCAATCGAAAGGAAGGACGTCAGATCAGATGCCGTCAAGCTTGGAGTAGAAACATTGACTGCAATCACCCGTGAACCAGGACCGCAAAGCTCACGCCCGACAGACACAGGAAGATTTTTAGACAAACCCCCATCCACGAGCATATGGCCTTTGTATGCAATCGGCGGGAAAACGCCAGGAACAGTCATACTGGCACGCATCGCCTCAGCCACCGTACCATCACTGATAACGACTGGCTGGCCATTAATGATATCCGTGCCTATCGCGCGATAAGGCACAGGAAGATTATCAAAACTGTCGCTAGACTCTGCACCCGTTAGCTCACGAAAAAAGAGCCCTATATTCTGTACGCCCACAAAATTGCGTGGAGCCTTCAGTTTGAAATTATCCAGCGTCAGCGTGAAGTCAAAATAGGGTTTGTAATCTTCGTATTTCCGGAAATAAGGGATATCGGAACGCGTTGGCTTGTCCGAAAAAATTGCTCGCCAATCTGCTTCCACGACTTTCTTCTCGGCCTCTGCAGTGGAAATTCCGGTGGCAAAACTACCGCCGGCAATCGCCCCCATGCTGGTGCCGGCGATACAGTCATAGGGCACGCGCATTTTTTCCAACGCCTTGAGCACTCCCACATGCGCCAAACCGCGCGCACCTCCACCTGACAGCACCAGCGCCGTCTTGGGGCGCTTGCCGCCTTCAGTCGACACTGCTACGCGCCCTGCTTGAGCAGAGACTGTTTCAGTCGCAATAGCGGCGGCAGAACACAAGATCGACATCAGTAATACAAAGAGCAGCGGAATTTTCTTCTGATGCCCCATCAGCCCTGTCATATCTATCAACATGAATGCCCTGTCCCTTTCTTATCAATACCACCCGCTAAACCGCTTCCAGCGCATCTGCCAGCCGCCCTACCGCTACAACCTCCAGCCCGTCTATGGCCTGCTTGGGCGCATTACCCTTGGGCACGATGGCGCGTTTGAAACCATGCTTGGCCGCCTCTTTCAAACGCTCCTGGCCATTGGGTACCGGACGAATTTCACCAGAGAGCCCGACCTCGCCAAAAGCGACAAGATCGGAGGGCAGTGACTGGCCGCGCAAACTGGAGGTCACCGCCAACAGCAGCGCAAGATCTGACCCTGTTTCCAGAACCTTCACTCCACCCACCACATTCACGAAAACATCCTGCCCCACGGTGGCGATATTGCCGTGGCGATGCAATACCGCCAGCAGCATGGCCAAACGATTCTGGTCCAGCCCGACAGCCACACGTCGCGGATTACCATAAGACTCATCCACCAGTGCTTGCACCTCTACCAGCAGCGGCCGGCTGCCATCGCGGGTGACCATCACAATCGAACCGGGAATGGGCTCGCTATGGCGGGACAGAAAAATCGCCGAGGGATTGCTGACTTCGCGCAGCCCACGATCCGTCATGGCAAAAACACCAAGCTCGTTGATCGCACCAAAGCGATTTTTCACGGCCCGTATGACGCGATAACGTGAATCTGCTTCACCTTCGAAATAGAGCACGCAATCCACCATATGCTCAAGCACCCGCGGCCCAGCCAATGCGCCCTCCTTGGTGACATGTCCCACCAGAAACAGTGCGCAGCCGGACTGCTTGGCAAAACGAGTCAGCAGGGCTGCCGACTCGCGAATTTGTGATACCCCGCCGGGAGCTGACTGCAGTGCCTCGGTGTATATCGTCTGTATCGAGTCCACCACAAGGATGCGTGGCTTTTGCGCACGAGCCGTGGCAATGATGGTCTCTACCGATGTTTCCGCCATGAGCTGCAAACCATCCATGGGCAACTCAAGACGGCGTGCGCGCATGGCCACCTGCCCCAAAGACTCCTCACCCGTCACATAAAGGGCCGGTAGGGTCTGTGCCAGATGCGTGAGTGTCTGCAACAGGATGGTGGATTTCCCGATGCCGGGATCACCGCCTATCAAGACCACCGAGCCGGCCACCACTCCGCCACCCAGCACACGATCCAGCTCGGAAAGGCCACTGCCGATGCGCTCCTCAACACGGGTACTGACCTCGGACAATAGCGTTACTGCAGCGGCCGTACCGGCATAACCCGTGACGCGACCGGGCTTCACAGCCTCACGCGCCACTTCGGCCAGCGTATTCCAGGCCCCGCACTCGCCACACTGGCCACCCCATTTGGAGAACTCTGCTCCGCAGGCACTGCAGGCATAAACGCTTTTGATTTTGCTCATGGAAAAACAGTCATCCAGGGAAACAGGCCGGCATCAGCCTTGACCGGATTGTAGGCACGGGGGATTCAAAAATAAAAACCCCGCCGGGCGGCGGGGTCGGGTCTGTGGGTCTGCGCAGACCATTACGCGGTTTTCACCGCTCCATCACTCGCTTCGTCTCCTGTCTCAGAGATGTCGCGGGCGAAACTCGGCTTTGCTGGCCAGAACATCCACACCAATAGAATCCTCAGCCTCGAAGCGGGCCTCGGGATGGCGCTTGTGCATGACCTGCTTGAGCTCGCGAGCCTTGGCCGGCTCGCGCACGCTGATCACCATGAGGTATTTACCCTCGGCAATCGCATCATGAAAGGGAGTGAGCTTGTAGTTCTCATGACTGATACCCACCATGCCACCCACCCAGGCACCAAAACAGCCAATGATGGCGGATACAAACAGAAAGGTCAGGAGCGTCATCTCCAGCCCCATCGGCTTCATCACCGCAACCCACAGTGCGAACAACAAGCCACAGAGGCCACCGATCAGCGCGCCACGCTCGCCGGAGTGAATGATGTCTGTACTGTCCAGAGCAGAGGCATCATGCAGGTGATGGCGACGCACGCCGTCATGATCCTTGCTAACCACGTAGTAACCATCGTCATCAATATTCATGCTGCGCAAGGTAGATGCCATCGCATCTGCCGTTTCCACCGTGTCCATCAGATAATAAAGAGTGCGCATGATCAGCTCCTTGCTTGACCTTGTCCTGAAGGGTAACTGATGCGGGTAAGAGTGGTTATACGGATTGGGTGTATGAGCCTATGGCTTTAGCGCGAGCCGTTCAGAGCCAGTAACAAACCCTGACAAGTCGTGGCGCAGGCCTTGCCGCAGCCCTGCGCAGCCGCACTTCACCAGACTTCGCGACGTACGCGTGTGGTGACCTTGCAGAAGAGCTCGTAGCTGATCGTGTCTGCATGCGCTGCCACTTCATCAGCAGACAGACCTTCACCCCAGAGCACGCAGGTTGCACCAATGCCAACCGGCAGATCTCCCAACTCCACCGTGATCATGTCCATAGAGACACGTCCGACCAGCGGCACACGATGCCCCCCCACCAGAACCGGCGTGCCGTTGCGGGCATGGCGCGGATAGCCATCGCCATAACCGATGGCAACCACACCAATCCGTGTGTCCTGCCGGGCTGTCCATGTGCCGCCGTAGCCCACCGACTCACCTTTCTTCAGATGACGTACCGCAATCAGCCGCGAGCTCAAGGTCATGACAGGACGCAGGCCCAACTCATCAGCCGAGCGATCCGGAAATGGCGAGCCCCCGTAAAGCATGATGCCGGGGCGCACCCAACTGCCATGCGATGCCGGCCAAGCCAGAATGGCTGCAGAGTTGGCAAGACTGTCCGGAATAAGGCGCTCACCATTGCGGCTGAGTGCCTGCTGCAAGCCCCGAAAACGACCTATCTGTTTTTCCGTTTGGGCCGAGTCCAGCTCATCAGCCGCCGAGAAGTGGGTGAGCAAACCGATTTCGCCGACAATGCGCGCGGCCCGTATGCGCCGAAAAGCCGTCACTGCCGCTTCCGGTGAGAAACCCAGACGGTGCATGCCGGAATCCACTTTGAGCCAGACATCCACCGGCCCCGTCAATCGGCAGCTTTCCAGAAAGGCGATCTGCTCTTCCTGGTGAACCACCACGGACAAACGCTGGCGCACGGCTTCGAACATTTCCATCTCGGAGAAAATCCCCTCCAGCACCACGATGGGACGTTGTATGCCGGCTGCACGCAAAGCCAGCGCCTCGTCGAGGAAGGCCACGCCAAAACCGTCGGACTCGGCGAGTGTTTCTGCGACCAGACGCGCACCATGGCCATAAGCATCAGCCTTCACCATGGCCAGCACGCGCGCATAGGGGGCGGCACCGCGCACCACCTGAAGATTGTGGTGCAGAGCCTGACGATTGATGCCCAGTTGAACGCTACGCATGCGCCTCATTCCTGTCGGCAGGCATCAATACTGTTCCTGATCACGATCTCGATAAAACTCTGGCGCCAAATCCTCAAAGCGCGTGTATTTGCCGAGAAAAGCCAGACGCAACATCCCGATAGGGCCGTTACGCTGCTTGCCAATGATGATTTCGGCCGTGCCCTTGTCAGGCGACTCGGGGTTATAAACTTCGTCGCGATAAATGAACATGATGACGTCAGCGTCCTGCTCGATAGCACCAGACTCACGTAGATCGGACATCACGGGGCGTTTGTTGGGACGCTGCTCCAGAGAGCGGTTCAACTGAGAGAGCGCAATCACCGGGCAGTTCAGCTCCTTGGCCAGCCCCTTCAGTGAGCGCGAAATTTCCGAAATTTCGTTGACGCGATTATTTTCCAGACCGGGCACACGCATCAGCTGCAGATAGTCGACCATGATGAGACCCAGAGCGCCGCCGTTTTCACGCGCAACACGGCGTGCACGCGCACGAACCTCTGTTGGCGACAGCGCGGGGGTGTCATCAACAAACAGCTTCTGCTCATTCAGCATGGCCATGGTGGAAGTGAGGCGAGGCCAGTCCTCTTCCTCAAGCTTGCCACTACGCACGCGCGTCTGATCAATACGTCCGAGAGAGGACAGCATACGCATCACAATGGAGTCAGCAGGCATTTCCATGGAAAACACCAGTACTGGTGCCCCCCCAAGCAATACGTTCTCCACCAGATTCATGGCAAAGGTGGTTTTGCCCATGGAAGGACGTGCCGCGACGATAACCAGATCAGCTTTCTGCAAGCCCGCTGTCTTTTCATCGAGATCGGTAAAGCCGGTGGAAAGGCCGGTCAACGGCTCATTGGAGCTGAACAGCTGTTCAATGCGACTGACCGCTCTTGCCAGCAAGGGGCGTATGGCCTGCGGGCCTTCGCCTTTGGTCTGCTGCTCGGCAATCGCAAAAATCTTGCGCTCAGCCTGATCCAGGATTTCGTCAGACGTAGCGCCTTGTGGCTGATACGCCGCATCGGAAATCTCATAGGAAGCACGGATCAGCTGACGTAGCACCGAGCGCTCACGCACGATTTCAGCATAGGCGCCCACATTGCTGGCCGAGGCCGTGTTTTTCACGATCTCACCCAGATAGGCCATGCCTCCAGCCTCTTCCAGCTCGCCCATGCGATTCAGGGTTTCGGAAACAGTGAGAGCATCACGAGGCTTGGACTCATTCGCCAGATGCGCAATGGCCTTGAAGATGAGACGGTGATCACGACGATAAAAATCAGCCTCCGTGACAATTTCTGCCGCCTTGTCCCAAGCCGTATCTTCCAGCATGAGCGCGCCCAACACCGACTGCTCCGCCTCCAGCGACTGGGGAGGCAGCTTGAGATTGGCTACGGCGCGGTCAGGAGCGGCTTCTTGCGAGGCCAGCGGCATGTCAGTCATGAAAAGTCATCCCGGAATTGCGAAAGCATAACCGGGCGGCGACACAATAAAAGAGCAATCTTGTCCCTACCGCCGGATGGATATTCAAAAAGCGCCAGAAAAACAAAAGGCGCCACAACTTTCGCTGAGGCGCCTTTTGCTGACAGCCAGACGCTTACTCAGCGACGACGGTCACCTTCACGGTTACCGTGACTTCGGCATGCAACTGCAGGTCGATGTCATAGTCACCCGTAGAGCGTATGGCGCCATTGGGCAGGCGCACTTCGCTCTTGTCCACGGCTTCGCCCAGCTTGGTGATAGCTTCGGCGATATCGCGGGTACCCACAGAACCGAACAGCTTGCCTTCGTCACCCGACTTGGCAGCGATGACAACAGCCAGCGCAGAAGCGCGCTCGCCACGAGCCTGCGCATCCGCAAGACCAGCAGCAGCCTTGGCTTCAAGCTCGGCGCGACGGGCATCGAACTCAGCCACGTTCTTTTCGGTAGCGGGAACAGCCTTGCCCTGAGGAATCAGGAAATTACGGCCATAACCGGGCTTTACATTGACCTTGGCACCCAGGGCACCGAGGTTCTTGATCTTCTCAAGCAGAATGACTTCCATCACTCGTCTCCCGGATTACAGGTGGTTGTCGGTGTAAGGCAGCAGGGCCAGATAGCGAGCCTGCTTGATAGCGAGGCCGAGCTGACGCTGGTAGCGTGCCTTGGTGCCGGTAATGCGGCTGGGGACGATCTTGCCTGTCTCAGTAACGTACTGCTTCAGGGTTTCGGTGTCCTTGTAATCGATATACTTGGTAGCTTCCGCAGTGAAGCGGCAGAACTTGCGACGACGGTAGAAACGTGCCATGACGTTTGCTCTCCTATTCAAATCTCTCAATCGCTTGCGCGTGTATCAGTAATTGCTGCGTATCATGATGACTGGCCAAGGCCAGCAGGCCATTTACCGTGATCCGGTCACCCGGCTGAAATCCTTCCACCTGCCCTGCCATCTGGGCGCCGGTAATCTTGACGATCACCACTGCCCGGACTTCGCGTTGCTGCCCAGCCAGCATCTGGCGTGAGCGGTGTTCCAGTATCAGTTCACGATGTACAACCCCGGCCGGACTGTTTCTTTGTGCCTTCAGCTCGCGCACAAGACCACTTATCCGGACGGCATTCAGTTCCACGCTGCATGCCCCTTTAAAGAAAAGAGACCGCCTTACTCGCCAGCGTCCTCGGAAGAGGACTCTTCAGCACCTTCTTCAGAACGGGCGGCTTTGCGGCTGCGCTTCTCTTCTGCGCCCTTGGCCATCAGGGATTCCTCGGTGATGGCTTCATTGCGACGAATGATGAGATTGCGGATGACCGCGTCGTTGTAGCGGAAAGACTCTTCCAGCTCATCCAGAGTGGCCTGGCCGCACTCGATGTTCATGAGTACGTAATGGGCCTTGTGAATCTTGTTGATCGGGTAGGCCAGTTGACGGCGACCCCAGTCTTCAAGGCGGTGGATCTTGCCACCAGCTTCCTTTACGGATCCGGTGTAACGCTCGACCATGGCGGGCACCTGCTCGCTCTGATCGGGATGCACCAGGAACACGATTTCGTAGTGACGCATTCTTAGCTCCTTACGGGTTGGGCAGCCTCGACCACCAGTAACAGGGATCGAAGCAAGGAGTACGCGGCAGCCTGAACCATCAAATGATCCGGCGACTCCGGCATGACCGGGCCCGCGCCCCTCTGCAGGGTGCAAAAGGGGCGGCAAGTCTAAGGGAAAGGCCCTGCCAGCACAAGGCGACCCCACTCCCTCCCCGAAGCCGACCCCCTGCATTGCTGGGGCCGGGCGGTTTCCGCTAAGATGCCCGCAGCGTTGATAAGAATAAGAAGCGGGCTCAAGTCTGCGAGGCGCTCATGAAAACATCTACTGTCTTGAAACTGCTGGCATTTTCGCTGACAACAACGTCGGCGGGCTTGACGGCGGCTGCCGCAGAAGAAAGGCCACGCCTCCACGATTACCCCTCCTCTTACGCATTCCTCCAGGCCCTTGAGGTCTGGAACCGGGAGCACCCTGGCGGCGCCATCAGTGGCACGCCAGCCAGCCCTGCCAGCGAACCCAAAAGCACCGTGGCTGTAGACCCCACCAGCGAGCTGGCACCACCACCTTTTGAGGTCACCGGCCCGGAAAATCTTGATACTGCCGTAGAAAAAGCGCGCGATATTGCTCATCCGGACTACAAGGAAAAGACGCGCTATCGCCGAAGCACTCATTTGAGCTTCCCATTGCACTCGATTGACGGGCAGGACATGAGCCAAGCCAGCGTCGGCGATGCTCTCGATATCAAAGGAACAAGCGAAACTGAAAAAATTGCCGGCTTGCAGAAGCTGGCAAGCCAGCTTGAAGAAGACCCGCTGAAACAACAGGACCTGCAAAAGACCGGTGACACCAGCCGGTTTTCAGTACCCGCCCTGCCGGGCGATGGCGCACCCCTGTCGGGCCCCAGAGTAAAGGTTGATATCTCGGTCAGCAGCCATTAAGCAGGCATGCGCACCACCCATTTATAAGAATAATGCCGGCGCAAGATCGCACGGAGAGAAAAATGCCGAAAAACAACTGGAAGTGGGCAATTCTTCTTGCAGGGGCGCAATCCCTGTCTGCATTTGCCATTACGCCGGAAGCGGGTGCAAATAAACCTTTGCCCGAAAACTATGCATCTTACTCGCTATATCTGCAGGCGCTTTTCGACTATCAGCGCGCAAAAGACAGCGCCGGAAATCAGTTACCGCCATCCGTATCGGGCTCCATCAAACCGGATAAAAGTGAAAGTCTGGATGCCGCAATTGCTCAAGCAGGCTCCACCACGGGATACATCGACAAAAGCAGCAAACCACGCAGCACATACAAGTCTTTTTCACTAAATCAATTACCGCCCCAAGACATGAGTCAATCCAATGTCGGGGATTCGCTTGGCATATTTTCAAGCCACATCATGCAGCAGCAGCCGCAGACCACGGCCAGATTACGCCCAGATAATCCGCTTAGCCTTTTCAGCAACGAGGAAGCCCAGCTATTTGCGGATGTAAGCCATATCACGTGGCAATCCCAAAGCAAAAAAGCCATCACTGACTTCTCGGCAAAGATCATCCTGCCCGAGGGCGAAGCCGAAGCTTCTGCAAGCGCCAGCATAGATGATGAAGAAGACGCCCTGGAGCTGACACTCAGCAGCCGAGTGCAGACCAATATCTACCTGATTGATCGCGACGGCATTCCCGACAGCAACAACTACCGACAGGCTGGCGCCATAGCCATCCAGGGCTTTGGGTTACAGATCGATGACATGGCCACAAAAATCCACACACCACTGAACAGCAGTGGAGATACACATCTCGTACTTGATGTCAGCTCACCCAATCCAATCCTGATTGATCTTTCAAACAGTCGATTTGGTAGTGCTGATGCCAAAAACGGCGCTGCCGAGTTGGCATTCAGCAGCGCCGAAATAGGCAACATCTCCTATTTCGCCAAGTTCGGCCCTAACTCCGTAATGACAATTGCCCCGGGCATGAGCATGAACATCCGCCTGGACGAACCCGAAGGCATGGTGCAGCCACTTGCCACACTGAACGGAAAAATTTCGGATATCAGCATCGGAGATATTTCAATTCTTGGCAGAGACACTTCTTCAGGCGGTCAAAACGGCATACACATAGGAAAAATCCGCGTCAGCGGCCTGAATCTTGTGAATGCAGCGCTTTATGCCAACGGCGAGGCCATTGTGATGGATATGGGCTCAGGCATACGCAATATGAGCATTACCATGGAGAGAGTTGCCATAGGAGCAGCCGGCTCTAACGTGTTTGTCGGTGACTTTTATACAGACAACATAGGCATCGCCAATACACGCGTCTCTTTTGCATCACACTAGAGACTGGCAGCGTTACGCTGCCGGAGCGCCTCAAACAGAGTCACACCAGTTGCCACCGACACATTGAGGCTCTCCACCATTCCCGCCATGGGAATATAAACAAGGTGGTCGCAATGCTCGCGCGTGAGTCTGCGCATGCCACTGCCCTCAGCGCCCATCACGATACCCAAGGGCCCGGTCAAATCCATGTCATGCAATGATTTGGCAGACGGCTCGAGTGCCGTACCCACCAGCCAGATACCCCGCTCACGCAAGGCCTCCATGGTGCGAGCCAGATTAGTCACCTGAAAGAAAGGCAAGGTATCGGCCGCTCCTACCGCCACTTTGCGCACCACGGGCGTAATCGATGCTGACTTGTCGCGAGGCGTAATCAACGCATTGACACCTGCGGCATCAGCCGAGCGCATGCAGGCACCCAGATTATGCGGATCGGTGACACCGTCAAGAATCAGAAGAAAAGGGGGGCTCTCGAGCGCATCCAGGAAATCCATCAGGGCATGTTCATCACCCGGCGCTTGCTCGCGCACACGCGCCACAACACCCTGATGATGAGTATCACCCGCCAACTCATCAAGCTGACCACGCTCGCGCCACTGCAACGTCAGGCCCAATGGACGCAAACCCTGAATCAGCCGATTAAGGCGCTCATCGTCGCGACTCTTCAGCAGGAAAACCTCGAGCACCCCCTCGGGCTGGCGATCGAGATAGGCCTGCACCGCGTGCAGACCGTAGATCAGGATGTTTTTGGCCATTTACTTCTTCTTGCGCGGAGCGACAGGCTTTTTCGACTTCTCGGTAGAAGCCGGCTTTGATGGGGAGCGGGATTTTCCCGGAATATCACCACTTCGCAAGCGCTCACGCACCGTTGCACTATCAGTGGCGGACTTGTCTGAGCCCGATTTTTTCCCAGCCGCGGGGGCGGCCCTATCCGGCCTTCCCTTGCCGCCCGGGCGCCCCTTGGGGGCGTTATCCATTTCTGACGAAGCCATGCGCGGCCCGCCGCGTTTCAGGCGACTGCCGCCATCAACAAGCTCGAAGTCCATCTTGCGCTGATCCATGTTAACGGCGGCGACCTTGATTCGCACCGTATCGCCCAAGGCGAACTGGGTACCGGAGCGACTGCCCACCAACTTCTGCATGGTGGCATCAAAGTCGTAGTAATCACCTTTCATATTGCTGATATGGACCAGACCTTCTACATAAATGTCCTTCAGTTCCACAAAGAAGCCAAAGGAAGTCACACCCGCAATCACACCATCAAACTCTTCGCCCACATGCTCCTGCATGTATTCGCACTTGAGCCAGGCCATGACATCACGCGTAGCCTCGTCAGCGCGTCGTTCAGTCATGGAGCAATGCACACCAAAGGCCAGCATCTGCGCCATATCCGGAATTTCCACCAGCGCACGCTTGCCTTGCCCGCGCATGCGGTTGATCTGATCGCCAATAGCCTGCATGACACTGCGCTCATTACGCAGGTGGGCGCGAATCACTCGATGCAATAGCAAGTCAGGGTAACGCCTGATGGGTGAAGTGAAGTGGGCATATGCCTCATAAGCCAATCCGAAATGACCCAGGTTTTCCGGGGCGTATACCGCCTGCGTCAGAGAGCGCAGCAGCATGGTCTGGATGATGTGGGCATCAGGACGATCATGGATTTTCTCCAACACCGCCTGAAAGTCCGAAGGTTGTGGCTTCTTGCCGGCCGTGAAGCTGATGCCTATCGCACCCAGATAATTGCGCAACTTGGACAGCTTCTCGTCACGCGGACCTTCATGATTGCGATACAGCGCCGGCAATTTGTTCTTGGCCACATAATCGGCCGCACAGACATTGGCCGCTAGCATGCACTCCTCAATCAGCATATGCGCCTGATTGCGTACGACAGGTACGATTTTTTCTATCTTGCGGTCCTTGCTGAAGACGATGCGGGTTTCATTGCTGTCAAAGTCCAGGGCGCCACGCTTCTCGCGGGAGGCCCGAAGAATCTTGAACAAGTCATGAAGCTGCTGCACAGGCCCGACTACAGCCGCATGCTCTTTCGCGACCTTGCGCCCCTCTTCGCTATCGGGACGCTCCAGCAGATCACTCACCTTGGTATAGGTAAGACGCGCCTGGGAGTGCATGACACCCTCATAAAACTTGTAGGCTGTCACACGTCCCGCCAGGGAAATATTCATGTCGCAAACCATACACAAGCGATCGACATGCGGATTCAGAGAGCACAGCCCATTGGAGAGCACCTCGGGAAGCATGGGCACAACCTGCTGCGGGAAATACACCGAGTTCCCACGCTTCAGTGCCTCTTCATTCAGCGCGGAACCCGGACTGACATAATGTGAGACATCGGCAATTGCCACGACAAGGCGGTAACCGCCGCGGCGCTTTTCGCAAAGCACAGCATCATCAAAGTCACGCGCGTCCTCGCCATCGATCGTCACCAAGGGCAGATGACGCAAATCCACACGCCCTTCTTTGTCAGCCTCCAGCACTTCGGGCCTGAGGCGTGCCGCCTCTTTTTCAACAGCTTCTGGCCAGACATGCGGAATTTCGAAATTGCGGATGGCAATATCGATCTCCATGCCGGGAGCCAGATAATCGCCCAGCACTTCCTTGATGCGCCCTGTCGCCAGCGTGCGATGTGTTGGGTAATCAAGCACCTCAATCGTCACAAACTGCCCCACGGACGGCATGACATCCTGGCCACTGACCAGAATCTCTTGCGTAATGCGTGGATTATCCGGAATCACATAGGCACTGCCGGATTCTTCGTAATAACGCCCCACCAGATTCTTGCTGTTTTTTTCAGCGATCCGGACAACCTGCCCTTCGCGCCGCCCCTTGTGATCGAAACCGGACTCACGCACCAGCACCACATCGCCATGAAAGACACGACGCATTTCACGCGAGGTCAGCAAAAGATCCGCCGATCCATCCTCGGGAATCAAAAAGCCGAAGCCGTCAGGATGACCGCTCACACGGCCGCGGATGAGATCGGTCTCAGCGAGCGGGCTGTAAGCGCCGCGCCGATTAGCCTCGAGCTGACCATCGCGCAGCATGGCACCCAAGCGACGGCGCAAGGCCTCTTCCTGCTCCGGAGAGAACAGGCTGAAAATCCCCTGCAACTGCTCACCGGTCAGCGCCTTTCCCTCCCGCTCCAGGGTTTCCAGAATCAGTTCGCGGCTGGGAATGGGATTTTCATAGCGGTCGGCCTCACGGCTGGCGTGCGGGTCTTGCCAGGAATCGGAGGTAGGGCGCTTGGACATGGAAACTTCCTTGAAAGGGGGGAGCGGGCTCAGGCAGAAGCATGACTGGCAGGCATTCTAGTCCAGAGGACCGCGTGAATTCATGGCAAGCGTGGGCGCTAGCGCATCGCAGCACAAGTATTTCTTGGCCGAATGTAAATTCCTTGCCCCCAAGGCGTTGACAAGCCGGGACGGCATCGCTAAATTTGCGCGCCTCGCCCAGGTGGCGAAATTGGTAGACGCGCTAGTTTCAGGTACTAGTGTCGCAAGACGTGGAGGTTCAAGTCCTCTCCTGGGCACCACCAAGCAGTTTTAAGGGCTCCCACCTAGTCCTAAAACGAACATCAAACCCCGGATTTTCCGGGGTTTTTTGTTTTTTAGCGTCCGAGAGCATCCATTCCAATCCGAACACTTTCTGGGTAACTTCTTGGGTAACTTTTCAGCCCTAGGAGGAGCGTTGCCATGGCCGAGCGCAAACCGCTTACCCATGCCCGGCAGGTTGAGGCTGCCAAGCCTGAGCAGAAAACGTACAAGCTGAATGCAGGCGACGGGCTCTTCCTTGAGGTCACTCCTGCAGGCTCAAAGCGCTGGCGCTTGCGATATCACTTTGCCGGCAAAGAGAAGATGCTGTCGCTCGGCATCTATCCTGCCGTCAGCCTTATGGAGGCTAGAGAGGCCTGCGAGACTGCTCAGAATTTGATCGCTCGTGGCACCGACCCCAGCACCCACCGAAAAGAAGAGAAGGAGGCCGCCAAACAAGCTGCCGCCAACTCCTTTGAGGCCGTGGCCCTTGAGTGGCTGGAGCGCCAAACCGATAAGGCCGAAGCCACCCAGTCCAAGGGACGGTGGCTACTGCAGTTTGCCATTGATGAGTTTGGTGACCGCCCCATCTCCAGCATCACTCCTCCTATGGTGTTAGCTGCCTGTCGCAAGCTGGAGGCAGAGAACAAGCTGGAAACCGCCCGCCGCGTCAAAACCAAGTGCGGCCAGGTTTTCCGCTATGCCGTCGCCACTGGCCGAGCAGAGCGCGACCCCACCCCCGACCTCAGAGGAGCCCTCAAGACTCCGATCGTTAAGCATCGAGCTGCCCTGACCGAACCCAAAGATGTCGGCCAGCTATTAAGGGATATCGACCAGTACGGCGGGCAGTTCACTACCCTCTGCGCCCTAAAGCTCTCGCCCATGATCTTCATTCGACCTGGCGAACTCCGCATGGCCAAATGGACAGACATTGACCTAGATGCGGCGCGCTGGAGCTATACCCCGCCGAAGACCCGGAACCAGACTCAGCTGGAGCACATCATTCCCCTCCCGACACAAGCTGTCGCCATCCTGCGAGAACTTCATGAGCTTACAGGGCGCCACCCGTATGTCTTTCATAGCTGGGGGAAGACAGGCCACATGTCAGAGTCGGCCGTCCTCAATGCCCTTCGCAGAATGGGTTATGGAAAAGAGGAAATGACCGGCCATGGCTGTTGTTTTGCACTTAAAACTGACCCAGGGTTTGCATCTAAAATTGACCCACCCTTTTGCGACTCAGTATACCTAGGCGCCTGTGGATAAGTCGCCTGCTTCTGCTTCTGCCTGCTCCACCTCCTT
>JACCDZ010924482.1_pt1 | contig 53358 bp, 51 predicted proteins | sample 7449551 | NCBI WGS metagenome assembly JACCDZ01 (sample SAMN15323452, study PRJNA562643) | freshwater metagenome | isolation source: river surface water | place: USA:Blue River Watershed | collected 2017-08-18 | reverse complement strand
GCATTGTTTTAAAGAAGGCTACTTTCGTAAAAGGAAACAATAATTTCACACTTGGAGACAGCTATATTTTAGGCGATTTGATCACGACAAATTAGGCGCTATTTAAACCTTTTTTTAAGGACAAAAACACATAAAAAAAACGGCTCTATTTTATTAAAAAAATAGAGCCGTTTTTTTGTTCAAAATCAAAGCTGAACGAACTGATTTTTACTTACTGTTTTGTTTAATATATACCTCGGTTGCACCTAGACCGTATTTCTGGTAATTGGCATCTTGAAATGAAATATTATCATATCGCCCAAGCAAAAAATCCAACTCCGATTTCAAAACTCCTTCGCCAACTCCGTGGATAAAAACAATTTTTGGAATACGATTTCGGATGGCAAATTCAAGATGTCTTTTTGCCGTTTCCGATTGCAACGTTAAGATATCATAATTAGACATTCCGCGTTTGTTAGGAACCAATTTTTCGATGTGCAAATCAAATTCCGGAACGCCAACTTCTCGTTTTTCTTTGCGCTCTTTTACAAAAATTCGTGGTTTTGGTATCTCTTTTTCTTTTTTTATCTCACCTGAATTAAAACTTCTAATAGAATTCATTAAGTTACTGGAATCGTTAATCTTAATTAATTCTTTGACAAAAAATGTCATCACAAATCCGTCCGTAGATTCGATCGTAACTTGCTTCCCTTGGACAGAAAGCACCACTCCATTTACAGCTTCGTCTAAAACAGAAACCTCATCTCCTATGCTAAACATTTTCTTCTTCTTTATCTTGATTTTTACTTGGCGTTGTAGCACTCAATCGCATCATCCCATACATAAAAACAGCAATAGCTCCTACCGTAATATAAACATTACTTTGCGCTTTTTGCTGCTCATAAAAAGCAATTAAAAAAGCGACAAGCATCATCGGAATCAAAATTTTTTTCATCATTCTAAATTTGGTTTTCCAAAAGTAAACAATTTAAAACAGCATCAAATTTATTATTGAAAAGGTTTGTTATTTTTTCGTAAAATTGTAAAAATAAAACTGCTTTGAATTTAGAAAAATACATGTTCCCATGCATCAGTAAAACACTCTTCGGAATAGAGTGTTTGGGCTGTGGTTTTCAACGCGCTTTGGTATTCGTTTTTCAAGGTGATTTTGAAGGCGCTTTTAAGATGTATCCGGCAATTTATTCTAGCCTAATTTTCCTTCTTTTTATTGGATTGCATTTCGTAAATAAGAAACATAATTATAAAAATGTACTTATAATTTTAGCAATCATTAATGGTGTTTTTATGATTGGCGGATATTATTACAAACACTTTTTGTAATTTAATTTATGCTACAAAATGCAAATAGAGTAAAGCAACTGCTGCAACGGTCATGATGATCAATGCTATAAAACCGAAAATATTCGCTTTTCTAGAGTTGGTATATTCACCCATTACTTTTTTATTATTGCAAATATGCAGAATAATTGCAATTAGAACTGGCGCCGTCATCCCGTACAAAATTGCTGTGTAGATTAAAGCCTTAATTGGAGAAATTCCTATGTAATTCAGTGACAATCCTAATACTAGCGAAATCGCAATCACTACATAAAATGCCCTAGCTTCGTGGAATTTCTTGTCCAATCCCTGCTCCCATCCAAAAGTTTCTGTAATTATATACGATAAAGAACCACTCAAAACAGGAATAGCCAATAATCCTGTACCAATGACCCCAATAGCAAAAAGCAAATAGGCTAAATTACCTGCTAAGGGCTTCAAGGCAATAGCTGCCTGTTCAACGGTATCAATTTGGTGGATCCCTCCATTATACAATACAGTTCCAGTAGTTAAGATTATAAAATACATCACTATTCCTGAAAAAGTCATTCCGAAATCAACATCCTGCTGCATGTCACTAATGATTTTTTTGTTGACCACTACATGTTTTTTATGATTCATCTCTTCTACTTCCATCGTGGCTTGCCAAAAAAATAGATACGGAGAAATTGTGGTACCCAGAATCGCAACAATCATTCCTATAAATTCCTTATTGAATTCCAAAGTAGGTATGAACGTATGTTTTAAAATCAACAACCAATCTTGATCGTATAAAAAGGGAACTACTAAATAAACTAAAAGAACTATACTTAAATATTTCAAAATAGCCGCAATTTTTAGATAGGGCAAATAAATGATCAAAACCAATAACAATACTGTAAAAAAAACACTAAAAAAAGTAGCGTCTATAGCTGGAAATAACAAATTACCTACCGCTCCCATCCCAGCAATATCAGCACCAATATTCATTACAATAGCTGGAAAACTAAAGAGCAACATCAAATACAAAACTGATTTTGGGTAATTTTTTTTAAGAGTACCGGTTAATCCTAATGAAGTCACTAATCCAATTTTGGCACACATTTGTTGAATAACTGCCATCAAAGGAAAAGCCAAAAGCCCCGTCCAAAGTGTCGATAATCCAAAAGCCGCTCCTGCCTGAGAATAGGTTGCAATTCCCGATGGATCATCATCACTAGCGCCAGCAATTAACCCTGGACCAAGACGATCCCAAAAACGTTTCAATTTATTAGTGCCCCTTTTATTAATCTCCATGGCTTGAATTACTTTATTTATTAATCAAATTACAATTATAAAACTACAATCGTTTCCATAAGTATCAACTAATAGACTAATTCACAAATTTGACGTTAAATGACATTAAAATATTCTCTGTTTTTCTAAAAAACAGCTTACTTTTACATCATATTTAACCGAATCAATTTTATAATCGTGACCAATAATCAGATTATCCAAAATATTAGTTCCTTGAAAAATGATTTTTCAATGAATTATAGTATCAAAACAAAAACAGAAGCATTTACCGAAAAACTATTCTACACCTTGTTTGACGGAAGTGCTTCATTGGAAAAAAGCATCGATGAGCTTGAACTTTTGTTTAAGGAAATTTCGGCTATTGCTTGCAAAAAACCAACTCATTTATGCAATTCAATTTGGGATAAATACTTAGCTCAATTACCTTCAGTTCTTGAAAAACTAAATCAAGACGCTGTTTATATACTAGAAAACGATCCTGCTTCTAATAGTATTGAAGAAGTTTATTTGGCTTACCCGGGGTTTTATGCTATTGCGATTTATCGTTTGAGTCATGAGTTGTATCTTTTAGACTTACTGCTTTTTTCAAGATTAATGAGCGAATATGCGCATCGCATCACAGGAACCGATATTCATGCGGGAGCCACTATTGCCTCACCGTTTTTTGTGGATCATGCTACCGGAATAGTCATTGGAGAAACTACAGTCATTGAAAAAAACGTAAAAATATACCAAGGAGTAACTCTTGGAGCGCTAAGCATTACCAAAGAGATGAAAAACTCTAAAAGACACCCAACGGTAGAAGAAGAGGTATGTATCTACGCCAATGCGACTATTTTAGGAGGAACAACAACCATCGGAAAAGGAAGTATTATTGGTGGAAATTCTTGGGTAACCAAATCTATACCTGCCAATTCTATTGTGACCAATACCACTACAACCGAAGTTAAAGTAAAAGAGAAAAGATAACATGGAACCTAAAAAACTTATTGAATTAATTGGTAATACTCCTTTAGTAATTAGTCGGAATTTAGTTCAAAATCCGAACGTGAAATTACTACTAAAATTGGAGGGTAATAATCCTGGAGGTAGTGTTAAAGATCGTGCCGCTTATAACATGATTGCTTCTGCAATAGAACGTGGAGAAATAAAAAAAGGAGATAAATTAATTGAAGCTACTAGTGGTAACACCGGTATTGCTTTAGCCATGATTGCTCAATTATTTGATATTGAAATCGAATTGGTTTTACCCGAAGATTCTACCAAAGAACGCACACAAACCATGTTAGCCTTTGGCGCAAAAGTTACCCAAACACCTGCTAGCACAGGAATCATTGGTTCGCGAGAGTACGCACTCAAAAAAATGGAAGAAGGTGGCTATGTCATGCTAAATCAATTTGCTAACGAAGACAATTGGAAAGCACATTACAAAACGACAGGTCCCGAAATTTGGAGAGATACTAATAAATCCATAACGCATTTTGTAGCTACTATGGGAACTACTGGCACTATCATGGGAACATCGACCTATTTAAAAGAACAAAATAAGAATATTCAAATTATTGGCGTTCAGCCAAGTGATGGCTCTCAAATTCCAGGAATTCGGAAATGGCCTCAAGAATACCTTCCTAAAATATATGATGCTTCTAAAGTAGATACGATTATTGAAGTTAGCGAACAAGAAGCGCGAGAAATGACCAAACGTTTGGCTAAAGAAGAGGGAATCTTTGCAGGTATGAGTAGCGGAGGTTCGGTAGCTACTGCTATAAAAGTAGCCAATCAATTAGAATCAGGCGTTGTGGTGGCTATTATTTGTGACCGTGGCGATCGCTATTTGTCTTCGGATTTATTTGATTAATAAATAAAACTCTTTTTTATATCTTTACTTACTAGCATTAGAAATGGTTTATATGAAAAAGCATTGTGTACTTTATTTATTATTCTTTTTATTTTTAGGTATGTCTGAAAAATCAACTGCTCAAGATTGGGCTAATTTGGCCAAATACGAAAACGAAAATAATTTACTCTCACCAAAACAAGCTGGAGAAAAAAGAATTGTATTAATGGGAGATTCCATCACTGAATTTTGGTTGCCAATTCATCCAGAATTCTTTGCAGGAAAATCGTATATCGACAGGGGTATAAGTGGACAAACTACACCGCAGATGTTGATTCGTTTTAGACCTGATGTAATTAATTTACAACCTGATGTGGTTGTTATTTTAGCAGGAGTAAATGATATTGCAGGAAACACAGGTCCAACAACTACTGAAAAGATTTTTGGCAATATTTCCTCTATGGTAGAATTGGCAAAAGCAAATGCGATAAAAGTCATTTTGTGTGCTGTTTTACCAGCCAATGATTTTTATTGGAGACCCAACGACAAAGCTGCCGAAACTATTATTCAATTGAATCAATTAATTCAATCGTATGCTAACAAACAGCATATTCCTTATGTGGATTACCATACTGCTATGGCTGACGCAAAAAATGGTCTTCCAAAAATGTATTCAGAGGACGGAGTACATCCTAACTTAAAAGGATACCAAACGATGTCGACTTTGTTAGAAAAAGCAATTGCTGAAGTCTTGAAAAAATAATTTCTATTTATTATATGTAATGTCTATCAAAAAAGCGAAATTTTAAAATTTCGCTTTTTTTCATAATGCCAATCTTGTGTAACAAATGTTACTGTAACCAAAAAGAACCCATTATATATTTGCACTTAGATTAAGACATATTTCATTATAATAATAAAGTGAAAATTAAAAATAAGATCATGACTATAGAAAACATTATTAAAGAAACCAATTGCACTATTGTTGATGTGCGATCTCACGAAGAATTTATGGGAGGACATGTAGCTAATTCAATCAACATTCCTTTACAAACCATCCCGGAACGAATAGAAGAATTAAAAAGCTTAAATGCTCCTTTAGTACTATGTTGTGCCTCTGGAAACAGAAGTGGGCAAGCGCAACATTTCCTTTCTCAACAAGGGCTAGATTGTCATAATGGCGGTTCTTGGCTTAACGTAAATTACTACCAATCAAAATAAAAGATATGATCACATTATTAAAAAAGATTTTTGGTTTAGGACCAAGTATAAATTATTCTGAATTAGTACAAAAAGGTGCTATTATAGTCGACGTTCGTTCCAAATCAGAGTTTTCTGGTGGACACATTAAAGGCGCCATTAATATTCCTGTGAATGTTTTAAACCAGCATTTAGGTCAGCTTAAAGACAAAAATAAGACCATCATTACTTGTTGTGCTTCAGGTATGCGCAGTGCTTCTGCAAAAAGCATTTTAAAGTCAAACGGTTACACTTCTGTTCATAATGGAGGTGCGTGGTCGAGTTTACAATCTAAATTGTAACCCGATTATTTACAATAGACATGAGCCTTCCTATATTAGGAAGGCTTTTTTTGTATTTTTACTAAAATTCGGTTTTTGTTGATAATTATCCTTTATTCTTAATAAAACATAAGCAACAATTCAGAAAATCGTTTGTACCAACCCTAAATTAAATTTACATTTGCAACAGTTTAACCTTTACACATCAAATGAAGCCTAACACACAACAATTAAACGATTTAACTATCCAAGTAAGAAGAGATATTCTTCGAATGGTACACGCTGTCAATTCAGGTCATCCTGGAGGATCTTTAGGCTGTACTGAATTTTTAGTAGCCTTATACCAAAACATAATGGAACGCAAAGAAGGTTTTGATATGGACGGAATTGGAGAAGATCTTTTCTTCCTTTCAAACGGACACATCTCTCCTGTTTTTTATAGCGTTTTAGCAAGAAGCGGTTATTTTCCTGTTGCTGAATTAGCTACTTTCCGTTTAATCAACTGCAGATTACAAGGTCACCCAACTACTCACGATGGTTTACCTGGAATTCGCATGGCATCTGGTTCGCTTGGACAAGGATTATCCGTTGGAATTGGTGCGGCTCAAGCCAAAAAGTTAAACAATGACAAACACCTTGTGTACACTTTACACGGTGATGGAGAATTGCAAGAAGGTCAAAATTGGGAAGCAATCATGTATGCTTCTGCAAAAAAAGTAGATAACTTAATTGCAACTGTTGACCTTAACGGAAAACAAATTGACGGTACTACTGACGAAGTATTGTGTATGGGTAGCTTGAAAGCTAAATTTGAAGCTTTTGATTGGGATGTTCTTGAAATCAAAGAAGGAAATAATCTAGAGGCAATTATTGCCGGAATGAACGAGGCTAAATCAAGAACTGGAAAAGGAAAACCGGTTTGTGTTTTATTGCACACCGAAATGGGTAACGGAGTAGATTTTATGATGCACACACATGCTTGGCACGGTAAAGCACCGAATGATGCACAACTAGAACAAGCATTAGCTCAAAATCCATCAACTTTAAGAGATTATTAATTGAATGACTAAATCCATAGTCATAGCGCTTTTTCTTTTTTGTCAATATGGGCTTTGTCAAGAGTATCATTTTGACAAACTCTTTAAATATTCTGAAGTTGGTATAGCTGAAATGATAATTATGACTAATACAAGGGATAGTAGTTATTTTTTTATTCATAAAAGTTCTGGAAATAATTTTGGAGGTCAAATTGTAGACTCTAAAAATAAATTTTTACATTATTTTTTTATTAAAAATTCTGGAAATTCAATTCAATTTGATTACGAAAATTCAGAATCAATTGATAAATTGAAAATTCCTTGTTATGATCTTAATAATTATTATGAAATCACTAAAACTATTAAAGACTCAATAAATTCATCTTTTAAGATAATTAAATATAAAAGTTTAAACAAAAGAAAAATAGTTGAAAGCGCTGATTTTCAAGCAAAAAATGTTGATTTTAACACGCACAATATTATTAGTAGGTTTTTCTATCATTTCATTTACTGTCAAAAAATCAACTTACCAAATTATTATCTACCTACTTTCATTGTAATAAATTATAATAATGGTAAAAAAGTTAAAACAGAATTGATAGAAGAGAAGAATATCAACACAATTTTATCTATTAATCAGAAAAAAAATTAAAACACAACAAATGAAAAAATATACAAATACAGGAAGTAAAGATACGCGTTCAGGTTTTGGAGCGGGAATGACTGAATTAGGTCAGAAAAATGAAAATGTAGTAGCACTTTGTGCCGACTTAATTGGTTCATTGAAATTTGACGATTTCAAAAAAAATCACCCAGAACGTTTTTTTCAAATTGGAATCGCAGAAGCGAATATGATTGGAATTGCTGCGGGATTAACTATTGGTGGTAAAATTCCATTTACAGGTACTTTTGCAAGTTTTTCTACAGGACGTGTTTACGATCAAATTCGTCAATCAGTAGCGTATTCTGAGAAAAACGTAAAAATTTGTGCTTCACACGCGGGATTAACTCTTGGAGAAGACGGAGCTACTCACCAAATTTTAGAAGATATTGGATTAATGAAAATGTTGCCTGGTATGACTGTAATCAATACTTGTGATTACAACCAAACGAAAGCAGCTACATTAGCTTTAGCAGATCATCATGGACCAGCTTATTTACGTTTTGGACGTCCAGTAGTGCCTAACTTTATGCCGGCTGACGAACCTTTCGTAATTGGCAAAGCAATTCTTCTAAACGAAGGTACTGATGTTACCATTGTAGCAACAGGACACTTAGTTTGGGAAGCTTTAATTGCAGCTGAAGCATTAGAAGCTAATGGTATTTCTGCTGAAGTAATCAACATCCACACTATTAAACCATTGGACGAAGAAGCAATTTTGAAATCATTAGCAAAAACAAAATGTATTGTTACTGCTGAAGAACATAACATCCTAGGAGGCTTGGGAGAAAGTGTTTCAAGAGTATTAGCTTTACACCACCCGGCTCCACAAGAATTTGTAGCTGTGAATGATAGTTTTGGTGAATCAGGAACTCCTGAGCAGTTAATGGAAAAATACAAGCTGAACAATCAAGCTATTGTTGCAGCTGCTGAAAAAGTAATCAAAAGAAAATAAATTCTTTTTGTTAAAACTAAATAGCCCGATTTTCATCGGGCTATTTAGTTTATTATCATTTTGTGTAATACATTCCTTGTATTAATTACTCTAAACTTAAAGTAATTTGACCATCATCATCAGTATCTGTAGGAATGTCTTCTAACTCACCCGACTCTTCAGTGGTTGATTCTTCCACTTCTTCTTCAGGCTCTTCATAAGGCAAAGACTCTAATAGATTTACTTGTTTTAGCTTATCAGTAGTTAATTGATTACCTATAGCCTTAATTCCTTTAACAGCTATGAATTGTTCCAAATCAACAATTTGATTCTCTTTTTGAACACCTTTCACTTTAGTAAAAACAATTTCTGCCATTGGACGCCAATCGGTCGAAACAATTTCTAATTGTGATTTTTCGTGTTCGGTAATGAATAATTCTTCTCTGTTTTCATTCTCTACCAAGAAACGTTTTATAAAATAACGTTCTTTCTCTCCGTCATAATAAATGGTAGAAATTGGTTTCTTTGGATTCCATTTTTCTAACACAATCATATCTTCGTCAAAATGCGTAGTTAATTCAGGAATTATTGTTTTTAATTTACCTGTTTGATTGATAACTAACAAGCGATCATTTGGTTTGAATTCGCCCAACAACTCTCCTCTTCCATCTACATTCAATCGTTGAACTGTATCGTCAAACCAAACTTTTCTCGGACGCAAAGTCGAAATTCCTTTCTCCTTTAACTCGATTTTCTTAATTGGATATTTAGAAACGGTATTTCCTCTCGAAGCACGTCCTTTAATAGCAATATCAGAGAAATCCACATCCCATTTCAGTTTTTTAACGCTTCCTACTTGGCGCAATAAAATAGTAACGACTTCGGCTTCTCCATTTGGATTGGCTGAAAAATACAAGACCATTGAACCCGCATTTTCTTGAGTCAAATCGTAAAATTTATCACGAGTTACTCCCGAAACGTTAAAACGCTTGATAAACGTAGAACCATTTTTACCATCGCGGTACATCATATTGTAAATGGTACGTTTGTCGTTTTTGTCAAACACCGCAATATGAATAATGTCTTTTCCAATGAATTTCTTTTCATCTACTTTGGTAATCATCATTTTACCATCGCGAAGAAAAACAATCACATCATCAATATCCGAACAATCAGCAACATATTCGTCTTTTTTAAGTCCAGTGCCTAAGAAACCTTCTTCTTTATTGACATACAATTTGGTGTTACGCAACACTACTTTCGTAGCTTCAATTGTATCAAAACTTCGCAACTCAGTTTGACGTTCCCTTCCTTTACCGTATTTGTCTTTTAGTTTTTGGAAAAAGTCAATGGTAAAATCAATAATGTTATCCAAATGATTTTTTACTTCTTCCATTTCAGCTTCCAACTTCGCAATCGCATCATCGGCTTTATCCGAGTCGAAACGCGTAATACGAATCATTGGAATTTGAGTCAATTTTTGCAAATCATCATCATTTGTTTCACGAACAAAGGATTTCTTGAAAGGTTCAAATCGGTCATACATGTATTTGTACAATGATTCTCTATCTCCATATAATTTGAAATCAATGTACATTTCTTCTCGAATGAAGATTTTCTCCAAAGTAGAAAAATGCCATTTGTTTTCCAATTCGTCCAATTGGATCTCCAATTCACGTTTCAACAAATCTACTGTACGATGCGTTGAAATTTTCAACATATCGGACACCCCAATAAACAAAGGTTTGTTGTCTTCAATAACACAACCTAAAGGCGCTACCGAAGTTTCACAAGCCGTAAATGCATATAAAGCATCAATCATTTTGTCAGGTGAAACTCCTGGTGGTAGATGAATTAAAATTTCTACCTCAGCAGCAGTATTGTCCTCAATTTTTTTGATTTTGATTTTCCCTTTTTCATTCGCTTTCAAAATACTATCAATCAAGGTTGATGTATTGGTAGAAAACGGAATCTGAGTAATCACCAACGTTTGTTTGTCTAATTGAGCAATTTTGGCACGAACACGAACACGTCCGCCTCGCAAACCATCATTATAATTAGAAACATCAGCAATACCCGCTGTTGGAAAATCAGGATATAATGTGAATGATTTACCCTTCAATACTTTGATAGAGCAATCAATTAATTCATTAAAATTATGAGGTAAAATTTTAGTCGAAAGACCCACCGCAATTCCCTCTGCACCTTGTGCTAACAATAACGGAAACTTTACAGGCAGATTGATAGGCTCAGCTCTACGTCCGTCATAGGACATTCCCCATTGTGTAATTTTAGGCGAATATAAAATATCGTGACCTAACTTACTGATTCGGGCTTCGATATAACGAGAAGCTGCGGCACTATCTCCGGTGAGAATGTTACCCCAGTTTCCTTGCATGTCGATGATCAAATCCTTTTGACCTATTTGCACCATGGCATCTCCAATACTCGCATCTCCGTGTGGATGATACTGCATGGTATGTCCAACGATATTAGCTACTTTATTGTACCGCCCGTCATCCAGCTCTTTCATAGAGTGCATGATACGACGTTGCACTGGTTTAAAACCGTCTTCAATAGCAGGAACGGCACGCTCCAAGATTACATATGAAGCATAGTCCAAAAACCAGTCTTTGTACATTCCGGTTACTTTGGTAATCGTATCTTCGGGGTTTTCATTATTTTCATAAAAATGATTCCCACCAAAAGAAACGACGTCATCAAAGCCTTCTTCGTTTTCATTTGCCGTTACATCCAAAGAATCGTTGTTCTCGTCTTCGTTTGGAATGATGTTATCTTCTTCTTCGTCTTTCATTTATGCTGAATTATTTTCAGTATTTTTTTACTTCTCCACTACATCTAATTCCACCTTCAAATTATTGATGATGAACGTTTGACGGTCGGGTGTGTTTTTACCCATATAAAACTCCAATAATGTTTCAATTGAGGTTGATTTATCTAACATTACAGGATCCAATCGGATGTCTGCTCCAATAAAGTGCTTGAACTCGTCAGGCGAAATTTCTCCCAATCCTTTGAATCGGGTAATTTCTGGTTTTGGTTTCAATTTTTCAATGGCGTTAACACGCTCTTCGTCGCTGTAACAATAAATGGTTTCTTTTTTGTTTCGCACACGGAATAAAGGCGTTTGCAAAATATACAAATGACCGTCTTTAATTAACTCTGGGAAAAATTGCAAGAAAAAGGTAATCAACAACAAGCGAATGTGCATTCCATCGACATCGGCATCGGTAGCGATTACAATATTGTTGTAACGCAAATCTTCCATAGATTCTTCAATATCCAGAGCCGCTTGCAATAAATTAAATTCTTCGTTTTCGTAGACAATTTTCTTGGTCATTCCATACGAATTCAATGGCTTCCCTCGCAAACTAAAAACCGCTTGTGTATTCACATCGCGCGATTTAGTAATAGAACCCGAAGCCGAATCCCCCTCGGTAATAAACAAGGTACTTTCTAAATATCGTGGATTTTTAATGTCGGGCAAATGCACGCGACAATCGCGTAGTTTTTTATTGTGCAAACTTGATTTTTTAGCCCGGTCTTTGGCTAATTTTCGAATTCCTGATAATTCTTTTCGTTCTCTTTCGGCTTGTAAAATCTTACGCAATAACAAATCAGCAACTTCTGGATTTTTGTGCAAAAAGTTATCTAATTTGGTCGTAATAAAATCATGAACGAAAGTTCGTACCGTTGGCCCATTCGGACCAATATCTGTTGAACCTAATTTAGTTTTGGTCTGACTTTCAAAAACAGGTTCTTCTACTTTGATCGAAACTGCCGAAACAATTGATTTTCGAATATCCGAAGCCTCAAAACCTTTGTTGTAATAATCACGAATCGTTTTCACGACTGCTTCTCTAAAGGCATTTAAATGCGTTCCTCCTTGAGTTGTGTTTTGTCCGTTGACAAACGAATGGTATTCTTCTGAATATTGCGATTTACTATGTGTCAAAGCAATTTCAATATCCTCACCAATCAAATGAATAATCGGATACACCGAATCTTCTTCAGTTATCGTTTCTTCCAACAAATCTTTCAATCCGTTATCCGAATAGTATTTTTCTCCGTTGTAGTAAATAGTCAATCCAGTGTTGAGGTAACAATAGTTCTTCAACATTTTTACCACATACTCATTTCGGTATTTGTAATTTTTAAAAATCTGCTCATCCGCAATAAAGGCAACTTTAGTCCCTTTACGTTTGGTTGATTCTTGAACTTCCTCTTCTAAAACCAAATTCCCCGCCGAGAATTCTGCTGCTTTTTGTTGGTTGTCACGAACCGATTCTACACGAAAGTAATTCGATAAGGCGTTTACCGCTTTAGTACCTACTCCATTCAAACCTACCGATTTCTTGAAGGCTTTGGAATCGTACTTCCCTCCTGTATTCATTTTGGAAACAACGTCTACCACTTTACCCAATGGAATTCCACGTCCGTAATCACGAACGGTGACCATTTTGTCTTTGATAGTGACTTCTATAGTTTTTCCAGCACCCATGACAAACTCATCGATGCAGTTGTCAAGTACTTCCTTGAGTAAGATGTAAATACCATCGTCTGGCGAAGAACCGTCACCCAGTTTCCCAATGTACATACCAGGACGCATTCGGATGTGTTCTTTCCAGTCGAGCGAACGAATATTATCTTCGTTGTATTGATTTTGTTCGGACATTTTAAAAAGTATCGATTTGGTGCTAATGTAAGCTAATTTGGTAAAATTTAAAACAAGCCGAAGTCAAAGTTATTAAGAATGATATTGACAATAGTAAGTACGATTTACGAGGTACGATTTAAGAAATAGTGAAATAAAAAAAACCGCTAAATTTCTTTAGCGGCTTGTTGTTTTTATTTCAATTTCGAATGAACTACACGTTAAATCTAAAGTGCATTACATCACCATCTTTTACAACATATTCTTTTCCTTCTACTTTGAATTTACCTGCTTCCTTGCATTTCGCTTCCGAGCCGTAATGGATAAAATCTTCGTATGAAATTACCTCAGCACGAATGAATCCTTTTTCAAAATCAGTATGTATAACTCCCGCAGCCTGTGGCGCAGTAGCTCCAATGTTGATGGTCCAAGCACGTACTTCTTTAACACCTGCGGTGAAATAGGTTTGTTGTTTCAATAATTTGTAAGCAGCACGAATTAAAACCGAAGCTCCTGGCTCAGTCAATCCCATATCTTCTAAGAATACTTGACGCTCTTCGTAGCTTTCTAATTCATTAATATCCGCTTCAGCACCTACAGAAAGGATTATCACTTCTGCATCTTCGTCTTTCACCAATTCGCGAACTTGATCTACGTATTTATTTCCGTTTACAGCTGAATTTTCATCCACATTACAAACATATAAAACTGGTTTGTTGGTAATCAATTGAAAACTTTCCATTAAATCCTCCTCATCCTGACTAGCAGGCACAACTGTTCTTGCTGATTTTGCTTGCAATAAAGCCTCGCGGATTTTATCCAACAATGCTTTTTCAGCTTGTGCTTCTTTATTTCCAGTTTTCGCAGCACGATTTACTTTTTCCAAACGTTTTTCAACTGTTTCTAAATCTTTCAACTGCAATTCAATATCAATCGTTTCTTTGTCACGAATTGGGTTTACATTTCCATCTACGTGAACAATATTATCATTGTCAAAACAACGCAAAACGTGGATAATTGCATTACATTCTCTGATATTTCCTAAGAACTGATTTCCTAAACCTTCTCCTTTACTTGCTCCTTTTACCAATCCTGCAATATCAACAATATCAACCGTTGCCATTTGAACGCGTTCTGGCTTTACTAGTTCTTCAAGTTTAGCCATTCTCGAGTCCGGTACATTTACTACTCCAATATTAGGTTCAATAGTACAAAACGGAAAGTTAGCACTTTGCGCTTTAGCATTAGATAAACAATTAAATAAAGTTGATTTTCCAACATTTGGTAATCCTACAATTCCTGCTTTCATGATAATTTTATTTTCGAATAGTGGCTAGTAACCACAAAAATTTGCAATTCCATTAATAAAGTGTGCAAATATAGAATTAAAAAAAGGTTCGTTAAACAAAAACGTTGAATTCTTGCATTCTTTGTAAAATTCGCACCAATACACAACTAACGTTACTTAATTCTTAAATAATTAGTACATTGCACTCGATTAAAACCAAATAAAAACCAAACCAAATTTATTTATGAAAAAGTACAGCTTACTTTTAGCATTATTCAATTTGACTTGTCTATTTGCTCAGGAAAAAACAAATTCTGAAGCAAAAGAATTAAAAGAAGTTCAAATTGTAGGATCAAGAAATACGAAACGAACAGTAGTTAATTCTGCTGTACCCATCGACGTTATTAACGTTAAAGATGTAACTACACAAAGTGGTAAATTAGAAATCAACGAATTATTACAATACGTTGCACCTTCATTTAATGCCAATAAACAATCGGGATCTGACGGAGCCGATCACGTAGATCCAGCTTCTTTAAGAGGTATGGGACCTGACCAAACTTTAGTTTTGATTAATGGAAAAAGAAGACATCAATCGTCATTAATCAATCTATTTGGAACAAAAGGTCGTGGAAACACAGGAACCGATTTAAATGCTATTCCTGCATCAGCAATCAAGAGAATTGAAATCTTACGCGATGGTGCTGCTGCGCAATATGGTTCAGATGCTATTGCTGGAGTAATCAATATTGTATTAAATGACAACATTAACCAAGTAACAGGAGCTGTAACTTACGGAGCATATAATACAAACGCTCAAGGTGAGTTTGATCCAGGAACTGCCAATACCAAAAACAATTTCTTAGACGAAAATAGTTTTGGAAATACACTAGGTAAAAAAAGAAATTTTGACGGACAATCTATAAAGGTTGCTGCTAACTATGGTGTAGCTGTGGGTAAAAAAGGCGGAATCGCCAACTTTACTGCAGAATACTTAAACAAAGAGAAAACTTTACGTCCTGGTTTTGATTTCAGAAAAGGTTTTGGAGAAGCAGCCATTCAAGGTTTGAATCTTTTTGGAAATTTGGTATTACCAATTTCTGATAAAACAGAATTTTACGCTTTTGGAGGAAGAAACTTCAGAGATACAGATGCTTATGCTTTTACAAGAAATGACGGAGAAAGAGTGGTAGAATCAATCTATCCTGGAGGATATACTCCAAGAATAACTTCGGAGATTGTGGATAATTCTATTGCAGCAGGTATTAGAACTAAATATGCCTCTGGATGGAAATTAGATTTGAGTAATACTTTTGGAAAAAATCTTTTTCATTATTATATTAAAGGAACGCTTAATGCTTCTTTAGTTGGAAATTCTCCAACAGAATTTAATGCAGGGGGACATAGTTTAAGTCAAAATACAACTAACTTAGATTTTTCTAAAAACTATGATTCGGTTTTGAACGGAATGAACTTAGCTTTTGGAGCTGAATTCAGAACAGAACAATTTAGCATTTTTGCTGGAGAAGAAGGTTCTTATTCAACCTATGACACTACTGGAAAAGCAATTACTAATCCTGCAACACAAACAGCTCCTATTGATCCAATTAGTGGCGAATTACGTCCAGGAGGTTCTCAAGGATTTCCGGGATACAGTCCTGCAAATGAGGTAAAGAAAAACCGTAACAACGTATCTTTATATACAGATGCAGAATTTGATGTAACTGATAATTTATTAGTTAGTACTGCAGTACGTTTTGAAAACTACAGTGACTTCGGAAGCACACTTAATGGAAAATTGGCAGCGCGTCTAAAAGCAACTGACAATATCAATTTTAGAGGATCTTTAAGTACAGGATTTAGAGCGCCTTCATTGGCACAAGTATATTATAATTTACGTTTCACTAATTTTAATGCTGGTGGAGCAACAGAAGTTATTTTATCACCAAACAATAGCCCAGTAACACAGGCTTTTGGAATTAATAAACTAAATGAAGAAAAAGCAGTAAACGGATCTTTAGGTGTAACGGCTAGTTTTGGAGCATTTACAGCTACTGTTGACGGGTATTTTATTAATGTAAAAGACAGAATCGTATTAACAGGTTATTTTGATGCTTCTGCATTGAACCTTGGCGTTTCTGCTGCACAATTCTTTACTAATGGAGTAGATACTAAAACTGCTGGAGTAGACGTTGTATTGGCTTGGAAAAAGAAATTTGGAGACAATAGTTTAAGCGCAACATTAGTAGGAAACATCAACCACATGACTATTGGTGATGTGAAAAACGGAACTCTAGATAAAGAAACATTCTTTGGAGAGAGAGAAAAAGCTTTCTTACTAGCTTCAGCTCCTGCCAATAAATTTGGTTTGAACTTAAATTATGACAGAAAATGGTTCAATGCTGGTTTAGCATTTACACGTTTTAGTAAAGTGGAATTATTAGACTACCAAATGTATGAAGACGTTGCTGACTATGGAAGTTTTGCAAATCAAATCAAAGCTGCAACTGATACCTATAATGCGAAAATCGTAACTGATCTTACTTTAGGTTTTAAATTGAATAAAGCTTCTAAATTAAGTATTGGGGCCAATAACTTATTCAATATTTACCCTGACCAACAAGATGACTGGGTTGAAGCTGGTGGATATTGGGATGCTGTTCAAATGGGATTCAGCGGTGCCTATTACTATGCTAGATTAGGATTTACTTTCTAATACAAATTCTTTGAAACAAAAAAATCCTGAGCAATTGCTCAGGATTTTTTTTATATTAAAGTTTAAAAAAAACTATTCGTTGTGTAAAAAAGCTTGTCTGTTTAACAAGGTTTCTTCAGACTCTACGTGATTATCATCTGGAATACAACAATCTACCGGACAAACCGCTGCACATTGTGGCTCATCGTGAAAACCTTTACATTCCGTACACTTTCCAGGTACAATATAATAAACATCATCAGAAATTGGTGTTTGTGCCGCATCTGAATCGACTTCTGTACCATCAGGTAAAATTACTTTACCTGTAAGTTTAGTCCCGTCTTTATATCTCCAGTCATCAGCGCCTTCGTAAATTGCAGTATTTGGACATTCTGGTTCACAAGCCCCACAATTGATACATTCATCTGTTATAATAATTGCCATATTTTCTAGTCTTAAAATTTGAAAGTCTAAAGTCTTGAGTTGTCTTATTGACTTTCGGCTTAATTATGCTTATTTTTGTGCAAAATTACAATCAAAACCATTCATAAACAAACATTATGGACTTAGAAACAAAAAAAAATGTTTTTGTTACATTAGGACGCTTTTTAAAACAATTCGCCGAAGGCAATACCAATAAAGATTCTAGCGTTCCTCAAAACGATTTGTTTTTTAATGAGTTCGAACAATTAATTCAATTATCCCAATCCCACAACGGCTGGTACACTCCGGAGCAAGTGTATTTCTCGATACAATCTTGGGCGAAAGCCTTAACAGAAGAAAACCTGAACCAATGGACATCGTCTTATGATTTTACTACTTCAGAGTCCAAAACTATTGCGTTAATTCTGGCAGGTAACATTCCGCTAGTTGGATTTCATGATTTTATTTCGGTTTTAATTTCGGGTCATAATGTATTGGTAAAAACGTCATCAAACGACCAACACTTATTGCCCTTCTTAGCCAAATACCTTATCGCAATCGAACCTGAATTGGCTCATAAAATCACTTTTATTGAGGGAAAATTAGACAATTTTGATGCCGTAATTGCCACAGGAAGCAACAACACAGCCCGCTATTTTGAATATTATTTCAAAGACAAACCTTCTATTATTCGAAAAAACAGAAACTCGATCGCCATTTTAAATGGCGAAGAGACCAAAGAACAACTTATTGCTTTAGGCGAAGATATTTTTCGCTATTTTGGACTAGGTTGTCGCAATGTTTCTAAACTTTTTGTACCAAAAGGCTATTCCTTTGATGCTTTTTTTGAAGCCATTTTTGAATACCAAGACGTGATTCATTACGAAAAATATGCCAATAATTACGATTACAATAAAGCCGTTTTTTTGATGAGCAATTACAAGCTTCTTGATAATGGATTTTTAACTTTAAAAGAAGATTCTAGTCACGCCTCTCCTATTTCTAGTGTGTTTTACGAATACTACGAAAACTTGGATACAGTAGAGAAAAGATTAGAAACAGAAAACGATAGCATTCAGTGCATAGTAAGTAACAATTTAGTAAAAAACAGCATCCCGTTTGGACAAACACAACGTCCTGAATTATGGGATTATGCGGATAATATTGATACTATTTCGTTTTCGTTAACAATAAACTAATAAATTGTTCAAATATTTCGATTATTTTAATTGATTTTAAGAATCGATTGTCGAAATTTGCAATCTTAAATTTTGGAACAAACAACTACCATGAAAAAACACAACTACAGCGCAGGACCTTGTATCTTACCACAAGAAGTTTTTGAAAAATCAGCACAAGCCATTTTAGATTTCAATAATTCCGGTTTATCTATTTTGGAAATATCGCACAGAAGCAAGGATTTCGTAGCGGTAATGGATGAAGCAAGAGCATTAGTTCTTGAATTATTAGGTTTAGAAGGCAAAGGATACCAAGCACTTTTCCTTGCTGGAGGAGCTAGTTTAGAGTTTTTAATGGTTCCTTATAACTTGATGAGAGAAAACGGAAAAGCAGCGTATTTGGATTCTGGTACTTGGGCATCTGCCGCTATCAAAGAATCAAAGGTTTTTGGAGAAACTGTTGTTGTGGCTTCATCAAAAGAACAAAATTATAACAACGTACCTAAAGGATATACAATTCCTGCTGACGCAGATTATTTCCACTGTACAAGTAACAATACTATTTTTGGAACTCAAATGAAAGAAATTCCAACTACCAACATTCCAGTAGTTTGCGATATGAGTTCTGATATTTTTTCACGTCAATTGGACTTCACTAAATTTGACATTATTTACGCTGGAGCTCAAAAAAATATGGGTCCTGCTGGAACTACTTTAGTTGTTATCAAAGAAGAAATTCTAGGTAAAAACGGAAGAGAAATTCCAAGTATGTTGGATTACGCAAAACACATTAAAGCAGAAAGTATGTATAATACTCCACCTGTTTTCCCAGTGTACGCTTCTTTATTAACCTTACAATGGTTGAAAAAACTAGGAGGAATTGCCGCTATTGAAAAAATCAACAATGCTAAAGCGGAATTGCTATACAACGAAATTGACAGAAACCCATTATTCAAAGGAGCAGCAGTTGTTGAAGATCGTTCTAACATGAATGCTACTTTCTTATTGAACGACCCAGAACACGCGCCAATTTTTGATGCTATGTGGAAAGAAGCGGGTATCTCTGGATTACCAGGACATCGTTCAGTAGGTGGTTACAGAGCTTCTATGTACAATGCCATGCCAATTGAAAGCGTTCAAGTTTTAGTTGACGTAATGCAAGCTTTAGAAAAAGCAGTTTAATAAATAATTTACCAATTTGAGGATGAAATAGTTTCGTTCCTCGCAATGAAATAAACACAATGAAAGTATTAGCAAATGACGGAATTTCTAAAAGTGGAATTCAAGCATTAGAAAAAGGTGGATTTGAAGTGCTTACTACTAAAGTAGCACAAGAACAAGTAGCTAACTTTATTAACGAAAATAACGTAAGCGTTATCTTGGTTCGAAGTGCAACTAAAGTTCGAAAAGACATTATCGATGCTTGTCCTGGTATCAAAATCATCGGTCGTGGTGGTGTGGGTATGGATAATATCGATGTGGAGTATGCTAAAAGCAAAGGAATCAATGTAATCAACACACCTGCTTCTTCATCTGAATCAGTTGCTGAGTTGGTTTTTGGTCATTTATTTAATGGAGTTCGATTTTTACACGACTCGAACAGAAATATGCCTTTAGAAGGTGATTCTAACTTTGAAGGTTTGAAAAAAGCCTACGCTAACGGAACTGAATTAAGAGGTAAAACTTTAGGTATTGTGGGTATTGGTCGTATTGGTCAAGCTACTGCTAAAATGGCGCTTGGTTTAGGAATGAAAGTAATTGCTGCTGATAGTTATATCGATAAAGTAGATGTAAAAGTGGAATTTTTTGACGGACAATCAGTAACAACTACTATTGTATCACAATCATTAGAATCTTTATTCAAAGAAGCTGATTTCATTTCATTACACGTTCCTGCTCAAAACGGATACATTATTTCAAAAGCTGAATTAGCAATAATGAAAGATGGTGTTGGTATCGTAAACTGCGCACGTGGTGGCGTAATTGACGAAATCGCTTTGATTGATGCTTTAGATAGTGGAAAAGTTGGATTTGCTGGATTAGACGTTTTTGAAAGCGAACCAAAACCAGAAATCAAAATCCTTATGCACCCAAAAATCTCTTTGACTCCACACATTGGAGCAGCTACAGGAGAAGCACAAGATAGAATTGGAACGGAATTAGCACAACAAATTATCAGTATTTTAGGTTAATCTATTTCAAATAATACAACTAAAGGATGTCTCAAAAAGACATCCTTTTTTTATACTTTACTTTGTACAAAATTGATAACTTTGTAACGCTTAAGACAATCCAAATGGAGAAATTAAAACAGCGATGGGGTGTGCAATCCAATTTCCAGCTGACTATTATTTTTATCGTTTTTGCAATTACAGGTTCGGCCTCAGCTATGGTTTCGAAACCTGTTTGTCTATGGCTGGGAATTACTACCGATGATTTTGGATTTTTCTTCACTCCTATTCGACTGCTATTGATATTTCCATTGTACCAAGTATTATTAGTTAGCATTGGTTTTCTTTTTGGTCAGTTTGCGTTCTTTTGGAAATTCGAAAAAAAATTGCTTCGCCAAATAGGCTTAGGATTCTTATTTAAAGAAAAATAAACTTCCACCGTCTTCTTTAGCTGAATTTTTAATTTGGATAACCAAAAATCTTTGTTTCTTTGTAAAAACAAGTTTCAGATGATACAAGCGAAAAAACTTCATAAATTTTACGACCAATTAGAAGTGCTAAAAGGGGTAGATTTACACATTAAAAAAGGAGAAATCGTTTCTATTGTTGGAGCTTCGGGAGCAGGAAAAACTACTTTGCTGCAATTGTTAGGTACTTTAGATCAACCTTCTGTACAAGAAGGAACGGAGTTGTTCATCAATGGAGAAAATGTTTTGACAATGAATGACAAAACCTTATCCAAATTCAGAAATTTAAACCTGGGATTTATTTTTCAATTTCATCAATTATTACCTGAATTCACCGCTTTAGAAAATGTCTGTATTCCGGCTTTTATTGCCAATAAAAACAAACAAGAAACGGAGATTGAAGCAAAACGTTTATTGGAATATTTAGGACTTTCGCACCGTATTAACCATAAACCCAATGCGCTATCGGGTGGAGAACAACAACGTGTAGCAGTAGCACGCGCTTTAATTAATAAACCTGATGTAATTTTTGCTGACGAACCTTCTGGAAACCTAGATACACATTCAGCTGAGAATTTACATCAATTGTTTTTTCAATTGCGTGACGAATTCGGACAAACATTTGTAATTGTAACACATAATGAAGACTTAGCTAATATGGCAGATAGAAAATTAATCATGGTTGACGGACAAATTAGCAATCCTTAATTGCAAAACACCTTTAAATGTCCCAACTTATGAATCCTTCCGAACTACAATCTTTTCTAGACGAAAAAGTTACCCAATACAATACCCGAGATTTTATTGACAGCGACCCCGTTCAAATTCCGCATTTGTTTTCGCAAAAAGAGGATATTGAAATTGCGGGATTTTTAGCAGCAACTATTGCTTGGGGCAATCGTAAGATGATTATCAAAAATGCACATCGCATGATGGAATTGATGGGTAATTCACCTTATGACTTTGTGCTTTCGCATCAAGAAAAAGACTTAAAAGATTTAGAATCATTTGTTCATCGAACCTTTAATGGTCAGGATTTTATTGGTTTCATCAAAGGTTTACAACACATTTATCAAAATCACAACGGACTCGAAGCCATTTTTGCTCAAAACCAAGAAGCGTTTTCTATGCAAAAGAGCATTCACGAATTCAAGAAAGTCTTTTTTAATGTTCCGCATGCAACACGCACTCAAAAACACATTTCAGATCCACTTAATAATTCGGCAGCCAAACGAATCAATATGTGTTTGCGCTGGATGGTGCGCCAAGATACTAAAGGAGTCGATTTAGGAATCTGGAAAAGCATCTCACCTGCAGCGCTCTCTTGTCCACTTGATGTGCATTCGGGTAATGTGGCTCGAAAATTAGGTTTATTGCACCGCAAACAAAATGATGGCAAAGCTTTAGCTGAACTCGATACACAATTGCGAATTCTAGACCCAAATGACCCTGTGAAATATGATTTTGCACTGTTTGGTTTAGGTGTGTTTGAAGGGTTTTGATTTGACACGAACAACTTAATACACCAAAAATCCCCCTTTTTAATGTACCTTTGCACAAAAATAGCAATTTATGAGCACTTTTGAGCAATTCAATCTCCCTAAATCCGTACAAAAAGCCATTGACGAATTAGGCTTTACGACGCCTACTCCGATTCAGGAAAAATCATTTTCTGTGATTATGTCGGGACGTGATATGATGGGTATTGCACAAACAGGTACAGGTAAAACCTTTGCTTATTTATTGCCGTTGCTAAAATTATACAAATTCACTCCTACCAATACACCTAAAATTGTGATTTTGGTTCCTACCAGAGAATTAGTCGTTCAGGTGGTAGAAGAAGTAGAGAAATTGACCAAATACATGTCGGTAAGCACTCTCGGAATTTACGGAGGTGTGAACATCAATACTCAGAAAAAAGCGGTTTACGAAGGAGTTGATATTTTAGTTGGAACACCGGGTAGAACAATGGATTTAGCATTGGATGCGGTAGTTCGCTTTGACGAAACGCAAAAATTAGTCATTGACGAATTTGATGAAATGCTGAATTTAGGTTTCAGAACCCAATTGACAGCCTTACTGGCAATGATGAAAGCCAAACGTCAAAACATTCTATTCTCGGCTACAATGACCGAGGAAGTGGATGCCGTATTAAATGACTTCTTTGATTATCCAGAAGAAGTAACGCTTTCAGCTTCAGGAACTCCTTTAGAAAAAATTACACAAATTACCTACCAAGTTCCTAATTTCAATACTAAAGTCAATTTATTAAAACATTTATTGACTACCATTGAAAATATGAGCCGTGTTTTGGTTTTTGTAAACAATAAAAAAATATCAGATTTACTTTTTGAAAGTATTGAAGAAGAATTTGAAGGACAGTTTGGTGTAATTCACTCCAACAAATCCCAAAACTACCGATTGAGTACGATGGCTGAATTTCAAGAAGGGAATTTGCGTGGTTTAATCACCACTGATATTATGGCGAGAGGTTTGGATATTTCCAATATCACCCACGTTATCAACTTCGAAATGCCTGAACTTCCTGAGTTGTACATGCACCGTATTGGTCGTACCGGTCGTGCTGATGCCGAAGGTACTTCCATTAGCTTTGTTACGCCTCGTGAAGAAGAATCTTTTGTAGAAGTAGAAGTTTTAATGAATAAAGAACTTGAAATCACTCCATTCCCTGAAGAAGTTGAAATTTCCATTAAGTTGATTGGTCCTGAAAAAGATCGCCAACCGGTGAAGTTTTTGATGAAAAAAGTAAAATTGGAAGGTGATGGTGCGTATCACGACAAGGCGAAAAAGAACACCAAAGTCAACTTGGGTGGACCCTCAAAAACCAAAAAGAAAACTCACGGTTCTGTCAACCGAAATATGCTAAAAACCAGAGCTCAAAAGAAGAAGAAAAAGTAAACTTAATCTTCTAATTTCCAAAAATTAAACAAACCGGTGAGCATAATTCTAAGCGTTTCCCGGAATCAGTTATAGCTCCCGAAATCAAATCTCTTTTAAAAACAACCACATCATTAGAATATTGATGTGCTACTAAAAGAAATTTCCCTGTAGGATCAATAACAAAATTACGAGGCCCTTTTCCTAAAGAAGAAACCACTGATTGTGGTTGCAATTGACCATTTTTTAGGATTTTAAAAATAGAAATGGTATTCGCTTCTCCTCTATTCGAAGCATACAAAAATTTTCCGTCAGGCGAAATATGAATGTCCGCTCCAGTAAAATTCCCTTTAAAGTCTCTCGCTAAAATAGTGGTCTCTTGAATTTTATGTAATTGACCATTCGCAAAACTAAAAACCGACAAAGCGCCGTTTAATTCTTGCAATAGATATACAAACTTACCGTCTTTGTTAAACGTCAAATGACGTGGACCACTTCCTGATGGAACAGCAACTGTACTTTTTAATTTCAAAACTTCAGTTCCTGCATTGGGATGATATTCATAGATAGCAACAGCATCCGTTCCTAAATCGTTACTCAAAACATATTTTTTATCTGGCGAAAAATATACCATGTGAACATGAGCGCTTCCTTGGCGAGGATGAGTTCCTTTTCCTTTATGCTGAAGCACTTGTTTCGTTTCGGTCAAACTGCCGTTGGTGTTTTTTCCAAAAACAGCGATGTTTCCACCTGAATAATTGGCAACAATTACATTTTTATCATCGTTAATTATATAACAAGGATCGGCTCCTTGTGCTTTTTGCTGATTCAACTCTGTTAATTTTCCGCTACCAGAGTCAAACTGAAACGAACTCACTGTACTTTCGCTTCCATTTTCATTAACCGAGTATACTATTTTTTGGTCTTTAGAAAGTGCTAAATAGCTTGGATTAATCACTTTTTCGGTTGCGTTTTTGAAAACAAAATCTCCTGTGTTGGTATCAAAATCATAAACATAAATTCCTTTACTATCGCAACTGTTAGTGTAAGTTCCCACTAATAAAGGGAGTTTTTGATTTTGGGCTTGTGCCAAAGAAACAATGGAAACTAAAAAAAGACTGAATATGTTTTTCATTTTATGAAGGTGTTGAAAAGCTAAAATACATAATTAAATGAAAACAATACAGATTAAATAGTCCCAAACTAACTGCTGAACTCATTTCAAATTTGTATTTTTGACTGAGTGTTTTTAAAACAAGACCAAAAGCAATGCAATTCAAACATCCCGAAATTTTATACTTTCTATTTCTTTTGGTTGTGCCAATATTGGTTCATTTGTTTCAATTACGTCGCTTCAAAAAAGAATATTTCACCAATGTTCGCTTCCTTAAAGCACTCACTATCCAAAGTCGGAAAAGTTCTGAAATCAAAAAATGGTTGTTACTAGCCACTCGATTGCTATTATTAACCGCTTTAATTTTGGCTTTTGCCCAACCTTTTTTCGCATCTAAAGAGCAATCTCGTACTCAAAAAGACATTTATATTGTCCTTGATAATTCGTACAGCATGCAAGCCAAAGGCAAAAAAGGATCACTTATGCAACGCGCCATTCAAGAATTATTAGAATCAACTCCTGAAAAGTTACAATTTTCTTTGTTAACCAATACCGAAGCTTTTTGGAACACTGATATCCAATCCATTCAAAAAGAACTTCAAAATCTACAATATAGCACATCGCCTTTTGAACTAGATCCGATTTTGAACCAAATTAAAGCGCATCCCTCTCCCTATAAAAAAGAAATTATAGTAATTACCGACGCAATTGGCTTAGAGTCGAAACAACTCAAAACAATTAATGATACCGAAGACCTTAATTTCATTATTACCAAAGCAGAGCAGCAAAATAACGTATCAATTGACAGCGTATTTATTCGTCAGACATTAGATAATTTTTATGAATTGGGAGTGCAAGTCAGTAGTTACGGCGAAAACAACCAGCCTATTTCCATGGGTTTATACAACGAAAATAAGCTGGTAGCTAAAAATAGAATTACTTTAAAAAAACAAAAACAAGTAATTCCTTTTACTATTCCAAAGAAAGCCTTTCACGGATACGTTTCGCTTACTGATAATGGATTAACTTTTGACAACACATTTTATTTCAGCATTTCAGAAAGAAACAAAAGCAATTGTATAAGCATTGGCGAAGTAGCTAAAAGCAATTTCTTGGCGCGAATTTACACTTATGATGAATTTGAGTACCATAACAGCACTTTAGCCCAATTAGATTACAACCAACTGGAAGAACAGGACGCTATTGTTTTGAACGAAGTGGAAGAAATTCCGCAAGCACTCCAAACTACTTTACAAACTTTTGTGAACAAAGGCGGAAATTTAATTCTAATTCCTTCAGCTAAAAGTGATGTTTCTAATTTGAATACAATTGCTCAAAAAACGGGGAATGTATCGTTTCAATCTCTCAGTGCCAATGAAAAATTAATTACTAAAATTCATTTCAATCATCCCGTTTTTAAGAATGTATTTGAAAATCGAATTTCGAATTTTCAGTATCCAAAAACCAAAGCTTCGTTTACCATTACAAGTAAAAGCCCAGCTGTTTTATCGTATCAAGATCAAAGTCCTTTTTTAGTTTCATCGAATATCGGAGCTGGAACTATATCCATTTTCTCAGCTCCATTGAATATCGAAAATTCCAATTTTCAACAATCGCCTTTGATAGTACCTGTGTTCTACCAATTGGCTCAAAGCCAACAAACAAATGGAATAGATGCATTCACTATTGGAAAAACAGATTCCTATTTTGTAAAAACTAATGTTGCGAAAGAAGGCGTGTTAACAATAAAAAATGAGAATGAGCAATTCATCCCGATCCAGCAAATTTTGAGTACTAAAGTCAAAATGAATTTTGGCGAGTATCCAAAACAAGCGGGTAATTTTAGTGTTTTTAATAACAAACAATGGATTCAAAATATCAGTTTTAATTATGACAGAAGCGAAAGCGACTTGTTTTCAAATAATGAAAATCTTATTTCTGACAGTAACCAAATGGAATCCATAGCAACACTTTTCAATCACATACAATCCGAAAACAACGATAGCCAGATATGGAAATGGTTTCTTATATTTGCACTGTTAATGCTCTTAACAGAAACGGCAATTATACGATTTGTAAAATAAAATTATATGAAAACAATCATCCGAAACGCAACTATTATAGACCCGAAAAGTCCTTTTCATACTAAGACCGTAGATATTTTAATTGCTGATGGATGTATCACTAAAATTGGAACAGCACTCCCTAATCCAGATAATTTTGAAGAAATTAATCGTGATAATTTACATGTTTCATTAGGTTGGTTTGACAGTAGTGTTTCTCTTGGCGAACCTGGTTTTGAAGACCGAGAAACAATAGAGAACGGATTACAAGTAGCTGCAAAAAGTGGATTCACAGGAATTGCGCTACAACCCAACTCCTACCCTGTTATCGACAATCAATCACAAGTTCATTTTGTAAAAAGCAAAGCTATCGGAGCGGCAACTGAATTGTTCCCAATTGGTGCTTTAACAAAAGAAAGCGAAGGGAAAGACATGGCCGAATTATTCGATATGAAAAATGCAGGAGCTATTGCTTTTGGAGATTACAACCGAAGTTTAGACAATGCCAATTTGCTAAAAATTGCCTTACAATACACACAAGATTTTGACGGCTTAGTCATCGCGTTTTCTCAAGATGAAAAAATCAAAGGAAACGGTGTAGCTAACGAAGGAATTGTTTCAACCCGATTAGGACTAAAAGGAATTCCGAATTTAGCCGAAGAATTACAAGTAGCCAGAAACCTATTTCTACTTGAATATACTGAAGGAAAATTACACATACCCACCATTTCAACAGCTAAATCAGTAGCTTTAATTCAAGAGGCGAAAGCCAAAGGATTAAATGTGAGCTGTTCTGTAGCTGTTCATCATTTGGTTTTAACCGATGAAAAATTAGAAGAATTTGACACTCGATATAAAGTGGCTCCGCCTTTACGCACAGATGCCGACAGATTAGCATTGATTGAAGGAGTTAAAAACGGCACTATTGACATGATTACTTCGGACCATAATCCAATTGACATCGAACATAAAAAAATGGATTTTGATACCGCAAAAAGTGGCACGATTGGTTTAGAAAGTGCTTTTGGCGCTTTGTTGACAGTTTTGCCTGTTGAAACGGTAATCGAAAAACTAACTGCAGCTAGAACTACTTTTGGAATAGAAAGTCCTACTATAACCGAAGGGGCTAAAGCGAATTTAAGCTTATTCAATCCTGAAGGAAAAAACACATATACTTCCGAAGCCATCCGCTCAAAATCAAAAAACTCCGCTTTTATTGGTACAGAGATCAAAGGAAAAGTATACGGAATTGTGAATCAAAACCAATTGATTTTAAATCAATAAATCATGAACAAAGAAACAATTGAAGCGGGCAAAGCAACCGCTATCACTAGTTATATTTTAGGAATTGGCGTGTTCATTGCCATGTCTATGAATGCTGATACCAAAAACCCATTTGCTACTTTTCACATTCGTCAAGGTTTGGGATTGACTTTAACTTTTATTTCTTTAGGCTTAATCATTAGTAATTTTGATAGCTTATTGATTACTTTTCCGATGTGGATTTTCATTTTCGTTTTATGGAGCTACGGAATTTTCACTGCCATCAAAGGAGAAATAAAACCCATGCCGCTATTAGGAGCCTATTTCCAAAAATGGTTGTCTAATATCTCATAATGCCATGAATTTATCTTTAGAATACCTCATCAGAGAGCCCAAAATAAAAAAAGAAAGTAATCCACTTTTACTCTTATTACACGGCTATGGCAGCAATGAAGCTGATTTATTCTCCTTTGCCTCTGAACTTCCGGAAGAGTATTATATTATTTCGGCTCGCGCACCTTATGACTTGCAATACGGAAGTTATGCTTGGTACGCCATCAATTTTGATGCTGACGAAAATAAATTCTCTGACCACGAACAAGCCAAAGTATCGAGAGATTTAATTGGTACTTTCATTAATGAATTGATAGAAAACTTTCCAATTGACTCTAAAAATATTACTTTGATTGGCTTTAGCCAAGGTGCGATTTTGAGTTATGGAGTTGCACTATCTGCACCTCAAAAAATTAAAAATGTAATTGGATTGAGCGGCTATGTAAGTGAACCTATTTTAAAAGAAGGCTTTGAACAAAATGACTTTTCTAGTTTGGGTATTTTCGCCTCTCACGGAACTGTAGATCAGGTAATTCCAATCGAATGGGCAAGAAAATCAGACGCTTTTTTGAGTCAAACAGGCATTGCTCACACCTATAAAGAATACCCAATTGGACATGGGATTTCACCACAAGTATTTTTTGATTTTAAAAATTGGCTACAGTCTCAATAAATATAATTAATAGATTTCAAATAAAATTTAAACCTACATTATAAACAATTTATATTTAAATCTGTTTTTTCATTATAGTTTCTTCAAATCCAACACCTTGATAATATACAGTAGTTTCTTCGTCTATTTCCCAACCATATTTAATATAAAACTCTTTACCAATAGGAGAAGAGGCTAAAACAATCTCTTTATACATTAAATTTTTTGCAAAATTCTCCAAATGTTGTAATAATGAACATCCTATACCTTGTTTTACAAAATCAACATGAGTATAAAATCCTACTACATAATTTTTATCAAGAGCAATTGTTCCAACGATTTTACCATCATATTTAGCACAAAAAACATATTGATTTTGAATGTTTTGCAATACTACAGTTGGAGAATAGTAGTTCAAAAAAACTATCCATTGTTGATCACTATAATACTGTTTTAAAAAAAAACTTGCATTTTGAAGTATTAGATTACTTATTTCATCAGCATCTGTTGGCAAAGCAATTTGAATAGTTGTTTTAAACATCAACCCGATTTTAAAATTATTTTTGATATAAAAGCGACTGATTGACTTCAAAAGAGATGGTTTCATCCTCATTTACGAAATATTTTAATAATACTTCGCCCCAAATTTCGCCATCGCTAAAATCAGCAATAATCCAACGGTGATTTAAGATTCTTACTTTATTGATAATAAATTTATTCGCTCCTATTTGGTCTTGTCCTGTGTAGGGATTTCCCTTTGGATTCGAATTATAATCCAATAGCTTTTCTGTAACTACAGGAATTAGTTTCTCATATTGAATGGTCTTCTGAGTATTTTGATTTTCAAAATAATTCTGTGCATTTTCATTTTTGGCTAAAGAAAAATAATCCGCATCTACCAATTGATTAGAAACCGAAGTCAAACTATCTTTCAATTTAGCAATTCTCTTTTCTGAACGTTTTTGCTCAAATTTTAATTCGCTATTCAAAAATGCATACGTAAACAAAGTAGTCAAAGCAAAAAGTATTGTTAAATAAAGTAGTAGTGAACGTTTCATAAGGGAAATTATATGGTGATTTCTAAATTATCATAGGCCAAGAAAACATTTTCAGGAAGTTTATTTTGTACTTCTTCATGAAAACCTAAATGATGACTAATATGAGTCAAATACGCTTTTTCTGGTTGTACCAAAGTTATAAAATCTAAGGCTTCTTGCAAATTGAAGTGTGTTTGATGTGGTTCTTCGCGTAAAGCATTTACCACCAAAACCTTAAGCCCTTTAAGTTTATTAATTTCTGATTCTGCTACTGTTTTCACATCCGTCAAATAGGCAAAATCATCGATGCGATACCCAAAAACCTGCAAATCGCCATGCATCACATTAATTGGTATTGCCATTTTATTTCCAATAGCAAAGGGAAAATTATTTTGCACTTCAAAAGTAGCCACAGAGGGCGCTCCTGGGTATTTATTTACAGTTTCGAAAACATACTCAAAACGTCGCTTCAAATTATCAATTACACGTTGGTGTGCATAAATTGGCATTGGTCCTTGGCGAAAATTAAAAGGACGAATATCGTCTATCCCAGCTGTGTGATCAGCGTGTTCATGAGTGAATAAAATTCCATCGACTTTTTGACAATTGGAAACCAACATTTGTTGTCTAAAATCCGGTCCGCAATCAAATACAAAGGAATGATTTTCCCAGGACACCCATGCGGAAACTCGCAATCGTTTGTCTTTTGTATCAAGACTTTTACATACAGGATGATCGCTCCCAATAATTGGAATTCCTTGCGAAGTACCGGTGCCTAAAAAATATACTTTCAAAAGTGGTGGTTTATTTAGAATCGATTTCAAATTCGAATCCGATGCTATCACTATTAATAACAAAAAAATCGATATTCAAAAATAGCAATTCTACATTTGAAAGCGCTAAAAATACGATTCAAATAATAATGAATCTAAGATGTCGATTTTTTACAAAAATAAGGTTAAATATCTTTCATCAAACTGCTAATTTGTTAACTTTGTAACATAAAAGCACTTTTGATATAAATAATGTATACCAAAAAAATAAAACTCAAAGGAGATAAGGTAATGGAGCAAATTCCTTCAATCAAGGATAAAGCGCTCCGTATCAACCTCAACGAACATATTTACGGAACTTTTGCTGAAATTGGCGCCGGGCAAGAGACGGTTCGACACTTTTTTAGAGCAGGTGGATCCTCTGGAACTATTGCAAAAGCGATGTCGGCTTACGACAAAGACTTTAGTGACGCCGTTTACGGAATCGAAGAAGACGGTCGTTATGTAACCGAAAGCCGTTTAAAAAAGATGCTTTCTCACGAAGTGAGCTTGATTGAAAAACGTTTGAGCAGAGACAAACATCCTAACAAAATGTTCTTCAGTTATGCCAATACAGTGGCAACTATTGATTTTGCAAAACAATTCAAAGGTCATGGGTGGGTTGGAATTAGTTTTCAAATTGAACCTGACGAAGCCTACAACGAAATTATTTTACACATTCGTTTCAAAGAAACTGATTCGAGATTGCAACAAGAAACCTTAGGAATTCTTGGAGTAAACTTAATTTACGGGGCTTATTACAAATACAACGACCCTAAAAAGTTATTGCGTTATTTGTACGACCACTTGGATAAAGACCAATTAGAAATTGATACAATCAACTTCTCTGGACCTCGTTTTGCAGATGTAGACAATCGTTTGATGAGTTTACAATTGGTGAAAAATGGAATGACTGATGCTGTAATGTTTAACCCTCAAGGAAAAAACATTTTACCAGCCGCCATTTTGTACAAGAAAAACCTATTGGCATTTAGAGGAAGTTTTCGTCCTGTTACTAAGGTAAATATGGACATGTACGAGAAATCCTTGAAGATGTTCCTGGATGAAAATAAAGTTGAAAAAGACAACACGCTTGTGGTTTTCGAAATTACATTATCCAACTTACGTTCGGATGGAGAAATTGACGAAAGAGATTTCATGGATCGAGCAGAACTACTTTGTTCACTAGGTCAAACAGTAATGATTTCGAATTTCCAAGAATACTATAAAGTAGTCGAATATTTTGCTAATTATACCAAAGCACGTATGGGATTAGCAATGGGTGTGAATAACCTTGTCGATATTTTTGATGAAAAATACTACCGCCATTTAAGTGGAGGAATACTTGAAGCGTTTGGTAAATTATTCTACCGAGACATGAAAGTGTTTTTATATCCAATGCTTGGCGAAAATGGAGAAATCATTACTTCAGAAAACTTGAAAGTACATCCACGAATGAAAGAATTGTACAAATTCTTTAAATTTAATGGAAAAGTGATTGATATTGAAGATTATAATCCTGAAATATTAGAAGTATTTTCTAGAGAAGTACTAAAAATGATTAGTCAAGGAAAAGAAGGTTGGGAACCAATGCTGCCATCTGGTGTAGCTGAAATTATCAAAGAACATCATTTATTTGGTTATGAACCAAGTAAATTTTTGAAAGAAGTATAAAACAAAGAAAATCCCCAACAAAATAGTTGGGGATTTTTTTAAACTTAAATCTAATTACTTCAAAATTTGAGCGGCATGCGCTTTCGTCTTAACTTCTGAAATCACATCTTCGATAATTCCGTTTTCGTCAATTACAAAAGTCGTTCGATGAATTCCATCGTATTCTTTACCCATGAATTTCTTTGGGCCCCAAACTCCGAAAGCTTGAATTACTGATTTATCTTCGTCAGCCAACAATGGAAACGGAAAATCGTATTTTTCTTTGAATTTAGCTTGTGCTTTTTGTGGGTCGGCACTGACTCCTAAAAGCGCATAATTATTAGCCTGAAAGCGTTCAAAATTATCTCTTAGATCACAAGCTTCTGCAGTACAACCTGGCGTATTGGCTTTTGGATAAAAGAATACTACCAGTTTTTTACCATTATAATCTGCTAATTGATGTGGTTTACCATCCTGATCTACTCCCGAAAATTTTGGAGCTGAATCTCCTATTTTTAATGTTGTCATATATTCTATTTTTAAATAATTGAAATTGTACTATTTTTACAGGAATAAAAATACAAAAATGAACAAACAGGAACGGGTAACATTTGTTATAAATACGTTAAAAGAATTGTATCCCACACTTCCTATCCCTTTAGATCACAAAGATCCGTATACGTTGTTAATTGCAGTATTACTTTCTGCTCAGTGTACTGATGTTAGAGTAAATCAGATTACACCTCTCCTATTTGCGAAAGCTGATAATCCGTACGATATGGTAAAATTAACTGTAGAGGAAATCAAAGAAATCATTCGTCCCTGCGGCTTATCGCCAATGAAATCAAAAGGTATTTATGGCTTATCGCAAATTCTAATTGAAAAACACAACGGACAAGTACCTCAAAGTTTTGATTATTTAGAAGAATTACCCGCAGTGGGTCATAAAACCGCGAGTGTGGTAATGTCACAAGCATTCGGAGTTCCAGCTTTTCCTGTGGACACGCACATCCATCGATTGATGTACCGTTGGAACTTAACCAATGGAAAAAATGTGGTGCAAACCGAAAAAGATGCCAAACGCATATTTCCTGAAGCTTTGTGGAATGAATTGCATTTACAAATCATTTGGTACGGACGAGAATATTCGCCTGCTCGTGGATGGGATATAGAGAAAGACATCATCACCAAAGCTATCGGAAGAAAATCGATATTAAAAAACCTGATATAAGTTATTAATAATTATAATTTGGAACTGATTGAAAGTGTTATATTTTCAATTAGTGATTGTTATTACTACTATAAAAGGTCAACTTATTGAAATTAAAAATATTTTATTTTGTTATAAAAAAATCAAACCAAATTAATATTTTGTTATATTCGTAACATATTTATTAATTTTTGTTAAATTTTATACTATGAGAAAAATAATTATTTTAGGAAGCGGTAAAATTGGTTCTACAGCAGCCTTCATGTTGCAGGAAAGTAAAAAATTCCAAGTCACCATTGTGGATAGTAAAAGGAATGATCTGCATACTGAATTAGAAAAAGAAGGAATTACTATTTTGATAAAAAACATTTCCGATTCCGCCATCATAGATGATGTTTTATCAAAGGATTACGAATATGTTTTAAATGCTTGTCCATACAATTTAAATATTGGAATTATTGATGCGGTAGTTAAAAAAGGAATTCATTATTTTGATTTATCAGAAGATATAAAATCGGCAAATTATATAAAGGAAATTGCTAAAAATTCAAAAAAATCATTTATTCCACAATGTGGTTTGGCACCTGGTTTTGTAAGTATTAGTGCGAATCATTTGTGCAATTATTTTGATGAATTGAAAGATATAAAGCTACGAGTAGGTGCGTTAACACTTAGCCCAAACAATATGCTGAAATACAACCTCTCTTGGAGTACGGATGGACTATTAAACGAATACTCTCATCCATGTGATGCTATCGTAAATGGTAAATTTACAAAAGTACTTCCGTTAGAAGGACTAGAGCATTTTTGTTTAGAAGGGATAGAATATGAAGCATTCAATACTTCGGGAGGTATCGGAGGTTTGGCTGAAAAACTAGAAGGAAAAGTAGATAATTTAGATTACAAAACAATTCGATATAAAGGGCATCGTGATTTAATGAAATTTTTATTAGATGATCTTGGATTCAAAAAAGACAGACCTTTATTAACTAAAATATTTAACAGTAATATAGCTACCACATCAGAAGATGTAATAATTGTTTATATTAGTGTAACTGGAATAAAAAATGGAATATTAGAACAAAAAACAGTCTCACACACTATTCCAAATCAAATGGTGGGTAATAAACATTTTACAGGGATTCAATTAACGACAGCCGGTTCTGTTTGCGCTGTTATTGATTTACATTCAGAAGGAAAAATCACACAGTCTGGATACGTAATGCAAGAAGATATTCCTTATGATGATTATGTAAAAAGCCCATTTTTAAAATATTATTTTAAATAATAAAATGAATGAATACAGCATATAAAAATTTAGAATTTATTTTAGAAGGTCTAATCAGTAGGTATAAAGAACGTGTACCAGATGTAGATAAAATCGTAAATGGATTGTTGAAAGAAGGCATTTTAAAAAGCGAGTCTGCATTTCATAATGATCATATTGCATTTAGAACTATGGGAGTACCCCATTTAGGAATTGCCTCAATGGAAAAAATATTTCTTCATTACGGTTACGAAAAAAAAGAATACCTGTATTTTGAAGAAAAAAAATTAAATGCCTATTGGTACCATCCCCCAAAACCGGAATACCCAAGAATTTTTATTAGTGAATTGCGTGTAGCCGATTTAACTCCATCAACTCAGAAAATAATAGTAAAATATACGAATGAAGTAAAATCTGATCCTGTAGATGTGCTTGACTTAGATGATCCAAAAGCAGTTGATCGTTTTCTACATGATCCATTATGGACCTTGCCTACGTTGTCTGATTATAAGGCACTTTTAATCGAGAGTGAATATGCTGCATGGACTATTTACAATCGTTATTATTTAAATCATTTTACAATTAGTGTTCACGAATTGACAAAATGCAATGACTTGGAGTCGTTTAATATTTGGTTGGAAAATAATGGAATCCAATTAAATGATTCGGGAGGCAAAATTAAAAAAAGTCCCGATGGATTACTATGGCAAAGTGCAACAGTAGCTCAAATGATTGAAGCTACTTTTTTAGATAACGAAAAAATGCAGATTTCTGGCTCTTATGTTGAATTTGCAGAAAGGAAAGTACTACCTGAATTTAGTCATTTACCCAAAGAAGCTATTCGACGAGAACATCGTAGAGATGGATTTGAAGCTAAAAATGCAGATAAGATATTTGAAAGTACTTATACTTCACAAACAACAAAAAAATAAATAAAATGGATAACAGCTTTATAAAGAATTTAGGTTTAAGTGACAAAGAGTTAGGAACCTATACAGGAAAGGTTACATTTGGCGATTTTGAAAATTGTATCACATCTTTTTCACCTGTTAATGGAAAAAAAATTGCTCAAATTGCATTTACTTCGACTTCAGATTATAAAAAAGTAGTTGAAAAAGCTGAACAAGCTCAATTTGTTTGGAGGAAAGTTCCAGCACCAAAAAGAGGTGAAATAATAAGGCAAATAGGTGATGAATTACGAAATAGAAAAGAAGATTTAGGACAATTAGTTGCCTATGAAATGGGCAAAAGCCTGCAAGAAGGTCTTGGAGAGGTTCAAGAAATGATTGACATCTGTGATTTTGCTGTTGGACTTTCAAGACAATTGTATGGATTAACAATGCATTCCGAAAGACCACAACATAGAATGTATGAGCAATACCATCCTTTAGGGATTGTAGGGATAATTTCTGCTTTTAATTTTCCAGTAGCCGTTTGGAGTTGGAATACCGCTCTAGCTTGGGTATGTGGAAATGTATGTATTTGGAAACCATCCGAAAAAACACCATTATGTGCTATTGCTTGTCAAAAAATTGTAGCTGAAATTTTCAATAAAAATGGTTTGCCCGAAGGTATCTCTAATTTAATTATGGGTGATGCTGCTTTAGGGGAAATTATGACAAAAGACACGCGAATCTCCCTAATTTCAGCAACAGGTTCAACTGTCATGGGTAAAAAAGTTGCTGTTGCTGTAGGAAATCGATTAGGAAAATGTCTTTTAGAATTAGGCGGAAATAATGCAATTATTATAACTGAAAATGCTGATTTATCTTTAGCGGTTAGAGCAGCCGTATTTGGTGCTATTGGTACTGCTGGACAACGTTGTACAACCACAAGAAGGCTTATCATTCAGGAAAGTATTTACGATAACTTCCTTGAAAAATTGGTACTAGCATACCAGCAACTTAAAATAGGCTCTCCCTTAGATTCTAAAAATCATATAGGACCATTAATCGATCAGCATGCTGTAAAATTGTATCTTGATGCTCTAACAAAATGTGAAAAGGATAATGCAACTTTTATAATAAAAGGAAAACAACTTGAGGGATTAGAATATGAATCAGGTTGTTATGTTAGTCCAACCATTGTAGCAGTAGACAAAACATTTCCGTATTTAAAAGAAGAAGTTTTTGCTCCATTACTCTATGTCATAAAATTCACTGATTTAGATGAGGCTATTGCTATACAAAATGATGTACCACAAGGATTATCATCATCAATCATGACTTTAAATATGCGAGAAGCTGAACAGTTTCTATCTGCAGAGGGGTCTGATTGTGGAATTGCTAACGTCAATATTGGAACTAGTGGTGCTGAAATTGGAGGAGCATTTGGAGGCGAAAAAGAAACTGGAGGTGGACGAGAATCTGGCTCTGATGCTTGGAAAGCTTATATGAGAAGACAAACAAATAGTATTAATTACAGTACTACAATTCCATTAGCCCAAGGAATCCAATTTGATTTTTAAATTTAAAGCAGACTCTTTTTAATATTAAAAAAGTCTGCTTATAAATTAATTAGCGATTAATTCAAAAGTAGCTTGCTCAGTTTTGACTACTTTCAACGCTTTTGAATAGTTCAACAAGAAAGAAACAACTTCTTTCTTTGGTTTCATTTTTGGAGCAACAAATGATTTTTTAGAGTAGATTTTTGCCATATTTTACATTTACGATTTACAATATAACGGCAAAATCTATACATTATTGCTTAGTTGGTCAAAATAATCTGGTGTTTATCAATCACTTTTCTCAAATTTAGTAAAGCATAACGCATTCGACCTAAAGCGGTATTAATACTTACTCCTGTTGCTTCTGAAATTTCCTTAAAACTCATATCTTGGTACAAACGCATCATCAAGACTTCTTTTTGGTCTGCTGGAAGTTCTTCTACTAATTGACGTAAATCTTTAGCCACTTGATCAGAAATTATTTTATTTTCAATAGTAAGCGAATCATCAGTCATAATGGAGAAAATAGAAAACTCTTCTGTTTCTCTGTACATCGGCATTTTTTTGTTTCTTCGAAAATGATCCACAATCAAATTATGTGCAATGCGCATTACCCAAGGGAGAAATTTACCTTCTTCATTATAAGCGTTTGATTTTAAAGTACGAATCACTTTAATGAAAGTGTCTTGAAAAATATCATCGGAAAGATCTCTATCGCCAACTTTGGAATAGATAAAACCGAAAATTTTAGATTGGTGTCTTTTGATAAGAGTTGCTAAAGCAGCTTCATTGCCAGCAATATAATCATTTACTAATGTAGCATCATCAATAGGAGGAATAGCCATAATATACCTTTTAGAGGGGTTTGTAATTCTGAATAATGTTCTAAAAAGTAAAATTGTTAAATAGGCTTTTTGTTTTAAATGATGATTATACGGGCAAATTTAACTTAATTTAATTGGAATATGCAAACAAAAAAGGAATATAATCCAAGTTATAGTAGATTATAGACTTAATATATCTTAATTTTTGGATGAAATAACTTTTTTTGTATCAACAAAAAAGAAGCAATTGATCAACTAATTTGTATTTCAGGCAGTAGTACTTCTCAGTTGAAAATTGATTACTTTTGTGGAAAATACACTTTTATGTCAATTGACCTTGCTACATTAGACCCAAAGAAAAACATCATTATCAAAGGCGCTCAGGTACATAATTTAAAAAATGTAGATGTTGCCATTCCAAGAAATAAATTAGTAGTGATAACTGGACTTTCCGGATCTGGAAAATCAAGTTTAGCATTTGATACTTTGTATGCCGAAGGACAACGTCGTTATGTAGAAAGTTTATCTTCTTATGCGCGTCAATTTCTTGGTCGATTGGACAAACCTAAAGTAGAATACATCAAAGGCATTGCACCCGCTATTGCTATCGAACAAAAAGTTAACACAACTAATGCCCGTTCTACTGTTGGGACCTCTACAGAGATTTACGATTACATCAAATTATTATATGCACGAGTAGGGCGAACGTTCTCTCCAGTATCAGGCCAGGAAGTCAAAAAAAATACTGTAACCGATGTGGTTTCGGAGGTAAAAAAACTAGAGCTGGATAGCAAATGGCTGCTCCTCGCTCCTATTCATTTGGAAAAAGGACGTAAACTAGAAGACAAACTGAACGTCTTGCTGCAACAAGGTTTTTCCCGAATTTTAGTCGATGGCGAAATGGTTCGTTTGGATGAATTACCAAAAAGCTTAAGCAAAAAAGAACTCTTTCTGATTGTTGACAGAATAGTTGTGAAAGCTGAAGAAGAATTTTACAATCGATTAGCAGATGCTGTACAAACTGCTTTTTTTGAAGGAAAAGGAATTTGTTATTTGCAAGAATTAAATTCAGAAAAACGTTTTTCGTATTCCAATAATTTTGAGTTAGACGGGATTTCTTTTTTAGAACCCAATGTACATTTGTTCAGCTTTAATAATCCTTATGGAGCTTGTCCAGTGTGCGAAGGCTATGGCAATATCATTGGAATTGACGCTGAATTGGTTGTGCCCAATACTAGCCTTTCAATTTTCGAAAATGCTATTTTTCCTTGGCGTGGCGAAAGCATGAGTTGGTTCAGAGATGAATTAGTGAAAAATGCCTACAAGTTTGATTTTCCTATTCACAAACCCTATTTTGAACTGACAGATGCTCAAAAAGAATTAATTTGGACAGGAAATCAATATTTTCAAGGACTCAATGATTTCTTCAAAGAATTAGAAGAAAAGAATTATAAGATTCAAAATCGTGTCATGTTGTCGCGTTACCGTGGAAAAACCAAATGCAACAGTTGTAAAGGCAAACGCTTGCGTATTGAAACTTCTTATGTAAAAATAAATGGTAAAACCGTTTCGGATTTGGTAGATTTACCGATTATTCATTTGATTGAATTCTTTAAAAATATCGAACTTAACGAATACGAAAAACAAATTGCCAAACGACTACTTATTGAAATTAACAATCGTTTGTCTTTTTTGACTGAAGTTGGGTTAGATTACCTTACACTCAATCGAAATTCAGCTACCCTTTCTGGCGGTGAGTCGCAACGCATCAATTTAGCGACTTCATTAGGAAGTAGTTTGGTAGGTTCCATGTATATTTTGGACGAACCCAGTATTGGTTTACACCCAAAAGATACCGAACGATTAATCAAAGTATTGTTGTCCTTACGTGACTTAGGTAATACCGTAATTGTAGTAGAACACGACGAAGATATTATGAAAGCTTCGGATATGATTATTGATATTGGTCCCGAAGCAGGAACGCATGGTGGGAATTTGGTAGCTCAAGGGACCTATAACGAAATCTTAAAATCTGATTCGTTAACTTCCCAATATTTGAATGGAAAATTAGAAATTTCGGTTCCCAAAAAACGAAGACCTTTCAAGAATCATATTGAAATTAAAGGCGCCCGCGAGAATAATTTACAAAATATAGATGTTACTTTTCCATTGGATGTTTTGACTGTTATTACAGGCGTTTCAGGAAGTGGAAAAAGTACGTTGGTCAAGAAAATTCTTTTTCCTGCCTTACAGAAAAAATTAGACAATGCAGGTGAAAAAGCAGGTCAATTTACAGAAATGACAGGCTCATTTTCGCACATCAAACATATTGAATACGTTGATCAGAATCCAATAGGAAGAAGTTCACGTTCCAATCCTGTGACATATATCAAAGCCTATGATGACATTCGGGATTTATATTCCAAAGAAAAGTTATCTAAAATTAGAGGGTATCAAGCCAAACATTTTTCTTTTAATGTGGATGGTGGACGCTGTGATAGCTGTAAAGGAGAAGGCACTATCAACGTAGAAATGGTTTTCATGGCTGATGTTCAATTGCATTGCGAAGCGTGTAATGGAAAACGTTTCAAAAAAGAAGTGCTAGAAGTAGCATTTGAAGGCAAAAACATCAATGATATTTTAACAATGACTATAGATGATGCCATTGCCTTTTTTGCCAAACACAAGCAAACTAAAATCAATCAGAAGTTACAACCACTTCAAGACGTTGGATTAGGTTATGTTCAATTAGGACAATCGTCATCTACATTGTCTGGCGGAGAAGCACAACGAATCAAATTAGCCTCTTTCTTAGTAAAAGGAGCTACTAAAGACAAAGCGCTTTTTGTTTTTGACGAACCTACAACGGGATTGCATTTTCACGACATCAAAAAATTGTTGGCTTCCTTTGATGCTTTAATTGAAAAAGGACATTCCATCATTGTCATTGAACACAATCTTGACCTCATTAAATGTGCCGATTGGATTATCGATTTGGGTCCAGAAGGAGGAGAAAATGGTGGAAAATTATTGGGTGTGGGAACTCCTGAATCATTAGTGAAAATGAAAGAGTCTATTACAGCTACTTATTTAAAAGAAAAACTATAAATCGGATAATTAATAGCATCGTTCCTCGAAAGTTTTACCGTCTTCGTCAATTGCAATAAGAATTCTTTTTTCTTTACCATAGACAAAAGTCAAATACAACCATACTACTGACCACAGTCCAAAAGTCAAACAAAACAATACGAAATTGAATGTATGATTGATAGCTCTAGCTTCTCTAGATACAATAGCAAAGGGCAACTTGTCGTTTTTTTCTTTAATAGTGAAGCCAGCACTTATTTTGGAACTTACTCTTTTGTAAAAGTCTTGTAAACTTTTTTCAGAACTTGAATAATCGTTTTTCATTGGGATTTGGATTGGATTTTACTAACTATAAACAAAAGTAATTCCATTACACAGCATGCACAATACCCACATTTAGTGATTTTTTATAATAAAAGAAAAAAGCAAATTGAATCTGTACTACAATTACGATTTCAATTTTAGTTTTATAAGAATACTATCCAAGAAACGATTAATTTCAATTGAAATAACGAATTTATAATTCAAATACACATAAAGTATTGTCACTAAAATTGATTTCAAAACAATCCCTACAATTGGATGAAAGGGAAATTGCCAAAAATAAAATAGTATAAATAACGCAAATGTAATTGCGATTGAATATAGGGTTTGAGGTGTAAATGGATACAAGTTCAAGCGTTTTACAACAAACATCAATTTAGCCACACTATATAACGTAATAGATAATAAAGTAGCAAATGCCGAACCCACAATTCCATACAAAGGAATAAAAATAACATTTAAAACAAACGTAACAAATACTAACATTAATCCTAAAAACAGTACCATTCGGTAATATTTTGTATTAAAAATGATGGCATTGTTATTGCCTAAAATCAAATCAAAATATTTAGAAAGACCAATCATAAATACAATCCAGATACCTCCGGCATACTCTTTTGGAAGCAATTCATACAACTGATCAATATTTACAAAAATACACAACATCACAAATCCTCCTACAAGTTGTAAATTAATAGACGTTTTCTTGTACAAATCATTCATTTCATCGTGCTTGTTTTCGTGCATGAGTTTAGCGGTAATTGGATACACAATTTGGTGCATCGCACGACTTGGTACCGAAATTACCAAAGCAATATAAGTCGCCACCGAATAAAACGCAATGTTGCCAATATCCATGTATTGATTCAAAATCATTTTATCTCCATCCAACAACAAGTTTGCGACACTTCCAGAAAGAATAATATAAAAAGTGTATTCTATAATTGCTTTTGTATTATGAGGAACTGTCAATTGAAAAACTGGTTTTTTAATTCTAAAAGCATACAGCATAGTAACCAAAAAGGCAACAAAATAAATGAAAGCAGTTAGATATATAAAATCAACCTCAGTAATCCATCCAAAATAAATTCCTAAAAGCCCTACTACAGAAAACAAACGCAGACCAACTTCCTTTATAAAGTTTCCAAATACTGAATGCATATGAACTCGAGCCCAAGCATAAAATATTTCAAAATAAGCCATACACAATCCCATAAAGGGAATTAAAAATATATACTCTTTTACAATTGGATTTTTCTTTGATAAAAACTCAGCAATTTCATCATAAAAAAACAACCCAATCAAAATAATAGGAATACAAAGCAATAGAGGAAATAAAACAGTAAAGGATAAGAATTGATTTTCCTCTTTTTCCGTTTTACATTGCGAATAAAATTTAACTAAGGTATTTTGCATTCCAATGGCAAACAAAGGCATAATTACATTGGCACAAGACAATATATAATTCGTTAAACCGTAGTAAGTTTTCCCTAAAATATGGGGAAATAAAAATAAGGTACTTATACCTCCTACCCCAAAACCAATATAGGTGATTATTGTATTCTTCAAGGATTGATTTAAAACGATTCCCATAAATGATGCGTTGTTATTGATTGATTAATTCAACCAATTGTTTGGTCAGGTTTCTTCGAGAATAATGTTGTAATCCCACTCCATTTGATTGTAATTTACCTTCTAGAAATTGATGGTAATAATCAAAAATAGTTTGTTTTAATCTCGCTTTTTCTGAATAGTCAAAAAACACACCCGTATTCGTATTGATAATAATTTCTGCAAAATCAGAATCTTTTGGACCAATTGCTACAATAGGTCGTTCTGAAACCATATATTCAAATAATTTTCCTGGTATAATACTTTTGGTATCTTCTGAATTGATTTCGATTAACAATAAAACTTGTGATTTTCTTTGGTGTGCCACAGCCTCGGAATGTGAAACATAGCCTAAATTATTCAAATAGGAAGTCAACCCAAATTGCGAAATGGTTTCCAATACTTCTTGACTTACTGCACCCATCAATTTAATTTCTAAATGGGATTTAAAATCGGGTAATTCTTGAAGTAATTCGACTAAACTTTCCCATAATATCAACGGGTTCCTTTCAGATAAAAAAGAACCGATATGTGCCAAACTGAATTTGACATCCAAGGTTTGCTGTTCTACTTTTTCTACATCAAAACCATTGGTTATAACGGTAATTGGTTTAGACGTAATTGCTTGAAATTCCGTTTTAGTTGTTTTACTTGTAACAATAATGGTATCTGCCGAATTTAAAACTTGACTCTCCAGTTTTTTATGCTTTTTTGCAGCGTAATCCGACAGTCGTAATGATTTGTGATAACCAATTGTTGTCCACGGATCACGAAAATCAGCTAACCACTTTAAATTCATTTTTTGCTTTAACTCCAAACCGATTAAGTGCAAACTATGAGGTGGCCCTGAAGTTACAATAGTATCAATTTCATTCTCTCGAATGTATTTCTCCAAATAAGAAACAGAAGGTTTTACCCAAAAAACACGTGCATCAGGAATAAATAAATTACCGCGTACCCAAAGCATTAACTTTTCTAAAAAGGACTGCTTTTTCTGATTCGGAATAATTCCAGAACTGATTTTTTTGGTCTTATTTTTCGATATAAAAGAAGCCAATTGATACGGTTCAAAAATTGATTTTTTTAAAATAATCGCTTTGTCTGAAACCTCTGTTTCCAAATGTGCGTCGACAATGGGATAGGTTGGATTCTCAGGGACGTAGACAATCGGTTGAACATCAAATTCTGGCAAATACTTGACAAACTTTAACCAACGTTGCACACCTGGTCCTCCTGCTGGCGGCCAATAATACGTGATGATTAAAAGTTTTTTTTGTTTTGGTTCCAAATTTATTAATTAGATTTATGATTGATTTTTTCTAATTCTTCAATATCTAAAATGTCTTTTGGACGATTTGCAGCTTTCTTAGCTTTAATCAAATTATTGTAATCTAAAAAGTAAACTGGTGTTTCATTAATCTCAACAATATAAGCTTGTTCCAAAAGCTGCTCAAAAGAACTATTTTCTAAACCTTTTACAGAGGTCATAATATCTAATCGTAAATTAAAATTCAAAGTAATATCTGTCCAACCCGGAATAAACTGCATCGTATTAATATTTTCAAAATCACCAATACCAAGTTGTTTTAATGCTTCTCTTAAGTTTTTTCTATTATCCAATGAATCTTCTATAAATATATCAATATCTCCAGTATTTCTTCCATACCCATAAATATTAACCGCAAATCCGCCAATGGTCAAATATTTGACTTTACACAAAGAGAAGTACTTCCATATTTCAATTATTTGGCTATTCATTTAATTACATTTGATATTTTTTTTGCGTTTTTCAGCATATTTGAAAGTTCAATTATAGCCATCATTTTTTCAAACCGTTGTTGCGGTGTCATATTTCTAACCTCATCAATATGGCGGGCTTCCATTTTTGAGGGGTGATCATGATTTAATTTGGTTGCCTTCATTTTTACTGAAATTAATAATCAAATTTACAAATTTAACTTCAACTATTAAATTGACTTTTTTCTTTCAAAATAAATCCCACCAATCAAAAGGAAAAATATCCCAATTGAACTTATCAAAGTAATTGTGCTTCCTGTTTGCACTACTTGAGGTTCAAATTTGAACTCGATACTGTGTTTTCCTGCTGGTATTGGTAATGCCCTCAAAACAAAATTCGCTTGAAGATGATCCACTTTTCTACCATCTATGTAGGCATTCCATCCATTTTTATAATACATTTCAGAAAAAACTGCCAAACCTTCATTAGCATTTTCAGAAGTATATTTCAAATCATTCGGTTGATACGAATCTAAAGTAATTGAAGCTAAACTGTCTTTATTGAATGCTGTCTTTTTAATCTCAAATTCTTTAACATTGATTACGGCAACATTTTTAGAATCTAGTTTATCCAAAGCTTTCATCTCTTCGTCAGCAGAGTGAACAAGTTTCACTTGACTCACAAACCAAGCATTACCATTGGCTTCTGGATTTGCAATTGGAAATTCTTTTCCGTCTTTATCCGTTTGAATCAAGTATTTTACATTCAAAAAGTTTAAAGTTTCAAAATTATTTTTTGCAATTTGGTAGTCAAATAATTGTTGCATACGTTGTGGTCGCACTGCGGAATATCCTCCAATTGATTTATGAAAATAAGAAGCTTTTGCTGTTAAATAACCTCCGATATCCAAAACTCTATATATAGAAGTATCTTTCAAAATCTGAATATCGACTGGTGTTGCCTGAAATGGGACTTCCACCTCTCTTTTGCCCACAAAATCATCATTATTTACATAGTTTTTATCTACAAAAAATAAATCAGCTACCATAAATAAACCAACTGAAATTATAGTTGTTGTGTGTGCCAACTTATTTTTTGAATATAAATAAAGACAAATAAAAGTGATTATTACAAAAAATGCAGATCGCAATAAATCTGCTGAATATAATGATTTTCTATCTTTAACTAATGCGTCAACAAATCCAACTCCAAATGATTTATCTTCTCCTTGATTGAACATTTGCAATAATTGTTGGTCAATATCAGAAGAGAAATCAAACACTCCTTTTAATAAAAATAATCCAATTAGAATTCCTAAAACTGTTACTGTTGTTTTCCATAAACTAAACCATTGTGTTTCTTTTTCAGTTTTAAAAAATGAATATAAACCTAAAATTGCTAACACCGGAAAACACAACTCTAAAATGACTTGAATTGAAGACACTGCTCTAAATTTATCATACATCGGAACATAATCAATAAAAAAATCAGTTACAAATGATAAATTTTTTCCCCAAGATAGTACTAATGAAAAAATTGCACCCGTAAGAAAAACATATTTAATTTTTCTTTTATCATGATACAAACCAAGAGTTGCAAGAAAAAAAACTACAATTCCGATGTACGCAGGTGCTTCAACTATAGGTTGCTTCCCCCAATAAGTTTTTCCATAACTTTGAGTAAATTGTATTGCTTCTACAGGAGATGCACCAACTTGAATCATATAATTATATACACTTGAATCTTCATTTAATATCTCACTGTTTCCACCACCAAAAAGTCTAGGTGCAATTAAATTGAAACTTTCTGCAATTCCATAACTAAACTCAGTAATGTAACTTCTGCTTAAAGCTGTATTCTCTGTTTTCGTTTGTCCTTCTGCATCAAAAGTTAACTCACTTTTTCCTCTAATACTAAAATCAGTATATTCTTTAGTTGCTAATAAATTAGTTGCATTGGCACCAATAGCAAAAATCCCTGCTATAGCAAGCGTCCCAAAAACATATCCTATTCCTTTAAAGTCTTTTTCTTTGATAAATTGATAGGTGTAATAACCAACTAATATTAATAAAAAGATCAATAAATAATAGGTCATTTGAAAGTGATTGGCATTGATTTCTAAAGCCGTTGCAAACAAAGTCAACAAACCTCCCCAAACATATTTTCTTTGGAACACCAATAAAAATCCCGCAATTACAAGTGGCATATAGCCAATTGCGTGGGCTTTGGAATTGTGACCAACTCCTAAAATAATAATCAAATAGGTAGAAAAACCAAACGCAATAGCACCAAAAAATGCTTTTAGCGGATCAATTTTTAGTACCAATAATAAACCATAAAATCCTAAGAAATAAAGAAATAAATAATCCGCGGGACGAGGTAAAAAACGCAATGCATCATCTAAAGCACCAATGTAATCATGTGGATATTTAGCACCTAATTGATAGGTTGGCATACCTCCAAAAGCTGAATTAGTCCAATACGGTTCTGAGTTTGTAGTTGCACGAAAATCATTTTGCTCTTTTGCCATTCCGGTGTACTGTGCTATATCGGATTGGAAGATTTGTTTTCTTTGTAAAACAGGATAAAAATAAATCAAGGAAATCAAAACAAACCCAACAATAGCAAGCAAATGAGGGTAGAACGTATGGAGTTTTTTCAATGTCTAAGTAGTTTGGTTATATAATAAAAAAGTGGGCTGAGGCAAATTTAATCTATTTCTTCATAATCCACATAATCCCCAACTTTTTTGGTTTCGCGAGGATTTTTAGATTCGGTTTCCTTATAAATTATTTCATCATTATGTTGTGCTTTTTTCCAAGCAGCATCTTGAGCATATTGTTGTTGCTTTTGAAAATTTTCCCCCGCTTTTTCAACTGCTTTTTTGACCAACATGGGTAAAAATAAACGCGCTAAGAATTTGAAAAGATAATAGAACATCAATATATAAAATACTGTTCTTATAAAATTAGAAAAAGAAGCTTCTTGCATAATCAAAATATTTTGCTCAAAAATAATAAATCAATTGCTCAAAATAAAGTTATACCTCCTAAATAAATAATAAATTATAGTACTTTTGAAAAGCGTTATTAATTAATAATTTAATTGAAATTAATTATGTTTAAATTTACCTCTATATTGTTACTGCCTCTATTGCTATTTCCTTTAGTAAATTACGCACAATATACTGACCAAATCAATTCCAACAGACCTGGAGAAACGATGTCAGCTTTTGCTGTGGGAAAATCAGTTATCCAATTAGAAACCGGTGCCTACGGAATTGCACAAAAACACCATTTACTTAACTATGTTACAAACGGATACGGAATTGATGCTACAATTCGGTACGGTATGTTTATGGAAAAATTAGAATTGATTGCTGACCTACAATATCAGAGTCAGGTGTACGAAGCGCGCATTACCAAAATAGACCAAAAAGCACTTAAACAAACTATTTTTGGTGCAAAATATTTACTTTATGATCCTTTCAAAAACCAAGAAAAAAAAGTAAACATTTACAGCTGGAAAGTAGATAAATCATTCAAATGGAAGCAATTAATACCTGCAGTTTCTGTTTTTGCTGGAGCCAATATTACGTCTGCCAATAATCCGTATCACTTTTCACCCAACGCAAGTATTTCTCCGAAAGCCATATTAATTACTCAAAATCATTTTGGTGACGGCAGCTGGGTATTGGTTACTAATACAATAGCCGATTATATTGGAACTGAATTTCCAAGTTATGGCTATGCGGTAACACTTACAAAAGGTATCAACAAAAATTGGTCTGGATTTATAGAAAACCAAGGCTACAAAAGTGATTTTTACAGCGATCTAATTGTTCGGTCTGGAGCCGCTTTTTTAGTAACTGAAGATCTTCAACTAGACGTTTCTGCAAGTGCTAGTTTAAAAGACACTCCCGCAATTTTTTATGGAGGAATTGGTTTTTCTTGGAGATATGATGGAAATTATAAAGAAATAAGAACCCCTGTTGAGGAAGATCCTAATATTTTAAAAGCACAAAAAAGAGCCAAAAAAGGCACCAAGAAAAAGAAATTCCTGATTTTCTAGATTAATTACCATGATTCAAATTAAAGAAGCGATTACTAAAAGTGAATTAACTGATTACATCAAATTCCCTTTTTCATTATACAAAGACAATCAATATTGGGTTCCACCCATCATTGCGGACGAATTAGAAACTTTTGACAAAACTAAAAACCCCGCTTTTGAAAATGCAGAAGCCTATTTTTATTTGGCGTACCGCAACAACCAAATTGTAGGTCGAATAGCCGCTATCATCAATTGGGAAGAAGTCAATAACCAACAAAAAAAGAAGGTTCGCTTCGGTTGGTTTGACGTAATTGATGATATCGAAGTGACTAAAGCTTTGTTGGAAAAAGTGTATGAATTAGGTCGAAAAAACAGTTTAGAGTATGTTGAAGGTCCGATGGGATTTTCAAATCTAGACAAAGTTGGTGTACTTACTGAAGGGTTTGAAGAAATTGGCACCATGATTACTTGGTACAATCACCCATATTATGCCAGTCATTTTGAACAATTGGGGTATGTTACCGAAAAAGAATACTTGGAAAACAAATTCCCTTTTGAAAATGTCAAATTAGAGTTTTTTGACAAAGCACAAGAACTAATCAAAAGACGGTACCAACTCAAAGCACTAAATTTCAAGAAAACAAAAGACGTTTTACCTTATGTGGACAAAATGTTTGATTTATTCAATGCCTCTTACGCTAGTTTGTCTTCTTTTGTGGCTATTTCTAATGTACAAAAAGAGTATTTCAAGAAAAAATACATCAGTTTTATTAATCCAGAATACATCAAATTTGTAGAAGACAAAGATGGAAATTTAGTGGCTTTTGCCATCGTGATGCCTAGTTTTTCAAAGGCATTGCAAAAAGCGAAAGGCAAATTATTCCCTTTTGGATTCTTGCATTTGCTCAATGCACGAAACAATAGCAAAGACGTTACTTTTTATTTAATAGGAGTTCATCCAGAATACCAAAACAAAGGCGTGCATGCCATTATTTTTAAAGAATACCACACGACATTTACCGAAAAAGGAATTCAAAATTGCATCCGCACTCCTGAATTGGCAGACAATCATGCTATTCATTTGTTATGGAAAAATTTTGATCCCAAAATCATTTGTCGCAGAAAAACATTTAGAAAAGAATTGTAAAAGTATATCTATAAAAAAATCCATTCTTTCGAATGGATTTTGATTTTATAAAAACGAAAAAGCTTTATTAAGCATCCAAATCAACTTTGGTTTGCTCTGCAATTTGCTTGTAGGTTCCATTTACTAATTTCTCACGAATCGCTTCAAAAGCAGACAAAGTTTCATCAATATCAGCCAAAGTGTGCGATGCAGTAGGAATCATACGCAATAAAATAATTCCTTTTGGAATTACAGGATACACCACAATCGACAAGAAAATTCCGTAATTCTCTCTCAAATCATTTACCATTACCATCGCTTCTGGAATCGAACCTTCCAAATACACTGGCGTTATACACGTATTCGTATCACCAATATTAAATCCTTTTTCTTTTAAACCGTTTTGTAACGCATTTACGTTAACCCACAATTTATCTTTAATCTCTGATGATTGACGCAATAATTCCAAACGTTTCAATGAACCAATTGTTTGAATCATTGGCAACGCTTTGGCAAACATTTGTGAACGTAAATTGTATTTTAAATAATCAATAATTTCTTTATCTGCAGCTACAAAAGCACCAATGTTAGCCATTGATTTTGCAAAAGTAGAAAAGTATACATCGATATCATCTTGAACACCTTGCTCCTCACCTGCTCCAGCTCCAGTTTTACCAAGTGTACCAAAACCGTGTGCATCATCAACTAACAAACGGAAGTTGTATTTCTTTTTCATTGCAACCACTTCCTTCAGTTTACCTTGTTGACCACGCATTCCGAAAACCCCTTCAGTGATGAATAAAATTCCTCCTCCGGTTTCAGTAGCAATTTTAGTAGCTCGTTGCAAGTTCTTTTCCATACTCTCCACATCGTTGTGACGGTAAGTAAAACGCTTTCCGCTATGCAAACGAACTCCATCAATAATACATGCGTGAGCATCAACATCATATACAATAACGTCATTTCGTGTAACCAAAGCATCGATAGTTGACATAATTCCTTGGTAACCAAAATTCAATAAATAAGCTGATTCTTTCATTACAAAAGCAGCTAATTCTTGCTCTAATTGTTCGTGATATTTAGTGTGTCCACTCATCATTCGCGCACCCATTGGGTAAGCTGCACCGTATTGGATAGCAGCATCAGTATCTGCTTTTCGTACTTCCGGATGATTGGCAAGACCTAAATAGTCATTCAAACTCCAGTTCAAAATATCTTTTCCTTGAAATTTCATTCTCGGTCCTAATTCGCCTTCCAATTTTGGAAAAACGAAATAACCTTCTGCTTGCGAAGCCCATTTTCCTAACGGACCTTTATTAGTCTGAATTCTTTCGAATAAATCTTTTACCATGATATATTTTGAAATAGTTTAATTTTTTTAACAAGTAGCAAAAATAATTATTTAAAATTTATAAAAGAATTGATTGGCTATTTATTTTGTGGAGCTATTTCCAGCTATCCGTTACAATCTTGTTCTATTCGAGCCAAAACCTCTCAACAGAACAAGGATTTTCACTTCTATCTGGGCTAGAGATTCCGTTCTAAAACACATTTCAATTACTTATTACACGCCTAAAATCAATATCTTTGACTTTTAATTAAATTATGAATCACATGCAACTCGTTTTCGCTTCCAACAATAAAAACAAAATCAAAGAAATTCAATTACTTCTTCCTGACTCCATTCAGATTTTAAGCTTGGAAGATATTGGTTGTACCGAAGACATTCCAGAAACTGCCAACACCATAGAAGGAAATGCGATACTAAAAGCCAATTATGTCAGTCAAAAATACGGTTTCGATTGCTTTGCTGACGATTCAGGTTTGGAAGTAGACGCTTTGAATGGCGAACCTGGCGTTTTTTCAGCGCGATATGCTGGCGAACCTAAAAATGATGAGAACAATATTGACAAACTATTAGCTAATTTAAAGGGGGTCGAAAATAAAAAAGCTAATTTCAAAACCGTAATTTGTATGAATCTCAAAGGAGAACAACACCTCTTTACAGGAATCATTAATGGCACCATTATAGAGGAACGAATTGGAACCAACGGATTTGGATACGATCCTATTTTTGTGGCTGATGGTTACCAAAAAACCTTTGCTGAGTTGAGCTTAGAAGAAAAAGCTACCATTAGTCATCGTGGAATTGCGGTAAAACAATTGGTAGAATTTTTAAAATAAATTGGCTGTTTTTACTCGTTTTTTAGTCAAGCATCCCACTTTCAACAACTTTATTCAGAAAAAATCAAAATCAAAAACATTTAACTTATTGATAATCAAAAAATAACAAATTAGTTTATATCGTTTTTTAAACCTACCTTTGCAGCCAATTTAAAATAATATATGAACAAATTTGAACAATTAGG
>JACCDZ011381615.1_pt1 | contig 53476 bp, 51 predicted proteins | sample 7449551 | NCBI WGS metagenome assembly JACCDZ01 (sample SAMN15323452, study PRJNA562643) | freshwater metagenome | isolation source: river surface water | place: USA:Blue River Watershed | collected 2017-08-18 | reverse complement strand
TCAATGCCGGCCTCGCGCAGCAGCGGCAGCGTGTCATTGAGGATACGGCCCTTGGAGAGGGCAATGATGATGCTCATGCGTTTTCCTTATGCCTGTTCTTTGCCGGTCACACGACGAATCGTCGCGCCCAGGCCCTGCAGCTTTTCTTCCACGCGTTCATAGCCACGGTCGATGTGATAGATGCGATCCACCAGCGTATCGCCATTGGCGGCCAGTGCCGCAATCACCAGTGACATGGAGGCACGCAAGTCAGTGGCCATCACGGGAGCAGCCTGCAGCGTGTCCACGCCAGTGACGATGGCGGTGTGACCATCAACCGCAATCTTTGCACCCAGACGATTCAGCTCCGGCACATGCATATAACGGTTTTCAAAAATCGTTTCTATGATGGTGCTTGTGCCCTCGGACACCGCACTCACCGCCATGAACTGCGCCTGCATGTCTGTCGGGAAAGCCGGATGTGGTGCAGTACGGAAATTTACCGCTTTGGGACGACGACCCTTCATGTCAAGCTCTATCCAGTCCTCACCGGTAGTGACTTCAGCGCCGGCATCGCGGAATTTCTGCAGCACGGCATCCATCAGCTTGGGATCGGTGTTCAGGGCTTTCACACGACCCCGCGTTACGGCAGCGGCGGCAAGATATGAACCCGTTTCAATTCTGTCTGCGATGACACGAAAAGTGCAGCCATCCAGCTTTTCCACACCATGCACGGTGATGGTGTCCGTGCCGGCACCCTCGATCTTGGCGCCCATGGCGGTGAGCATTTCTGCCAGATTGGTGATTTCGGGTTCTCGTGCGGCATTTTCAATCACCGTAGTGCCTTCGGCCAGGGTCGCCGCCATCAGCAGGTTCTCTGTACCGCCCACCGTCACCATGTCGAAAACAAAACGGGCGCCCTTGAGACGGCCATTTGTTTTGGCATGCACATAGCCGTTTTCCACCTGGATTTCTGCACCCAGCGCCTCCAGTGCTTTCAAGTGCTGATCCACGGGACGCGAACCAATCGCACAGCCCCCGGGCAGGGAGACCGTGGCTTCATGGAAGCGCGCCAATAGCGGGCCCAGCACGAAAATGGAGGCGCGCATGGTTTTCACCAGCTCATATGGCGCCACCGCCGTGGTGAGCGTATTGGCATTGACCTCGACTTCGCATTTGTCGCCTATCACCACGGATACGCCCATATTGGCGAGAATCTGGATCATGGTGGTGATGTCGCGCAGCTGCGGGACATTGGTCAGCGTGACGGGAGTGGAGCCCAGCAGGGCGCCCGCCAACAAGGGCAAGGCCGCATTTTTTGCGCCGGAAATCTGCACTTCGCCATGCAAAGGCTTGCCGCCGCTAATCAGTAATTTGTCCATTTTGAACCCAGAGAAATAAGTGAAGAAGTGAGAAAGTTAAATAAGGAGAAGCGAGGCGGTGAGCAGGTTTCTTCTTTCTCACCTTCTCACTTGTTCACTTTCTCAGCCAAACAGTTTGGCCTTGCGCCACTCTTCCTGCGTGAAGGTGCGCATGCTTACCGCATGGATTTCACCCGTGGCGATATGCGCATTCAGCGGCCCGTAAATCAGCTGCTGCTTGGCCACAGGACGCATGCCGATGAAACGGTCCGTCACCACCGTCACCGTGTATTTGCTGCCCTCGCCCTGCACTTCTATTTCCGCATCCGGAATCGCGGCCACCAGCAGGGCCTTTACTTCATCAACCGTCATGAATCATTTGCTCATATCAAAAAAAGACAAAGGGCCGTTACGACGACCCTGTACTGATATTCATTACATCCTTGTCAACTCAGGGCTGCACTTCGGGCAGCGCCTCCGTCAATCCGCTCACACTGAGAATGGCCCGGCATTTTTCCGGGACATTCACGAGACTGAGACGGTCACCACGGGCGGCCAGTGCGCGAGCCCAGCGCAGCAGCACTGCCACGCTGACACTGCTGGGGGACTCCAGACCACCGAGGTCGACCACCACATCGCCCGCGGCGCCAGCGATCAGGGCCAGACCCTGTTCACACGCCAGATTGGCCCCGGCAAAGCCGATATGGCCACAGACCCGCAATTTTGCACCGTCACGGCTAAGGCTGGCACTCACTTTTTCGCGGCTCCCGCCGACTTGCCATCATCCGCATCCTTGATGGCGCTGGCATCCGGAGCCCAGCCGGCTATGGCCTTGTCGATATTGCCGCGATTGGCCTCCACCGCCGAGCTGAACTGGTTACGGAAGGTGAGGCCGAGATTGATGCCGTTGAGGATGAGGTTCTGCACCTTCCACGCACCATCCTTGCCCAGTTGCAACTGGAAATTGACCGGATAGATCTGGCCGCCATTGCCGTAGACATCCACATCCACCTGCGCCTTCTTGGCATCTGTGCCCGGCCTGTAGGGCTTGAAGACAATCTTCTGGTTTTCGTAGGCGGTCAGGCCCTTGGCATAGGTACGGATAAGGCTCTGCTTGAAGACGCGCGCAAACTCGGCCTGCTGCGCCGGTGTGGCCTGGCGGTAGTACTGGCCCATGACGCGACGGGCAATGCCGTCGATGTCCATGAAGGGCGTGATGTTCTCGTCCACCAGCGCGTAGAGGGCCTGAGGGTCCTTCTTCAGCGTCTCTTTTTCCTTGAGGATGCGCGCCAACAGTGCATTGGTGGCGTCCTGTACCACCTGCTGGGGATTGCTGCTGTCAGCCGCCTGAACCTCCGTAATGCCGGTCAGGGGGAGAACCAGCATCAGGGTGGCCGCCAGCTTTTGCCAGAATTTCATCATCTTTCTCCTGTGTATCCCTATGTTCTAGGTGGCAAACCTGCAACAGCCTGACTCTTACTGACCGGGTGCGTCCGGCTTATTGGCCATGCTGGAGCGGAACTTGCCGATCAGATCTTCCAGCACCAACGCGGACTGGGTCTGTTCGATTTCGTCACCCTCCTTGAGTATCTCGTCACCCGCGCCGGGCACGATGCCGATGTATTTCTCGCCCAGCAGGCCGGCGGTGAGGATGGAGGCGACCGAGTCGCTGTCGATGCTGTTCACATCCTTGTAGATATCCAGCGCCACTTTCGCCTTCAGGGTTTGGGGGTCCAGGGTGATGGCGCTGACCCGGCCTATGGCCACGCCGGCCATGGTGACCTTGGCGCGCACGGTGAGACCCCCGGCATTCTGGAAGCTGGTGTAAAGGCGATAGCTGGGACGGCTGGTTTCATCACTGAGGCCGCTGACCTTGATGGCCAGGAAGAACAGGGCGACAAAGCCGGCCACCAGAAAAACACCGACCGCCATTTCCAGGGTACGGGTACGCATCAGAAGCCTCCAAACATGACGGCGGTGAGAATGAAGTCCAGCCCCAGCACCGCCAGGGACCCATAAACCACGGTGCGCGTGGTAGCACGCGAAATGCCTTCCGAGGTGGGCTCGCAGTCCCAGCCCTGGAAGACGGCAATCCAGCTGACAGCCGCGCCGAAAACCACGCTCTTGATGATGCCGTTGACCACGTCATCGGCGAACTCCACGGAGTTCTGCATATTCGACCAGTAGGAGCCGTCGAAGACGCCCAGCCAGTCCACGCCCACCAGACGTCCGCCAAGAATGCCGACGGCGGAGAAAATCAGCGCAAGCACAGGCATGGAAATGAAACCGGCCCAGAAGCGCGGCGCGACGATGCGGCGCAGCGGATCAACACCGATCATTTCCATGCTGGAAAGCTGTTCAGTGGCTTTCATGAGGCCGATTTCAGCCGTGAGTGCCGAGCCGGCACGACCGGCAAACAGCAGCGCCGTCACGACCGGGCCGAGCTCGCGCACCAGCGTGAGCGCAACCATGGTGCCCAGCGCCTGCTCGCTGCCATAGGTCACAAGAATGTTGTAGCCCTGCAGCCCCAGCACCATGCCGATGAACAGGCCGGAGACCACGATGATGGCCAGCGACAGCACGCCCACCGCGTAGAGCTGCTGCACGAGCAGAGGAAACCCTTTGCGGAGGTTCGGCACCGCCACGAGGGCCTGAAACAGGAAGACCCCGGCCGCGCCCACGGTGCGCAGGATTTCCAGGGCATGCTCGCCAAGGCGGCGTATGGCTTCCATCAGCGCAGCCCTCCGCGCTTGATGTCGTCGGCAAAAGCCGGCGCCGGATAACGGAAGCGCACCGGGCCATCGGCATGACCATTGAGGAATTGCTGCACAAAGGGCGAGTCGGAGGCACGCAACGCATCCGGCGTGCCTTGACCGATGATCTGGCCATCCGCCAGCACATAGATGTAATCGGCGATGGACAGGGTCTCGTGGATGTCGTGCGAGACGATGACCGAGGTCAGCCCCAAGGACTCCCGCAAGGTGCGGATGAGCGTGACCAGCACGCCCATGACGATGGGGTCCTGCCCGGCAAAGGGCTCGTCATACATGATGAGGGCCGGATCGAGCGCAATCGCGCGGGCCAGGGCGGCGCGACGGTTCATGCCGCCGGACAGCTCGGCCGGCATCAGGTCTTCGGCACCGCGCAGGCCCACCGCTTCCAGCTTCATGAGCACGAGCTCGCGTATCAGCGGCTCGGACAGCGCGGTATGGGCACGCAGCGGAAAGGCCACGTTCTCAAAAACGGAAAGATCGGTGAACAGGGCGCCGGACTGGAACAGCATGCCCATGCGGGCACGAGTGGCAAAAAGCGCCTCACGCTTCAAATCCGGCACATTACGGCCTTCGACCAAAACCTCGCCGCCGTCAGGGCGCAACTGACCGCCGATGAAGCGCAGCAAGGTGGTTTTGCCACAGCCGGACGGGCCCATGATGGCGGTGACCTTGCCGCGGGCGATCTCAAGGCTCACGCCCTTGAAGATGGCGCGCTTGCCGCGACTGAAAGTGAGATTGCGGATTTCCACCAGATTGGCGGGAGCCTCCGGGGCAGAGGCAGAAACAGGCGAATTTTCCGTCATTCTTTCCTTCATTCGCTCAGAGGTCCGTCATCCCGGGGCACCCGGGTCAGGAAAAAGTGCGCGCACTATACCATTCTTGCCGGCACGCCAGCTGCCCGCCTCGTGGCAGGCCTGTAACGCCTGCTCACCAAGACATCCCACCCGGCAGTAGGTTTTTGAACAAGGGCTGATGGATAATGCGCGCCTTCACGGCAGCCACCTGCACACCGGCCCGCCCCTTACATCCCCGGACTCAAGGAGATTCCGATGGCCGACTTCGATTTCATCCGCGCCGGCCAGCGCGTGATCCAGATCGAGCAGACTGCGCTCGACAACCTGAAGCCGCACATCAGCGCCGACTTCCAGCGCGCCTGCCAGATCATGCTGGCTTGCACCGGCCGCATCGTGGTCACGGGCATGGGCAAGTCCGGCCATATCGGCAACAAGATTGCGGCCACGCTGGCCTCCACCGGCACCCCCGCTTTTTACGTGCACCCGGGGGAAGCCAGCCACGGCGACCTCGGCATGATCACGCCGCAGGATGTGGTGATTGCCATCTCCAATTCCGGCGAAACCGCCGAAGTACTGACCATCGTGCCGCTCATCAAGCGCATGAAGGCCAAACTGCTCTCCATCACCAACAATGGCGAGTCCTCACTGGCACAGGCCGCCGATGTCAGTCTGGAAATCGGCAAGTCACCGGAAGCCTGCCCGCTCGGTCTGGCACCGACCTCCTCCACCACCGCCACCCTCGTGCTGGGCGATGCACTCGCCGTCGCCCTGCTGGAGGCGCGCGGCTTCACCCCGGAGGATTTTGCCATGTCGCATCCGGGCGGCTCTCTTGGCCGCAAGCTGCTGATGCGCGTGGAAGACGTGATGCACAAGGGCGAAGAAGTGCCTGTGGTGAAAACCGGCACGCTCATCATTGATGCGCTGATGGAAATCACCAACAAGGGTCTGGGCATGACCACCGTGGTCGACACCGACGGCAAGCTCATCGGCCTTTACACCGACGGTGATCTGCGTCGTTCGCTGGACCAGAAAATCGATATCCACAACATGCCCATAGAAAAAGTGATGAATGCAAAATGCACGACCGTCAGCGCCAATTTGCTCGCGGTTGATGCACTGGGCCTCATGCAGGACAAGAAACTCAACGGCGTCATCGTGCTTGACCGCGACCAGCGTCCGGTGGGCGCACTCAATATGCACGACCTGCTGCGCGCTGGCGTCATGTAAGGCGGCACAGACATGAACAAGGAAATCCGCAATGGATGAGGTGATGAAAAAAGCCGCCCGTATCCGTCTGCTGGCGCTGGATGTGGATGGCGTGCTCAGCGACGGCCGCCTCTTTTTTGCAGAAGATGGTCAGGAGCTGAAAACTTTCGATACGCAGGACGGCCACGGCATCAAGATGCTGCAACAGGCCGGCATCGTCTGCGCCATCATCACCGGCCGCAACACCAGACTGGTGGAGCGCCGCGCCAGGAATCTCGGCATCGCCCACCTGCTGCAGGGGCGCGAAGACAAACTGGTGGCGCTGCGCGAATTGATTGGCGAGCTGGGCATGGGCATGGAAGAGGTCGCTTATGTAGGTGACGACTGGCCCGACCTGCCTGCCATCCTCGCCGCCGGGCTGGGCGTGGCCGTCGCCAACGCTCACGAAGAGTTGTTGCGCCGTGCGGACCATGTGACGCGGCGCGAAGGTGGACGGGCCGCCGTCCGTGAAATCTGCGACCTCCTGCTGCGCGCGCAAAACCGCTATGACGCGGCGCTTGCCCCGTATCTGTCTGTTTCCGAAAAGAGTGCGCACTAAGCATGGACGTCCGTAACCTGGCCAGTCTCGCCGGCGTCTTGCTGGTGCTGGGCGCAGCGGGCTGGTACTGGGGCATGGGCAAGAACCAGGGCCAGGACCAGATCACGGATGAAAACCGGCGCCCGGACTATGTGATTCAGGAGATCCGCGCACTGGAAACCGACAACAGGGGACAAGTGGAGCGCCGGCTCTCGGCACCGGAAGTGCGCCACTATGACAAGCCATTGGAAGTCGCTGAAATCGACAGTCCGGTTTTCACCCTCTATGACAACGGACAGGAAAGCTGGCGCCTGACATCCCGGCATGGACAACTGCTGAACCAGAACAATGAAATCGTGCTCACGGAGAGTGTCCATGCCGAGCGCAGGGACCCTGCCGCGGTCGCGGTCACGCTGGACACCGATACCTTGCACATCTTCCCGAAGGAAGAGCGCCTTTACACCCAAAGCCAGGTAAAAATCGCCAGCCCGCAGGGCCAGCTTGCGAGCCGCGGCATTGAAGCCAACCTCAGGACAGGCAATCTTGTCCTGAATGAAAGTGTGACCGGAAATTATGCGCCTGCTGCCCCTTAATCATTTGCTGCTGCCTGTCCTGCTTTTTGTGTCGGCAGCCCCCCTGCAGGCCCTGCCTGCCGACCGCGACCAACCCGTGCAGGTAAGCGCCGATACCGCCACGGCCGATGGCAAAACCGGTATCGCCACTTATCGCGGCAATGTCGTGGTGAAACAGGGCAGCCTGGAAATCCGTGCCGACGAAATCATCATCACCACCGACAAGAAAGGCGCCCTGCTTTCCACCATTTCCAAAGGCAAACCGGCGCGCTACCAACAACAGCCGGACCCGAAAAAAGGCATGGTGACTGCAGAGGCCCTGCGCATTGATTACGATGCCAAAAACGAAAACATCAAGCTCACCGGCAACGCCCGACTGAAGCAGGATGGCTCAAGTTTCAGCGGCCAGACCATCACCTACAACAGCCAGCGCCAACAAGTGGATGCCAAGGGCGAAGGCAACAATCGCGTGCAGCTGGTATTCCCACCGCAGGTCCGCGAACTGAACAAGAAGGATGCGAAGAAGTGAGTGAGCTGATCGTCGAGGGCCTCGCCAAAAGCTACAAAGGTCGTCAGGTCGTGAAAAATGTATCGCTATCCGTAGCCAGCGCGCAGATTGTCGGTCTGCTCGGCCCCAATGGCGCTGGCAAGACCACCAGCTTCTACATGATCGTGGGACTCGTGCCCATGGACGCCGGCCGCATCCGTATCGACCAGGAAGACATTTCCCTGTTGCCCATGCACGGCCGTGCGCGGCGTGGCATAGGCTATCTGCCACAGGAGGCGTCCATTTTCCGCAAGTTGTCCGTCGAACAGAACATCATGGCCATTCTGGAGACGCGCAAGGATCTGGATAAAAAAGCACGCAAGGACAAACTGGAGTCCCTGCTGGAAGAATTTCATATCACCCATATCCGCAAAAATACCGGCATGAGTCTTTCTGGCGGCGAACGCCGCCGTGCGGAAATTGCGCGGGCACTCGCCGCCGAACCACAATTCGTTTTGCTGGATGAACCTTTTGCCGGCGTGGATCCGATATCCGTGTCGGATATCAAGGGCATCATCACACACCTGAAAAATCGCGGCATAGGCGTACTCATCACCGACCACAATGTGCGCGAGACCCTGGATATCTGCGAGAAAGCCTATATCGTCAGCACGGGTCAGGTGATTGCTGAAGGCTCCGCTGCCGACATCCTTGCCAATGAAACCGTGCGCAAGGTTTATCTGGGCGACCACTTCAGTCTTTGAGACAAAGCGATCTGCGCTGAGGCTTTTCGCCCGGCCCATCAGGACGACCAGCACGCTCAATCTCCCCGACTGGCTCCCGGGTGCACTCCGCACCGACATGCTGACGACACCGCTCAAGGGCTCCGCCTGCCGCATGGCGCCGCTGCCAGCGCATGTTTTTGCCGCAGTCGCCCCTACACCAAATTTGCCCGACAGGAAACGGCCTGCTTTTTGCTAAAGGCAGGCGTTATACTGCGCTCATCACGCCCGGACCTCCCTGCCCGGGCGCGGGAGTACGGTAGTCGATGAAACCCACCCTGCAATTACAGATCGGTCAGCACCTGACCATGACGCCGCAACTGCAACAGGCCATACGCCTTTTGCAGTTGTCGACACTCGAATTGCAGACGGAAATCCAGGAGGCCCTGGACTCCAACCCCATGCTGGAGGCCGCGGATGATGACGGCGAGCCCGCCGAGAAAATCGACGACACTCCCATTGATTACGCCGCCGCCGAAGCTGCCCTCGCCCGCGAAGCCACCGAAAGCAACGAAGAGCCGGGTCCGGTGGACATCAACACCAACGAGTCGATGCCGGATGAACTACCGGTGGACTCGCTCTGGGAGGATGTGTTCTCCAGTGGCAGCGCCAATACCACGAGCTCGGGCAGTGGCAACGAAGACGATGACAATCCGCTGGAGGCTCGCAGTGCCGCCCCGGAAACCCTGGCCGCCCATCTTGCCTGGCAGCTCAACCTGACGCCTTTTTCCGATCTGGACCGCGCCATTGGCATGGCCATACTCGATGCCATTGACGAACGCGGCTATCTCATCGCCTCGATGGATGACATCCTGATGGCCGTGGCCGACCCGGAAGACCCCTACGCGGTGGAGATGGACGAAGTGGAGGCGGTTCTGCACCGCATCCAGCAATTCGACCCGCCTGGCGTGGCAGCCCGTGACCTGCGCGAGTGCCTGCTGATACAGCTCAAACAACTTCCAGAAGATGTGCGCAGCCGTAGCGATGCGATTGCCTTGGTGCGCGACCATATCGAGTTACTGGGCAGCCGTGATTTCGCCGGCATCATGCGCAAGCTCAAACTCACTGAAACCGGACTCAAGGCCGCGATCAGCCTGATCCAGACCCTGAATCCGAATCCGGGCGGCCGCATAGGCAGCGTGAGCGAAACCGAATACATCACGCCGGATGTGATCGTGCGCCGCAAACATGACCGCTGGACCGTGGAGCTGAACCCGGACACCGCCCCCAAGCTGCGGGTGAACGCCAATTACGCCTCACTGGTCCGCCGCGCCGACTCCAGCGCCGACAATACCTATCTGCGCAATCATCTGCAGGAGGCCCGCTGGTTCATCAAAAGCCTGCAAAGCCGCAATGAAACCCTGCTGAAAGTTTCTTCATGCATCGTCGAACACCAACGCGCCTTTCTTGAACTGGGCCCGGAGGCCATGAAGCCCATGGTGTTGCGCGATATTGCCGAAGAAGTGGGCATGCACGAGTCCACCATCTCGCGCGTGACCACACAAAAATTCATGCATACGCCACGCGGCATCTTCGAACTCAAGTATTTCTTCTCCAGCCACGTCAGCACGACAGGCGGCGGCGAAGCCTCCAGCACCGCCATACGCGCCATGATCAAAAAGCTCGTCGCGGCCGAGGATCCCCGCAAGCCGCTGTCGGATAACAAGATTGCCGATCTGCTGCTTGATCAGGGCATCGAAGTTGCGCGGCGCACCATCGCCAAATATCGCGAATCCCTGAACATCCCGCCGTCCAACGAGCGCAAGCGTCTGGTCTGAGCCCCGGCAGCGGCCACTTACGCCGCCCTGGCACTGAACGCCTGAACAGCCCTCTTTGAGTTGCTTCACGAAAAATCAAGCACTTGGCCGTGCGCGAGAAAAGCACTCAGGCCTTCCCGCAAGACCACCTACATTTTTTCACATAAAACCTTTGATCCCGGACAAATGGAGCTTGCCGAGACGAGCCGGCCCTGTGCTAGAGTCGGGTCATGTTCGACGCTTTTTGTACAGACGAGTAGGTCCCCGGCGAGCCCCGTTTCATTGACGGACTCCTGATTTTTTTTGCATCCGTGCCGCCCGGCACGGATGAAGATGACGGACATCAGCCCTATAAAAGCTGGTGCCGCGCCATCAAAAATGGGACCTCTGCTCCAGCCCTGAGTCAGCCATGATCAGGCCGTACGGACACCCCGGTGCGTACTTGAGCTACTGAAGCCCAGACCACCGCTGCTGACCGCCGACCTCAAGTCGCGTGCTACAGGACTGTTGCAAGGCCCCGCCGTTTGTCCATCCACAAAGAGGAAAGGCCCCATGCAAATGGTAATCAGCGGTCACCACGTCGAAGTCACCCAGGCCCTCAAGGACTACGTGAACAGCAAGCTCGAGAAGGTCGAGCGCCACTTTGATCACATCACCAGCATGCAAGTCATACTCAGCATCGACAAGCTGGTGCAAAAAGCCGAGGCCACCATACGTATCGCCGGCGCCGAGCTTTTCGCCAATGCCGAATCGCCCGACATGTACGCCGCCATCGACCAGCTGACCGACAAGCTGGATCGCCAGATCGTCAAGCACAAGGAAAAAATCCAGCGTCGCCATTGAAACGGCAGCGCAGGCAAAAGACCCGGCAAATGCCGGGTCTTTTTATTGGAGCCTTATCCGTGCCCCACCCTGCGCGGCAGTCGACATAAAATCCTCTCAAAAATGACAGGCTTGCGGTTGAAACTTGAGATGACTGCCCTGACCATGGACAAAGCACAAGGAAACCCTGGACCCTCCAATGCAGCTTCTCATCATCAGCGGTCGCTCCGGCTCCGGCAAAACCACCGCCCTGCATGTGCTGGAAGACATGGGGTACTACTGCGTGGACAACCTGCCTCTGGGCCTGCTGCCACAATTGGCCGACTCGGTAAGAAACCGGCCAGACGGTGACAACACCCGTTTGGCGATTGGTATTGATGCCCGCAACCCGGCCGATGACCTGCTGCAGTTTGAAGGCATATTGAAAGAAGTCGGCATGCGTGGTGTGAGCGTGACGACCGTCTATCTGGATGCACGCGAGGACGTACTGCTGGCCCGCTTCAGCGCCACGCGCCGCCGCCATCCGCTGAGCAGCCGCTCACGCTCACTCAAAGAGGCCATTGATCTGGAGCGCAGCCTGCTGGACCCGGTCAGCACCAATGCCACGCTGCATCTCGATACCAGTGCCCTCAATGTGCACGAACTGCGCACGCAATTGCGTGAGCGCCTGGAGAGTCATGTCGACACCAGCCTCACCGTGCTTTTCCAGTCCTTTGCCTACAAGCATGGCGTACCGCTGGATGCCGACCTCGTCTTCGATGTGCGCTGCCTGCCCAATCCGCACTGGCAGCCCGATCTGCGTCCCAAAACCGGCCAAGATGATGAAGTAAAGGCCTTCCTGGATGGCGATGCCCTCGTCGAAAGCCTCTATATGGACCTCGCCGCCTTCCTGCTAAAGTGGCTGCCGGAGTTTCGCCAGAATGACCGCTGCTACGTCACCGTCGCCATAGGCTGCACCGGCGGTCAGCATCGCTCGGTCTATATGGTGGAAAGGATTGCCGCGCGCTTTACCGAGCAGTTGCATGTGCAGATACGTCATCGCGACATAAGCCGCCGCGAACCGGCCTGAGCCGACCGGACAACAAGAAAAATGATTGAAACGGACATAGAGATCATCAACAAGCTGGGCCTGCATGCCAGAGCAGCGGCCAAACTCGTCGGCATCACGGCGCAGTTCCAGTCGAAAATCCAGCTGAAGCGGGGCGACCGCAGCATTGATGCCAAGAGCATCATGGCCCTGCTCATGTTGGGCGCCGGAAAAGGCAGCGTACTCAAGCTGATTGTTGATGGAGACGATGAGCAGAGAGCCCATGACGCCGTCGTCAGCCTGATCAACAACCGTTTCGATGAGGCCGAATAAGCCCTCTCTCTTCCTGCTATCATTTGCGCCAATCCGGTTGCCACCCGCCATGGCACAAACCAGGGCGATGCTGCCGCCATCGCTCATGACTTCAGCGCAGGTTTTCCCATGTCCCGCCACAACATCCACGACGAAATCGACGACTTCGAGGAAGGCCTCAGCAAGACCGAGCAGAAAAAAGCCATGGAGCGCCTGCAGGCGCTGGGCGAGCGTCTCGCCGAATTGCGCACGGAGCGGCTGAAAAAAATGCCCATCTCCGAAAGCCTTTTCGTGGCACTCGAAGAGCTGAAACGCCTGAAGTCGCACGAAGCCGTGCGCCGCCACAAGCAGTTCATCGGCAAGCTCATGCGGGATGAAAACGAGGAGGCCATCCTGAATGTGCTGAATCCTCTGGCTAATCCCGCCATCAACCGGCAGATGGAAGTACTGGTAGAGCGTCTGCTGACACAGGGCGATCCCGCCATCAATGATGCGGTACGCAAATACCCCGCCGCTGAGCGCCATACCCTGCGCCAATATGTGCGCGCTGCCCTGAAAGAGCAGCAGGTCTGGGCAGAGTTACCTGAAGAGCAGCAAGCCAGCACAGAAAAAACGGCGCGCCGCAAACTGCTGACCTATCTGCGTGAAGTGGCGGCCATCGGCGACTGAGGCCACTTCCAGGTCCCGCGCTTACATCTCCAGCAAAAAAGTCACCGGCCCGTCATTCAGTAATTGCACCTTCATGTCCGCACCGAACTGGCCGCTGGCGACACAGGAATGACGGGCACGTGCCTCTCGCAAAAAGAACTCGTATAAAGCCTCGGCGCGCGCCGGCTGCTCCGCGGGATCAAAGCCCGGACGCAAGCCCTTTTTCGTCTCCGCCACCAGGGTGAACTGCGAAACCACCAGCAGGCCACCACCGCTATCGGCCAGGCTGCGGTTCATGCGTCCGCTCTCATCCGGAAAAATGCGATAGGCCAGCACTTTTTCCAAGAGTTTCAGCGCCTGCTCTTCGCTATCGCCCTTGTGTACGCCAAACAGCAACAGAATGCCGACACCAATTTCCCCAACAAGCTCGCCCTCTACACAGACAGAGGCTGCGCTAACGCGCTGAATCAGCCCTCGCATCAGCGCCGACCAAATCGGCGGGCAAAATCATTGGTGGCGCGCACCAGCGCATCAACAATACCGGGCTCGGCACCGGAGTGACCCGCATCCCGAACGATCTGCAGCTCGGCCTCCGGCCAGACGCCGTGCAGGGCAAAGGCATTATCCAGAGGACAGATCATGTCGTAACGACCATGCACGATGACGCCGGGAATACCGGCCAGCTTGTGTGCATCCTTGAGTAGTTGTTGATCCGCCATGAAGATTTTGTTGACGAAGTAGTGCGCCTCGATACGCGCCAGCGCGAGCGCGACATGCGGATCCGAAAAATGATCCAGCACGGAAGGATTGGGCCGCAGCGTGGCGCATACGCCCTCCCATACCGACCAGGCCTTGGCGGCCGCCATACGTGCGATCTCGTCACTACCCGTGAGGCGTTTGTAAAACGCCGACAGAAAATCACTGCGCTCAGACTCTGGAATGACCTTGATGTAATCCGCCCAGAAATCCGGATACACATGACTGGCACCATCCTGATAGAACCAGCGTATATCCTGGTCACGACACAGGAAGATGCCGCGCAGGATCAGGCCCGTCACACGCTGTGGATGTGTCTCGGCATAGGCCAGCGCCAGTGTGGAGCCCCAGGAGCCGCCGAACACCACCCATTTCTCCACACCGAGAAATTCACGCAGGGCCTCGATGTCCGCCACCAGAGCCTGGGTGGTATTGCCTTCCAGATGCGCATGTGGCGTGGACTTACCCGCACCACGCTGATCAAAGAGCACGATGCGGTAGCGTTCGGGATCAAAGAAGCGGCGATTCCAGGCCTGAAAACCGGCGCCGGGCCCCCCATGGAGAAAGAGCACGGGCAGGCCATCCGGATTGCCACACTCCTCCACATGAAGGACATGCGGCGCCTCTACCGCAAAAGCATGCGTGGCATAGGGCTGTATTTCAGGGAAAAGCGTGTGCATGAAAAATCTCGCGTGGCGCTGAAAGCAGCGAGCAGACTAGCCAGCCAAGCGGTTCCTGACAAATCCCGCCTGCATTACAATCACGACTCCTGTCACCATCCGGTTTTCATGCCATGACCTTGCCCCTCTTGCTGGAACCTTCGGAACTGCAAGCCCGTCTGGGTGATGCCGGTCTGCTCATTGTCGATCTGGGCAAGGAGTCGGTTTACCAACAAGCGCATGTGCCGGGCGCCATTCACCTCAATGTGAAGCAATTGGCTTCCGGCCAGCAGCCAGCTCCCGGCAAACTGGCGGCGGTGGAACAGCTCTCCGCGGTCCTGTCTGTGCTGGGACTGACTCCCGACACCCACGTCGTGGCCTATGACGATGAAGGCGGCGCCGCCGCTGGCCGCTTCATCTGGACTCTGGATGTCATCGGCCACCGCCATTACTCGTTTCTTAATGGCGGCATACATGCCTGGCTGGCTGCCGGTCTGCCCGCGGAGAGCAGGCCCAACACCGCCACACCCTCTTCGTATGAAGCACGCATCAACGAAGGCGCCAGCGCCGATCTCGGCTATGTGTTGAGCCATCACCGCGATACCGATCATGTCATCTGGGATGCGCGCTCGGCTGAGGAATACAAGGGCAGTCTGGTACGCGCGCAACGCAGTGGCCATATTCCCGGCGCCGTCAATTATGAATGGACGCGCGCACTGGACAGGGCAGATGCCTTGCGTCTGCGCCCGCTGGCAGAGGTGAAAGCCGAACTGGCAGCCTTGGGCATCTCGGCGGACAAAACCGTCATCACCCACTGCCAGACCCATCACCGCTCAGGCTTCACTTATTTGCTGGGCAAAATCCTGGGCTTCGAAAAAATGAAGGCCTATGCCGGTTCCTGGAGTGAATGGGGCAATTTGCCCGATACGCCCATAGAAAAATAGCAAAGCCAGCTACCCTGCCTTAGCGGCGCTCCCCCGCAAGGGAGTCCAAGGAAAAAATCGAAGCATGCCCATCTACACGCCGTAAACTCCGCTTTTGTTTTTACCTTGCGCTGCCTGCCTCGCCCAGGCTTCTCAAAGATGAAAAAAGCCGATTTCCTTGACACTTTCACGAGACTCCCATGTCTACCTCAAGCAGCGACAAACTCCTGACCTCCCTGCAGTATCTGGTCCCGCAGCACCTGCTCTCCCGCCTCGTCGGCTGGCTGGCCGAAACCCGTATTGACGCCATCAAGAACGCCTTCATCAGCCATTTTGCGCGCCAGTATCAGGTGGATATGGCGGAGGCCCTTGAAGAAAATCCTCTCGCCTATGAAAACTTCAACGCCTTTTTCACGCGCGCGCTGAAAGAAGGTGCTCGTCCGATTGACGCTGAAGCCGGCAGCATTGTCTGTCCTGCTGACGGCGCCGTATCGCAACTGGGTGACATCAACGGCGACGCCGTTTTTCAGGCCAAGGGACACTACTACAGCCTGAATGAATTACTGGGTGGTGATGAGGAGCGTGCCAGACCATTTCTGGGCGGCAAGTTCGCCACGATCTATCTCTCCCCCAAGGACTATCACCGCGTGCACATGCCCTTCACCGGCACCCTGCGCGAAATGATTCATGTCCCGGGCGATCTCTTTTCCGTGAATACACGCACGGCCGAAAACGTGCCGCGCCTGTTTGCGCGCAACGAACGGGTGGTGGCGATTTTCGATACAGCATTCGGCCCCATGGCCGTGGTGCTGGTGGGCGCCATGATTGTCGCCAGCATTGAAACCGTCTGGGCCGGCATCGTGGCTCCGGCAAAACGTCAGGTTCGCGTCACCCGCTACGGGAACGACTCCACTCAAACCATCACACTGGAAAAAGGCGCCGAGCTCGGCCGTTTCCGTTTAGGCTCCACCGCCATCGTCTGTGTCGGCCCCGGTGTAGCCGAATGGCTGCCGGAGTTTCGCGACGGCACGCCCACCCGCATGGGCGAACGGCTGGGCCGTCAATTGACCTGAGCCGGCGCCTCACGCAAGGTGATCGCTGAGATTACTTGTCACCATCAGGCCATGCCCAGCAGACCAAGGATCAGCATGAGAACACCGCTCCAGTCACTTTGCCGGTGGTTGGCGCTGACGTTCATGCTTGCCTGCTCTCCACTGCAAGCGGCAACGCTGATTTCACAAAGCTTTGCCACCAACCCGACCTGGGGTGGCACCGGCTGGTTCCGCGGCGGCACCACCAACCCGGCCGTCAATACGGGCTGGCTGCGCCTGACCAGCGCAACAACAGACTCGTTCGGTTATGTCTTCTACAACACCGCCTTCAGCGTCAACCAGGGCTTCGTCATCGACTTTGAGTTTGCCAGCTGGGGGGGCAGCGGTGCAGACGGTCTGACGGTATTCCTGTTCAACGGCGCCGTCACCAGCGGCAACTTCCGCATCGGCGATGAAGGCGGCTCACTGGGCTACGCGAATGGCTGCAACAATGAAGACGGCATGGAAAGCGCCTACATCGGTATTGCCTTTGACGAATTCGGCAACTTCGCCAATCCGGCTGACCGCTGCAAAAGCGGTGGCCCGGGCGCTGTCGCCGATGCGGTCACCATGCGCGGGGCCGGCGACTACACAACCGGCGCAGTCGGCACGAACTACGCCTACCTCACACACGGTGTCGCCCCCACCAGCATCGACTGCCCAAGCTGTACAACGCGCCCTGCCGTCACCAGCGCCGACTGGCGACGTGCCCGCATCACCATGTTGAAAAGTGGTTCCAGCTGGTCGGTTTATGTGGATGTGCAGTTTGGTGCAGGCCAGCCCTTCACCCGCATCATCAATCCCTACACGCTGCCCAGCCCGCCTTACACGACCTTGAAGCTTGGTTTCGCGGCCTCGACCGGCGGCTCAACCAACTACCATGAAATCCGCAATGTCCTGGTCACCAACCCGGTGGACACCACCATCAGCAAAACGGTTTCCACCGCCGATGCCATGGTGGGGCAAGCATTCAGCTACGCACTGACCGTCAGCAATACCAACATCACGGCTGCCGCCAATGTCACGGTGACGGACACCCTGCAGACGGCGCAAACCAGCTACACCAGCTATTCCATCAGCCCGGCCGGCGGCAGTTGCACATTTGCCAGTCCGACCGTCAGCTGCACCCTGGGCTCCATGCCGGTCAGTACCAGCAAGACCATTACGCTCAACGTACAGGGCACGAGCCAGGGCAGTGTGACCAATACAGCGTCGGTGAACCAGGATGACATCGACATCAACCCTAACAACAACAGCGCCACAGCCACCAATACCGTATGGAATCCCCCGTCGCTGATGGTGATGAAGTCAGCGGCCAATACCGGCGGCAGCAATATCACCAGCAGCAGCTCCGGCTCTGACATTGTCTACACCATACAGACAACGAACTCGGGAGGGCCCTCAAAAAGCAATGTGATCACGGACGCCATGAGCCCCTTCACTTCGCTTTATCTGGATTACAACGGCACCAATACGCCTTTCCAGTTCCTGCCGGGCAGCTCGGGCCTGAGTCTGGGCAGCATCGAATACTCCTATGACAACGGCACGACCTGGACTGCCAGCCTGCCGGCTTCGGGGGGGGGTGGAGCTCCTGCGCGCCACAACGGCGCCGTCACCAACTTCCGCATCACCCTGACCGGAACCATGGGCACCCTGACGAGTGGACCCACGAGCTATATCCTGCGCTACCGCAGCCGGGTCGAATGAACTGGCTCACTATCAGTCCGGCCTTGCCTTATCAGGCCAGCACAATCTAACCTGAGCAAATCATCAAGCACATTGATAACCCTGCATGCGCATCACGCTCAAACAGCTGGAGGTCTTCATTGCCGTTGCCCAGGCCGGCAATGTCACCCGTGCGGCGGAAACCCTCAACATCACGCAAAGCGCCACCAGCATGGCGCTGGCTGACTTCGAGAACCAGCTGGGCCGCAAGCTCTTCGATCGCATCGGCAAGCGCCTGCAACTCAACGATACCGGTCGCCTGCTGCTCCCCAAGGCCCTGGATGCCATTTCCCGTATTGCCGACATCGAGCATCTGGCCGCCAGCGAAGATGCCCTCATCGGCCCTTTGCGCATAGGGGCCAGCATGACCATAGGCAACTACATGATGCCGGGCCTGATCGGCAGCTTCATGCAGCAGCACCCTGGCGCCCAGCTAACGCTGGAAGTAGCGAACACAAGACATATCATCCAGGCCCTGGAGCAATTCCAGATTGATCTGGGCTTCATCGAGGGCTTCTGCCATGAGCCTGACATCGAAGTGATTCCCTGGTGCCGGGATGAGCTGGTGATTTTTGCCGCCCCCTCCCACGCTCTGGCGGGTCAACAAACCCTAAGCGAAGACGATCTCGCGGCGGCCGACTGGATACTGCGTGAGCCCGGCTCCGGCACCCGCGAAGTCTTCGACAATGCGGTGCTGGGCCGCATACATCGCATCAATCTGCTCTTGGAGTTTGGCCACAGCGAGGCCATCAAGCATGCAGTGGCCTCCGGGATAGGTATTGGCTGCGCCTCCCGGCGCACCTTGGAGGATGCGTTTCGCACCGGCAGCGTGGTGCCTTTGCGCACGCCCTTCCTGAATCTGGAACGAGAGCTCTACTTGCTCATACACCGACAGAAATACCGGACACAAGGACTGCAAACCTTCCTGCGCCATTGCCGTCAAGCCGCAGGACAGTAGCCACAGCAAAACCTGGCCAGACGTGGTGAGCCCCACCTGAAGACATTCGTCGGCGCACAAGTACGCCTGTCAGGGCATATGATCAAGCTCATTACGAGTACGCGGCAAATACTGAAAAACACGCGTTTTTTCCGTTCTTTAGGTTGCCCACGGGAAAAGCATGGATAAGAATGGCAACAGCTATTCCTGTGAACGCGCTAACAGTTTCGGCATGAACCCGCTCATAGTTCGCGCCGCTCATAACAACAATGCAGGGAATCGTTTTATGGTCAGCAGCGCCGAGGCCCTCCGGCAGCGCCTACCCACCCAGGACCTGACCCGTCTCAGTCTGGTCAGCCATCAGCCCAAGAAGCTCCGGGAGTGGGTGGCTGCCCTGCCCATGATCAACGTCGGTGAAACCTCACGTCAGGTTTTTCAGACCCTGCAAGAACTGAATCGCCTGCAGCTTGATAACGTGGCCCGCTTCGAGCTGTTGGAAATCCTGCGCCCGACCGTACACAGCCTGGGCAATGCCCTTTCCAAGCACTACCTCAACCAGTCCGTCATGCTTCCGGATCGTGCCACCAAAGTAGCCACACTGGCACAGGCCATGCAAAGCCACCTCGCCAACGGCTACAAGCTCGTGGTGCTTGCCGGACTGGAAAAACTCGATCATGCCAAACGCGACGTCGAGCTGGTCAAGCTGGTCGCCCAAGCCATACACCGCGCCATTACCGAGCTGACGGGCAATCTGCTGCGTTCAACCCAGCTCTATCTGAATACTCCGCCACGCCTGTGGCTGGAGCTGAATACGCTTTACCTCTCTGCGGTGCGTTACCAGCTGATCTCTTCGCTACGTGTGGCTGATCCGGTCTCCCAACGCCATATCGACAAATCCTCCATCGAAGACGTCTATAAACGCGCCCTGCTGTTGGCCACCTGCAAACCAAACAAGCTGCGCCAGAGTGAAATTGCCCAGATTTACCAGCTGAGCGAAATCTGGGCGCCGTTGGTAAGCCTCAAGGAATTCGGAGGAAGCGGAGAGCTTTTTGTTTTCGATCTGACCAAGGATGCTGCACCGACCTATCGCACCCAGGCACAGGCCACCGAAGCCGCCCATGTGCGCGCCATTGATCCTGCTGATCTGGTCAATCGACTGGGCGAACTGCGCCAGGTTACACAGAGCAACGGCCCCAAAGGTTCTGGCGAAAGCGCACTGAGTCTTGGCCTGCTGACACACCTGATCCAGGCGTGGAGTGAACTCAGTGAGCGCAGCTTCTCGCGTATTGCTCATGAGGGAACGCTGGAAGCATGCCTCGGCCTGACAGCAACCCATTATTTCGTCTCTGGCGGGCAGGATTTCGAAATCATGATGATGGGGGAGCAGAGCAAATTCAGCATGGCTCTGGACTCGGACAACCCTTTCCTCAAGGCCAAACCCATCACTCAGGATCGCCCGGACGACCGCACCGGCAAAGATGTATGGTCACTGGCCTTCGGCAGTGCCGACATGGAAGCCAAAGAGCGCGCGCTGACCGACAAGCTCAAAACAAGCGACACGCCGCCGGCTGCCAAGTATGAAACCCATACCTGCCAGATCGTCAATGTCAGTCCAGGAGGCTATTGCATCGAGTGGTCTGGCGAGGTGCCGGCCGGCGTTCGTGCAGGTGAAATTCTTGGTCTGCATGAGGATGATGCCCAGCCCGGCTGGAGCATTGGTGTCATACGCTGGGTCAAGCAACTCCCCGGGCATGGTGCCCAGTTGGGCATCGAGGTTCTTGCGCCCAAGGCCAAGCCCTGTGGAGCCCGTGTCATCAAGAAGACCGGTGAAGCCTCCGAGTATATGCGCACGCTGCTCTTGCCGGAGCTCAAGGCCATCAATCGCCCCGCCACACTCATCACACCAGCACTGACTTTCCGCTCCGGCTACAAAGTCGTCCTCAAGCTGGATGGTGAAGAAATCAAGGCCAATCTGGCGCAACAGGTCAGCGCTACTGCCAGCTTCTGCCAATTCGAATTCCAGCTCATGCGTCGTCCGTCCGAAAGCAGCGACGACATTGCCAACAGCAGCGAGACCACAGGAGATGACGAGGATTTCGACTCGATCTGGGCCAGTCTGTGATCTCTTGCTCTGCATCTGTTCTCCACATTCCCGCAGAATCAAGAAAAGCCGCCAAGGGATGAATGGCTTCTCTTGCCGTCCATTGCTCTTGCTCTTGCAAAAAGCCCCGAGGGCAGGACAATAAACCCTCTTTCGAACGACCGCAGGAAATCGCGCGCGCATGGCACCGAAAAACGAGACAGTTCGCCTGCTCGTTCTGCATGAATCGCAGGACAACGCAGAACAGATCGTCAACGCCCTCAAGAACTCCGGCATCGCCACCCGCCCGGAGCTAGCTGCCGACGAAGACGAACTGCAAGATGCCCTTAAGGACGGGGTATGGGACATCATGCTCGCTGGCGAGATGACCAATGGCACTCCCTATGACAATGTCCTGAGCCAGATTCGCAAGCTGGACAAAGACATCCCTGTCGTTGTTTTGCTGGAAAAATTCGACCCCGGGATGATGGAAGAATGCATGCAGTCAGGCGCAGTGGATGCGGTTGTTTTTGACGCCCACAAGCATCTGGTGCATGTCATCAAGCGCGAATTGACCAATCTCAACCATCGCCGGGCCCGGCGCAAGGCAGAAGCCACGCTGGCCGAGTCAGAAAAGCGCTGCGAGCTATTGCTGGACAATTCCCGCGATGCCATCGCCTATGTACATGACGGCATGCATATCTACGCCAACAAAGCCTATGTCGAACTTTTTGGCTATGAAAATACCGATGACGTCGAAGGCATGCCGATTATCGATCTCGTTGCCAAGGAAGACTTGAGCAACTTCAAGGACTATCTACGCGCCTATAGCAAGGGCGAGAGCATTTCCCAGGATCTGCGCTTTCATGGCCTGAAGGCCGACAGCAACAAGATAGACGCCATGATGCAGCTTTCGGCCGCCAGCTATGATGGCGAGCCCTGCACGCAGATCATCATTCGGCGTGATGATGGCGCCGGCAATGCCGCTGTCTTGGCCGAGAAACTGAAAGAAGCCACCAGTGTCGATCAACTCACCGGCCTGCCCAATCGCCAGCGCTTCGAAGAGAGCCTGGGGGAGGCCGTTCACAAGGCTCATCGCGACAAATCACGATCCGCGCTGTTCTATTTTGCAATCGACAACATGGCACAGATCAATGCCACATCCGGGCTGGCGGGCACGGATGCCGTCATCAAGGCATTAGCCAGCCTGCTCGGCGAGCACTTCCAGAGCAGCCAGATTGCCCGCTTCTCCGATGCCGCCTTTACGGCCCTGGTACCCGGGATGGATGCCGAAGCCGCCAAAAGTGAAGCCGAAGCACTCTGCCAGCAGGTTCACGACCACCTTATTCCAGTTCCGGGCGGAAAAACCCAGCAAACCACGCTCAGTATCGGCATCGCCATGGTAGGTGAAACAGCTCCCAGCTCTGCAGAGATGTTATCGCGCGCAATCGGCTGCGCAGAAAAGATAAAACTGGCCAGCGGCAATGCTGTGCAGATGTTCAATGCAGCCGAAAAAGCCGACAGCTCAGACTCGGCTCTGCTTGAGCTACTGGTTGATGCGATTGAGGGCAGCAAATTCAAACTGCTTTATCAGCCACTGGTGGATGTTGAAGGTGGCGGCGGTGAATTCTACGAGGTCTTTGTGCGACTGCCACTGGCCGACGGCAAGATGATGACGCCCGATGACTTCATGCCGGTTGCCATGAAACACCAGCTGGGTGCGAAAATTGATCGTTGGGTCATGCTGAATGCGGCCAAGCAACTGAAAGAGCATGCCAAAAAAGCACCCGGCGCACGCATGCTGCTCAACCTCACCTCGGAGTCCCTGCAGGACAACACCCTGGCGGCCTGGATAGGCAAGCTCTCAAAAGCCATAGATCCGCAGGGTAGTCCCATCGTTCTTCAATTCTCCGAAAGCGATATGGTTTCCTATCTCAAAGCCGCAGGCGAGCAAACCAATGCCCTGACACAAGCGGGCTGTCCGGTATCGATCAGCCACTTCGGTACGACACTGAATCCGCTGAATACGCTCAAGCATGTTGCGGTTTCCCATATCAAGCTGGACCGCTCTTTCACCCAGGACTTGAGCAACGAAGAAAACATGGGGGCCATGAAGAAATTGACCGCCGAATTACGCTCCTTCGACAAGAAAGTTATCGTTTCGTTCGTTGAAAATGCCCAGACTCTCTCGAAACTCTGGACGCTGGGCGTGCAGTATCTGCAAGGCTATTACCTGCAGCCACCCGGTGACACCATGCACTACGAGTCTCAGGGCTGACAGTCCTCATAAAAAAACCGGCAACTGCCGGTTTTTTTTATGAGGACTGCATGCACGCCTTTTCATACTTCGAATTGCCGCAGAATTTCTTTTTCAAGACCAGCCGCCTCAACCCACTCCTGCACTGCTGGCAAAGCAAGCACATTGCCCTGATAGTTGCGGGAAAGCTCTGAGCAAGGCAGCAGATATCTGTCAAAGCGCAGCACCACAGGCGCATAAAAAGCATCTACCAGCGACCACTCCCCAAAAAGTCCGGGGCCCCGTTTGGAAAAACGCTGCCTGCAACTTGTCCAGATGAAATCAATGCGTCGGATATCCGCCGCTGCCGCCTCATCAAACGGCGTCACTGCCGGACGCCGGCGACAGTTCATGGACAACTGCTTGCGCAAGGCGGTAAAGCCGCTGTGCATTTCCGCCACCAGTGAACGCGCTTCAGCACGCTCGGCGCGATCTTCCGGCCACGCCCGGGACAGACTGAAGCGATCAATCGCATACTCACAAATAGCCAGGGAATCCCAAACATGAAGATCGCCATCGATCAGCAAGGGGAGCTTTCCTGAAGGGGAATATTTGAGAATTTCGGCCTTGCTGCCATCCGCATAAAGCGGCATATATCGGGTCTCGAAAGCGATGCCACTCATGCGCAGGAAAAGCCATGGCCGCAATGACCAGCTCGAGTAATTACGATTACCAATCAGCAGCTTCATGAAGCCTCCCGGCCCGTATGGATCAGCGAGCGTTCTCCAGGTCGCGATCGCGCACCCCCAGCAAATACAGGATGCCGTCCAGACCCAATGTGGAAATTGCCTGCTTGGCATTCTGTTTGACCAGCGGCTTGGCGCGAAAGGCAATACCGAGACCGGCAATGCCCAGCATAGGCAAATCATTGGCGCCATCACCAACCGCAATCACCTGTTCCAGATTCACACCTTCTCTCTGCGCAATCTCGCGCAGCAATTCGGCCTTGCGCTGACCATCGACCACACGACCAATGACATTCCCCGTCACCTTGCCATCGCGAATCTCCAGTTCATTGGCATGCACATAATCAATGCCCAGCCTCTGCTGCAGATACTGCCCGAAATAGGTGAAGCCGCCCGAAAGAATGGCCGTCTTGTAGCCCAACGCTTTCAGTGTACGGATGAGTTGCTCGGCACCTTCCGTGAGTTTGAGATTGACGGCAATACCAGAAAGCACGGACTCATCCAAACCCTTCAGCAGAGCGACACGCGCCTTGAAACTTTCCGTGAAGTCCAGCTCGCCATTCATGGCGCGCTCGGTAATGACGGCAACCTGCTCGCCTACGCCCGCCGCCTTGGCCAACTCGTCTATGACTTCGTGTTCGATCAGAGTGGAATCCATATCAAAACAAACAACACGACGATTGCGGCGATAGGCATTGTCTTTCTGGAAGGCCACATCCACATTCTGCTCATTGGCCAGACGCAGGAATTCAGCGCGCATGCCCTGAATATCACGCGGCTCACCGCGCACAGAGAATTCCACGCAGGCTTTACGTGCGGCGGCTGTCGTTTCATTACCCAAGGGCACGCGCCCGGAGAGGCGCTGCAGGCCGTCGATATTCAGTCCGTTGTCTGCCACCAGGGCCGATACCGCTGCAATATGCTCTGCCGTGATCTTGCGTGCGAGCAAGGTAACGATGTACCGCGGCTTGCCCTGCCCGGCCACCCAATGCTGGTAACTTTCCGCCGTAATGGGCGTAAAGCGCGCAGTCAGGCCGATATCATGCGCCGCAAACAGGACCGCCTTCATCAGCAAGGCTGACTCCTGCTCAGAAGGAGTTTCGATCAGCATGCCAAGCGAGAGGTGGTCATGAATGACGGCCTGGCTGATATCCAGAATATTAACGGCATGGTCTGCCAGAATGCGGGTCAGACTGGCACTGATTCCAGGCCGGTCAGGGCCGGCCACGGTAATGAGGATGATTTCGCGCATGCAGGATGAATCCGGATTTTTGCGTGATTGTAACGCAAGCGCCCATCAGATTGACCCACCAGGGTCATAGGCCGGCTGGCAGCCGGCCGTTATAATCAGCGCACTTTTAGCGGAGCGCGAAAACAATGGCAGGCAAGGGAACAGGACGTTGGGCAGCACTGCTGGCAGCAAGCTTTCTGGCGCATATTGCCCTGACCGTCAACAGCACGGACAGTGCCCTCTGGAATGCGCAAGGCCAGGAAGGCAGCCTGCTCGTGCAGCAACTGGCCGATGCGGCTGCGCCGCTGGCGCTTTCACGCGACATGGTCAGCCTGAGCGTGCTGGCCAGCCACTATGAAGGCCGCCCCGGCATCAGCAGCGTACGTCTCTACAATAGCCAGCATGAGCTGATGGCAGAGACCGGCACCACTGTCGATGAGGGCCGCCTCTTCACGGCACCGGTGCGCCTGCAACAACAGGCACTGGGAGAGGTCGAACTGCGCCTCAGTACACCGTCCCGCGCTGACATCGTGCGCCTCAGCATGGGCAATATCCTGATCTCTGCCCTGCTGCACAGCCTCATTTTTCTGGCCGGACTTTTTCTGCGCAGCCAGACGCCCGTCACAAACCGTGGTGCGAGCCCGGCCAGCACCCATACCCAGCGTGAAAGTCCATCGCTACCGCAAGCCGCCCCCGTCACAACTGCAGCCGCCACGACTCAGCAAACACCAGCGGCCAGCTTGCTGCATATTGCACTGGATGACCCCAATGGCCTGCTCAAGCGCGTCAATGCCGGCATGGCTGACGAACTTCTGTCCTTGCTGGACCAGTTCGTGGACAGAGCTGCACGCCTTTATGGCGGCGAAGTCAGTACACCATTCAGCCCCGCAGGGGTTCTCGTGCGTTTCACACAGGAAGATGTTCAGGAGCGTGAATTTCATGCTCTGGCAGCAGGGCGACTTTTCCTGCAACTGATTACCGACTCCCTGGAGGAACGTCGCCAGTACGGCCGCCTCTGCCTCGGCGCCAAGGTCGGCGTTCTGCATGATGCGGATAATGCCGATATCGCCGCCATGCTGGCACAGATGGCCCCCGCTGATCGCATTCTTTCCAGCACAGCGAGCAGTCCTCTGGGAGCACATTGCCGTTTCAGTGCCAGCTATCGTCTGGAGATCGGCCAGGAAGAAACCTTACAAGTTGCACTGGTCGAAACATTTGCCGGTGAGTACCTGCAACTGATCAGCAACCAGAGCCAGCAGATACTCGGCCCTACCGAAGCCGCATGATGACTTGAATATACGTATGAAAAAAACCGGCACATGCCGGTTTTTTATGCCATCAGGACGCATCAGCAAGCATCAGTCACCCAGTCGCATGCCATCCACTTTCTGGAAACCGCGCGGCAGCTTGGCGCCACGACGTCCGCGCTCGCCTCGATAGATGTCCAGATCCGCCCATTTCAGCGTGATGTGCCGGCTACCCGCCTGCACCGTGAGTTTCTGTCCTTCCGAAAGAGCCAGAACAGCCAGCACGGCTTCATTTTCATCCGCCGCAATATTCATCAGTTTGTTGCCCTTACCTTTGGCCAGCTGCGGCAAATCCTTGACCGGGAAAACAAGCAGGCGGCCCTCTGTGCTGAGTACGGCCAACATGTCGCCATCCAGCAGACGGGTCGGTGCCGGCGCTAACACACTGGCACCCTCCGCCACATTGAGTACAGCCTTGCCGTTTTTATTGCCAGCCTCAAGATCGCCCAATGTGGCCACAAAGCCATAGCCTGCGCTGGTGGCCAGAATCACCGCCTGATGATTTTCGCCCATGAGCAAGCCACGGAAAGTGGCGCCCGGTGGCGGATTAAGTTTGCCCGTGAGCGGCTCACCCTGACCACGAGCCGAAGGCAGTGCACTGGCCAGCAGGGAGTAACTGCGGCCGGTGGAGTCCAGGAAATGCGCAAACTGGTTGCCGCGGCCTTCAGCTTTGGCAAAGAAGGCATCACCCGCCTTATAGGAAAGTGCAGCGGCATCAACCTCATGCCCCTTGGCCTGACGCACCCAGCCCTTTTCAGAAAGCACCACTGTCACCGGCTCACTGGGCGTGAGCTCACTTTCAGACAGCGCTTGCGCCTCTTTACGCGCGACAATCGGAGAGCGGCGCTCATCACCATACTTTTCCATGTCTTCGGTAAATTCACGCACCAGCAGCTTTTTCATTTCCGCATAGGAGCCCAGGATTTTATCGAGCTCCTTGCGCTCGGCCGCCAATTCATCCTGCTCACCACGAATCTTCATTTCTTCAAGCCTGGCCAGATGCCGCAGCTTGAGCTCGAGTATGGCCTCGGCCTGGATGTCCGTGATACCGAAACGGTCAATCAGCGCCGGCTTGGGTTTGTCTTCCTCGCGGATGATACGTATGACTTCATCGATATTCAGGAAGGCAATCAGCAAACCGTCCAGGATATGCAGACGATCGTTCACCTTGTCCAAGCGATTCTGCAAGCGGCGCCGGACGGTGAGATGACGGAACTCCAGCCACTCGGTGAGGAAGTCCATCAGTGGCTTGACCTGCGGACGGCCATCCAGACCAATCACATTCATATTCACGCGATAGGTCGTTTCCAGATCCGTGGTAGCGAACAGATGATTCATCAACTGCTCGACCTCAACACGATTGGAACGCGGAACGATGACCAGACGCGTGGGATTTTCGTGATCGGATTCGTCACGCAGATCCGCTACCAGCGGCAGCTTCTTGGCCTGCATCTGCTCGGCAATCTGCGTCAGCACCTTGGCGCCGGATACCTGATGCGGCAGCGCTGTCACCACAATATCGCCATCCTCCAGCTCATAAATGGCACGCATGCGCAGGCTACCCTTGCCTGTCGCATACATATTGATGAGCTCATGCCGCGGCGTGATGATTTCCGCGCGCGTGGGGAAATCCGGTCCCGGCACGATTTCACACAGCTCATCCAGAGAAATGCCCGGATCCTGCAGCAAGGCGATACAGGCGCGAGCCACTTCTTTCAGATTATGCGGGGGCACATCCGTGGCCATACCCACGGCAATACCGGTGGTGCCATTCAACAACAAATTCGGCAAACGCGCCGGCAGCACTTTGGGCTCTTCCATGGTGCCGTCGAAGTTGGGCTGCCAATCCACCGTGCCCTGATCGAGCTCCGCGAGCAATACCTCGGCATAGGGGGAAAGGCGCGACTCGGTATAGCGCATCGCGGCAAAGGATTTGGGATCGTCAGGCGAACCCCAATTGCCCTGCCCATCCACCAGCGGGTAGCGGTAGCTGAAGGGCTGGGCCATCAGCACCATGGCTTCGTAACAGGCGAAGTCGCCGTGCGGATGGAATTTACCCAGCACATCACCGACTGTACGCGCCGATTTCTTGTATTTGGCCGTATTTTTCAGGCCCAGCTCGCTCATGGCGTAGACGATGCGACGCTGCACCGGTTTCAAACCATCACCGATATGCGGCAGCGCGCGATCCATGATCACGTACATGGAGTAATTGAGATAAGCCTGCTCGGTAAAGGCAGACATCTGTCGACGTTCGGTATCGTCGAAATCCAGATTCATGGAGTCAGTCATTTTCTATTTCCGGAAATTCCCATCAGCCGCATCAAAGCTCGACTTCGGCAAGATTGCCCTTGGCTTCAAGCCAGCTCTTGCGGTCACCCGCACGCTTTTTGCCCAGCAGCATGTCCATCATTTCAGTAGTGCTGGCCAGATCGTCCAGCGCCAGCTTGACGAGGCGACGGGTATCAGGGGCCATGGTCGTTTCACGCAACTGCAGCGGATTCATTTCACCCAGCCCCTTGAAGCGTTGCACATTGGGTTTGCCGCGCTTCTTTTCTGCTTCCAGACGATCGAGAATGCCGCGCTTCTCGTCTTCATCCAGCGCGTAATACACCTCTTTACCAAGATCGATGCGATAGAGCGGAGGCATGGCCACGAAAATATGGCCCTGCTCCACCAGCGGACGGAAATGCTTCACGAAAAGAGCGCACAGCAGGGTTGCGATATGCAGACCATCGGAGTCAGCGTCGGCCAGAATGCAAATCTTGCCATAGCGTAGGCCCTCCAGATTATCCGAGGCCGGATCAACACCTATCGCCACGGCGATATCATGCACTTCCTGTGAAGCCAGAATCTCGCCGGAATCCACTTCCCAGGTATTGAGGATTTTTCCGCGCAGCGGCATCACCGCCTGGAACTGGCGATCACGCGCCTGCTTGGCAGAGCCTCCAGCGGAATCACCTTCCACCAGAAACAGTTCGGAGCGCGTGATGTCGGAGAGCGAGCAATCGGCCAGCTTGCCCGGCAGCGCCGGACCGGAGGTGATTTTCTTGCGCGCGACCTGCTTGCTTTGACGCAAACGCTTTTGCGCATTATTGATGGCCAGTTCGGCCAGCTGCTCGGCGACATCGGTATGCTGATTCAGATAAAGCGAGAAAGCATCCTTGACCACGCCAGCAACAAAGCTGGCTGACTCGCGCGAAGACAAACGCTCTTTGGTTTGACCCGAGAATTGCGGGTCCTGCATCTTCAGCGAAATCACAAAGGCGCAACGATCCCAGACGTCTTCCGGTGAGAGCTTGATGCCACGTGGCAACAGATTGCGGAATTCGCAGAATTCACGCAGTGCATCCAGCAGGCCGGTACGCAGACCATTCACATGCGTGCCGCCCTGCGCAGTAGGAATCAGGTTGACATAAGATTCCTGAATCAGCTCCCCGCCCTCCGGCAACCACTGCACGGCCCAATCCACGGCTTCTTTCTGCGCCGCCAGTGCGCCCACAAAAGGCTCTTCCGGCAGCGTGATGAATTCACGTGTGGATTCTTTCAGGTAATCGGTAAGACCATCTTCGTAATACCAGGTGATGCTTTCACCGCTGCTGTGGTCGGTGAAAATCACGGTCAGCTTGGGGCAAAGCACAGCTTTGGCTTTGAGCACATGCTTGAGACGCGATACAGAAAACTTCGGACTGTCGAAATATTTTGGATCAGCCCAGAACTTTACTGTGGTACCGCTCTGCTTTTTTGGCGCCGTATCAATGACCGTGAGCTGGGTGCTGGCATCGCCATCACGAAATTCCTGACTGTAGACATTGCCATCGCGCTTCACGGTGACGATGAGATGCCTGGACAGCGCATTCACCACCGAGATGCCGACACCGTGCAGACCGCCGGAGAACTGGTAATTCTTGTTGGAGAATTTGCCGCCGGCATGCAGGCGCGTGAGGATGAGCTCAACGCCGGAAACCTTGTGCTCGGGATGGATGTCCACAGGCATGCCGCGACCATCATCCGTGACCGACAGGGAACCATCGGCATAGAGATTCACTTCAATACGCGTGGCATGTCCCGCCAAGGCTTCGTCAACGGAGTTGTCTATGACTTCCTGCGCCAGATGATTCGGGCGTTGGGTATCGGTATACATGCCCGGGCGCTTTTTGACCGGGTCCAACCCGGACAGCACCTCAATGGCTTCTGCGGTGTAGTTGTTCGCCATGCTTTTACTGACTCAAGAATTCGACAATCGCCGGCAGCTTGTCCGCAAACCCTTCATAGGTATGCGAGCCGCCCGGCGTCACATCAATACGGCACGCTGAATAAAAACGCTCGGCCTGCCGGTAATCCAGGGTTTCATCACCGGTTTCCAGCAGCACCCATAGCTTGTCCGGATGCGCTGGAGCCACCTCCAGTGACTCCAGCAGGCGAAAATGCTCGGGCTTCACTTCCGCCGCCACACCGGTGTGGTAGTTACGCTGCTCGCCCACATAGGCCGAGAGGAGCTCATGCGGATGCACGGCAGGATTGATCAGCACCGCCCTCATCCCATGCCGCGCGGCAAGGATATTCGCATAAAAACCACCCAAAGAGCTGCCTATAAGTACAGGTAATTTCGGGCAAGCCGCCATGCAGCGCTCCAGAATGGCCAGTGCCGCCGCAGGATCCACCGGCAGGGCCGGCACCATGAGCTGCAAGTCCGGATGCTGGTCGGCAAAGCTGATCATCTGTTGCGCCTTGGCCGACTGCGGCGAGCTCAGAAAGCCATGGATATAAAGGATGTGCTGCATGAACTGCATCTCTGCCTGAAACAAAAAATGCGCTTGCGCGCATTCTTACCTGCTGGTGACGGGTGCGCTGAAGCAGCGACTCAGTAGCCTTTCACCGACATATCCACCTTGAACTTGACGCCTTCGACACGCGACACCTGCGTGTCTATGCGGCCATCGGCATGCAGATCGAACCAGCGATAGCCGGGCGCCACCTCGTCCACGGCAAAATCACGGCTCTTGGGCTTGAACTGCACACAAGTGGAAGGCACCGACATCAGACGCACCCCCTTGCGCAGCTGATCCGATTCCTGATGCACATGCCCCCAGATGATGGCGCGCACATGCTCGAAACGATCCATGACTTTCCAGAAATCCACCGCGTTCTTTACCACCTGCGTATCCAGCCAGGCACAGCCCATCGGCAAAGGATGATGATGCAGGCAGACCATGGTGTGATGACCCTGTGTCTTTTCCAGCGCCTCAGCCAGAAACTCAAGCTCGGAAGACTGGAAGTAACCCGGCACCTCATGCTCGACACTGGAGTTGAGCATGATGATGCGCCAGCCCCCCTGCTCGATAAGACAAGGACTGAGATGGCTGCGCCCGCCCAGAGTATTGACCATGGGCTGGGTGAGGTCGTGATTGCCCTGCAGCCAGTAACTAGGCGCTGCAAAGCGTTCAAGATGCTGCTGAAACCGGGAGTATGCCGCGACCGAGCCATCCTGGGACAAATCCCCGGTAGCCAGAATCACATCAATACGGGAATGCTCGCGGGCAACGCGATCAAGAACAAGCGTCAAGCTGTCTTCCGTGTTGAGCCCCAAGAGCCGGCCATCCGTGCTGGCGAAGAGGTGGCAGTCGGAAATCTGGACCACTCGTTGTGGCCTCTGGTCGGTCTGCGTCAAGGTACCATCCCTAGAACATGTCGTTCGCCGTGAATGTAACGCAAGTCCGGCGATTTTTTCCAGAATCAGGTCACAGCGCGGAGCTCGCCGAGCTGAGCAGCCCGACAGGCAGCTGCCAGGCGGCATAGCCCTCACGCAGGCAGTGATCCAGGCACTCGGCCAGGAATTCGTTGACCTGGGTCTTTTCGTCCCGCGCATGCATGGCCGCATTGGGGTAGCGGTTGCGCGCCGGAATACGGCGGGCCGCCTGAAACCGCAGAACCTCGGCCAACTCGGCGTCGTGATAGATGCGCACTTCCATGTCCAGACGCGGATACCAAGGCAGTCTCCCATCCTCGGGCAAGACGGTCTGGCGCAGCAGCAGGGTGTCGGTATAGGCCGACCGTTCCAGCACATTGATCTGCATCGCGGCAGGCTCGATGCCGGGCTGCTCCCAGTGAAAGCAATACTCGTCCTGCGCCAACTCCGGAAGCAAGCGGCGCAAACGCCCGTAATTCAGCGCGCAGACCGTCTGCAGATGCTGCAGATCCACGGTGTAACGCAATGGTCTGGCCTCACGGAGCAGCTTCATTACTTCTTCCAGCGCGACTGCAGGCGCGCTTTGTTCAGTGCCAACCACTGCAGGGCGATGATGCAGGGCGCATTGTTGATACGGCCGTTAGCCAGCTGGGCAAGGGCCTGATTCACGCTCATGACATTAACACGGATATCTTCGCCTTCTTCGGGCAGGCCATGGATGCCGCCGGCAGCGGAAAGATCAGCAGACGCCACATAAAGCGTGAAGTGCTCATCCGACCCCCCGGGACTGGGCAAAAAATCCATGACCTTTTCCATGCTTGCCACAGCGACGCCGGCCTCTTCCAGCGCCTCACGACGCGCCACTTCTTCCAGTGCCTCACCCGGCTCCACCAGACCAGCGACTATTTCCATCTGCCAGGGATGCGCATTATCGAGAGCTCCGACACGGAACTGCTCGATGAGCAGAACCTCGTCAGACTGGGCGTCGTATATCAGCACACCCACCGCCGGCGGCCGCACGAACATTTCCCGGTTGATGGTAGGGCCTGTACCACCGGCAAACTGGCGATGCCGCAGCCAGAGTTTGTCGACCCGGTAAAAACCCTGGAAAAGCGTGTCTCGCTTTTCCACATCCACATCAGTTTTGCTGAAATCACCAGCGGCCATTGCCCACCCACTTGCGTCTTTCATCCATGCCCTGTGCACTGAAACCATTCCATATCATGTCTTCATAAACCATGACAGGAACGCCGGACAGGCCCAATGCATCATATTGCCGTTTAGCCTCGGCATCACGCTCGATGTCCAGATCACGAAAAGCCATGCCGCGCACGTCAAAATATTTTCGTGCCTGCGCGCAGTAAGGACACCATGACGTGCCATAAAGCACCGGCAACCTCACCTCTCCTGCGCGATAGACACCTGCCTGATCCAGCTTTTTCGCCGTGTACTCTCGCTCGATATACCAGCCAGACAACAGCTCGGCATTAAAGCCACGCATCTCGCGGGCACCGTCCACAATCAATGGCATGACGCCACCACCGGCGCCCTCAAACTCGGCACGCGCGCCTTCATCTTCATCAATATTCCGGACCAGAACCGGCCGGCCCGCGCCTTGCAGCAAGCTGACGGCATCCGTGCAAGGCCCGCAAGCACGCGCAGAGTAGACGGTGACTGCGCCGGATGCCGCTGACACTCCACCTGACTGCAGCGCCCACCAGCGCTTGAGCTCATGCTGATTTTGCCAAGCGAAGAGTCCGCCCAGCAAAACCAGCATCATCACGACACGACCAGCACTCATACCTCGTGATAGACCTGCGCCCCTGCTTCACGGAAACGCACCGCTTGTTCTTCCATGCCAGCATCAACGGCTGCCTGTTCCTCCACACCTTTCTGCGCCGCGTATTCACGCACTTCCTGGGTGATTTTCATGGAACAGAATTTCGGGCCACACATGGAACAGAAATGCGCGAGCTTGTGTGCTTCTTTGGGCAAGGTCTCATCGTGATATTCACGCGCAGTGTCGGGATCCAATGCCAGATTGAACTGGTCATCCCAACGGAACTCGAAGCGCGCCTTGGACAGGGCATTGTCCCGGATCTGCGCGCCCGGATGGCCCTTGGCCAGATCGGCCGCATGTGCGGCAATCTTGTAGGTGATGATGCCGTCTTTCACGTCTTTCTTGTTAGGCAAGCCCAGATGTTCTTTCGGCGTGACATAACAGAGCATGGCGCAACCGAACCAGCCAATCATGGCCGCTCCGATACCTGAGGTGATGTGGTCATAGCCCGGGGCAATGTCCGTAGTCAGCGGGCCCAGCGTATAAAATGGCGCCTCGTCACAACACGCAAGCTGCTTCTCCATGTTTTCCTTGATGAGATGCATGGGCACATGACCGGGGCCTTCGATCATGGTTTGCACATCGTGCTTCCACGCAATCTTGGTCAGCTCGCCCAACGCTTCCAGTTCACCGAACTGGGCAGCATCGTTGGCATCGGCAATCGAGCCGGGGCGCAGGCCATCACCCAGGCTGAAGGACACATCATAGGCCTTCATGATTTCGCAGATGTCTTCGAAATGCGTGTAGAGGAAATTTTCCTTGTGATGCGCCAGACACCACTTGGCCATGATGGAGCCACCACGCGACACAATACCGGTGACGCGTTTGGCCGTCAGCGGTACATGACGCAGCAAGACACCGGCGTGAATGGTGAAGTAGTCCACGCCCTGTTCGGCCTGCTCGATCAGCGTGTCGCGGAAAATATCCCAGGTCAGGTCTTCGGCAATACCACCGACTTTCTCCAGCGCCTGATACACCGGCACGGTGCCGATGGGCACAGGCGAATTGCGCAGTATCCACTCGCGGGTTTCATGAATGTTCTTGCCCGTTGACAAGTCCATGACCGTATCCGCGCCCCAACGTATGGACCACGTCATCTTTTCCACTTCTTCCTCGATGCTGGACGCCAGCGCCGAGTTGCCGATATTGCCGTTGATCTTCACCAGGAAGTTGCGGCCGATAATCATCGGCTCCAGCTCCACATGATTGATGTTGGCCGGAATGATGGCGCGCCCACGCGCCACTTCGCTGCGCACGAATTCCGGGGTGATCTGTTTCGGAATCGCCGCACCGAAGCTTTGTCCCGGATGCTGCTGAGCCAGCAAACCGGCAGCACGCGCCTCTTCCAGTTTCAGGTTTTCACGGATGGCGATGTATTCCATCTCCGGCGTGATGATGCCGCGCTTGGCGTAATGCATCTGGGTGACATTGGCACCAGCTTTGGCACGGCGCGGCTGGCGCAGTTCGGCAAAACGCAGCGACGACAGACCTGCATCAGCAAGACGCTCATTGCCGTACGCCGAACTGAGGCGGCCCAGCACTTCGGTATCACCACGATCGATAATCCACTGTTCACGCACGGAAGGCAGACCGCGGCGGATATCGATTTTCACCATCGGATCGGTGTAGGGACCAGAAGTGTCATAAATCAGTACCGGTGCATTCTTTTCACCACGCTCTTCACCCTGCACCCCTGCACGGGGGACTGTCGGCGTATCCGTCAGCGTGACCTCGCGCATGGGCACGCGTATATCCGGACGCGAGCCTTGCACATAAAGTTTTCGGGAAGCCGGAAAAGGAGCAAGCGCAGCGCGATCAGCCTCGGCGGATTCGCTGAGGATTTTTTCAGGGGCATTCATGGCGAAACATCTCGATAGGAGGCCGGCAAGGGACCGAAGCGACAGGGCCGGGACAAGACACGGCAAATTCGCTTGCCACTATAGCGACGCAAACAGGGGCGGGCAAGGATGGCTACAGCCGAGAATCTCGTGAAAATCCTTATTTTTCATATGGTTCCGAAACTGAAACCACAGACAGCACAGTCAGGGCATGCACCACATTTTGGCAAAACCGGTGTATCCCGCCGCATACAGGCACGTTCTTGCATTAAAACAAGGGTTTGCCTAGTCTGGCTCCACTTTTTGGCACCCTGATGAGTCTCTTTTTATGCGCATCGCCCGTCCTGTTTTGAGCTCCCTGACGCTGGCAATCGCCTTGGCGAACTCCGCCCAGGCTCTGGATTTGCATGAGGCCTATACCAAGGCACAAACAAATGACCCTCGCTGGTCTGCGGCGCGCAATACCTATCTGGCTGACAACGCTACCCGTGATGTCGCGCGTGGCGGCCTCCTGCCAAGTCTGGTCGCCAGCGGCGACATCTCGCAGAACAAATTCGAGGCGGACGCTGGCAATGACAGCGACTACAAAAGCACAAGCTACAGTGCCAGGCTGACCCAACCCCTCTTCAATGCCAATACCTGGTATTCCTACCAAAGTGCCAAGGCAGTTGGCTCGCAAGCCGAGGCCACTTATCGCAGCGCGGAGCAGGATTTGGCCCTGCGTGTTTCGCAGTCGTATTTTGCCGTGCTTGAAGCCCAGGAAACCCTGGCCTACTCGGAAGCAGAAGAGGCGGCGCTGGCACGCCAACTGGATCAGGCACAGCAGCGTTTTGATGTCGGACTGATTGCCATTACTGATGTACTGGAAGCCCGTGCTTCTTTCGATGGCTCACGCGCCAACCGTATTCTGGCAGAAGCGAATGTCAGCACAGCCCAGGAAAACCTGTCGGCCATCATCGGCGAGGCTCCCGGCAAACTGGCAGCCCTCAAGCCTGACACCCCCATGGTAAAGCCGATGCCTGCCGATCCCGAGGAATGGGTCAAGCTGGCACGCGAGCGCAACCCTGATATCAAGGCGGCGGAAGAAAGCTATCAGTCCGCACGCGCCGTCACCAAGCAGACCCGCTCAGGCTTCATGCCGGTCGTGGATGCCTACGCCAGCTACTCTGCCCTGGATCGCGACACCAGCAATTTCTCCCTGCAACAGCAGAATGGCAAAACCACCACTTATGGCCTGCAAGCCAACTGGGCCATATTCTCAGGCGGCAGCACTTATGCCTCAAGCAAGCAAGCCAATTACCGGGCCGCCGCTGCGCAGGATAATGTGGTAGGCACCGAAAAGCTGGTGGTGAACAACACGCGCACTGCCTTCCTTAATGTATCTGCTGACTCCTATCGTGTAGATGCACGCAAACAGGCTGTCTCCTCGAGCGAGTCTTCACTGGCTGCTACGCAAGCCGGCTATGAAGTGGGCACGCGCAATATCGTGGATGTATTGCTGGCACAGCGGAATATGTATGCGGCCAAACGCGACTACGCCTCGGCCCGCTATGACTATGTGATCAACACCCTGAAGCTCAAGGCTGCTTCCGGACAACTTTCCGAAGTGGATATCAAGGAACTCAACAGCTGGCTGGATATCAATGCCAGCATTGTGAGCGCCCCGGAAAAGCCGATTGACACTGCGCCCGCCACTAAACCAGCCCCTAAAAAGCAATAATCCGGCATCATGAAAAAGGCCGTCGATTGACGGCCTTTTTCATGTCCGCAGGTAACCATCAGACAAACAAGCGCGCGGTAAGTGCTGTCACCGCCGTTTCCACTCGCAATATGCGTGCACCCAGATGCACGGGTTCAAAACCAGCCTCAACCAGCTTTTCCACTTCGTAGGGAATGAAGCCTCCTTCCGGACCAATCGCCAGCGTCAAAGGCTGGTTAAGTGCGACCGGACAAGCTTCAGCGGATCCCGGATGCGCAAGCAGCGCACGGGTATTTCGTACCAGTGCCGGCAAACGATCTTCCACGAAAGGCTTGAAGAGAGGCTCGAGCACAATATCGGGCAGCACCGTATCACGCGCCTGTTCCAGACCCAGCAACAGCTGCTCGCGCAAAGCCTCAGGCGCCAGCCACGGCGAGGTCCAGAAACTTTTTTCCACGCGATAGCTATTCATCAGTACCAGTTGCTGCACCCCCATGGCCGCCACTGCTTGCAAAATCCGCTTGAGCATTTTCGGGCGCGGCAAACTGAGCAGCAGCCTTAGCGGAATTTTCGGCGGCGGACTGGTATCAAGCGCAAAACGCAGCACCAGCTCATCACGAGACAAGGACAGGATGCATGCCTCGCCCATGAGTCCCCCCAGCATGCCCACGCGCAGACTTTCTCCTTCCCGCGCACGATGCACATCCAGGACATGCTGGAGACGACGACCTCCCAGCCTGGCAAGGCCCGGCTCGGGACAGTCTTCAGGCGTGAGCAGGAGCAGATTCATTGGCACACAGACCGGCAATCAGATCGAGCTGACGTTGCAACGCGCCACGGTTACCTTGCAGCACGGCACGCGCCGCTACCACTTGCGTATTGGCAAGCTCAGGATGATCCAGCAGCACATTACAGACACGGGAAATATCACCCGCTTCCACCAGTTGCAAAGCACCCGCTGCCACCAGCTCATCGGTGATGCTCTGGAAATTGAAAACATGCGGGCCGGAAATCGTGGGCACATCCAGCGCCATCGGCTCCAGTACATTATGTCCGCCCACGGGCACCAAGGACCCCCCAACAAAGGCAATATCAGCCAAGGCATACCAGAGCATGAGCTCGCCCATGGTATCGCCCAACAACACCGCCACATCATCTGTCACCGGTTCGCCACCGCTGCGCCGTGCCAGCGAGAATTTTTTCTGGCGGATCAGCGACGCCACATTCTCGAAGCGTTCGGGATGGCGCGGCACCAGTATCAGCAGTGCATGCTTGTGCCGTGCACGAATGGCAGCAAAAGCCGTGAGCACAGGAAGATCTTCTCCGGAGTGCGTACTGGCTGCGACAATCACCAGTCGGTGTGCGAGATGCCAATCCACATGCAACTGATGCGCACGGCTCTCGATATCAGGCGGCGGGGTGATATCGAATTTGAGACTGCCGGTCATGCTGATGCGCTCTTCAGGCACACCCAATGCGCGAAAACGCGATGCCGTTGCTTCATCTTGTGCAGCAATATGTGAAAGCTCGGCCAACATGGGGCGCGCCAGCCAGGCGGCACGGCCATAGCCTTTCGCAGAGCGCTGCGAGAGCCGTGCATTCGCCAGCAACACCGGAATCCCGTGCGCTCGTGCGGCGTGAATCATGTTGGGCCAGAGCTCGGTCTCCATGATGACCAGCGACCGCGGCTTTACGCGACGCAGAAACAGTGCCCAGGCCCAGGGCAGATCATACGGCGCATAAGCATGCCGCACCTGATCGCCCCACAGGGCATGCACACGGGCCGAGCCCGTCGGCGTCATGGTGCTGATGAAAACCGGCTTGCCGGGATTTGCTTTACGCCAGGCATTCACCAGAGGTGCTGCAGCCAGGGTTTCCCCCACAGACACGGCATGCACCCAGAGTCCGCCCCGCAAGGCCGGAATGCCAAAGCCGAAACGCTCGTAAATCCGGCGCAAATAATCCGGCGCATGGCGCGCACGCCATAGCAAGCGCAGCAATACCAGCGGCAAGAGCAAGTGAAACAGCACTGTGTAGAAGAAACGCGCCACACCGAAGGCCTTCATGTTTTTGATAAAAAAATCCCGCCTGAATCTTGGCCACCATCAAGAAGGGGCCAGCACGGGAACCCGGATTGCGTCCTGCCGCCATCCTGACGATTCCACTTCTTACCCGTCCCGGGACTGCCGAGCCAGAAGGCCTGCGGCGGAGCTGCGCCAAAGCCAGCACAAAGCATGCCTTTACGCCCGTTGGCCGCCAGATTGTAGCGGAAGACAGACATGCACCGCAGACTGCCGTCACAGTTCCTGCTCATAAATCAGCCAGCCCAGCCGGTTTACGGCATGGCCCGTCCCGGCCTTCTCGCATACACTGCGGGCCATGCAAACCATCAAAACCGATATTGTTATTTTTGGCGGCGGCATTGCCGGTCTGTGGCTGCTGAATCGACTGCGCGGCGCCGGTTACAGCGCCATCCTGCTCGAACAAGAGTGCCTCGGCGGTCATGAAAGCATCAATGCCAATGGCATCATTCACGGCGGCCTGAAGTTCGGTCTGGCCGCAATGCTGCGTGATGTGGAAGACCTGGACGACATGCCCGCGCTCTGGCGCGACTGCCTGGCCGGCAAGGGCGACATCAACCTCAACGGTGTAAAGGTGCTCGCCGAGCACCAGTACATCTGGTCCGAGGCCAATCTGGCTGCCCGCGCGACCACTTTCTTTGCTTCACGCCTCATTACCGGACAGGTCGAAGCGGCTGAAGGCGCGGCCTGCCCGAGCGTGCTGCAAGATGCTGCCTTCGGCGGCAAGGCTTACCAGCTCTCTGACCTCGTGCTGGACATGCCTTCACTTGTCCAGAGACTGGCCAGCACTTACAAAAACTGCATCTACAAAATCACACCGCAAACCTGTCATGTAGAAACAGATGACAAGCAGAATGCCTCAGCCATCTTCATCACAGCCGCTGGGGTCGAACCTCTGCGCATACATCCTAACCGGGTGATACTGGCTGGCGGCCAAGGCAATAAAGCGCTACTCGAAGACCTAGGACATCGACTGCCTGAAATGGAGAGGCGCACAGTACACATGACCATGCTCAAGCGCGCCGAGCTGCCGGATTTTTATGCCCATTGCGTGGGCACGAGCCGTAATCCGCGCATCACCATCACCACGCACCCCACACGCGACGGCGAAAAAATCTGGTACTTGGGGGGCGAACTCGCGGAAGAGGGCTCCCTACGTGACGAACGCATGCAAATCGAGCATGCACAACGCGAGCTCAAAGAATTGCTTCCATGGGTGGACTTGCGCGGCTCACGCTACAAAACGATGAAAATTGACCGCATATTGCCGGCTGGCGATCGTGGACTGCTACGCCCCGACAATGCCTTTGTCGAAAGCACCGGCAACATCATTGTCGCTTGGCCCTGCAAGATCACGCTGGCACCCAATCTGGGTCGACAGGTACTGGCAAAATTACAAGCGGACGGCATCAAACCCGAACACGCTCAACCCACCGAAGCCCTGCCTCTCCTTTATCCCGAAATGGGCCAGCCGGCCTGGGAAAGTGTATTCAGCTGATGAGCAACAACACTTCCACCTTCGATAAAAACCTGCTTGCCCCGAAGCACTGGCTGACCTGGGCAGCAGTCGGTCTTTTGTGGCTGCTTGCGCATTTGCCTTGGGCCATACAGCTACGCTTGGGCGCCGGCATAGGTCGGCTTTTTTATCGACTGGGCCCGCAACGCGTCAGCGACACCCGCATCAATATCCGGCTCTGCTTTCCCGAAAAAACCGAGGCGGAACGCGAAGCCATGGTGAGGGATGTATTCCGCAACGCCGGCATTTCCATTTTTGAAACCCTGATTGCCTGGTTTCGGGACATTCGTCCCCTACAGGAAAAAGCCAGCTATAGCGGCCTTGAAAACTTGCAGGCAGCGCGCCAGAACGGCAGGGGCTTTTTACTGATAGGCGCGCATTACAGCACCATGGATATTTGCGCGGTATTGAGTAGCGGCTATGTCCAGCTCGACATGATTTACCGCCCACAAAAGAATCCGGTTTTCGAATATCTGATGACGCGCAGCCGGCGCGACAGCCTGGGCAGGATGATTTCACACCGAGACATGCGCCTGCTGCTGCGCTCCATACGCGAAGGCAAGAATATCTGGTATCCCCTGGATCAGGACTTCGGGGCAACGCAGGCCGTGTTCGTACCGTTTTTCGGCACGACGGCGGCCACCTTGACCACCGCATCGCGCCTGTCGGCTGCCTACCAGCTGCCGGTGCTTTTTTTTGGCGGACATCGTGAAGGGGACAGTCAGCGTTACCACCTCCACTTTACCCCGGCCCTGGACAATTTCCCGTCGGGCGATGAACTCGCAGACACGGCACGCATCAATAGCGAACTGGAAAAACTGATCCGCCACGCCCCCACGCAGTACATGTGGTTCCACCGCCGCTTCAAAACCCAGCCACCGGGACAAAAGCCACCCTACCCCCCCAAGCCCAAGGAACTGCGACGCCAGCGTGAAGCCGCGCTGGCGGCTGAGCGCAAACAGACATGAAGCCCCTCACTGTTGTGCAAACACTGCCCGCGCTGGAAGCCGGCGGCGTCGAACGCTGCACACTGGAAACGGCGCGCGCGCTGGTGGCAGCCGGCCACCGTTCCATCGTGATTTCCGCCGGCGGCCGTCTGGTCGCACAACTGGAGCGGGAAGGCAGCCAGCACATCACCCTGCCGGTGAAGCGCAAATCCCTGTTCACGCTCTGGCAGGTGGGCCCGCTGCGCCATCAGCTGCAAGACCTCAAGCCCGACATCCTGCATGCGCGATCACGGGTGCCGGCCTGGGTGGCCTGGCTGGCCTGGCGAGGCCTGCCGGCAAGCCAGCGCCCGCGCTTTGTCACCACCGTGCATGGCCTGCATTCGGTCAGCCCCTACAGCGCCATCATGGTCAAGGGCGAGGCCGTGATTGCCGGCTCCGAGACCGTGCGCCGCTACATCCTGGACAACTATCCGCAGTGCCCGCCGGAACGCATCCACCTGATTCCCGAAGGCGTGGACCCGGCCGAGTTTCCCTATGGCCATCAGCCAAGGGCGGACTGGCTGGCGCAGTGGCGGCAGGAGTTCCCGGAGCTCGCCGGCAAGACCGTGCTCGCCCTGCCGGGCCGGCTGACCCGCCTGAAAGGCCACGACAGCTTCTTTCGCCTGCTCGCCGCTTTACGCAGCGACTTCCCGTCCGTGCACGGCCTCGTGGTCGGCGGCGCCGAAGCCAAGAAAGCGGCGTATGCCGACGAGCTCCGGCAAAAAGCCGCCACGCTCGGGCTCGCCGACAGCCTGAGCTTTACCGGCCACCGCAGCGACATGCAGGACGTGATCTCGCAGTGCGATCTCGTGTTTTCCCTGTCGACCCAGGCCGAAACCTTCGGCCGCACCGTGCTGGAGGCCATACGCCTCGGCAAACCGGTGCTGGGCTGGAACCGCGGCGGCGTGGGTGACATCCTCACGCGCTGCTACCCGCGCGGCAATCTGCCAGCTGACGACGAAACCGCCTTGCTGACCGGCACCCGGGACTGGCTGCGCCACCCCGACCAACCCGCGCCCAGCACCGACTTCCTGCTCAGCACCATGTGTGAAGAGACCTTGGCGCTCTACAAAAAGATGACAACATGCCATCACTGAGGAAGACCAAAGCGCTCTTCTTTATTCATAATCGCGTGCCGGCACGTGTTGCCCCCGTGGCAAGGGCAGCGCATGGCGCCAGCCGCACCATTGCCAGCGCGCGGTTATATGGCAGTACTGGTCATGCCGGGAGTGTGCGAAAGCATGCTGGCTTGGCTGTTGCCGGCACACCATGGAGCAAGGCACTACTCAAGGCTGACTCATGATTTCAATGCCCAAAACCCTGGCTGCCGAGACCATCCGTATAAAAGCGCAGGCAAGATCAGCTCGGCTTACACGCATGCTGGCGCTTGCCGATGTTTTTGCTTTTGCATTGGCACTTTTGCTGAGCCAGTCTTTGCGACTCACCGACTTCGGAGGACTTTCTTCACTGCCCGATGCCCTGCAAGGCTGGTGGCAACAAGAAGGCCAGTTCCGTCTGCGTGCCAGCGCCATCACCCTCGCCGCCGCCTTGATTGCCTTCGGCTGGTTGCGTCAACACTACTCGCAACGCAAACCCTTCTGGGATGAACTGCGGGAAGTGCTGGGCATGCTCATGCTGCTGGCCATGATCGATGCCGCCCTTTTGTTTGCCAACAAATGGCAATTCTCCCGCGTCGCCTTCGGCGTTTTCTGGCTGTCTCTGCTGGTACTGCTACCCCTGTTCCGCTCCCTGCTCAAATTGTTCTTGCTGAAGCATGGCTTGTGGCAATTGCCGGTCTCCATCGTCGGCACGGGACAGAATGCTCACGAAGCCTGGCTGGCCCTGCGCAGCGAAGGCCTGATGGGCTACGAACTACGACAGATTGTTGTGCCCCCGGGCGGGGCGACCGCAGACTGGACGCATGTCCCCACGGTCTACTGGAAAAGCTTCGCCGATCCCTTTCCCGGTTCCAGCCAGATGCAGATGGTGGTCGCGGTTGAAGCCGACCAACAGGCGGTGATCGACCATGCCCTGCGCCATGCCATCAAGAGCCACCCATCGCTGATGATCGTGCCGGCCGCACGCGGTCTCCCCCTGCTGGGCATGGATGCCATGCACGCCTTTTCCCACGAGGTCTTGCTGCTGCAGGCACGCAACAATCTCCTGAATGGCTCGTCGCGTCTGGTAAAACGCAGCTTTGACATCACCATTGCCGGTCTGCTGCTGCTACTGCTGGCACCGCTGTTTCTCTGGCTGGCCATCAAAGTCAAACGCGACGGGGGGCCGGCTTTCTTCGGCCATACGCGCATAGGCGAGGACGGCCGCCCTTTCCCCTGCTACAAATTCCGCACCATGGTGCCCGACTCTGCTGCCGTGCTGGAAAAGCTGCTGGCCGAGAATGCCGAAGCGCGTGCCGAGTGGGAGCGTGAGTTCAAGTTGCGTGATGATCCGCGCATCACCGCTATCGGTGACTTCCTGCGGCGCAGCAGCCTGGATGAATTGCCCCAACTCTGGAATGTGCTGAAAGGCGACATGAGCCTCGTCGGTCCGCGTCCTGTCATCCGCGACGAGCTGGAGAAATACGGCGACGACGTCAGCTACTACCTGCAGGTCCGTCCCGGCATGACCGGCCTCTGGCAGGTCAGCGGCCGCAACGACGTGGACTATGAAACCCGGGTCGCGCTGGATGCCTGGTATGTGCGCAACTGGTCGCTGTGGAATGACATCGTCATCCTGCTCAAGACTGTCACGGTCGTACTGGGGCGGAAAGGCGCTTACTAAACCTTCTCCGCCGGCAGGCCCACCTGCCCAAACCCGGCCAAAAACCCTAGAATGCCGGGCTCGTTGTTATTGCTACTGCGGAGCCCCGGCATGAAAAAAGCGCTGATTACCGGCATTACTGGCCAAGACGGCTCGTATCTCGCCGAGCTTCTGCTGGACAAGGGCTATGAGGTGCATGGCATCAAGCGCCGGGCCTCCTTGTTCAATACCGAGCGCATCGACCATCTTTATCAGGATCCGCACGTCGACAACCGCCGCCTGGTCCTGCATTACGGCGACCTTGCCGACTCTTCCAACCTGACCCGCATCCTGCAGGAAGTGCAGCCGGACGAGGTGTACAACCTCGGTGCCCAGTCACACGTGGCCGTGTCTTTCGAATCGCCGGAATACACGGCGGACGTCGACGGCATGGGCACACTGCGTTTGCTCGAAGCCATACGCCTGCTCGGCCTGGAAAAGAAAACGCGCTTCTACCAGGCGTCGACTTCGGAACTTTACGGTCTGGTGCAGGAAATTCCGCAAAAAGAAACCACGCCCTTCTATCCGCGCTCGCCCTATGCCGTGGCCAAGCTCTACGCCTACTGGATCACCGTGAACTACCGCGAGTCTTACGGGATGTATGCCTGCAACGGCATCCTCTTCAATCACGAGTCACCACGCCGCGGTGAAACCTTTGTGACGCGCAAGATCACCCGCGGCCTGGCCAATATCGCCCAAGGCCTCGAGCAGTGCCTGTACATGGGCAATATGGATGCACTACGCGACTGGGGTCATGCCAAAGACTATGTGCGCATGCAGTGGATGATGCTGCAGCAGGAAAAGCCGGAAGATTTTGTGATTGCCACGGGCGTGCAGTATTCCGTGCGCGAGTTCATCCGCAAGAGTGCCGCCGAACTTGGCGTTACCGTGGAGTTCCGGGGCGAGGGCGTGGACGAAAAAGCCGTCGTCGCTGCCATTGCCGGCGATAAAGCCCCGGCGCTCAAGGTGGGCGATGTGATTGTCGCGGTTGATCCGCGCTATTTCCGTCCGGCGGAAGTGGAAACCCTGCTGGGCGATCCCACCAAAGCCAAGGACAAACTGGGCTGGGTGCCGGAAATCACGCTGGATGAGATGGTGCAAGAAATGGTCGCCCACGATCTGGAAAAAGCCCGTCGTCATGCGCTCCTGAAAGCCCATGGCCATGATGTGGCCGTGAGCCGCGAGAACTGATCGATGGCGCACACTGTTCTGGACACGCAGGCCAAATATTATGTGGCAGGCCATCGTGGCATGGTGGGCTCGGCGATTGTGCGGCAATTACAGACACAAGGCTGCGGCAACATCATCACGCGCACGCATGCCGAACTGGACCTCACCGATCAACAGGCGGTGCGTGCATTCATGCACGGTGAAGAGCCGGATGTGGTGATTCTGGCGGCGGCCAAGGTCGGTGGCATACACGCCAACAACACTTACCCGGCCGAGTTCATTTATGAAAACCTGATGATGGAAGCCAACGTCATCCATCAGGCTTACGCAGCCGGCGTCAGAAAACTGCTCTTCCTGGGCAGCTCCTGCATTTATCCGCGGCTGGCGCCCCAGCCCATGCCGGAAGACTGCCTGCTGACCGGCACGCTGGAGGCCACCAACGAGCCCTACGCGATTGCCAAGATTGCCGGCATCAAGCTGTGTGAATCGTATAACCGCCAGTACGGCACGAATTATCGCTCGGTGATGCCGACCAATCTGTACGGCACCAACGACAACTTCCATCCCGAGAACAGTCATGTGCTGCCCGCGCTGATGCGCCGTTTCCATGAAGCGGCCCAAAGCGGAGCGGATGTCGTGACCATCTGGGGCACCGGTACACCCATGCGCGAATTCCTGCATGTGGACGACATGGCGGCAGCCTCGCTGTTCGTGCTGGGCTTGGACAACGCCAGCTATGCCGCCAATACTCAGCCCATGCTTTCGCATATCAATGTGGGCACCGGTTCGGATGTGACCATACGCGAGCTGGCCGAGAAGCTGGCCGTCGTTACCGGTTTCAAGGGCCGTATCGATTTTGATACCAGCAAGCCGGATGGCACGCCACGCAAATTGATGGACGTGTCGCGCCTGGCGCGCATGGGCTGGTCGGCGAAAATTTCTCTCGATGCAGGACTGCGCAGCACCTATGCGTGGTTTCTGGAACATGGCAAGGATATGCGTCAATGAGCACTCTGCTTCCCGTCATCATGGCCGGCGGTTCCGGCACTCGCCTGTGGCCGCTCTCACGCGAACTACACCCAAAACAGTTCCTGACCCTGCCGGGACAGAAGCAGACCATGCTGCAAACTACAGTGGCGCGCCTTAAAGGCCTGAGTGATGTCGCGCCCTTGGTCATCAGCAATGAGTCGCATCGTTTTATCGCGGCAGAGCAACTGCGCCAGATCGGCAAGCTCAAGGGCAATATCCTGCTCGAGCCGGTAGGGCGCAATACCGCGCCCGCCATTGCGCTCGCTGCCATCACCGCCATGCGCGATGGGGCAGATCCGATACTGCTGGTGCTGGCTGCCGATCATGTGATTACTGACGTAGCCGCTTTCCAGTCGGCGGTGAAAAAAGCCCTGCCACTCGCCGAAGCGGGGAAATTGGTGACCTTCGGTATTGTGCCCACCGCGGCCGAAACCGGTTACGGCTATATCCGCCGTGGCGCCGCCCTGTCCGAGGGCGCTTATGCCGTCGCCGCCTTCGTGGAAAAGCCCGACCTGAAAACAGCGCAGGACTATCTGGCTTCAGGCCAATACGACTGGAACAGCGGCATGTTCCTGTTCAAAGCCAGCGTCTATCTGAATGAACTCAAAGCCCATCGTCCGGATATTCTGAGCGCCTGCCAACAGGCCTTGGCCACGCCCCAAAATGACATGGACTTTGTGCGTGTCGACGCCGCCGCTTTCGAGGCCTGCCCCTCCGACTCCATCGACTATGCCGTGATGGAGAAAACTGCGGAAGCCGTTGTGGTGCCGATGTCAGCCGGCTGGAGTGACGTCGGCGCGTTTTCTTCGCTTTGGGAAATCAGTGCGAAGGACATCAACGGAAATGCCTTCAACGGCGATGTGATTGCCTTCGACACCAGGAATACCTTTGTTGATGCGGAAAATGCCTTGGTAGCCACGGTGGGCATCGAAGACATCGTCGTCGTCCAGACCAAGGATGCCGTGCTGGTCGCCGCACGGGACCGCGTGCAGGACGTGAAGAAAATCGTTGAGCAATTGAAAGCCGAGGGCCGCAGCGAGCCGCGCCTGCACAGACAGGTGTATCGTCCATGGGGCCACTACGACTCGATTGATGCCGGCAGCCGCTATCAGGTGAAACGCATCACCGTAAATCCGGGCGCCAAACTCTCCGTGCAAATGCATCATCACCGCGCCGAACACTGGGTAGTGGTATCGGGTGCGGCACGTGTCACGCTGGATGGCGTGGATCGCCTGCTGGCCGAGAATGAGTCCATTTATCTACCGGTGGGCGCGGTCCACGCTTTGGAGAATCCCGGCAAGATTCCGCTGGAACTGATCGAGGTCCAGGTCGGCTCCTATCTGGGCGAAGACGATATCGTGCGTTTTGAAGACCGTTACGGTCGCGCCGACAACACATAAGCTAACGAGGAAACCTTCATGAGCACTCCCATCCTGATTGAAGTCGGCCCCGGCGAACTCATCGACAAAATCACCATTCTGGAAATCAAGGTCGAGCGCATGAGCGACGAGGCCAAGCTCAAGAATGTGCGCTACGAACTGGACGTGTTGTCCAAGGCACAGCGTGAGGGCATGCAGGACACTCCAGAGCTGCGTCGGCTGTGGGCCGAACTCAAGGCCATCAATGAAGCGCTCTGGGTGATTGAAGACGATATCCGTGACTGCGAAGGCCAGAAGGACTTCGGACCGAAGTTCATCGAACTCGCGCGTGCCGTCTATATAACCAACGACAAGCGCGCGGCGGTAAAAAAGCAGATCAACCTGCTTACCGGCTCCGCCATCGTTGAAGAGAAATCCTACAAGGAGTTCTGAATCCCCATGACGGTCTTTTACTGCATCAACCTGAAGCGCGATGCACAGCGCCGCGAAAAGATGCTGGAAACTGCCGCTACCCGCGGCATCGACCTGCATTTCATTGACGCCACCGAAGGCAGTGCCATTGCCGTGGAAAATGCGGCGACACTGGGTTACGACCGACAGACTCGTCTGTCGGCCTTCGCCGACATGAAGAAAAACGAAATTGCCTGCCTGCTCAGCCACAAGCGCGCGCTACAGGCTTTTCTGGCCGGCCCGCAAGCGTTTGCCGTGGTACTGGAGGATGACGCGGCCCTGGCGGACGACTTCAGCAGCGCCATAGAAAGCCTGACACGCAAGGTCATGCACTGGGACATCATCAAGCTGGAATGCAGGCGCCCGAACCCAAAAGGTTTAACGATTGCGCCTGTCGATGACAGCCGCCAGATTTATATTCCGCTGGACAGCGAAGGCACCACCGGCCTGCTCTACAACCGCGCCGGCGCCGAAAAAACCCTGGCTAGCCTGAGCGCCTTCAGCCAAGCCTTTGACACCCATCTCGGCTTCGCCTGGAAATACGATCTGAGGATTGCTTCCGTCTTCCCTTCGCTGGTGTGGGAACGTCGCGATGACGTTTCCAGCATAGGCACCCGGCAGCGCGAGCACGGGGGGAAATCATGGCGCGCACGCTGGCTGCGCATTCAGCATTCCCTACGCAAACGCCTGCATGCACAGCGTCTGCATCAGGAAATTACGGTGCAGCGCTAGGCGCCGACGCCGCCAGCAGACACTCCACCTGCGACAGCACCTGCGCTACTGGCAAGGCCTGCAAATCATCCACCTCCAGCGCAGAAAATCCCTCGCGCAAAATACCGGTGCGACGCGCCGACGTATGCGCTCCAAACAGCACCAGACCACGGCAGCCCAGACTCGACGCCACATGACTGGGGCCGGTGTCATTACCCAGCACAAACGCTGCACTCTTGAGCACGCCGGCCAACTCAAACCAGTTAAGAAAAGCCCCCCCTTCATGCAAAAGGGTTTTTCCGGGAATACTTTTGGCCAGCTCGATTTCATCCGGCCCCGGCACCGTCACTACATCCATGCCACGCGCCAGAAGCTCCCGCGCCAACTCACCATAATGCGGCCAGCGCTTGTGCTGATGCTTGGCGGCGCAACCGGGAATCAGCACCACATAGCCAGGCTTTACATCAGCCGCCGCGAGAAAGCCGCTCATATCGTCTGCCATCCAGGACACATCCGGCCGTGCCGCATGCTGCGCCTGCACGCCAGCCACCGACAGCTGCGCAGCATACGCCTCACGATCAGGTATCGTGGCCGAGCGCCGGTTCTGGTTACGGCTCCAAAAAATCCCGGGCAGGATGAAGCGCTGGTAAGTCGCCGTACGCTGACTGCTCTGCAAATCATAAACGCGGGAAAAACCAGGAGTACGCAAGGCCCTCCACAGTGCCAGCGTCTTGCGCAGCTGCCAGAAGGGCGCGCGCTCATCCAGCAGCACGGCATCGACATGCGGGCAGCGCGACATCAGCTTGCGATAAGGCGGCGCCGTCAACAGGGTGATTTCCGCATCAGCATGATGCGTACGGATATCACGCAAGGCGCCATCAGCCTGCACGATATCGCCAAAAGCCCCATGCCGTATGACCAGGACTTTTTCAAGCATGACGGTACTCACAAAGACTCCGCCGCGGCACAGCGACGCTCTCGCCATGTCCGCAGACGCACCTTGATTTTTTCCAGTACATGAAAAAGCGCAACCGCAAGCGAGCGCTTGCGCAAGGCATGCCGGGACAGGATGCAGACGGGGGTCGCCGCTGGAGGCGCCACACCCGCGAGGGCAATAATATGCTCTGTCACGGCAAAAAGATGGTAGTCCTGCAGTACGCGCCGACGCGCTTCCTGAATGAGAGGCAGGCGCTGACTGTACCAGTCTTCAGCAATGGCCTGTCGCAACAGCGCCACCGCCCCTTCCGGATCATTCATGCTGATGCGCACAAAACTGCCTTCGGGAAAATAGTCCGCCGCATTCGGCGCCCCTGCATAAAACGGTAAGCAGCCGCCCAGAAAAGCATCGGCCAGTTTTTCTGTCCAATGGTGCGGGGCCAGATGATTTTCCAGGCAGATGTGATAGCGGTAAGGGTCCAGCGCCTCGGCTTTGTCTGCCATGGGGCGATAGCCACGCCCGAACACCTTGAGCTCCGGCATCAGGGCCTGCACACGCTGCATGAAGGCAAAACGTGTGGCATGCATGGTGTGCTTTTGCGCCTTGCCGGAACCAACCATGGAAGCCATTCCGGTTTTAGAACCACCACCCTGAACAAGTCGCTCATACGTCATGGGATTGCCGTCATCGCCACCGTAGAACCAGTGATTCGCTGCCTGCTGCCAGTGGCGTTGCGCATGTGGCAGCGCCCATGCCGGCTGCGTGGTCAGCACATGCGCGAATTGCTGCGTGTAATGCTGGCCATAAACCTTGATGGACGAAGGCTCGGTGGTAATAAGCAGGGTATTTTCCGGCGCACAGGCCAGCAGCTCGCTGGCGCTGCTCTGGCTTTCTCCCGGAGCTGGTGCCAACTCGTCATAAACCACCAGCCAGTCGTAGCCACTCGTCTCCCGCTCAAAAATGAAACGGCAATCGCCCCATACATGTTCTGGCGTGGGAAAATACCGCTGCCATTGCGAAGCCGGCAGACGCGAAATGAATTTAACCGTGATCATGATTGATGCGGAATGAGATGACTCACTCCTTTCCCCCTGATAGCGGGATCGACATAGGAGCCATGACATTGCGTGAGAGTCCTCCAACGATCAGACCCACCGCCAGCAGATTGCCCCAGACATATTCCGAAGAGTAAAAAGAGAAGTGCGAGTTCACAGGAAACCATAAGGCCAGCAGGTAAACACAGAGATAGGAAACCTGTTCGCGCTCCTTCGGACTCTCCAGCCACCAGCGCATCAACAGAACATGGATCATCACGATTCCAGCCAAGCCAATGAGGCCCGTCGCACCCAGCACCTGCAGAATGTACTGGTGCTCATGTGATGGCTGTATGCCATTCCAGAAAGTTGCGGCCGGATAGGCGGGAAAGGCCGAGATGAAGCCATTCAGACCAACGCCATTGATCCAGTGCTGGTGGATTATATCCAACGCAGCGCGCCAAAGATCCAAGCGATACGTCATCATATTATTCCAACTTTCATAGGACATACTTTCCACTACACCTAACATTTGGTCGACCCGCCAACGCAGAGCAGGATCTACACCATAGAAGACATAGCCAGCAACAAGAGTGGCGGCAAGCGCGCTTAAGGCAATTACCCAGCGATACCGCAAAGGTAAGAATCCATGTCGCCAGAGTGGCCACAGAGACACCACCAAAAACATCAGCCAAGCCGTCCGCGTCATCGTCAGGAAAATGGCCAAACCAAACAGCCCCCACAATCCAGCCACGCGCAAAGAACTACTCAGCCTAGGCGCCAACACATAAAAGGCTGCGCAATTCAGCGCTGCCAGATACGCAGCAAATTTTCCAGGCACGGCAAAATAGCTCCCCGCCATAAATCCGTTGTAACTGACACCAAATATGTCGAAACCAACTATGCGCTGAAAAATCGTATCCAACGTTAAAAAAAGAGCCAAGCCAACAAATAAAACCTTCAAAGGCCCCAACACATCTTTCTTTTGCGCCAGCCAAGCAGCACCTATACCCAAGAAAAAATAAGGCAGCTGCTTCATGGAGTCCCTAAACGCTTCACGGGGCACTAGAGGATCAGTCAGAGAAAACAGCAGGCCAGCCCAATAAAGAAAAAAGATCCACGCAAACCTTGTATCCGCAAGACCCAGAGACTCTCTACGACGCAGCAGGGTGGAGACTCGAGCAATCCCCACTAACATGATTAAGACGACAGTAGCCGTGTAGAGTCTTGGTACGCCCAAAAGCACAAAGAAACTAAGCACAAGCGTTGCCCACAACCATGTCGCCAACTCAAAGCGCGGGGTCAGTTCTTTGCCTCGCCACCGGATTGCATACCGTCCTGTCATAGCCTCACCTGAAAATACATCGCGCCCGATACCCGCGCAGCTGAACTAAAGCTTTTGCAGCAACAAAGCCGCTACCCGGTCCGCCTCGTTAAAGTGGGCACTGGCAAGCAGTGGCGCACCTCTGGCCCAGTCACCGAAGGCAAGCACCTGACCCTCAGCCAGCAGCTTTTCGACACCGCGCATG
>JACCDZ010637832.1_pt1 | contig 53607 bp, 43 predicted proteins | sample 7449551 | NCBI WGS metagenome assembly JACCDZ01 (sample SAMN15323452, study PRJNA562643) | freshwater metagenome | isolation source: river surface water | place: USA:Blue River Watershed | collected 2017-08-18 | reverse complement strand
TTTGTCTTAGTAGCGGGAACAGGACTCGAACCTGTGACCTTCGGGTTATGAGCCCGACGAGCTGCCTACTGCTCTATCCCGCGATGTTTCGAGTGCAAATATACAACCAAATTTGACTATTGCAACAAAATAAATTAAAAAATCTTTTATTTCTTCTATTAGCTTGATATAACTACCTTTGCAAAAAATTAAAACGCAGTAAATGGCACACAAAGCAGGTTTTGTAAACATCATTGGAAATCCAAACGTAGGGAAATCTACCTTAATGAACGCTTTCGTTGGTGAAAGATTGTCTATTATCACATCTAAAGCGCAAACGACTCGTCACCGTATTTTAGGAATTGTGAATGGAGAAGATTTTCAATTGGTATTGTCAGACACACCTGGAATCATTAAACCCGCTTATGAAATGCAGGAATCGATGATGAACTTTGTGAAGTCGGCTTTTGAAGACGCGGATATTTTGATTTATATGGTCGAAATTGGCGAACAAGAATTAAAAGACGATGCCTTTTTTAATAAAATCATCCACGCCAAAATTCCAGTGTTGTTGTTGTTGAACAAAATCGATAATTCGAATCAAGAACAACTGGAAGAGCAAGTTGCTTTTTGGACGGCGAAAGTGCCTAATGCAGAAATCTTCCCGATTTCAGCCTTGCAAAATTTCAATGTGCCTGAAGTTTTTGGACGTATCATCGAATTATTGCCAGAATCGCCAGCTTATTATCCAAAAGACCAATTGACTGATAAACCGGAACGTTTTTTTGTAAACGAAACCATTCGTGAGAAAATCTTGCTAAACTACAGCAAAGAGATTCCGTATGCGGTAGAAATCGTAACAGAGGAATTTTTTGAAGATGAGAATATCATTCGCATTCGTTCCTTGATTATGGTAGAACGCGATACCCAAAAAGGAATCATCATTGGTCACAAAGGTGCCGCTTTGAAAAAAGTTGGAATGGATTCCCGTGCCGATTTAGAGAAATTCTTTGGCAAACAAATTCACATCGAATTGTATGTAAAAGTCAATAAAAATTGGCGAAGCAATGCCAATATGCTAAAACGCTTTGGGTACAATCAATAATTTTTTGGCGTGACCACAAGGGTCAGGCTATCCGTTTCAATCTTTTTAAGTTGCCTTCGAGAACCTCAGTCAACTTAAAAAGGATTTACACTACTATCCTTCACGCATCACCATAGTAGCATATAAAATAATAGCGTACCTTTGCAAAATATTTCAAATTAGATTATGAACAACATAGTAGCCATAGTAGGAAGACCTAACGTAGGAAAATCGACCCTTTTTAACCGATTAATCCAAAGAAGAGAAGCTATCGTAGATTCAGTTTCAGGGGTAACCCGTGACCGAAATTATGGAAAAAGTGAATGGAATGGAAAAGAGTTTTCTGTTATAGATACAGGAGGATATGTTCGTGGATCGGATGATGTTTTTGAAGGAGAAATTCGCAAACAAGTAGAATTAGCCATTGATGAGGCTGACGTAATCATTTTTGTGGTGGATGTCGAAGAAGGTATAACACCCATGGATGATGCAGTAGCAAAATTGCTTCGAAAAGTAACTAAGCCTGTATTATTAGCCGTGAATAAGGTGGATAATGCGATGCGCGAAAAAGATGCTATCGAATTTTATAACCTTGGGTTAGGTGATTACTATACATTTGCCAGTATTTCTGGAAGTGGAACAGGCGATTTATTGGATGCCTTAATTGATGCGTTTCCAATCAAACCAGAACCAACAGGAGAAGAAATTGTTTTACCTCGTTTCGCAGTGGTAGGTCGTCCTAATGCGGGTAAATCTAGTTTTATCAATGCCTTAATTGGTCAAGACCGATACATTGTAACTGATATTGCAGGAACGACTCGTGATGCCATTGATACTAAATTTGATCGTTTTGGGTTTGAGTTTAACTTAGTGGATACGGCTGGAATTCGTCGTAAAGCGAAGGTAAAAGAAGATTTAGAATTTTATTCGGTGATGCGTTCGGTAAGAGCCATTGAACATGCCGATGTGTGTATCTTAATTATTGACGCTACTCGCGGATTTGAGGGACAAGACCAAAGTATTTTTTGGTTGGCTGAAAAAAACCGTAAAGGAGTCGTGATTTTAGTAAACAAATGGGATTTGGTTGAAAAAGATACTATGTCAACCCGCGATTACGAAGAAAAAATCAGAAAAGAATTGATGCCGTTTACGGATGTGCCTATTCTTTTTGTTTCGGCATTGACCAAACAACGTTTGTTAAAAGCATTAGAAGTAACGGTTCAGGTATATGAAAATAGACAACAACGTATTCCTACTTCTAAATTCAACGAATTCATGTTGAAAGTGGTAGAAGCTTATCCGCCACCAGCAACTAAAGGGAAGTATGTGAAAATTAAATATTGCATGCAATTGCCTACGCAAACACCGCAGTTTGTATTCTTTGCTAACCTACCGCAATATGTAAAAGAACCGTACAAAAGGTATTTGGAAAACAAAATCAGAGAAAAATGGGACTTCTCCGGAGTGCCAATCGATATTTATATTAGAGAGAAATAATAAAAAAAAGCTACGTCATTATAACGTAGCTTTTTATTTTTAATGTAAACGCAATATTACCTTTTCTATCTTTCGGACTTGAATCAAGTTTAGGATTCGATTCTCCAATTGTACTTCGCCCAAAGTAGTTTTCCACCTCACGTCAATGGCTTCATCGCCTGATACAGTCGCTATTCCGGTTAAAATTATTTGACCATTGGTGTTGGTGCTTTTTCGAGTCGAATTGGCAATTAAAACACCATTTTGATACAAACTGTAACTCGTTGTTCCTACATTATTTTCTGTTTGAGGAGTCAAGATTATTCCATTCACTACAGTTGGTGTTCCAAAACCGCTAATAGGACCTAAGTTGGTTCCGATGTTGCCAGTAATGGTTGAGGTTCCTGTATTCGAAAGTGCTCCCGAACCTGTAAATAAAGCATAATTACTTATTGCTCCGAGATTGATTGTAGAACTCCCAGTTGGAATAGAAATAGTATTGGCATCTGTAGAAACCGCACCCACATTGCTTAGTAATCGTCCTTCCAATGTGCTTCCATTGGCAATTAAAGCAGCGCCATCTCTAGCGATAAAGGTTCCTTTCATTTGGTTGGTGGTAGCGATGGACATGGCTCCAGCCGAAATGGCAATCCAAAATACATTAGAAGCTTGCGCTCCTCCTGTTAATGTTATTGTACTTCCTACACCAGTAGAGAATGCACCATTGATTTTGAATATAAAGAGATCATTTGCTGTTCCGTTTAAGGTGAGTGATCCAGCAAGCGAACCCGCTCCAGAAGTTTGATATACTCCGGCTGTAAGGGTTTCTCCACTTCCAAATGCGTTAGCATGCAAGTCGGTTGTAGTTGTATTTAATACTACTTGATACGCCGCTTCCAAATCGGTAACGGCAGTTGAAGTGGTACCTGAACCTGAACTTGTGTATTCGCCGTTAAATGTAACCGAATAGCTTCCTGCATCGGGGGTTAAACTCATTCCGGTTACTACCACATCTGAGGATGAAGTAGTAGAAATTGGTTGACTGGCATTCACAGTATCATAATTATCAGAATTCGCTAAAACAAATGCTGTTGTGGCAACTTGAGTAGAATTGGTGTTTAAATTTGCAGTGGGTGCCAAAGGGATACCTGTAAAAGTGGGCGAATTAGACATGGCAACTTTTAATGTGCCTGTCATAGGTATTTCTTTCACTATTCCTAATGTAGCAGTGGCATTACCTAAAATTGTATTTGGATTTACATTTTGAATTTTGTCATACGTAACATTCGAAGCTAGAATTTTAGGAGTGGTAATTGCATTCGAACCGATATCGTCAGCTACTATAGTTCCGTCATAAATCATGGAGCTGACCACTTTATTTGCACCAATAGTAGTTGTGCCGTCTCCATTGATAGTAACATCACCGTTTACCGCTACCGCTGTTGCTTTTCCGGAACTATTTCCAATGAATAGATTGTTTGGTGTCAAATCACTGATTAATAGCTCTTTCCATTCTTTGTTTATCCAAATCGAAATTTCTGATTCGCGAGATGGAGAACAATCGAGGCACCAAACCATCAAACCTTCGGTAGGTTCTTTTATAGCGTTTCGTTCTTCATTATTCATTCTCGGCAATAAGAAACCTTTAGTAGTACTTTCTATTTCTAGAGCTGCATTCTCGTTAATAATTCCGGGATTGTTCCCTAGTTTTTGTACAACTTGAGCTGAAATAGGAGTTGTCAAAAAATAAAAAAGTAGCGTACAAACTAATATACTTGAATAGGATTTTTTCATCATGATACATTTAATTTATTTTACCAATTAGTCAATTACGTACCAATATCTACCGTTAGATTGAACTCGAATTGTTTTGGGATAATTCAATGATGAAATTTCGGTTAGTTCGGTCAATTTTAAAGACGGATTAATAGTCAAAACATTAATTGTTTCATCAATTTTTCTGATCACATATATTTTTCCTGTTAATTCTCCTGGATCGGGAAGTGTAAGGGTAAATGCTGTAGAAACGTTATTACAAAGTATAGTATAGTCGGCCCGTTCAGCAGTATAATCAGTTTCAATTGTTTTGATAGAATGAATTGGATTATAGGAATCAACATAGTTTTTCACCGCACTTACCGAAGGGTATTTTGTAATAGAGGTGGGGTCTGAATTGATATCTGTGATTTTATTGATTTTGTCTTCTTTCAAATCCAATGCTGCTTGAGTCAATGTAGAAATGGGTTTTGATAAGTCAGACGTATTATTCACATTGCTCAAGCCTACCATAGTTGCAGTTATTCCGCCAACAGTACCTGTAAAAGTGGGCGAGGAAATGTTTGCTTTTAAATCTAAGGCTGCGGTATCTACATAATAAATCCATTTGGTACCATCCCAGAGTTGAATTCCTTCATGAGCGCCGTCAATTACATAAATCAAAAGTCCTTGGGGTAAACTAGTTCCAAGTGCTGTTTGTTGGCTTACAGAAAGTCGTGGAGGCAAAAATCCCTTGGTTACACTTTCTAATTCCAAGACCGCTTTGGAATTTTTTATAAATGAGTTGTCCCCAATTTTTTGGGTTACTTGTGCAGAAATAGAAATTGTTGAGCATAAAATTACTAGTCCCACTAGTAAGTTTTTAGAAATGGTTGTGTCTTTCATGATGGCGTTTTTTTAATTATTAATTGATGATATACCAAACCCTTCCATCGGATTGGATTTTAAAATATTTAGGATAATTGAGAGCTGAAATCGTATTTGTTTTAGTGAGTTGAATAGGAGGGTTGATGTACAGTACATTATCAGTTTCGTCTATTTTGGCAATTGAATATACTTTGCCTTTAGCACTAATTACTTCGGGTAGAATGATTGTTATCGATTTGAGTTCGGCATCGCATACAATGGTATAATCATCCAAGAGTAGTAGGTAGTCATCATTAATTAATTTGATTGCATTCCTAGATTGATTACCATCTAATTTTTGGATGGCTTGAAGTAGGGTATCTGTAGCACTAATTTTCCCTGTATTTGCAGTAAAGCCAGTTAACATTTTTGAAATCACTGCTTGATTTTCAATTGTAATTATTCCAGCTGAATTGATTGTAGCATCACCTGACATGACAACAGGATTAGCCATTCCTTGACTGTTTCCCACAAAAATAGCCCCTGAAGCGAGGGGAGTGGAAATAGATGCACTATTCGATGTATTTCCTATCGTTACCCAATTTGGATTCGTTTTAGTTCCAATATTCATCTCTACAGATAGCTTTGTACTATTGTAAATAAGTAATGAATGGGCAGGATTTTCTATCAAATTTCTTTCTGATGTTGTGAGTCTTGGAAAAAGGAGTCCTTTCTTTGTTGACTCAATATCCAGAATAGAAGAAGCATCAGGATATTGAGTGCCAATTCCAATTTGTGCCGAAATAAAACTTGTTTGTAGTACCAGTAATAGTGTCCAGTAGTAATGTAGTTTCATTAGATGATTAGTTTTAGTTAATTTCAATTATAGATTGTTCATTATTTTGGTTGTTATTTCAGGCATGTCTTTGTTGTTAAAACTTACTATAGCCACATAAACGGCTTGCGAATGAAAAAAAGGAGTTGAATAATGTTGTGTAGCCGCTATCTTTTTTTCAAATAGTTTTTGTCCCCAAATCGTATATACTAGTAGAGAATTAAAAGGTTGTGAAGAATCAATAAATAGGGTATTTCGCGAAACATAAATGGCGAATTGAATGGGTTCAGGTTGCGTTTCTTTTTTTCCAAAAGTGAAAACAGAATAATTAGCTAAATTAAAATCGGGTATAGAACTAATCGATCCGGATTCTAAACTACTAATTTCTCCCAAGATTGAATTAATATCTACTTTAGACGGTACTTCAACCCAAGCTAATCCATTCCAACCTACAATTATCAATTCGTTTAATGCTGCAGTAGTAAAATTTGAGATGGCACTTGATTTTCGCCAAGTCAACGAGATGGTATTGGAGCTGTTAATTCCTTTAATATCCCAAAATTCTAATTTAGAAACGATTGCTACTGATTTATTCAATATACTACTTGTCGGTTGAGTTGGATTTGCTCTAGTATAGGCCGCTTTAATTCTTTGGGTATCGTTTGATGTAACTTGAATTGGAGCATATATGCCAGCTTGGCCTGTAGGGAAAATAAAGTCATAACTACTCTCAATATATCCATCGACGTGATTCAGTGTGCTGGCTTTTTCCCATAATGCTTCTCTAGAAAAAGATAACAATCCGTGATCCGAATTGATTCGAGTGGTTGTAATATTACCCAATCCAAAATTGAATACTCCAGATTCAATATGAAAGACTCCATGGTCACCTATGTATAAAACACCGTTATTTTGAATTTGAGCATTTAGTTCAATTATTGGCACTATCAGAATTAGATGGGCAAAATAACTCCAACACATCATTTTTTGGCAAATGTATTTCGCTTCAATCCAAATGAAGGTAAGCGTGTACAATCTTGGTATTTTTTGAAGTGTCAACATGGTGCTCGTTTTGTAGTTGCAATAGGTACAATTACAGTTAAAGGTAAACGGAGCATATTGTATTTAGTAGGATTTAACCAAATACTCGATAAAGTGACCTAAAAAAGGGATAAATAGTGTATCGTATCGAAAAAAGAAGAATTTTGTTTGGGATTAAAGGTTCAATTTATGGAATAAACTCAAACGAATAATGTCACGATTATAATAATCCACTCCACTTGCGCGCTGTTGAAAGCTGTTTAAATAACCTAATTCAACAGCTATTTTTTTGTTAAATCCATATTGTAAGGCAGCGTAAACGCGATTTTGATCAAAGGTGTTTTTAACGATTGATTTGCCTGCGTTTATCAGAATTTCTTCGTGTACAATTGTCTTTAAGTAACGGTTGTCTTTTTTCCAAAGATCATATTCTGCTTGTATTCTAAATCTAAATCTCCAGTTAAAACTAAACCCAGGAAGTAACTCTGTTTTTGACGCATTTCGTATAAAACGTTCGTCTACTTGGAAGCGTTGACTAAGCTGTATTTTTCCTATTGTGTTTTTCCAAACAATATCTTGTTGACCTCTGTATTCTGGAATCATAAAATCAGTTGTATTCTCAGGATCTTGAGTAGCAACAGGGAAATAACCAACTCCACCTCCTAATTCAATGGCATTATTTGCTTTATAACGAACTTGTGTCCGAATTACAAATAGATTTTCTGTTACAGGTTTGATAAAGATTCGGTTATCAAATTCAGAATGGAGAGACCATTTTTCATTTAAGGTTAAAAGATTATAATATCTAGACCATAAAATGGACTGATGGTCAATTTTTTTTTCGGTTTGTGCCTGACCAAATAGCACAAAAAATAAGGGAAGAATTAGGGCGATTTTTCGAATAGTCATTAATTTTTTTTTGCAAATATAAAGTACTCAAGTAGATTTTGATTTTTAATTCTTAATTTTATAAAAAAAAATAAAATGAGTTTCAACAACAAAGTCATTTGGATTACTGGAGCTTCGAGCGGAATAGGAGAGGCGTTAACGCAGGCATTTGCTAATCAGCCACTGTCTTTAATTATTTCTGCGCGAAATGAATCTGCACTTAAAAGCATTCAGTCGAACTATCCTTCGGCCCAAATTGCGGTATTGCCTTTCGATTTATTGGATTTTGAAAATGCACCCGTAGTTGTTGAAAAAGCCCTTTCTTTTTTTGGGAAAGTGGATGTGCTTATCAATAATGGTGGAATAAGTCAGCGCTCATTAATACTTGAAACCGATTTCAATGTCGATAAAAAAATTATGGATGTGGATTATTTTGGAACCATTGCGTTGACCAAAGCCTTATTACCTCATTTTATAGAAAATCAGTCGGGGCATTTTGTAACAGTTACTAGCTTAATGGGTAAATTTGGCTCACCTTACCGTTCGGGTTATTGTGCAGCGAAACACGCTTTACATGGTTATTTTGATGTATTGCGAATGGAACATGAAAAAGATGGCATAGATGTAACATTAGTTTGTCCTGGATTTGTCCAAACCAATGTGGCTATTAATGCATTAACCGCTGACGGTAGTCCGCAAGCAAAAAATAGTGAATCTACTGAAAACGGAATGGAATTGTCTGAATTTATTCCAAAAATGATTCGCGCGATAGAGCAAAAGAAATTTGAAGTCTATATTGCAAAAAATGAGATATTTGGAATCTATTTGAAACGATTTTTACCAAAATACTTACATAAACTAGTTGTTCGCAGTAAGGTTCGATAAAGCTGAATCAATTAGTAATTCTAAAATCCAATACCTACTTGTAGACCAATAGTCAAAGAAGAATCATGGTTGTTTCCAAATCGGACAGGCATTGGAACTGAAATGTAGTAATTATGGTCGCTATATTTTTTAATAATTTTGGTAAGTACAGGTGTAAAACCATATCTGCCTGATGTTTCAAATGCTATTCGTCCAGTGAAAGTATATCCCTTTTTAAGGCGAACTAAAACTCCTGGATGTATGAGAATATTATTCACCTTGCTTATTTCACTATCGCTTTTAATTGTTGGTACAATTTCAAATGAAAATCCAATTTTGTCATTTTTCCAAATATTGATACCAATTGGCATTCCAACAGTATAGTAATCTTTAAAGTTTGTTGTAATATCTGAACTAGTCAATGTGACTAAAGGGTGAATAATGCCAACAAATCCTGTAATTTTTGGATAGGTTTCTTTTTCATTTTGTGCTTGAACGGTTAAGGATACAAGTAGGGTAAATGCAACTAGAAATACAAAAGGTAATTTTTTCATTTGAGTTAATTCAAATTTCATAGAAAGCAAATATAAATTATATTTAAAATAAAAACACCACTTTCTAATAGTAGAATGTGGTGTTTATTAGTTTATCAAAAAATGAATTACAAATTGTAACGCAATGTAATTCCGTAGGTTCTTTGATCACCTAATACTCCGGCATAATGTCCTGCATTTCCTGATGCTGGCAACAGTTGTTCAAAATAGTTTTTGTCCAATAGATTTCTTCCCCAAACATAAACAGATAATCCTTCTGATGCTCGGAATCCAACTCGTCCATTAAAGATACTATAGCCTTGAATGTTTAAGTATTTGGAGGGAGTTGCACTTGATGAGAAACTTGATCTTGAATACGAATCGATTGCAATAAAAAATCTTCCTTTGTTACCAAAAAACTGCCCTACTTTTGATAAATCACCACCTAAGGTTCCTGCCCATTTAGAAATTCCAGGTAAAGCACCTCCAGAAACATCTTTAGAATAGATTGAAATTCCGTTCACTTTCAATCCAGTTTCTTCTAATGGTAGAGGAGCGTTTTTGAAACTAATATATTGACCGTCATTATAGGTTAAGGCTGCATTAAAGGAAAGGTACTGGCTAATAGTAATTCTAGAATCAGCTTCAAAACCGCGTACTCTCACTTTTTCAGCATTGGCTAGATACCCTCTGTTCAATGTTGGATCTTCACTTTGAACTAAGGTTTGATAGTTGTCAATAGCAGTATTAAATACAGTCAAGTTCAAAGTAGTATTGTTAAACGGACTAGTTTTTATACCGAATTCGTAATGATTTACTTTTTCAGGTTTTACTTTAGCTAATTCGATAATTGGACCATTGGCATCTGATGGAATTCCACCCAAGTTAATTCCAATCGGTTTATAGCTATTGGCAAAAGTGGCGAATGCATTAATTTTTTCTGTTAATTTATAAGCTAATGTAATGTTCCCAGAAAAATTAGTGTCTTCGACATCCACTTTAAAAGCCTGATCTGAATATACTTTTTTCTTAAGTGCTAATAAGGCTGAGTTGGTTGTTTGTAGTCCGCCATAAGTAGTTCTACTATAATCAATTTTTTTCGAATCATAGTTGTAACGCAAACCAGTTAACAAGTGTAACTTATCCGTAATCTCCCAATCAGTTTGACCAAAAATAGCTCCACTCACAGTATTTAAAGTAGATTTAGTTTTGATTCCATAGCCATTAAATAAACCAGCGGTTTGCCAAAGTGGATCTGTTGAATCTTGTGAGAAACGCCATTGTGCTGATCCTGATTCTTCAATGTGGTATGGATCTGTTTTTAAATCTTGTCCAATTCCAAAAACACCGATAACTCCTGTTACTTTTGGTAAAAATGTTCCTGCATAACGAATTTCTTGTGACCATTGTTGGTGTTTTGAAGTAGCCTGAGACAAACGTAAAACCGACAATCCAGTAAAATCTCTATCGTTGGACGGATCCCAATTCCAGAAACGCCAAGCTGAGGTGGCTGTTAATTTTCCATTTCCAATTTTACTATTAATGTTCAAAGAAGCACCTCCTAAATCTTGTCCCGAACGCCATGGTGTATCGTGATCAATTTTTCTGTCAAATGGATTGGTACTAGGTAAGCTATATCCTAATGAAGAGATGATGTTATTGAATTGGCGGTAAGCCGCTCTGTTGGTTTGAACTACACCGGCTACTACTTGAGCATAACCATCGGGTCTTTGTTTTGAATAATCAACGGCTAGAGTAATATCTGTATTTTCGGTTGGTGTATACAACAACTGTCCTCGTACTCCTTGGTTGTTTAAATCGTTAACCGATTTTCCGGTTACAACGTTTTCCAATAATCCATCACGTTGGGTTCCTGAAAAAGACAATCTTGCGGCAATTTTTTTGCTTAAAGCTCCAGTAATGGAAGCTTTTGCTTGAATGAAACCGTAGTTCCCATAGCTCAATTCAAAGTTGGCACCCGATGTAAAACTCGCTTTTCTACTCGTCACGTTAAAGGCACCTGCTGTAGTGTTTTTACCAAAAAGGGTTCCTTGAGGTCCGCGTAAAACTTCAATTTGATCTACGTCGACAAAATCAAGTGTGGTGGCTGCAGGACGTGCATAATACACTCCGTCTACATAAAATCCTACTCCAGGATCAATTCCATCATTGGTTAAACCAAAAGTAGAACCAAGTCCTCTAATATTGATGGTCGTATTTCTAGGGTTAGACGAATACAATTGTACAGAAGGTACCAATTCTTTTAAACGATTCACATTGAATGCTCCCGCTTGTTCTGCTTGTCTTCCTCCCACTACTGAGATCGGAATTGGTACGTTTTGTGCTTTTTCAATTCTACGTCTTGAGGTGATCACCACATCATTTAATTGGTTTTCACTTTTCAAAACGATTTCAATAGGACTAGTTGGCAAACTTGTAAATCGTAATTCAGCTGTTTGGTGTCCCACATATTGTACTATCAATGTAAAGGGTAATCGTTCCCGTGTGTCAATAGTAAATTTCCCATTTGCATCTGTTAACGCATTGTATTTTGTTCCTTTCAATAGCACGTTGGCTAATTCTAAAGGTTGGTTGTTTTTATCTTTAACTATTCCTTCCACATCGGCTTGAGCAAAAAGGGTTGAGGTAATTAGTATAAATAGACTTGTAATTGTGTTTTGTAATGTATATGAGTTCATTGTATTTTAATTATATGTAAATAGTAGAGTTTAAAAATATTTTTTTTTAGAACTAACACATGCACATATATTGAAAGTAATTTTCAAGTTGACTAAATTGGGTTACTGTTTTTTCCGCACTAAAATGAATTGGATACGTTTTCATAAATAAATGGTTTAATGTTTTCGGGTGCAAATATATAATTAATTCTATAAAAATAGTAGAGTTTAAAAAATATTTTTTATTTTTTTACTAAAGATGCTATGGTAATGCCTTGCATGGCTTTTAAAGTTTCTTCGCGAATAGTAATTAAACCGTGTCTTAAGCCACATTCTGACTCACTTTTGCAATCGGAACAAGGTTCATAAAAATTCAAAGAAGCGCATGGGAGTAATGCGATGGCACCATCAAATAACCGATGAATATCAGCCATTGTAATTTCATTTGAGGATTTAATTAAGTAATATCCACCAAATTTTCCTTGTTTACTGCCAACTAAATGAGCACGTTTTAAATCCAGTAATATTTGTTCTAAAAACTTTTTAGGTATTGCCGCTGTATCAGCAATTTCAATTGTACGCGCAATATAACCTGGTTCTTGTTGAGCAAGAAACAACAAAGCTTTAAGGGCGTATTTAGTTTTGTGTGAAAGCATCTATTACAGTTATTGATACAAATATAGTTGGCAATTATTTAGAAATCAAAATAAATTACCAACTTCCGCTGGAACCACCACCCGAGAATCCTCCGCCACCAAAACCTCCACCGAAGCCACCGCCACCAAATCCGCCACCTGACGATCCTCCGAAGCCACCTCTGTTACCGCTGCCTAAGCTACTTAAAACGAGAATGTCTAATAAACTTGGGCCTCCACCAAAACCACCAGATCCCCCTGAATTGCCTCCGCCTTTTTTATTTCTTGAAAAAAGAATTAGAACAATAACTATAATTACTATAAAAGGAAGAATTGGAAAATCTTTTTGTTTATTCTGTTTGCGTGTCCCTTTGTATTTCCCTTTAAAAACCTCAATAATGGCGGTTGTCCCTTTATCCAATCCATTGAAATAACTTCCCGCTTTGAATTCGGGAATGATAATTTTTCGGATGATTTCACCACCAGTTCCTGCGGTTAATCGATCTTCCAAACCATAACCAGGGTTGATCGCTATTTTCTTTTCGGCTTTAGCTAATAAAATAATTACGCCATTGTCTTCTTTGGATTGACCAAATCCCCAAGTTTGCGCCCAGTTGGTCGCTAATTGGCTCACGTCTTCGCCTTTCAGACTTTCAATGGTAATAATTACAATTTGGGTCGTAGTAGAATCAGAATAGCGCACTAGTTTTTCTTCTAGCTGTGCTTTTTCAGTTTCGTTAAGTACTTTAGCATAATCGTAAACCGAAGTTTGTAATGCTGGTTTTTCAGGTATGGTATATTGTGCAAAACCAATTTGTGTTACCAAAAAACAAAGGAGTAATTTAAGAAAAGTAGGAGTAGGTAATTGTGTTTTCATTATCCTTTTGAGATTTCGTTTGATAATTCATTGGTATCGTCGGCTTGCCAAGGAAAATAGGTTTTCAATTGTTCGCCGGCTTGGGTAATTCCATCAATTAAACCTTGTTTGAAGTTACCTTGTTTGAATTGAGCTGCCATAATTTCTTTGGTACTATCCCAAAAATCAGAAGCGACTACTTCATTAATTCCTTTGTCGCCACAAATAACAAATTGTTTGTCGGCACTAGCCAAATAAATCAAAACGCCGTTTTGCAATTGCGTTTCATTCATTTTTAATTCATAAAAAACTTCCAAAGCCCTGTCAAAAGGAACTTTGGAAGTTGTTTGTTCTATATGCACTCTTATTTCGCCAGAAGTATTTTTTTCAGCCAATTGAATAGCTGCTACAATTTCGTTTTCGTCTTCTTTGGATAAAAAAATAGTTTCTGCTGTCATAAGTTGTCTTTTTATTCGTTTAGAATTTTACTTCTACCGGTTTGTCAGCGCCAACAGCTGCTTCAAAATACGGTTTTTCTTTAAACCCAAACATCCCTGCAAAAATAGAATTTGGGAACGTTTTGATGTGTGTGTTGTAAGGCTTTACTTTTTCGTTAAAACGAGTTCTAGCTGTTAAAATTTGGTTTTCCGTACTTGCCAATTCGTCTTGTAATTTCATGAAGTTCTCATTAGCTTTCAAATCAGGATATTTTTCAACTGACACTAATAATTTAGATAACGAGCTACTTACACCACTTTGTGCAGAATTAAATGCTGCCAATTGCGCAGGGCTTACATTTGTTGGGTCAACTGTGATTGAAGTTGCTTTGGCTCTAGCCGAAATTACAGCTGTTAAAGTGCTTTTTTCAAATTCAGCAGCTCCTTTTACGGTATTTACTAAGTTACCAATTAAGTCATTTCTTCTTTGATAGGCTGTTTGTACATTTCCCCAAGACTCATTGATGTCTTGCTCGTATGTTACTGCAGTGTTGTTGATTCCTTTCACCCAGCCGTAGATTCCAATTACTACTACAACTGCTATAATCCAAGGTAAGAATTTTTTAAAGTCCATTTTAATTTAATTTAAGGTTGATTGTTTATTAATTGATTTTTGTTTTTGCAATTATAATTCGGTTTTGATACTCAATAATTGTGCCTTAATGGTTTCTAATTTATTGATAATATCAAATTTATCTAATGTTTTCTTTTGACCTTCTTTCAAATGCGTTTTGGCTCCTTCTAAAGTAAAGCCTCTTTCTTTGACCAAATGAAAGATCAGTTGTAAGTTTTTCACATCTTCCGGAGTGAACATGCGATTTCCTTTGGCATTTTTCTTAGGTTTTAAAATGTCAAATTCACTATCCCAAAAACGAATAAGTGAGGCGTTAACGCCAAAAGCTTTGGCTACTTCGCCAATGCTGTAATACCTTTTGTCTGCTGATAAATTGATGTGCATTAGTCTAATGATTGATTTTCTTGATTCGCCAATTTCGAAATGGCTACATATTCCACAGCCGAGATGTTTCCGTAATAAAAATTAAGCGGATTCACGACTCTATTGTCTTTATGAACTTCATAATGTAAATGCGGTGCTTCCGATCTTCCTGTGCTTCCCACATACCCTATAATGTCTCCTCTTTTCACTCTTTGTCCTCTACGCGCCTTGTATTTACTCAAATGAGCATACAACGTCTCATAACCATAACCGTGCCGAATCACAATATGATTCCCAAAACCGGAAGCTGAATTGTCAGCTCTTGCAACTACACCATCGCCTGTGGCATAGATTGGAGTGCCCGTTTTGGCTGTAAAATCCATTCCTTCGTGCATTTTTCGTGCTTTGGTAAACGGATCCGAACGGTAACCAAAACCTGACGCCATTCGTCTCAAATTTTCATTTTTGACAGGTTGAATGGCAGGAATTGCACTCAATAAATTATCTTTTGCCTTGGCTAATTTCAAAATTACATCTAAAGATTTGGATTGAATTGCCAATTCTTTCGTTAATATATCGACACGTTCAGTAGTGTTTTTTACTAATTCTGAATTATCAAATCCTTCCAATTCGGCATAGCGATTTTTTGTTTTAAATCCCGCTTTTCTTTCTTCATCACTTATTGGCGCAGTATTAAAATAAGTGCGATATAAATTATTATCACGGTCTTCAATAGCCGCTGTAACAGTGTTTAACTCGTCTATTTTTTTATTCAAAATAGCATAATGTAATTTCAAATTGTCAATTTCGCGCGCTTGCAATCGGTCTTTGGGTGTCTCAAAATAGGGTGTATTCAATAAAATCACAAAACTTAAAAACCCGAATAGGGCAGAAGCAACTAAAAACAAGAAACCAACACCAAATTTGGTTGCTTTTTTTGTTTTTATTTTTCGATACGCCAGATTTTCAGAATCGTAATAATATTTTACTTTCGACATATTTTAAAATACCCTATTTTTGCACTTCCTAAAAAAGTTAGACGAACAAATTTAATAAATGTTTCATTGGTTCGCTTCTTTTTTTTGGAATAAAAAATTAGTGAGCCTTTTCCAGCTATTCGTTGCAAGTTCTCGTTCATCAATCTTTTTTTCTACAAACTAGCAGGAGCTTCCGTTGGTCGCTCTACTACTTCAAGAAAAAATAGATTTCTAAAACTCGAAGCTTTCCACTTCTATCTGGGGCAGAAAATAGAATTAATAAAAATCAAAAAAAACTTTGTGCCATAGCGCCTTAGTGGCTAAAATAAATAAAATGAAATCACAAGACGTACGTAAACAATTTTTGGACTTTTTTCAAAGCAAAGGACACTTGATCGTTCCTTCGGCACCTATCGTTCTAAAAGACGACCCCACTCTGATGTTTAACAATTCAGGAATGGCGCAGTTCAAAGAATACTTTTTAGGTAACGGAACGCCTAAAAGTCAACGAATTGCCGATACGCAAAAATGTCTTCGTGTTTCTGGAAAACATAACGATTTAGAGGATGTAGGTTTTGATACCTACCATCACACCATGTTTGAAATGTTAGGGAACTGGTCTTTTGGCGATTATTTCAAAAAAGATGCGATTAACTGGGCATGGGAATTATTGACCGAAGTCTATAAAATTCCAAAAGAAAATTTATACGTTTCTGTTTTTGAAGGTAACCCCGACGAAAATGTGCCTTTTGACCAAGAAGCTTGGGATTTATGGAAGGAATTGATTGATGAAGATCGTATCATTTTAGGAAATAAAAAAGACAATTTCTGGGAAATGGGTGATCAAGGACCTTGCGGACCTTGTTCTGAAATTCACGTCGATTTGCGTTCAGAAGAAGAAAAAGCGTTAGTTTCTGGTAAGAGTTTGGTGAATAATGATCATCCACAAGTGGTAGAAATTTGGAACAATGTGTTTATGGAATTCAACCGTAAAGCAGATGGTTCTTTAGAAAAATTACCAGCTCAACACGTTGATACCGGAATGGGATTTGAGCGTTTGTGTATGGCATTACAAGGGAAAACGTCTAATTATGACACCGATGTTTTTACACCGCTAATTGAAAAAGTAGAACAAATTACAGGTTTGAAATATACCTCAAACGAAATTCAAAATAGTTCAGAAGAACAAAACAAAACGAATATCGCTATTCGTGTAGTAGCCGATCACGTTCGTGCAGTTGCCTTTGCAATTGCGGATGGTCAATTGCCATCGAACACAGGAGCGGGTTATGTGATTCGTCGTATTTTACGTCGTGCCATTCGTTATGGATTTACTTTCTTGAATACCAAAGAACCTTTTATTTATGAATTGGTTGCGGTTTTATCCAACCAAATGAGTGAATTTTTTCCTGAAATCAAATCACAACAAACTTTGGTTACGAATGTAATTCGTGAAGAAGAAGCGTCATTTTTAAGAACCTTGGATCAAGGTTTACAATTGCTTGAAAATGTTATGAATCAAACTGCTGGAACTGAAATTTCAGGAGAAAAAGCTTTTGAATTGTACGATACTTTCGGATTTCCAATTGACTTAACTGCTTTGATTTTAAGAGAAAGAGGTTACCAATTAGACGAAGCTGGTTTTGAAAAAGCCATGCAAGAACAAAAATCACGTTCGCGTGCTGCTTCGGAAGTTTCAACTGAAGATTGGTCGGTTTTGATTCCTGGAAATGTAGAGTCTTTTGTGGGTTACGACCAAACTGAAAATGAAGTTAAAATTTCGAGAATTAGAAAAATTGATAGTAAAAAAGATGGGGTTTTATACCAAATCGTTTTAGATGCTACGCCTTTTTATCCAGAAGGTGGAGGACAAGTTGGTGATAAAGGAACTTTAGTTTCTGCTAACGAGACTATTGAAATCATCGATACTAAAAAAGAAAACAATTTGATTTTGCATTTGGCGAAGCAATTACCTGAAAATGTAACGGCTAGTTTTGTTGCAAAAGTAAATACGGATTTGAGAACTTTATCGTCTCGTAATCACTCGGCTACGCACTTGATGCATCAAGCGTTAAGAAGTATTTTAGGAACACACGTAGAGCAAAAAGGATCTTTGGTTAATCCGAATTATTTGCGTTTTGACTTCTCTCATTTTGCTAAAATGACCGAGGACGAATTGCAAGCAGTAGAAGATTTTGTAAATGCTCGTATTCAAGAGCAATTGCCTTTGATAGAAAGAAGAAGTATTCCAATTCAACAAGCCTTAGACGAAGGTGCGATGGCGTTGTTTGGTGAAAAATATGGAGACAACGTTCGTGCGATTAAATTTGGCGAAAGTATGGAATTGTGCGGTGGAATCCACGTAAATAATACGGCTGAAATATGGCATTTTAAAATTGTATCCGAAGGAGCAGTTGCAGCAGGAATTCGTCGTATTGAGGCAATTACAAGTGATGCTGTGAAAGCGCATTTTGCTTCATATGAAAACACCTTAAATGAGATTAAAGCTGCTTTGAAAAATCCACAAGATATTTTGAAAGCCGTTCATAATTTACAAGAGGATAATGCGAAGTTGGCGAAACAAATTGAGGCTTTGATGAAAGACAAAGTGAAGCATTTGAAAGCGAGTTTGGCTTCTCAAATACAAGAAATAAATGGCGTTCAATTCTTGGCTACTCAAGTTGATTTGAATCCAGAAGGTGCTAAAGATTTGGCTTATGAATTAGGTAATTTAGGAACTAATTTGTTTTTAGTTTTGGCTACTGCCGAAGAAGACAAACCGATGTTAACTTGCTATATTTCTAAAGAATTAGTGGCTGCCAAAAACCTAAATGCCGGACAAGTAGTTCGTGAATTAGGGAAATTTATTCAAGGTGGAGGAGGAGGACAACCGTTCTTTGCTACTGCAGGTGGAAAAAATGTCGCAGGAATTGCTGAAGCTTTAGCTAAAGCAGCCGATTTTATAAAATAATACAATATTGAAGTTCAACGAAGCCCTTTTAAAGTATACCGCTTTTTAAGGGCTTTGTTATTGAGTAGAAAATTTAAATCTATAATTCACTATTTATTTTCAAAATAATTGTAATTTGTAGTAGCAAAATAAAGAAAATGAAATTCACCACTCCTGTACCTATTTCGAACTCAAATTATCCAATTGACTACAATGCTACAATAGTGTCCTTAGGGTCTTGTTTTGCAGTCAATATGGGGGAGAAGTTGGATTATTTTAAGTTCCAAAACACCACCAATCCGTTTGGAATTATTTTTAATCCGGTTTCCATTGAAAAATTAGTTGCAAGGTCAGTGAATCAAATCATGTTTACAGAAGAAGATATTTTCTTTCATAATGAACGGTTTCATTGTTATGAGGTGCATTCTGACTTGAGTCACCATGATAGAAATGAATTAGTAGTGTATCTTAACGAAATAGTTGCATCTATGCATCAGCAAATCAAAGTAGCAACACATGTATTAATTACTTACGGAACTTCGTGGGTGTATCAGGAAAAAAATACAGCTGTTGTAGTGGCTAATTGCCATAAAATGCCGCAAACTCATTTTGACAAACATATTTTATCAGTCGCTACAATAGAATCGGCAATCCAAAATACGGTAGATTCGATTCGTAAATTGAATCCCAATTGTGCTTTTGTATTTACTATTTCGCCAGTACGACATATCAAGGATGGTTTTGTAGAAAATCAACGAAGTAAATCCCATTTGATAACTGCCTTACAGAATTTACTTTCGGATCATTTGTTGGACAAAGCCAATTATTTTCCGTCCTATGAAATTATGATGGATGAATTGCGTGATTATCGCTTTTACGGGGTGGATTTATTGCATCCAAGTTCAGTTGCCATTGATTATATTTGGGAACGATTTAAAGCAACTTTTCTTTCAGCAACTACATATTCTACTCTTGAAGATATAGATTCGATTCAAAAAGGATTGTTGCATAAACCTTTCCATCCGCATTCAGAAAGTCATCAAAAATTTGTAGCCAAATTGGAAGAAAAAATTACTAAAGTTCAAGCTCAGTTTCCTTTTATACAATTTTAGTTATCCAATTAACTGATTGAATAAATCTTGTTTTTCGTTGATGTAGTTGTATTGAAAACCTCTTTCAGTCATTTTAGTTTTAATCGGCTGAATATCATTTTTGTTTTTCAATTCTAATCCCACTACAACCGGTGCCGATTCACGATTGTTCTTTTTGGTAAATTGAAAATAAGTAATGTCATCTTCAGGTCCCAAAATTTCGTTGACAAATTCTTTCAACGAACCCGGTCTTTGAGGAAACTGAATGATAAAATAATGCATTAAGCCTTCGTACAACAGTGAACGTTCTTTAATTTCGGCTGTACGTTCAATATCGTTATTACTTCCGCTAACAATGCAAACAACTGTTTTTCCTTTGATTTTGTCTTTATAAAAATCCAAGGCGGCAATAGTTAAAGCTCCAGCAGGTTCTACTACCATGGCTTCTTCATTATACAATCGTAAAATAGTCGTACATACTTTTCCTTCTGGAACTAGAATAATATCGCTTAAGTAGTCTTTACAAATTTCAAAAGTCAAGTTGCCCACTTGTTTTACAGCAGCACCATCTACAAATTTATCAATGGTGGTAAGAGGTGCATTATTTCCCGCAGCTATGGCTGTTTTCATTGTAGGCGCACCTTCAGGTTCCACACCAATAATTTTAGTATTCGGACTTAATTCTTTAAAAACGGTAGATAAACCTGCCGACAATCCGCCACCACCTATTGGAACAAAAATATAATCGATAGGTTGGGGGAACGATTCCAAAATCTCTAATCCTACGGTAGCTTGACCGGCAATTACTTTTTGATCATCAAAGGGATGAATGAATATTTTGTTGTTTTCTTTTGCATCAGTCACTGCTTTGGCGTATGCATCATCAAAAGTATCTCCTATTAATTCGATTTCCACAAAGGATTTTCCGAATAATTGTACTTGTTTAATTTTTTGCTTAGGAGTGGTTTTAGGCATGTAGATTTTGCCTTTTATTTGTAATAAATTGCAAGAAAAAGCAACGCCTTGTGCATGATTCCCAGCGCTTGCGCAAACTATTCCTTGCTTTTTTTCAGAATCAGTAAGCGAACTTATTTTGTTGTAAGCACCTCTAATTTTATAGGAGCGTACAATATGTAAATCTTCTCTTTTTAATAAAATGGTAGCGTCAAATTCATTAGAAAGATTGGTATTTTCAGTCAATGGGGTAGGAGTTACAACTCCTTGCAATTGATTTTTGGCAATTAAGGCTTCCTTAAAAAGATTCATACTTTATTAAATTTAATTCAAAAATACGAATTGTTTCTTTCGGTTGTTTGTGTATTTAATAAAAAAAGCCTCCTTTAGAGGAGGCTGTGTTTTTTGTTATTGTTTAATAGGAGGGTACTGCGCTACAATCTTAGTCACAAATTCATTGATTCGTTCCTCTTTTTTATGGGTGTTTTTAGTAAGTATTCCGGTTCCCTCACCTTGCCAAATCATTTCTTTCTTTTTGGCATCAATAAAGTCGATGTATAAAGTGCCTTCAGTTGATGAGGTAACGGTGGTTTGCTGTCCTCCCATCATAAATGGATTCCAGCCAAAGCCCCAACCGTAGCCCCAGCCCGCATTGAATTGATTGACACTCACTTGTTCTCGGGATTTAGTAAAAATATTGATTAGCAAATCGGGATTTTCACTTTTACTGAAGCCTTTGGCTAGCATTTGCTGATCAATAGCACTCAAAATTCTGCGTTTGTCTAAATCAGAAATTTCGACTTTATCTATACCTGTTTTATAGTAGGCATAAGTTTTATACGCTGAAAAATCTACTTTTTTGTCGTAATCAGCGTTCACACTAACTAGTGAACCACACGAAACCATTGTTAAAAGGAGTGCTGATAATAAGAATTGAATTGTTTTCATCATAATTGTTTTAAGAGTTGGAAATTGAGTTCTATTTTAAGTAATCAATTAGTATGCCTAAATTTTATTTTTTTCGAATCGTATTGGTTTTTTTATCAAAACCGTAGGGACAATGTCGACAACCACTTTTACAACAATACCCGCGTTTGAGGTGGAATTTTTCGGTAAAGCACTTGTATCCTTCAGGAGTAAAGTAGAAATCTTCTTCTTCTGTTAATTTATTTTCATTACTTTGCCTATTCATAAATCAGTTGTATACAGTAATTAGTTTGTAAACAAATTTAGAAATTAAAAAGCGGTCATTTTTATTCCTTACTAAATATTTAACATTTTTATATCTCTTACTTCTTTGAATCAATCTATTACCATCGATTTTCCTAAAGGAATTTCCCTTGTTATCAAACGAGAAGATTTGATTCATCCTTTTGTTTCGGGAAATAAATTCAGGAAATTAAAGTACAATTTGCTTCAAGCAAAAGCCGAAAATCACACCACACTTTTAACTTTTGGAGGGGCGTATTCCAATCATATTGCCGCTGTTGCCTATGCAGGAAAAGAAAACGGCTTTCAAACTATTGGAATCATTCGCGGAGACGAATTAGCAGATAAAATAGCATCTAATCCTACGTTGAAATTTGCCCAAGAATGTGGAATGCAATTCGAATTTGTTTCCAGAGAAGCGTATCGTTTGAAAACAGAAGCTGCTTTTTTGGAACAATTGGAAGAACAGTACGGGCCGTTTTATTTAGTTCCTGAAGGAGGAACCAATGCCTTTGCAATAAAGGGTTGTGAAGAAATTTTAACTAATGAAGACACTATATTTGATTATATAGGATGTGCCATTGGAACCGGCGGAACTATTTCGGGGATTATAAATAGTGCTTTGTCTCACCAAAAAGTTTTAGGATTTCCTGCTTTAAAAGGTGAGTTTTTACAAGATGAAATTCGTAATTTTGTACACAATGACAATTGGGAATTAATTACCGATTATCATTTTGGAGGTTATGCGAAAGTAAACGATGAATTAATTGCATTTATTAATTGGTTTTTCGAACAAACCCAAATTCCGCTAGATCCAGTTTATACAGGAAAAATGGTTTTTGGAATATTCGATTTGATTACTAAAAATTACTTTCCTGAAAATTCAAAAATTCTATTAATTCATACTGGAGGTCTGCAAGGAATTCAAGGGATGAATATGAAACTGATAAATAAAGGTTTGCCAATAATAAATACCTTATGATAAAAAAAATTGCACTTGTTTTTGTAGTACTTCTGTTAGTAGGTTGCCACGCTAAGAAATCGGTGATTGTGACTAAGAAAGACGACCGCTATAATTCGAGTAAGTACAAGAAAAATTCAAGTTCTGTGGCAACAAAACCGCTTGCTGTCAACGGAACAGTTAATGATTATATTGCTAATTACAAGGAGGTAGCGATGAGTAATATGAAAAATTACGGTATTCCTGCTAGTATTATTTTAGCGCAAGGAATATTGGAATCGGGAGCAGGAAGAGGTTCATTAGCCATGACGGCAAATAATCATTTTGGTATCAAATGTCATAACGATTGGACTGGTGAATCAGTACTGAAAGATGATGATGCAGCTCAAGAATGTTTTAGAAAATACAATGATCCTGCAGAGTCATTTAAAGATCACGCTACTTTTTTGATCGGAAGAAACCGCTATGCTAGTCTGTTTGAATTACCCAAAGACGATTATGAAGCTTGGGCAAAAGGATTGCGTTTAGCCGGATATGCCACCGACCCTAATTATCCAGAAAAATTAATTTCGTACATAGAACGCTATGAGTTGTACCAATACGACAGTCAAGTTTTAGGTAAGAAATATGTAATTAATAAAAAGAAAATGGAGTCGACTCCCATTGCAGATAATCAATCGCAAGGCGAGTATGAAGTGCAAAAAGGAGATACCTTGTTTTCTATTGCCAAAAAATTTAATTTGAATTTAGAAGAGGTAAAACAAAAAAATAACATGATCGATAACACGCTTTATGTGGGGCAAAAACTTCGCTTAAAGTAATTATAAAATACAATAACAATGATATACCAAAGAAGCAGTCAGCTATTTGCTGAAGCCGAAAAAGTAATTCCAGGAGGCGTAAATTCGCCGGTTAGAGCCTTCAAAGCGGTGGGAGGAACACCAATATTCGTTAAAAGTGCGAAAGGTGCTTATTTGTACGACGAAGATGGGAACCGATTAATTGATTACATCAACTCTTGGGGACCGATGGTTTTAGGGCATGCTTTTGAACCTGTTGTAGAAGCAGTTGTGGCTAAAGCCAAATTAGGAACTTCGTTTGGAATGCCAACCGAATTAGAAACACAAATCGCTGCTTTAGCGGTTTCGATGGTGCCTAATATTGATAAAATTCGTTTTGTGAATTCAGGAACAGAGGCATGTATGAGTGCTATTCGATTAGCGCGTGGCTATACTAAAAGAGATAAAATTATCAAGTTTGCAGGTTGTTACCACGGACATTCGGATTCGTTTTTAATTCAAGCAGGAAGTGGAGCCATTACTTTTGGTTCACCTAACAGTCCTGGCGTAACAGAAGGTACGGCAAAAGATACTTTGTTAGCACGTTACAATGACTTAGAAAACGTAGCGACTTTAATTGAAGCGAATAAAAACGAAATTGCCGCAATTATTGTAGAACCCGTTGCAGGTAATATGGGTTGTATTCCACCACAAAAAGGATTTTTAGAAGGCCTTCGCCAATTGTGTACGGACAACGGAATTCAATTAATTTTTGACGAAGTAATGACGGGTTTCCGATTGGCAAAAGGTGGTGTTCAAGAATTATTTGGTATTCAAGCAGATATCGTTTGTTTCGGAAAAGTAATTGGAGGTGGTTTGCCTGTTGGTGCTTTTGCGGCTCGATCAGAAATTATGAATCATTTAGCACCATTAGGTCCAGTGTATCAAGCGGGAACTTTATCAGGAAATCCATTGGCTATGGCAGCTGGATTAGCCATGTTACAAGCCTTAAATAACGACCCTGCAATTTTTCAGCGATTGGAAGAAAAAACAGCTTATTTAGCAGCAGGAATCGACCGTGTTTTAAAAGCCAACAATGTAGTATTTACAATAAATAGAGTAGGTTCTATGATTTCGGTTCATTTTGATGCAGATCCGGTCGTTGATTTTCAATCGGCTGCCAAAGGTGATAATGCTACTTTCAAAAAATTCTTCCATGGTTTGTTGCAAGAGGGAATTTATATTGCTCCATCAGCATACGAAACCTGGTTTATTACGGATGCTTTGACATACGAAGATTTAGATGTTACTATTCAAGCGATTGATAAAGTATCTAAAACTTTTTAATTTTAAATAAAAGAGGGTGTTTAAAAAGTACTGATTTTGTCAAACTGAACTCGTTTCAGTTTCTTTAAATTATTGATTTTCTATTATTTAATAGATTCCGAAATAAATTCGGAATGACAAATTTTGTTTTTTTGACACCCTTTTTTTTGAATTAATCCCTTTTGTGTTCTTTACGTTTTGCTTTTTCTTCTCCCATTCGCTCTCTGTTTTTTTCTTTCATCATTTCCCATTTTGAGAATTGAATAACAGATAGAATGCTTTTCATTTTGTTTTTCATTTCAATTTGCTCGTCTAGCATTCTATTTTTCATTTCAAAGCGATTGGCTTTTGCTTCTTCCATTTTAGCTTTGCGTTCTGCTTTCATAGCTTCTCTTTTAGCGGTTTGTTCCGCCATTATTGCAGCTACTTGTTCTTGTTGTTTGGCGTTCAAATCCAAATCTAAGATCATTTTTTTAAGGTGCAATTGATTGCGTTGTTCGGGAGTCATTTGTTCCATTGCTCCTTTGGAATGTCTTTCTTTTCGATCTTGTGCAAGGCTACTTAAACTGATAGCTAAAACAGCTATAATAAATACTTTTTTCATGGTTCTACTTTTTAAGTTATAGAGGTAAGACATTTGGATACTAAAAAGGTTTAAGTCTTAACATAAGTTTAGTATTTAGAATACAATTATTAAAAGAAGATTTATTTAAATAGATTAAAATTAGTTACTTTTGCAACGTGAAAAACATTGTATTCATAGTATTAATATCCTTATTTCTAAAGCCAATTCTTCCGGTTGTGGATTATGTTGTTAATTATGAATACATTAGTAAGGTGCTTTGCGAAAATAAAGACAAGCCAAAACTACAATGTAATGGTAAATGTCATTTGATGAAACAATTGGCTAAAGCAGCAGAGACAGAAAATCCAAAATCGACAGACAAAAAATCCTTTTCTCCAATTCAAGAAGTCTTATTCTTTAATGAAATTGGTTCTTATAAAATAGTTTCTTGTGGCTGTTCTAAACAACCCAAAAACAGAGCCGCTTATTTGGATTTTTATTCCTATTTGAAAACTAATTCGGTTTTTCATCCCCCCACAATCCTTTCTTAAATTTTAGCAGGCCTAAGTTGCCTATTATTCGTCGTACTAACGAATGAAAAATTAGTATGCTTTTTTTAGATTACTCTAAATGAAAAGCAGACTGATTCTATTTATTGTTTTTTTAAATTTAGGAAATGAAATTTAAGTTTGTTTTAGTCTTTTTGTTTTTTTATCTATTAGGATTTTCTCAAAATCTTAGCGGAATTATTGTTTCTTCTGAAAGTAAGGGAATAGAGCGTGTAAAGCTCTTGAATTTAAGAACTAAAGCAACCTCATTTTCAGATAAAAATGGTTTTTTTAGTTTTGTGGATTCTTCCATTAACGACAGTATAGTTGTTACAAAATCAGGCTATAAAGAGTTGATTTTTGTGATCAAACAATTCGATTCGAATCGGTTGGTGATGGTCCAAAATCCGTACGAATTGGATCAAGTTATTGTTAGTAGTGGTTATATGCCATTTACTACTGTTTCAGAAATTGATTTAAAAATTAATCCCGTTAGCTCGTCTCAAGAATTATTACGAAAAGTACCCGGATTGTTCATAGGACAACATGCCGGAGGCGGAAAAGCCGAACAATTATTTTTGAGAGGTTTTGATATTGACCACGGAACAGATGTCGCTATTGATGTAGACGGTTCACCCGTAAATATGGTATCTCATGCTCACGGACAAGGCTATGCTGATTTGCATTTTGTAATTCCCGAAACGATTCAAAAAATCGATTTTGACAAAGGTTCATATGTTGCAAAGAAAGGTAATTTTGCTACAGCGGGTTATGTTTCTTTGCAAACTAAGGAAGTTTTAGAATCGAATGTAATAGCGGTGGAATTGGGACAATTCAATACCCAACGCACACTGGGAATGTTTAATTTGCTACATTCGGATGCGCAAAAAGCCTATATAGCAACGGATTATCAAAAAACAAATGGGCCATTTGATAGCCCGCAGCATTTTGACCGATTGAATATTTTTGGAAAATACACCCATGAATTAAAAAACAATTCGCGGTTCGTTTTTTCAATAGGGCATTTTAAAAGCAAATGGGATGCCTCAGGGCAAATTCCAGAACGTGCAGTAGCTTCGGGTTTAATAGGTCGATTTGGCGCTATAGATGATACTGAAGGCGGAACTACATCACGAACGAATCTTGTTCTAAAATACCAAAAATCACTTTCTGAAAGTTTGGATTTTAAAACTACCTTTTTCTATTCCAAATACGATTTCGAGTTGTATTCCAATTTCACTTTTTTTCTGAACGACCCCATAAATGGAGACCAAATTAGGCAAAAAGAAAGTAGAAGTGTAATGGGTTTTGAAAGTCAATTGAACCAGCATTTTGTTGTTAATTCAGCCAAGATCAATTTGCAAGGTGCAGTTGGTTTACGAAATGATCTAGTTGCCAACAATGAGTTATCCAACACACTTACTCGTTCCACTACGATTACACAAATTCAGTTAGGTGATATCAATGAAACGAATACGTATGGATTTCTTTCTGCAGAAATTAGTAGTGGTAAATGGAAAATAAATCCTGCCTTGCGATTGGATTATTTTAGTTTTGAATATCAAAACAAACTAGTATTGCCCTATCAAACAAAATCGGAAAGTCAAGCCAAATGGAGCCCTAAGCTTAATTTTTCGTACCAGCAGAACAATCAATTGAACTGGTATCTTAAACTTGGAAAAGGATTTCATAGCAATGATACTCGAGTTGTTTTGGAGCAGAATTCTAAGGCTAAGTTACCCAATTCGTATGGAGCAGATATAGGAGTAACATGGAAACCATTACCAAGAATATTGTTCAATTCTGCTTTTTGGCTGTTGAATTTAGAGCAAGAATTTGTGTATGTTGGCGATGCCGGAATTGTTGAACCGAGTGGTAAATCCAAACGAAAAGGGATCGATCTAGGGTTGCGATACCAACTCAATGATCAGTTGTTTTTTAATGCTGATTTTACCCAAACAGTTGCTAAAAGTAGCGAAGAACCCAAAGGAGCAGATTTCATCCCATTAGCACCTAAAACCACTTTTGTAGCGGGTTTGAATTGGATGCAAAAACAAGGATTTTCAGGAGCTATTTCGAGTCGTTATTTAGGAGATAGACCGGCTAATGAGGATTATAGTATTGTAGCGAAAGGGTATTTTGTTACAGATATAAACCTTAGTTATTCCTTTTCTTCTGGCATTGAAACAGGATGTATTGTTCATAATGTGTTCAATACAGCTTGGAACGAAACCCAATTTGCGACAGAAAGTCGTTTGCGGACTGAACCTGAATCGGTAACCGAAATTCATTTTACGCCAGGGACACCGTTTAATGGTCGCCTTTTTTTACGATATAAATTTTAAGAGATCAGCATTTGAAAAAAATAGTATTCATAATTATCCTTTCGTTCTTAGTCAAGCCGGTTTTTCCGTTGGTTGACTATGCGATTAATTATGAGTACATATCCAAAGTGCTATGTGAAAATAAAGCAAAACCGGAACTGCAATGTAACGGAAAGTGTCATTTGATGAAGGAATTAGCAAAAAATACAGAAAATGAGAAGTCACTACCCACTGATAAAAAAGGAAGTATTTCAGAAAAAGAAGTTTTGTATTATGAGCAAGCATGTACTTTTTGTAAAGCTTATAAAAAGTGCTTGAACAATTCGGCTATTTCTCCATTGTATTTGAATTTATATAGTTTTTTAGATACCAACTCTGTATTTAAGCCACCCACCTTAATTCTTAATAATATCGTTTAAGATGTAGCCTCTTTTTTTAGTACTACTAAAATGAGTTTGTTGCTACACAATTACAATAAATTAAGAAATAATTCAATGAAAAAAATACTTATCGCTCTAGTAGTATTAGGGCAAATGAGCTATGCTCAAAAAACTAAAACAGTTGCAGATTCTACTAAAACAAACTCACTTAAAGAAGTTTTTGTAACTGCAAACAGAACCGCTACCAAACGTACCGAAACTCCTGTAGCCATTAGTAAATTAAATACCAAAGCAATTGACGAAACTAAAGCTACAGCGATGTATGAGCTTGTAAACAAGATTCCAGGTGTATTTATGTCGAATATTGGAAATGAGCAACACATGATGGCTATACGTCAACCAATTTCTACTAATGCGTATTATTTGTATTTAGAAGATGGCTTGCCAATTCGTCCAATGGGAATTTTTAATCACAATGCATTATTGGAAATCAATCAATTTAACGTGGAAAATGTTGAAGTGGTTAAAGGACCTGTTTCTTCATTATATGGTCCAGAGGCTGTTGGTGGGGCGATCAATTTGATATCGGCTAAACCTTCGTATAATCCAGAATTCAAATTTGGAATTCAAGCCGATCAATGGGGATACAAACGAATTCAAGCCGCAGCTGGAGCAACAATTGGAAAATTTGGTTTTCATATTTCTGGAATTACATCGGATCAAAAAAATTCTTGGATGACCTTTTCGGATTATAAGAAAGACAATATCAATGCGCGTTTTGATTACAAATTCAACTCAAAAACGCGTTTGATTAGTAATACCATGTTTGGAAAATACTATTCAGATATGAGTGGTAGTGTGAATGAAGATGCGTTCAATAATAGAACCTACACCAGCACAACCGATTTTACCTATCGTAAATCAGATGCGCTTAGAACGCGTTTAACCTTGGAACACGATTGGAATGCTAACTCTAGTACTTCGGTTACTGGGTATTATAGAGATAATAAATTAGGACAAAATCCAGCTTATGGAATTCGTTGGACATCAAAAAGCACGACTGCTACAGGAGAAATAAATTCAAGTAATTTTAAAAGTTATGGAGCATTGGCACAACATACTCAAAAATTTGAATTTTTAGAGACAAAAATTGTTGCTGGGGTTATGTATGATTATTCACCTTCAGATTATTGGTCGTATCGAATTAATTTAAAAGCTAATTTAAATCCAGGTGGGTTAACAGTTAATAATTATCAAATCCTAGAAGAAAGACCCGACATTAAAAATGCAGATTATACAGCAGATATTTATAATTCAGCTGAATTTTTGCAGTTAAGTTTTAAACCTTTTCCTAAAACAATTGTGACAACTGGATTACGCTATGATAATTTGAAAGTAGCTTACCATAATGCTTTGGATAATGGAACTGGTACTAAAATTTACGATAAACTAACCTCTAAAATTGGCGTGAATTACAATCCATTTTCAGTGGCTGGGTTTTATGCTAATTTTTCTCAAGGATTTGCTCCTCCGGGTGTTTCGGCTATTTTTAGAACAAGACCAGGTACAGGAGGCACAACAGGTGTACCCGCTAATTTTTATTATAATTTAGAACCAGCAAGTTTTGAAAATTATGAAATTGGTGGATGGTTATCATTAGTGAATAATAAATTCTACATGGATTATGCATTCTACTATTTAGACGGTAAAAACGAATTGCTTAACGTTAAATTAGCGGATAATAGTACTGATTATCGTTCTGCTGGGGCTACCAGACATAAAGGAATTGAATTTGGTTTTAATTATAAGCCAAGCAATGAATGGAATGTTAGATTGGGAGGTGCTGTTTCTGAACACACCTACATTGACTTTAAAGTTTCAGAAAAAGCTACTGATGTATTGAAAGATTTAAATGGAAAAGAAATGCCTTCTGGACCTCGTTGGGTTGGGAACTCTGAGATTAATTATTATCCAAAATGGTTGCCTAATTTTAGAACTTCTTTAGAATATCAATTGGTAGGAAGTTATTTTCAAGATCAGATTAACACCGTAAAGTATAGTGGGTATAGTATTTTTAATGCCAGATTTGGATACAAATGGAAATCAATTGAATTGTTTACCAATGTCTTAAACGTAACAGACAAATTGTATGCTTATAATGTAACTAGAGCGAATCTTACCACCTCTCAACCTACGTATACCGCAGCAGCTCCAAGAACTTTTCTTTTTGGAATACAATACAATTTATCTTTAAAAAAATAGAGTAGTAACCCAAAGGCGTGTCTTATTGGATGCGCCTTTAATTTCATAAATATGGAAAATAAAATACCTAAAAAGAGGGATTCCAAGTGGAAAAAAAAGCTCAAACAAAATATCTATACTTGGCATAGAACGATTGGAATTATAACGGTTATACCAGTTATATTTTGGTGTTTGTCAGGGATAATGCACCCGTTTATGGCGCATTTCTTCAAACCTACGATTGCTAACGAACGATTAGAAAAAACAACTATTGCACCTGCGGATATTCCTTTGTCGATACAAACTGTATTGGCTAAAAACAATTTGAAACAAATTAAAAATTTCAGAATTGTATCTTTTGCAAATACCCATTTTTATCAAGTAAAAACAGTTGATAATGTGTTACACTATTACAACACGGCAACTGCTGTAGAATTAGCCAATGGCGATGCCCAATATGCGGAATATTTATCGCGCTATTTTTTGGACGACCAAAAAAGCAAAGTAGTTTCCTCAGAAGTGCTAACTGAATTTGATTCGCAATATAAATACGTGAATCGTTATTTGCCGGTTTATAAACTGAGTTTCGATAGAGACGATGCGATGCAAGTGTACGTTGAAACATCTTCAAGTAAATTGGCCACATTCAATCCAAAGTCGCGTCAATTTTTCATTTGGTTTTTTGATGTTTTTCACAATTGGTCATTTTTAGATGCGATTACGAATAATACCATTCGCGTTTGGATCATGATTCTATTATTGTCCATTATTGTGCTTTCTGCCTTCAGTGGGATTGTCATCTATGGGTTGTTTTGGAAGGTATTCAAAAAGCAAGTTCCTGCTACTGATTCCAAAACGAAGCTTCGTTTCAATCACAGAAAAGTAGGTATAGCAGTTGCTTTTGTTACCCTGACATTTGCTTTAAGTGGCGCTTATCATGCTTTTTCAAAATTGAAGCCCAATAATCTGAGTTCAATGGTATATGAGCCGACTATTGATGTTACTTCTTTAGCATTGGAAAACAACAAATTGGCAATCGATTGGTCCTCATTTTTAAATAGTTCAGTTATTCAATTAAAGAATGATCTGTACTACCAAGTAGTATTGAAAGGGGAGGAAAAGAAAACGAAAACTGTTTACATCAATGCTAAAAATGGAACAACAAACAAGAATGCCGAGTTAGAGTATGTGCAGTTTTTAGCACATCATTTTTCAGATAAAATGAATAGTAAAGGAGCTTGTTGTGATATGCAAGAACCTGAAGATTGCGATGCTTCAACTGATATTTCAACCGCAAAATTACTGGAAACAAAAACATTATATGATTTTGAAAAAAGAGAATATGGTTTTGTAAACAAGCGTTTGCCAGTGGTTAAGTTGGCGTATGATACACCTGAAAAAGCAACCTATTATATCGAACCTTCGTCTTCACATTTGGCTGCCGTAATTACCAATGCGGAGCGTTTAGAAGGCTATTCTTTTGCCATTTTTCATAAATTTTTATTCATGGATTGGGCTGGAAAAGGTATTCGTGACTTAGTTACAGTAATAGCTGCTATGGGATTATTAACCGTTTGTATTTTAGGCTTGTTATTATTTCTTAAAAATAGAAAGCAGTAATTATACTTCATAAAAAAAGGAGCTTCAATCGAAGCTCCTTTTTTTTTGTCAGTACAGAATTAATTTATCCAATCAATTCCATTATTTTGCTTTCGCCAGCAACGCTTACTTTGATCAATTTGTGTTGCGACAAACCTTTCGTTGCAGCATCCCATTTTTTACCGCTCAATTCGGATTTGGCTTTCAATTCGCCCAAATCCATTTGGTTGTTGTTGGCTTTCAATAAATCTACTACTAATTTTTCTTCTTCTGTCAATTCGATTTGAACTTGTTTTTTCTCCGGTCTCATTTGCGGGAAGAACAATACTTCTTGAATAGAGGCATTATTCGTCAAGAACATCATCAATCGGTCCATTCCAATCCCTAATCCAGAAGTTGGTGGCATTCCGTATTCCAAAGCTCTTAAGAAATCTTCGTCAATAACTCCATTCGCTTCATCATCACCTTTTTCAGCCAAACGCATTTGGTCTTCAAAACGCTCTCTTTGGTCAATTGGGTCGTTCAATTCAGAATACGCATTGGCAACCTCTTTTCCGCACACCATCAATTCAAAACGTTCTGTCAATTCAGGATTGTCACGGTGCTGTTTACACAGCGGACTCATTTCTTTTGGATAATCCGTGATGAAAGTTGGCTGAATATAGTTTCCTTCGCATTTAGCGCCAAAAATTTCGTCAATCAATTTTCCTTTACCCATGGTTTCGTCTACGTCAATTCCCATGCCTTTGGCAGCTGCAAACAATTCCGCTTCTGATTTACCAGAAATATCAAAACCAGTAAAGTGTTTGATAGAATCGGTCATGGTCACACGAGCGTAAGGCGCTTTGAAATTGATTTTGTGTTCGCCAAAAGTCACTTCACTTGTTCCGTTCACTCCAATAGCACAATGCTCCAATAAGTTTTCGGTAAAGTTCATCATCCAGTTGTAGTCTTTGTAGGCTACATATATTTCCATAGCGGTAAATTCTGGGTTGTGCGTTCTGTCCATTCCTTCGTTACGGAAGTTTTTAGAAAACTCATACACCCCTTCAAATCCACCAACAATTAATCTTTTTAAATACAATTCGTTTGCAATACGCATGTACAACGGAATGTCAAGCGAGTTGTGGTGCGTGATAAACGGTCGCGCCGCAGCACCTCCAGGAATGGGTTGCAAAACAGGAGTTTCCACTTCCAAATATCCTTTATCATTAAAAAACGAACGCATCGCATTAAACAATTTAGTTCTTTTGATAAACGTTTCTTTTACATGGTCGTTCACAGTTAAATCCACATAACGACGACGGTATCTTTGTTCTGGATCGGCAAAGGCATCGTGGATTTTTCCATCGGCATCCATTTTTACTACAGGAAGCGGTTTCAAGGCTTTCGCCAAAACTGTTAAACCGTATACATGAACCGAGATTTCGCCTACTTGTGTTTTGAAAACCGTTCCGCGAACCCCAATAAAATCACCAATGTCCAATAGTTTTTTGAAAACTACATTGTACATTGTTTTTTCTTCATCATCCGAAATATCATCTCTCGAAACATAGACTTGAATACGCCCTTCAGCATCCTTTAATTCTGCAAACGACGCCTTTCCCATGATGCGTTTTCCCATCAATCGTCCAGCTAAAATCACTTCCTTTCCCTCGTATTTCTCAAAGTTAGCTAGGATTTCGCTTGAATAAGCGGTGGTAGTAAACTCGGCTGCTGGATACGGCTCTATACCTAAATTGCGTAATTCGGTAAGTGCTTCTCTACGTAAAATTTCTTGTTCGGATAATGCCATTATATTCTGATTTTAAGAGCGCAAAGATAGTTAAATTTAAAAATGTAGCAATTTCAAAAAATGAAAATGATTTTGAGTTTTTTAGGAGCAGCCATTTTCGTTTTTTCATCACGTTTAGTCCTGCTATACGCTCTATCTTTTTTAGGGTGCTTCGGCTTCGAGTTCCTCAGCCGTCGTCCCCTAAAAAAGGATGCCGCTGCTATCAGGGCTATGAAAGACGTTTTTGTTTTCAAAACTTTGTACCTTTGGCACACAAACAAAAAAAGGAATGAGTTAAGATTGCTTCGTTCCTAGCAATGACAGATGAACAAACAAATCCAATTACTCGATTTAGGAAACAAAGATTACAAAGCCACTTGGGAATACCAAGAGGAATTGTTTAAAGGAATTGTCGATTTAAAAATCCAAAATAGAAAAGACGAAACCAATTTGCCTACGCCTAATTATTTCCTTTTTGTGGAGCATCCTCATGTGTACACTTTAGGGAAGAGTGGTGATTTAAGTAATTTGTTACTTTCCGAAAAGCAATTGGAAGCCAAAGGCGCTACTTTTTACAAAATCAATCGAGGTGGCGATATTACCTATCACGGACCAGGCCAGATTGTTGGTTATCCAATCTTGGACTTGGAAAATTTCTTTACCGACATTCATAAATACCTACGATTACTGGAAGAAGCGATTATTTTAACACTTGTTGAATACGGTCTGACTTGTGGTAGAAGTGAAGGAGAGACAGGAGTTTGGTTGGGTGTTGGAACTCCATTTGCTCGAAAAATTTGTGCGATGGGAGTTCGCGCTTCCCGTTGGGTTACAATGCACGGTTTTGCCTTGAACGTTAATGCTGATTTGGGGTATTTCGATAATATTATTCCCTGTGGTATTCGCGGCAAAGCAGTAACTTCTTTGAACGTCGAATTAGGAGTAGAAAAAGTCGATGAAGACGAAGTGAAAGCTAAAATTCTAGATCATTTTACTCAATTGTTTGAATGTTCGGTTATTAAATAATTAGAATATTAGATTATTAAAATGTTAGAACATTAGACAATTAGAAAGTTAGATTTTTTTAGATTCCTCTTGAAATCTAAAGATCTAAGAAGTCTAAAACCCTATATTTCTAATTTCAACTGCTCAGGCAATAATCTAAAACTCATGCGGTGGTATTTGGTTACTCCATATTTTCGGATAGCTTCCCGGTGTTCTTGAGTAGGATAGCCTTTATTTTGTTTCCAGTTGTACATTGGAAATTCTTCGTGAATTCGATTCATGTATTCATCTCGGTAGGTTTTAGCTAAGACCGAGGCAGCAGCAATACTCATAAATTTAGCATCACCTTTGACAATACAACTGTGCGGAATATCCAATAGAGGTTTGAATCGATTGCCATCCACAATAATGTATTCAGGTTTTGGATTCAATTTCAAAATGCTCTCCTGCATGGCTTGGATAGAAGCATTTAGAATATTGATTTCGTCAATAACTAAAGGCTCCAAATGAGTAACAGCAAATGAGATGGCCTGTTCTTCAATAATAGGTTTTAATCTTTCTCGTACTTTTTCTGACAATTGCTTACTATCGTTGAGGAATTTATTTTCAAAATTTGCTGGTAAAATAACGGCTGCAGCAGTCACAGGTCCTGCAAGACAGCCTCGTCCGGCTTCATCAGTGCCCGTTTCTATTGAAAAATTTGAATAACTAAGTGAAAGCATGAATTGCGATGTTTAAAATACATTTAGTGAGTTTGTAAATATACTTTTTTCTTATAAAATCAAGCTTATGTTTTTTTTAACATTTGTTTCAGTATTAACTTTATGATAACTATTTGTTAATATGATTTAATTTTACATATTTGCACAACTAATTTAAATTTAACCAAATTATGAGATTAAAATTCAAGTGGATTTACACGCTATTATTAGCGTTGTCTATGCAGTTTTCTTTTGCTCAAGAGAAAACAGTTTCTGGAGTTGTTTCTGATGCTTCGGGTCCTATTCCAGGGGCTAACGTTGTCGTTAAAGGAACAAAAAATGGTGTTCAAACCGACTTTGATGGTAAATTTGTTATCAAAGCAAAAACAGGTGATGTGTTGTTGGTTTCTTTTGTTGGAATGCAAGATGCATCTGCAAAAGTAGGAGCTTCCAATACTGTTAATTTCAAACTTCAATCAGGGAATACCCTTGATGAGGTTGTAGTAGTTGGGTATGGTACTCAGAAAAAGAAAGAAGTTACCAGCTCAGTTTCTAAAATTAAAGGAGATGATATTAAAGGTTTGGTTACGCCAAGTTTTGAAAGTCAATTAGCAGGTAGAGCTTCTGGAGTTCAAGTTACTGCTCCAACAGGTATTGTAGGTGCTGCTCCAAAAGTTAGAATTAGAGGTACTGCTTCTATTTCTTCTGGAACGGATCCATTATATATTGTTGATGGTATGGCAATTTATTCTGGAGACTTAGGAGGTTATGCAAATGCAAATGGATTAGGAGATATTAATCCTAACGATATTGAATCTTTTGAAGTATTGAAAGATGGTGCAGCGACTGCAATTTATGGTTCAAGAGCTGCAAATGGTGTAATTTTAATTACAACTAAAAAAGGAAAGAAAGGTTCTATGTCAGTATCGTATAATAATGTTGTAGGTTTTGGTTCTCCAATCAAAACATTCGATTTATTAAATACTACACAATTTTTAGCTATTGCTAATGAGAAAAGAACAAATGCAGGATTATCTGCATGGGCTGTTGGTTCAGATTATAATACTGACTGGCAAAAAGCGGTATTAAGATCAAGTGCTTTACAAGTTGACCATAACCTTTCATTAAGTGGTGGTACTGATAAAACAAAATATTTCATGTCTTTGGGGTATAATACTCAAGAAGGTGTTGCCGTTTCTAATGATATGTCACGTTACACTTTTAGATCTAATTTAGAGCATCAATTGAATGATTGGTTGACTATTGGGGGAAGTATGGCTATCACAAGAACAGAATATAGTGGTTTAAATACAGGAAGAAACTCATTGTCTGGAAATATGTTTAATGCAATTAGACAATTACCAAATACATCTATTTATGATGCAACTAATCCTACAGGTTATAATATTAACTTAACAACGGGTAATGTTGGTCAAGGTACTAACTTACAGCCTGTTGGGGATAATATCTCAAACATTGGTTATGTATTAGAGAAGAATAAATTGAAATCTCAAATTCAAAGATCTATTTTTACTGCTTTTGCTTCTGCTCAATTAACAAAAGGATTAAATTACAGATTTCAAGCAAGTGTTGATAATCCAATTACAGGTGGTTTCTTATTTTACGATCCTATTCATGGTGATGGTAGAGGTTCTAATGGACGTCTTCAAAATGACAATACTAATTTGTTGAGATGGAATACTCAAAACATTTTATCATATAACAAAACTATTGCTGATGCACATAATATTGCTGCAACAGGAGTTGTTGAATATCAAAAAGAGAAAAACCAATACTTTTATGGAGTTGGAACTAACTTGTTGAATGAGTTTTACAATCAAAACTTAGTAACGGGAGCTTACGGTACTCAAGAATCTGGAGGAAGTGTAACTGAGGTTGGAATTATGTCTTATATCGGAAGATTAAGTTATAACTACAAACAAAAATATTTTTTACAAGGATCTATTCGTCGTGACGGTATTTCTAAGTTAGCTGCGGCTACAAGATGGGAAAACTTTACTGGATATTCTGCAGGATGGAATATCGCTAAAGAAAATTTCATGTCTGGTTTAACAGATGTTGTTTCAGATTTTAAAGTAAGAGCTTCTTACTCAGAAGTTGGAAACACTGAAATTGGAACGTATCCTTACTTAGGTTTAACTTCTGCATCTCAATATGGTTCTTTAAACGGAATTGCATTTACTCAATTTGGTAATGATGCATTAAGCTGGGAAACAAGTAAGAAAACGGATTTAGGTTTAGATGTAAGTTTGTTTAGCGATAAATTAAAATTGACATTTGATTATTTCCGTAATGATATTGACGGAATGATTTTAGCTGTACCAGTTGCGCCATCATTAGGTGTTCCAAGTAACAGAATCAATAAAAACATTGGGGAATTATACAACCAAGGTTATGAATTTGGAGTAGATTTGAATGTAATCAACAATGAAAAATTCAAATGGAATGTGAATGCAAATTTAACATTACAAAAGAATGTTGTAACGAAATTACCAAATGGCGGTGCTGATATTGTTGGTGGGTCTTCTACAGATATCAACATTAATCCAAATATCATTATTAGACAAGGTGAATCAGCTAACTCATTATACGGTTTCCAATACTGGGGAGTTAACCCTGCGAATGGGTATCCAGTGTATGTAAAAGCGAATGGAACACTTGTACAAGGATTATTAAATTCTGCTTCTTACAGAGTTTTTGATCCTGCGAATCCTTCAAATGTTTCTACAACGGCTTCTTTAGACCAATCTGACAAAAAAATCTTAGGAAGTACATTGCCTAAGTATTTTGGTGGATTTACATCTAAAATGAGCTACAAAGATTTTGATTTAACTTTCTTAGTAAGATTCAGTGGTGGTAATAAGTTATTTAACTCTACAAGAAGAGAGTTATTAACTCAAAACTTAAATAATAACAGTACTGAAATTCTTGGAAGATGGCAAAGTGCTGCTAATCCAGGAGATGGTTGGACTCCAAGATTATGGGCTAGTGCAAATACTACTGTAAATAACTCTAGTAATGCTTCAACTCGATTTGTTGAAAATGGAGATTTCATTAGCTTAGATAATATTACATTAGGATATAATATGCCTAAATCAATTCTTGAAAAAGTTAAATTGCAGTCAATCCGTTTCTTCATTCAGGCTCAAAACATGTTGATCATTACAGATTACAAAGGTCTTAACCCTGAAATGGAAACTTTTGGAGTTGATTTGAATGGTACACCAAGATCTAAAATTTTATCATTAGGTGTTAACGTAAACTTATAATAAAGAGATGAAAAATTATTTAAAAATTTTAACAATAGGATTACTTGCGTTCGGGATGAACTCTTGTAATGAGGATGATATATTAGATTTATCACCTATTAATAATATTTCTGTTGACGATGCGTATTCTACACCATCTTTAATTGAAAGTTCACTTAATGGTATGTACAATGCTGCTGCAATTGGACAGTTTAACTCTACATCTCCAAATGGAGGTAGAGGGTATGTTTGGGGAGCTGCTTTCGTTCAACAAGGTGATAATAGAGGAGAAGATGTTGTGAATTTAGCAACTTTCTATCAATTGACTTATACTGCTACTTATGATGGCGGAACTGCAAATAATGTGTATTATTGGATTGACGGTTACAGATTGATTAACAGATGTAATTTAGTAATTGAAGGTGTTGAAGGTGCTGTTGCTAAAGGCATTATTACACAAGCTGTTGCTAATGATTATATTGGTCAAGCTAAATTTTTAAGAGCAATTACACATTTTGAATTGTTGACACACTTTGCTAGACCTTATCAATTTACAGCGGGTGCTACTCATCCAGGAGTTCCTTACAGAGAAGTTGGAGTTGATACTCAAACTGAAATTGATGCGGAATTATTGAAAGGTAGAAATACAGTTGCTGACTGTTATACAAAAGTTTTGGCTGATTTAACTTCTGCTGAATCTTTAATAACAAATACCACTAAAACAAAAGCTACTAAAAATGCAGCTATTGCTTTTAAAACAAGAGTGTATTTGCATAAACGTGATTGGAATAATGTGTTAGTTGAAGGTGCAAAAATTGCAAATGCTTTTACTTTAACTGCTACTCCAAATGGGCCTTTCGCTGATAGTTATAGTAATACAGAATCTATCTTTTCTATTTTACATGCAGCAACGAATAACTCAGGCGTAAACGCAGCATTAGCTTCTCAATACAAAACAAGAAGATTGGTATCAATCAGTCCAATTATTTGGAGAGACCCAAGTTGGTTAGCTGATGATAAAAGAAGAGAAGAAGGTGTTATGGTTGAAACTGTTTCAGGTACAAAATATACTAATAAGTATAAAGATGGTACAACTTATACTGATGCAGCTCCAGTAATTCGTTTTGCTGAGGTTGTACTAAATATGGCTGAAGCAAATGCAAGAAAATCATCACCAGATTTAGCTACTGCATTAACTTTATTAAATAGAGTTAGAAATAGAGCTTTAGCCAATCCAACTACTCAGGCTTATACATCAACTGATTTAGCGACTCAATCAACTATGGTTGGCGCTATTTTGAAAGAGAGAAGAATTGAGTTTTTAATGGAAGGTCGTCGTTGGTCTGATATTCACAGATTACAAGGTGACGATTTACATCCTATAGATGGTATTCCTGGTAAAATAGCAAATGGTGGTTTGGGAGCAGCTAGTTTTACTTTAGGAACTCCTTATACTGGTTCGTTAGCAGTTGCTGCTATTCCAGGATCTGATAAGAGATTTTTATGGCCAATTCCATTAGAAGAGACCAATAATAATCCAACACTTAAAGCGGAACAAAACCCAGGTTGGTAATTCACTTTAATTATGGTTAATCAAAACAGCAGTAAGCATTAGTTTACTGCTGTTTTTTTGTATAACTAATTTGATTTTAAAAGCAAAATTATCCTTGAATTTACTTTGTTTCATTATTGTTTATTTTAGCACTATTTTAATTAGTGAAATTTAAATTTTAACTATAAATTAATGATAATTAGATAAATATTGAATAAAAGTTTGTTTATTAAGAAATAATTAAGACTTTTGTTTTTAACTAATTCAAAATTAATTTAACATGAAATTAAAATTCAAGTGGATTTATACGCTTTTATTAGCGTTATCTATGCAGTTTTCTTTTGCTCAAGAGAAAACAGTTTCTGGGGTTGTTTCGGACGCTTCGGGTCCTATTCCAGGGGCTAACGTTGTCGTTAAAGGAACAAAAAATGGTGTTCAAACCGACTTTGATGGTAAATTTTCTATCAAAGCAAAAGTAGGTGATGTATTGATGGTTTCTTTTGTTGGTATGCAAGACGCATCGTCAAAGGTAGGAGCATCAAACACTATTAATTTCAAATTGCAAGCAGGAAAGTCATTAGATGAAGTAGTTGTTGTTGCCTACGGTAAACAAAAAGCTAAATCTATTGTTGGATCTGTTGTAACTATTGGGAAAGAAGTTTTAGAAAAGCAACAAGCAACAAGTGTATTAACTGCACTTCAAGGTAGTGTTGCTGGGGTTAATATTATTGCTGCTGGTGGTCAGCCAGGGGATAATCCTACGATTCGTATTCGTGGTATTGGTTCTATTAACGCTTCAGCTGAGCCTTTGATTATTTTAGATGGTGCGCCATTTAGTGGTAATTTAAATTCAATCAGTTCAGATCAAATTCAATCTATGAGTGTATTGAAAGATGCCTCTTCTACTGCTTTGTATGGTTCTAGAGGATCTAACGGAGTAATTTTGATTACAACTAAGAGAGGTAGATTAGGTTCTCCAGCAAAAGTTAATTTTTCAACTTCTGTAGGTTTTTCAGGAAATGCTGTGCCATTGCACAAGCTTCTGGATTCAGATACTTACATGAAATATGCATGGGAAGGTTTGAGAAATGCAAATCAATACGTTAGTGCGCAATCTGCAGCAACTGCAGGTTTAAATGCGTCTAACAATTTAATTACAAACTTAGGGTATAACCCCTATTTTGTTGCGAAACCAATAGATGCTAATGGTAATTTAGTTTCAACGCAGAAAAAATGGGATACTAACTGGGCTGATTTAATGTTAAATAATTCAGCAATCAGAAAAGAACATAATCTTGGAGTAAACGGGGGTAGTGATAACACTGCATACAGTTTTAATACAAGTTATTTAGGTCAAGAAGGAAATGTAGTTACTTCAAATTTTGAGCGTGTTACTACTCGATTAAGTATTGATTCAAAAGTAAATGACTGGTTTAGTACTGGTATTTCTGCTTTTTATTCTACTTCGTCTCAAAATTATCCAACTCAAAGTGGTAGTAGCTATCAAAGTGCTATTCAATGGATTTACACAATACCATCGATTTATCCAGTGTATCGTAGAGATGCTGCAGGAGATTTAATTGTAGATGGTAACGGTAAAAACATTTATGATTATGGTGCTACTGCTGGTCAATTGGTTAATGGTAATAGACCACAGTTAAATAATGAAAACGCTTTTGGTTCATTGTACAACTATAAAATCAGAAACAAGAGAGATAATTTTACAGCAAATGCATATATGCAATTCAATTTAGCTGAAAATTTAACTTTTAAAACTAATTTAGCGTATGACAAATACCTTTTCGATGCATATAATTATGCTAGTAATGAGGTTGGATATGCTTCAAGTGTTGCAGGTCGTGTAACTCAAGATAGAGATATTACTACATCTACAAACGTAATTAATACATTAAATTACAAGAAAACAATTGCTAAGCATAATTTTAGTGCTGATGTGATTCAAGAAGCATATAATTATGAAATTGATGCTTTAGGTGCACAAGGAGAAGGTTTCTTACCAGGTGTTTATGTGTTAGATGGTAAAACAACACCTTCAAGTGTATCTGGATCTGTTACTGCAGAAAGAATTTCAAGTTATTTAGGTAGATTGAGTTATAACTATGATGAGAAATATTTTATTGAAGGTTCATATCGTAAAGATGGTTCTTCTCGTTTTAATAGTGATGTTAGATGGGGAGATTTCTATTCTGTTGGGGGATCATGGATTGTTTCTCAAGAGAAATTTTTAGCAAACAGTAAAGTAATCAGTCAATTGAAATTGAAAGCTTCTTATGGTGAATTAGGAAACAATAGATTGTCATCTTATTTCCCATATTTGCAATTATTCTCTACGGGTTGGAACGAGTTAACTAATACTGGTGTTGTTCTTGGTGGAGCAGTAGATCCTAACCTTTTCTGGGAGAAAACAGCTTCAGGTAATATTGGTTTAGAATTTGGATTGTTTAACGATAGAATTTCGGGAACAGTTGATTATTATAATAAAGAGTCAGTTGATTTGATTTATGCAAAACCACTTCCTGCTTCTACTGGAAATTCATCTATCACAACTAATGTTGGATCGATCAAGAATTACGGTTGGGAAGTTGCAATTAATACAAAAAATATTGTATCGGATAACTTTACTTGGAATACTGGTTTAAATTTCTCAATGGATAAAAATCAGATTACTGAATTGACTCAAAAAGATTTTACAAACGGTAACAAAAAATGGGAAGTTGGTAGATCTTTGTATGAATTTTATGTTCAAGACTGGGCTGGAGTTGATCCTGCAACAGGTTATGGAATGTGGTACAAAGACGTGAAAGGAACAAACGGTTTACCTACTGGTGAAAGAGTTACTACTAAAGTGTACTCAGAGGCGAGTAGATACTATGTTGATAAATCATCTTTACCAGACGTAGTTGGAGGTTTAACGAACTACTTTAAATACAAAAATATCGATTTGAATATTTTATTTAATTTTAGTTATGGTGCTTACGTTTATGATAGTACTTATGCAAGTTTGATGGAAGGTTTTGAATCTTCTGGTAGAGCCGCTCACCAAGACTTACAATCACGTTGGCAAAAACCAGGGGATGTTACAGACGTTCCTTTATTATTAACTTCTAATAATGACTTTAATTCTCAATCTACTCGTTTCTTGTTTAAAAATGATTATATCAGATTGAAAGCATTAAATTTTGGATATAATTTCTCAAAAGAGGCCTTAGAAAGTGCTCGTATCTCTAAATTAAGATTGTATTTACAAGCAGATAATTTGTTTACAATCCAATCTCACAAAGGAATTGATCCAGAGCAAGATTTATCAGGTTCTACTAATAGTAGATCGTACAATCAAAGAGTGGTTTCTTTCGGTATTAATTTAGAATTCTAATTAAAAATAAATAGTATGAAAAATATATTTTCAAAAATTTTAGTTTGCCTTGTAGCCAGTTTTGTGCTGATAGGCTGTAGTGAAGAATTTCTTGATGAACCAAAACCAACAAACGGTGTTACCGAAGCAGTAGTTTTTTCATCTAGAAAAGGAGTTGAAGCTTTCATTTCAGGAATTATGAGACGTTTTAGAGGACAATATACTGCTACTGATGCTGCAGGTGTAAACTCTATATTCTTTGCTCGTTCTGTAAAAGGGAATGATATTATTCAAGCAAACAACTGGTTTAATTTCGATTATGCAAATGATAATCGTGAACCAACTTATCGTAGAACATCATTTACATGGAATTATTGTTATTACATGATTAATCAGGCTAATACATTAATTAATGGTGTAGAGTCTAGTAGTCTTTCAGCTGCTGATAAAAAAGAATTGATGGCTTATGGTTACGCTTTAAGAGGATTTTTCTACCATCAGTTAGTAATGGAGTTTGCTCCAACCTACTCTTTTGATCAAAACTATCCCGCACCACCTATTTACACTAGTTTGTCTTTAACTGGTAATGGTATGTCGACTGTTAAAGATATGTATGCTTTAATTGTTAGTGATTTAACTAAAGCAGTTGATGGTTTAACAGCGAATAGACTTGGAAAATCGTATATTAATAAAAATGTAGCTAATGGTATTTTAGCTCAGGTATACCAGGTAATGGGTAATTGGTCAGGTGCTGAGGCAGCTGCTAAAGCCGCTTATGGAGGAAATCCTACTGCAGTTTTAAATGCGGCAGGTTACAGAACTGGTTTCAATGACTATACTAATATTGAATGGATTTGGGGAAGTGCACAGACAGCGGATCAATCTAATTATTATTATGGTTTCCCTCATGCTTCTACTGATTTTACAACTACATCATATGCTGCGACTCACATTAACATAGATTTTGCTAATTTGTTTACTGCAACTGATGTTCGTAGATTATTTCAATTGAGAAGCACTACTTTGCCAACAACTGATTTTAGATATTGGATTACTAGTAAATTTAAATTTACTTTTGATGCCGATCACCCTATTATTAGAACTTCAGAAATGATTTTGATAGAAGCAGAAGCAAAACAACGTCAAGGAAATGATGCAGCGGCTCTTGATTTATTGTATACTTTACAAAAAAATAGAGATGCAGCGGCTGTTAAATCTAATAATACTGGATCTGCTTTATTAGAAGAAATATTAGTAGAAAGACGTAAAGAATTATATGCTGAAATCGGTGTTGAATGGTTTGATGCTAAAAGACTACGTAGAGGGATTACAAGAACTGGTAATCACAGGGTAGGAGCAGCAGCAAATTTAACTGCTGATGACAAGAAGTTTTTCTTGAAAATTCCACAAGCAGAGATTGATGCAAATGACTTAATTGATGATTCAGTTAATGCAAACAGATAATATCTGAATTAAATTTTTATTAAAACCGAGCTTAAATACTTAAGCTCGGTTTTTTTATCTCCATATATCAATTACCTTTGCTACTCTATAGAATTTAAATGTCTTGTTTCATGAGAATATATTGTATTGTTGTATTGTTATTTTTTTCTTCTTTTTTGTTTTCACAAAACAAATCAAAGGGGATGGATTTTAATACTAAATACCAAAGTGTTACGGATAATACGAAATCAAAATTGCCTAAAAAAGTAGCTACTATTGATCTCTATAGAATCATAACCATAGAAAAGGACACTACTTATATTGATACTTCCTTAACTATCCAAAAAGAATATAGCCATAATTATTTACGAAGAGATTCTTTTGGATTGTTACCTTTTGCGAATGACGGACAGACCTATACTACTTTAAATTATAGCTTTAATTCAACAAATCCATTACCTGAATTTGGTTTCAAAGCCAAACATTTCAATTTTTTAGAAGCGAATCAAATTCGTTACGCCTCAGTGGCTACTCCAGTTACTGAACTGTATTTTAAATCTACCCAACAAAAAGGGCAATCAGTTGACTCTTATATTACAATAAATACTGCACCAAATTTAAATTTTTCAATAGCATATAGAGGTTTACGTTCTGTTGGAAAATATATTAATCAATTATCAAGTACTGGTAATTTCCGTTTTACAGTTAGTTATAACACATTAAATAAAAAGTATTTTCTAAATGCCCATATTACTCAGCAGGATATTTTAAATGAAGAAAATGGAGGTATTACCAATTCCGAAGACTTTGAAAGTGCTAATCCAGATTTTAAAAACAGGCAACGTTTAGAGGTGTATTTAACAGATGCTAAATCATTTCTTAAAGGTAAAAGACTATTTGTAGATCATAGTTATATGTTTAATCGAAAACAAGGTGCTAATAATTTATATTTCAATCACCAATTCAATTATGAAAATAAATTTTTTGAATACAATCAGCTCACTGTACCATCTAATGCAAATGGTATAGTTATAAATCGTTTTGGAGAAGCATTTAGATCAAGTGAAATCAACGATCAAACCCGATACAATAAAATGTATAATAAAGTCGGTTTGGAATATGAAAACATAACAATTGGGAAGTTCCTTTTTTTTATGGATGATTTTAGATCGAATTATTACTATAGTCAAACACTAGTTTTTGATAACAGAACAGTACCCAGCGCATTAAGTCAAAACATCAATAGTGCGGGAGGACAATACGAATACCGAAAAAATAAATGGAATGGTAAGTTCTTGTATTCGAGATCGATTTCAGATCACTCCTTGTCGAATCTAGATGCTAGAATGCAATTGGATTTGGATGATGATAATCAGTTTGTTTTTCAGTACCAAAATATTAATAAATTGCCTAATAATAACTACAATTTATACCAAAGTAGTTATGTAGCTTATAACTGGTCAAATAATTTTAATAATGAAAAAATTAATTCGTTATCGGCTAGTGCTATAACACCTTGGATAAATGCATCGTTTCAATTTTCGGTATTAAAAGATCATTTGTTTTTTGATGATGTGACTACTGCAGCCCAAAAATTAGCAAAAAATCAGATTGTATCTCCATCACAATATGCTGGTACCATTAATTATCTTTCGTTGAAAATGGGTAAAGAATTTCAATTTGGAAAATTTGCTTTGGACAATACTGTTTTATATCAGAAAGTAGGGCAAGATCAAGCTATTTTGAATGTGCCTGAAGTAGTAACAAGAAATACTATTTATTATACTAATTACTTCTTCAAAAAAGCCTTGTATTTACAAACAGGTGTGGTTTTTAATTATTTCACCAACTATTACGCGAACGATTACAATCCAGTAATTGGTGAGTTTTTTGTTCAAAGAGATAAGCAAATTGGGAATTTTCCAAATCTTGATTTTTTTATCAATGCTAAAATTCAAAGAACCCGAATCTATTTTAAAGTGGAACATTTTAATTCTTCAATTACTGGTAATACCTTTTATTCAGCTCCTAATAACCCATACAGAGACATGACTATTCGTTTTGGATTGACTTGGAATTTCTTTGAATAATAGTATTGCATTTCGATTGTATTAGAAACAAAAACTCATGTTGTTTTTGTATCTTAGTATTTCATTTAAAAGCCCCCTGAATGAAAGAAAATTTTTTACACTACCTCTGGAAATTTAAAAATTTCAACACTCGCGCGCTAAAATCTGCTGAAGGCGAGTTAATTACGATTATTCATGTTGGTCACTATTTAGAACAAGCTGGGCCTGATTTTTTTAATGCCCAAATTGTAATTGGGAATCAAAAGTGGGCAGGAAATGTGGAGCTCCATATGAAATCATCTGACTGGTATGTCCACAGCCATGAAAAAGATAGTGCTTATGAAAACGTCATTCTTCATGTAGTTTGGGACCATGATATTCAAATTTACAGGGGGGATAATTCAGTTGTACCTACATTAGCTTTAAAGGAATATGTGTCATCCGAAACCATTGCGAATTACAATTCGTTGCGATTGACAAAATCTTGGATTTATTGCGAAAAACAGTTAGCTGATTTGGATGATTTCTTATTAAGAAATTGGCTTGAGCGGTTGTTTTTTGAGCGATTGGAAAGAAAATCAAAACCTATTTTCCAGTTGCTCCATCATACTAATTCAGATTGGGAAACCGTTTTGTTTTGTTTGTTAGCAAAGAACTTTGGGTTGAATTCGAATGGAGAATCATTTTTTAAAATTGCTAGTTCCATTCCATTTTCAATAATACGAAAAGAGAGCTTTGAATTAGCCAATTTGGAAGCGCTACTATTGGGTAATTCAGGCTTGCTGGATTCAGATAAAGAAGACCAGTTTTATAAAGATTTGAAGTTTCGCTATTCAAATTTGCTTCAAAAGTTTCAGTTAGAGCAACCGGTAATTGCTCCATTGCAATTTTTCAAACACCGTCCTGATAATTTCCCAACGATTCGGCTGTCTCAATTAGCAGCCTTGTATCATAGCCAGCAGAATTTATTTTCAAATATCATCAAATTGAACTCTGCTTCAGCCATCTATCGGTTCTTTGAAGTATCTGCAAGTCCGTATTGGTTAAATCATTATCAATTTGATAAAGAGAGTCCAAAGAAAAAGAAATTGTTGTCAAAATCATTTATTGATTTAGTCATTATCAATACAATTTTACCTATTCAATTTGCATTTGCACAAAGCTTAGGAAAAGAGAATAGTGAAGATTTAGTACAATTACTACTTGCTATTAGTCCAGAAAAAAATGGAGTTATTGATAAATTCAAATCGTTTGGAATTACCGCAAAAAATGCATTTGAGACCCAATCATTGTTGCAATTAAAAAATGAGTATTGTGCTAAAAGTAAATGCTTGGAATGTGCAATTGGAGTAGATTTAATGCAAAATAAATAAATTGTGTGTTGTTTAAATTTGTGTAATTTTGAATTCAGATAGTGCACTTATGAATCGGTTAAAATTCTTTTTTGAAAAACATGGATTTCACGTTTCTTCCCGGCTAGCAGATGCTTTGGGAATGCGCGCGAGTAGTGTTCGATTGTTTTTTATTTATTTGTCTTTTGTGACCGTGGGATTATGGTTTGCGGTGTATTTAATTTTAGCATTTTGGATGCGTTTGAAAGATTTAATCCGGGCAAAACGCAGTTCGGTATTTGATATTTAAACGTAAAAAAAGCTCTAGTATACTAGAGCTTTTTTTGTTTTAAAGTAGTTTTTATTATTCTACTCCATCATTATTTAATTTCGAGCGGCTTTTACTGTATCCGAAGTACACTACAATACCGATTAGCAACCAAGCTCCCGAAAACAATTGTGCTTTCAAACTTAAATTTACCATTAAGTAGGTATTAATTAAAATTCCACATATTGCAATTACAGGCAATGCAGGAACTTTAAATGTTCTCACTAAATCGGGTTGTTTAACTCTTAATATCCAAACAGCTATACAAACCATTGTAAAGGCAAATAAAGTACCAAAACTTGTCATATCAGCTAATTCATTTATTGGTGTAAAAGCAGCGACTACTGCAATAATTCCACCTAGTATCATTAAGTTGGTTTTAGGCGTTCCTGAAATAGGGTTTACTCTAGAGAATACTTGAGGGATTAATCCATCTTTCGACATTCCTAAAAAGATTCTAGATTGTCCCATAATCATTACCATTAATACAGATACTAAACCTACTGTAGCTGCAATTGTGATAATTAATCCTGCCCAACCTTGTCCAGCAATATCAAAAGCATAAGCTACAGGTGCTTTGATTGCATCTGGATATTTTCCTAGTGGATTGAAGTCTTGGTAATTCATCATCCCTGTTAATACTAAAGAAACTAAAATATACAAAGTGGTACAAATTAATAAAGAAGCAATAATAGCAAAAGGAACATCTTTTTTAGGATTAATTGCCTCACCTGCTTGTGTGGAAACAGCATCAAAACCTACATATGCAAAGAAAATCGCAGCTGCTCCAGAAACTATTCCTGTTAAACCATAGGCATTATGAGTTGTTTCTTTTTCCACTATTTGAGTTGCTTCTGGAATAAATGGAGACCAGTTATCTAAATTAATAAAAAAGGCACCTGCAATAATTACAAATAATACTGCTGAAACTTTTAATATTACAATCATATTATTGGCTTTTGCTGCATTTTGTGTTCCTTTAATCAAAATAGAAATTACAAATAATACAATTAAAAATGCAGGTAGATTCATTGAAAAACCTTCGCCAGTGTAACTAGCTGGGTCAGTGGTAAGCCAATCAGGTAGTGAAATCCCAAATTTCAAAAGTAACTTATTAAAATAACCTGACCACGAAACGGCTACCGTCATGGAGCCCATGGCATATTCTAAAATCAGTCCCCAGCCTATGATCCATGCAAAAATTTCTCCAATGGTTCCGTAAGCATAAGCGTAAGCAGAGCCTTCAACAGGTAAAATTGAAGCAAATTCAGAATAACATAGTGCGGCAAAAACGCAGGCAATACCAGCAATAATAAACGATATTGCTAAAGCTGGTCCAGCATGGTAGTAAGCTCCTGTTCCAGTTAGAACAAAAATTCCTCCTCCAATAATGGCTCCAACACCAATAGCGGTAAGGCTCCATTTTCCAAGTACCCTTTTTAAAGTACTTTTTTTCATATCAGCTTCAAAAGCCGAAATAGGTTTAACTCTCCAAATTGACATGGTTATCTAAGTTTTAGTTATTAGATTCCAAATGTATAGTTTTTTATAAAAAATAAAAACAATAATTTCTTTTAAAGTTATAAAAAGTGAATTATAAATTATTAAATCCCTGAAATTCTTGTTTATTTTCGTTTCAGTTTCGTTTTTTTCTTATTTTTAAATTCCCAAATTTTAAATTGCCCCAATCTATGAGTTTTAAAAGTTTTTCATCTTATTTCAATTTTTCTAAATCGCAAAGAACAGGTCTTGTATTTTTACTTGTTTTCATTGTTATTTTACAAGCTATTTATTTTTTTATCGACTTTAGTCTGCCAATAAAAGAAAATCCTGAAAAAGAAAAATGGCTTGCTGTACAATCAGAAATTGATTCTGTAAAAGGAGTAGTTTTAAATAATAGTTATAAAATATACCCGTTCTATCCTAATTTCATATCTGACTATAAAGGATATAAATTAGGAATGTCAATTCAAGAGATCGATCGTTTGTTGGCCTTTAGAAAACAAAACAAATATGTCAATTCGGCTGAAGAATTTCAAAAAGTAACTCAAGTTTCAGATTCTTTATTGCGGGTATTGGCCCCAAATTTTAAATTCCCAGATTGGGTAAATAAGAAAAATACTGCAGCTTCTTTTACGAATTCTAAGTATTCCGTTTTTGCTAAAAAAGAAAAAACAGTAATTATTGATATCAATACGGCTTCTTTGGGAGATCTAATTAAAGTATATGGTATAGGTGAAGTGACAGCTCAACGGATATTGAGTTATAAGGAAATTTTGGGTGGTTTTGTTGCTATGGAACAATTGAATGAAGTTTGGGGTTTGTCGCCTGAAGTGTTGGCTAATTTGAATAAACAATTCCAAGTTAAATCCACTTTAGGGATTAAGAAATATGACATTAATAACGCTTCAATTAAAGAATTAGCGCAGTTTCCTTATTTTAAATATACTATAGCTAGACAAATTGTAATGTATAGGAGTATGAATGGAGATATTCACAATATTGAGGATTTAACAAAAATTAAGGGAATGCCTAACGATAAAATAAAAATAATCGTACTATATTTGGAATTCTAAAAATAGAATTAATTCTTACAATTTTAATTTTTACTAATGAATTCAATGTATTTCACAGAAGAACATCAACTATTTAGGGCAAGTTTTCGCGATTTTTTACATAAAGAAGTAGTGCCTTACATTGAACAATGGGAGAAGACAGGGACAATTGATCGTTTTATTTGGAAAAAATTCGGAGAGATGGGATTTTTTGGAATTAATTATCCTACTCAATATGGTGGCTCAAACTTAGATTTATTTTACACGGTAATTTTTCTTGAAGAACTACAAAAAATTAAATCTTCTGGTTTTGCTGCAGCAATGTGGGCACACGTTTATCTTGCAATGACACATTTAAGTGCTGAAGGTAGTGAAGCAATCAAAAATGAATATTTAACAGCAAGTATCAGTGGAGATAAAATAGGTGCTTTGTGTATTACGGAACCTTTTGGCGGGAGTGATGTAGCAGGTATGCGAACAACTGCTGTTAAGTCAGGTGATAAGTACATTATAAACGGTTCAAAAACTTTTATTACAAATGGTGTATACGCCGATTACTATATTGTAGCAGCTAAAACCCAACCCGAACTAGGGAATAAAGGAATTAGTATTTTTTTAGTTGATACTACTATTCCAGGAATTTCAGCTACAAAATTAGATAAATTGGGATGGAGAGCTTCAGACACTGCAGAAATAGCTTTTGACAATGTAGAAGTTTCCGAGGAAAATTTGATGGGCGAGGTAAATAAAGGATTTCCCTATATAATGCAACATTTTGCGTCTGAGCGCCTAATAATGGCAATTAATGCGCATGCAAGAGCTGAATATGCTATTGACTACACTATTGAATACATGGAACAGCGTCAGGCTTTTGGGACTACTTTAAATAAGTTCCAAGCATTAAGACATACTTTAGTAGAACATGCTACAGAAATTGAACATTGTAAAATATTTAATTATGCAGCCATTTCTCGTTTGGATAAAGGTGAATATGTAGTCAAAGAAGCTACAATGGCTAAGTTAAAATCCACTAAAGTAGCAGATGAAGCAATTTATAGTTGTTTGCAGATGTTGGGCGGCTATGGCTATATGGAAGAATATCCGTTGGCTCGTTTGTTTAGAGATAGTCGTTTAGGGCCTATTGGCGGAGGAACTTCTGAAATTATGAAGGAAATTTTATCCAAGATGATATTAGATAAACAAAATTATAAGCCTGCGGTAGAATAATTTTTTTTATTCATATATATTATTTACATTTGCACCCTTAACGAGAGGAGGTGTCTATATTATGTTAATTATACCAATTAAAGACGGAGAAAATATCGATAGAGCATTAAAGCGCTATAAAAGAAAATTTGATAAAACAGGAACTGTTCGT
>JACCDZ010350904.1_pt1 | contig 53645 bp, 57 predicted proteins | sample 7449551 | NCBI WGS metagenome assembly JACCDZ01 (sample SAMN15323452, study PRJNA562643) | freshwater metagenome | isolation source: river surface water | place: USA:Blue River Watershed | collected 2017-08-18 | reverse complement strand
CCGAACCCGGAAGTTAAGCCTCTCAGCGTCGATGGTACTGCACGGGTCACCTTGTGGGAGAGTAGAACGCCGCCGGGCTTAAATTAGAGAAAGGGGTTACGAAAGTGGCCCCTTTTTCATTTTCAGAGAGAAAAAAATCTTCAAGCAGTTCACGTAGCTCGAGTGGTTCCGAGAGAAGAAAAAGTACAGAAAGAAAAAGTAATAGATCGACTGGACGAGAAAATAATAAGGATTCAGCAAATAATTCAAGAAAATTTGCAGGAAAGAATTCAAAACGAGATTCAAAATTCACTTCTCAACGGGAGAAAAGACCAGAAAAAGTAAAAGGGCCTCATGAGCGCGAGCGAAATTTTGCCCGCCCTTGGGTAGATCAAGAAATAACTGGTGAAGAAATTGATAAGAAGATTAAGTTCCAACTTGAATCATTAACACCAGGTAATGCGAAAAGTGTTGCACGCCATATGGTCGCGCTCGAAAAGCTTTTAGAAATTAATCCAATGGAAGCGCATCAACACGGTAAAGAAATTGTCTATCGCGCAGGACGCCTTGGAATTGTTCGTGAAAAAGCAGGAATTGCGGCGCTGCGTGCAGGTGAATTTCAGATTGCTCAGAAGGACTTACGCGCTGCTTCGCGAATTACGGGATCTAAAGAGATTTTGCCGTACATAGCCCAATGTGAGGTCGCCCTAGGAAATCCTCGAAAAGCTCTGGAAATAGCAGGGAAAATCAAAGAAAGTGAGCTTTCCCGAGAAGGTCGCGTCGAGATGCGTATCGCGGCAGCCAGTGCGAGAAATGCACTTGGAGAACATGATGCTGCAGTTTTAACACTTACCTGTGCCGAATTAAATGAAAAAGATGCGGCTTGGAGCTTGCGACTTCATCGCGCTTATCGCGATGCCTTACTTGCAGCCGGAAGAAAAAATGAAGTGCAGGTCTTTGAAAAAACTCATCCACATCTAGTTCAGTAGAAAGAAATCTTGTCGTATCCAATCTAAAGAATTCGAGAATGCAATTCTTTAGAAAGGAAGAAAATGAAATCGAAGCAGGTTTGTGAAAATATCGTCTATCTCAAGGGACGGGTAAGCGGATCACCCTCAGCGCGATCCCTTCCCAGTGGCGATGAAGTTGTTGAATTTAGATTAGTCGTTGAACGTGATGATCGAGAAGGTGTTGACACTTTAGATATTGCAAGCTGGAGCTCAATATTGCGAAAGCGCGCATTGAAATTTGAAGATCAGGATTGGGTATCGATCGAAGGAGTATTAAGAAGGCGATTTTGGCGCACAGGTAAATCTCTTGCTAGTCGCTGGCAGGTTGAAGCGCGCCAACTTGTCCGACATTAGGTACCTTTAAGCCATGGCAAATGATCTTTTCTCTGCACTCCGCACATATCTGATGAAGATTGGCAATGGCGAAAAGACTCCTCAGGAGTTAGCAGCTGCTCTAAATAACTGGGCAAGAGAGAGTGGAGAGGCGATAAAGGCACGCGTTGAAGAGGAAGTTAAGAGAAACGTGGCCAAAATGGGCTTTGCTAAAGAAGCCGACTTATTGCGCTTGGAACGAGAGTTGAGTAAAGAACTTCGTGAACTTAAGGAGTTGCTCAAAGTAAGAGATGTGTCCGAGAGAAAAAACTCTTCCTCGAAGAAAACAACTTCTGCCAAGATCGGAACTAGGAAAAAGCCGGTAAAGAAAAGTTCGAAGAAGAACGGTAAATAAATCAAATGAATGAAAATTTAGATCGCATCTCGGATATAAAGAAGAAAGTAAACGAAATTGGACTTTCGCCGCTAGAGGAGCACGGGAAAAGGTTTGAAGAAGTTAATGCAGATTTAACTGATGCTCTTTCGGCAGTTGAAGGTATTTCGAATTCTTAAAGGGTTGATTTGCGAAATCGCCTGGATTTAGAACTTGTAAAGAGGGGTTTGGCGCGATCGCGAGAATCTGCGCAAACATTAATTGAATCTGGAGTTGTATTAGTTAAGGGTTTACCTGCCATGAAATCATCAACTCAAGTTCATTCGGAAGATTCAATTCTTATTGCCAACGATAAGGAAAGATTTGTCTCTAGAGGCGGCCAGAAACTCTTTGGAGCCCTGCGAGCCTTTCCGGAGATTGAGGTAGCTGGAAAAATCGCTTTAGATGCAGGTGCATCAACTGGCGGTTTTTCAGATGTTTTACTGCGCGATGGCGCTGCCAAGGTTATTGCTGTCGATGTTGGGTATGGCCAACTAGCCTGGGAACTTCAAAAGGATGAGCGAGTTCAGGTAATCGATAGAAAGAACATAAAGGATTTGCAATTAACGGAAATAGGCGAGCCAGTTGATCTAGTAGTAGCAGATTTATCCTTTATCTCGCTTCGCAGTGTATTGAAATCATTAATTGCGCTGGCAAAACCATCTGCCGTTTATCTATTGATGGTTAAGCCACAGTTTGAAGTAGGGAAAGAAAATATCGGAACCGGTGGAGTTGTACGAGACCCGAACCTGCGATTTCAGGCTGTGAAATCTGTGGCTGAAGCTGCTTTCGAACTTGGTCTTGGCGTAAAAGGCGTAGTCGCAAGTTCATTACCCGGACCGTCAGGAAATGTGGAATATTTCCTCTGGTTAGAAGCCGGAGCCCCAGCTCTGGATGAGCAGATACTCTTAAATGCAATAGCGAGAGGACCACATTGAGCCGAAAAATAATCTTGGTTCTTCATCCAACCCGTGATGAGGCTCATGCTCTGGCTAGGGAAGTTGTTCATCTCCTCAAAAATCAGAATTTCGAAGTTCTAACTTCAACTGATGTAGATATCTCTGGAGTTTCAAAATTAACAGATGTCGATTTAATCGCTAATCGTAAGGATGCCGAATTGGTACTTGTTCTCGGTGGCGATGGAACAATTCTACGCGGCGCAGAAATTGCACATGGTAGTGATTTGCCCGTGCTTGGGATAAATCTTGGACATGTTGGTTTCTTAGCCCAGATTGAAAAACCTTCGATTGCTAATCTTGTTGAAGTTATTTCGAAGAGGTCGTATTCAGTAGAAAAGCGGATGACTTTGGCATATAGAGTCGAGCGCGGTACTTCACTTCTGACAAATGGTTGGGCGTTAAATGAAGTTGCCGTTGAACGAAATACGGAAGCAATGATTGAATTATTTGTTCAAATCGATCATCGTCCGCTGTCTCGTTGGGGATGTGATGGCGTAATTTGCGCGACTCCCACAGGTTCCACGGCCTACGCATTCTCTGCTGGCGGTCCAGTGGTTTGGCCAGATGTTGACGCCCTTGTCCTACTCCCACTTGCCGCGCACGCGCTTTTCTCGGATCCAATGGTTGTTTCACCTGAATCGGAGATCGCAATTGATGTCGAGAGTGAGATTGGAGTTCTCTCCGCCGATGGCCTGCGAAAGGTTCAGCTACTCGAAGGAGACAGAATAGTTCTAACTAGTGAGAAATCATTCATCTCGCTAGCTCATATTGATAATGCACCATTTACAGATCGTTTAGTAGCAAAATTTAAATTACCGGTGGACGGTTGGCGTGGAAAGTAAAACGGGAGAAATTTCTCGTTCCAGATTAGAAGAACTCTCGATAAAAGGCCTGGGAGTCATAGATAACGCCACAGTCGAATTTTCGCCGGGATTAAATGTTCTTACAGGGGAAACTGGCGCTGGCAAGACGATGGTTTTGACTGCCCTTTCGCTAGTTCTCGGCGGGAAAAGTGATTCTGATCTAGTTCGTGCAGGATGCGAAAGGTTGCAAGTCACGGGGCGATTTTTACTTCCCGATTCACCTAGCGCTGAACTAAAGAAAATAGTTGAAGAATTCGATCCTGAAATTGAGGAGAATTCAATCCTATTAGGACGCACCGTTTCTAAAGATGGAAAATCACGCGCACTTTTGTCTGGTGCACCAACAACAGCGAGTGCTCTGGCAAATTTTGGCAATGAACTGATAGAGATTCATGGGCAACATGGTGCCATTTCCTTATTAAAAGAAGTACGTCAGCGCGAACTTCTAGATCAATTTATCGGAACTCCAATTATTGAATTACTTGAGGATTACCGAAAAAGTCTTTCAGAGTATAAAAGCTTGCAGGCAAAACTAAAGGATCTTCAGAAGAGCAAAGATGATCGAGAATCCGAGATTAGCGAACTCGAATCTTTGACCACTGATGCGAAAAAGCTCTCTCCAAAACCTGGAGAATTGGCAGAAATTGATCAGGAGATTGAACTACTAAGTCGAGTAGAGCAAATACGAATTGCACTTAACGAGGCTCTAACCGCGCTCGCCGATGAAGAGTCCGGTGTATCCAATGGATTGAATTTAGCTCGACGTTCTTTGAATCTAATTGCAGATATAGATCAGAAGCTGGGCAAGATTAGCGAAGTAGTTGAAGGCGCTTATTTTCAAGTATCAGATGCTGCAAGTGAAATAACCTCATTTCTGGATTCATTAACTGCAGATCCGGAACGACTTGAGGCTATGCAATTGAGAAAATCTGCCTTACGTGCTTTTGCAAAACGCTTCGGTGAAGGTACAAATATCGACGAACAATTTGAGACCGCAATTGCTAGAGCCAAAGGAGCCCATGAACGATTGCGGGATATTTCTGGCGGAGCAGAGCGAATTACTGAGCTAGAAAATGAAATTAAAGAGAAACGGGAGCAAACCCTGGATTTGGCGTTGAGAATTAGCCAACTTCGAAGTAAAGAAGCTAAACGACTCTCCAAAGAAGTTACAGAGGAAATCCATCAACTAGCCATGCCTTCAGCACAATTCAAGGTAGAAGTCATTAAGGATGATAATGAAAATATATCTTTTACTGATTGGGGGATAGATCGAGTTGAGATGCTTTTCTCTTCTCATAATGGTGGGGCATTTCTTCCAATTTCAAAATCAGCAAGCGGCGGCGAACTATCTAGAGTGATGCTCGCCCTTGAAGTTGTAGTAGCTTCGAAATTTCCGCTCGGCACATATCTTTTTGATGAGGTTGATGCGGGTATCGGCGGAAAAGCGGCGTTAGAAGTTGGCAAAAGATTAAAGAAATTGGCGGAAAATGCCCAAGTAATTGTCGTGACGCATCTTCCGCAGGTTGCAATTTGGGCTGATAGACATCTTCTCGTTGTCAAAGATAGCAACGGCGCAATAACTCAAAGTTCAATCTCGGTATTAACTGATACTGATCTCGAAAGTGAAATAGCGCGAATGCTTTCCGGGCTCGAAGATTCAGAACACGCCCAAGAACACTCGCGTGAATTGCTTGATTTAGGAAAAGCGGAACTCAACTGATAAGTTAGCCTTCCATGACCGCCCCTCATGTGACAAAGCATTTATTTGTTACCGGCGGCGTCGCCTCAAGTCTTGGCAAAGGATTGACTGCTTCTAGTTTAGGCCGACTTCTGCGTGCTCGCGGATTGCGAGTCACGATGCAAAAGTTAGATCCATATATAAATGTTGATCCAGGAACCATGAACCCTTTCCAGCATGGCGAAGTTTTTGTAACAGATGATGGCGCTGAAACTGATTTAGATATCGGCCACTATGAAAGATTTTTAGACACCAACCTGCACGGTTCTGCAAATGTCACAACGGGACAGGTTTATTCACGAGTAATTGCCCGCGAACGTAAAGGCGAGTATCTGGGGGATACAGTTCAAGTTATTCCGCATATCACCAATGAGATAAAAGACAGAATTAAAGATATGGCTTCATCCAACATCGATATTGTTATTACAGAGGTTGGAGGGACTGTAGGAGATATCGAATCTTTGCCATTTTTAGAGGCCGCCCGACAGATTAGGCAAGAAGTTGGCAGGGAAAATGTTTTCTATTTGCACGTTTCTTTGGTGCCTTACATTGGACCATCCGGTGAATTAAAAACTAAACCAACGCAACACTCAGTCCAAGCGCTACGATCAATCGGTATTTCGCCAGATGCGGTAGTTCTTCGATCAGATCGCGAGATACCTATTTCAGTTAAGAAGAAAATATCTTTGATGTGCGACGTTGATCAAGAAGCTGTCGTTGCGGCTGTTGATGCGCCATCGATTTATGACATTCCAAAAGTATTACACCGTGAAGGTTTAGACGCTTATATCGTCCGAAGACTTGGCTTACCTTTCCATGATGTTGAGTGGGGCGAGTGGGATCAGCTTCTAAAGACTGTTCATCATCCAGAGGTAACCGTTAAAGTCGCCTTAGTTGGTAAGTACATCGATCTTCCAGATGCTTATCTATCAGTTTCTGAGGCGCTTAGAGCTGGCGGTTTCGCAAATAATGCCAAGGTAGAAATCAAATGGGTAACCAGTGATGATTGTGAAACTTCTGAAGGTGCAGCAAAAAATCTTGGCGATGTAGATGCGATTTGTGTACCTGGCGGTTTTGGTGTCCGAGGAATCGAAGGGAAATTAGGCGCTTTGAAATTCGCTCGAGAATCGAAAATTCCAACTCTTGGGCTTTGTCTTGGATTGCAATGCATGGTTATAGAAGCGGCTCGAAACCTAGCCGGTTTAAAGGAAGCAAACTCCGCTGAATTTGATCCAAATACAAAAGATCCCGTGATTGCAACAATGTCCGGTCAAGAAAAGATTGTGGCCGGCGATGCAGATATGGGTGGCACCATGAGATTGGGTCTATACAAAGCCAAATTAAAAGAAGGTTCGATTGTTGCAAAAATATACAACAGTCAAGAGATTTCAGAGCGCCACAGACATCGTTATGAAGTAAACAATAATTATCGCGATGTCGTTTCTGCCACCGGTTTAGTTTTCAGCGGAATATCACCGGATGGAAATTTAGTTGAATTTGTGGAATTACCTGAAGAAATTCATCCATATTATGTTGGTACACAGGCTCACCCTGAATTTAGATCACGTCCAACTCGTCCACATCCTCTCTTTAGTGGTTTGATAAAAGCTGCTGTAGCTCGTGTCAAATAGCACCTATTTAGATACATTTCTTAACCATTTACGAGTCGAACGTGGACTAAGTCCAAATACAATTTCCAGTTATCGACGAGATATTCAATCGTTAATCATCTTTCTTGAAGAAAGAAATCTCAAATTTGATCGCTGCAGAGGCGATGATTTAGAAGGATATATCTCCGATCGTAGGAAATCTGGCTTAAGCGAAGCAAGCTTGGCAAGAAATATTGTTGCAGTCAGAACTCTTTTCAAATTTTTAGCAAAAGAGTTAAATATTGAAGATGTCGCCAAAGAGATTTATCCACCTACGCCACCGCGAAGGATTCCAAAGGCGCTTTCTGTTTCGGAGATTGAATCTCTTCTCAATGCGCCAAGTAGGGAGGGAATTGGAATACGAGACTGGGCGTTACTTGAATTGCTCTATGCAACGGGTGCCAGAGTTTCTGAATTGGTTGCCTTGAATCGAGACGATATCCAAAAAGTTGATGGTGAAATAAGTACCGTAAAGCTACTGGGAAAGGGAAAGAAAGAACGAATTGTTCCACTCGGAAAGTTCGCACAACATGCACTTGATCAGTACTTAACGTTGATTAGGCCAAATCTCTCAAAAGGAAATGAAAGAGGACTTTTTCTTAATTTGCGGGGCAGCAGACTTAGTCGACAGAGCGCATGGCGAATTGTTCTTGAAAATGCGAAAAGAGCGAATATTGCAAATAAGATTTCGCCACATGCCTTAAGGCATTCTTTTGCTACTCATCTTTTGGACGGGGGAGCAGATATCCGCGTCGTGCAAGAACTACTTGGGCATTCGTCGGTAACAACAACGCAGATCTACACCTTAGTCACAATAGATAAATTGCGGGAAAGTTACGCACTTGCGCATCCGCGAGCAAAGTAAGTTAGCGACCTCTTAATCTGCGAGCAATTATTGACTGATCACCTTTTGATTCTAAATCAGCAATGACGATTGAGAGAGCTTCTCGAACTATACGTCCGCGATCAACAGCTAGACCAAGGTCGCCGCGCAGATGTAAACGAGCTTGTTCCAAATTGAACAATTCTTCTGGCGATAAATAGACGGTAATTTTTTCATCGTGTTTTTCACGCCCCGAAGGCCCATGATCAATTCCGGTAGGTCGACGTCTAGGTGTTTGTCGAACCGAATTAGTTTTTGGCGCCGCCTTTGCAGTAGCTGTGGTTGGTCGATTGGTGTGTACGACTTCTGCGGTTTCTTCAACTTGATCAGGTACAGCGCTTAACGTAGTTTTTCTAAACAACTCATCTGCGCCGGGCAAGCTAATTCTGCGACTCATCGGACACCTCCGTTTGCAATTAATTCACGAGCTAATCTTCGGTACGAAGCAGCGCCAACTGATGAACTGGCGTATGAAGTTATAGGTTCGCCCGCAACAGTTGTTTCTGGGAATCTAACTGTTCTAGAGATTGTTGTATCGCAAACTTTCCCAGGGAATGCCTCATTGATTCGTTCCAGGACTTCGCGACTATGAACTGTCTTTCGATCAAACATCGTTGGAAGAATTCCCAATAACTGTAAGTCGGGGTTAGTGTTTAATTGAACTTTTTTTATGATGTCATCAAGTAATGCCACCCCACGGAGTGCAAAGTATTCACATTCGAGTGGAACGAGAACCCAATGAGATGCAGTTAATGCGTTGACAGTAAGTAGACCGAGTGAAGGTTGACAATCAATCAAAATAACATCATAGAAATCAACGACTGAAGAAAGTACACGCTTAAGTACTTTTTCACGAGCTATAACGTTAACAAGACCACCTTCGGCTCCAGCTAAATTCTCATGGGCTGGAACCATATCCATTCCCGGAACACTTGTTTTTAGTAAGAAATCATCGATTTTTGTTGACTCGTCCATCATCAAGTCGTATATCGAACCTTCAATTTCTCGAGTTGAAACATTGAGGCCCACAGATAATGAATGTTGTGGATCAAAGTCAATAAGTAGAACTCTTCGACCTAGTTCTGCCAGGGCTGCTCCGAGGTTGATTGTTGTAGTTGTTTTGCCGACTCCACCTTTTTGATTTACAACAGAAATAATTTTCGCGTTGCCATGTTCGCTAAGTGGCATCGGATCAGGAAACGATGGAGTTGGAAGATTAAGTACAGATGAAGTTGTTACAACATCATCTTCTTTTCGATTTGCAGTTCTAGTAAATGTCGATTTAGCACTTAAACTAGAAATCTCTGAAGCACTATTTGCCATGCCGCGACTTTACGCACGGGAAAGCAGAAACTTTGTTACGACACGCGTAGAGTTTGCTAACCATGTCAGATAACGGCGAAGTCTCAACCACTACTTCAGGCTTAAATCCCGCGACTCAATCTTTAATCGGTGAGGGACGAATAGCTGGTTTCTCCGTGAAACTTGAGAATTTCGATGGACCTTTTGACCTTCTTCTCCAGTTGATTTCCAGACACAAGATGGAAATCACTGATGTGGCACTGGCAACCGTCACCGATGAATTTATTGCTCATATAAGAGCGCTAGAAGAGACCGAGGAAGGCTGGAAATTAGACCAAGCGACAGAGTTTCTTGTAGTTGCGGCAACTCTACTTGATTTAAAGGCAGCAAGACTCCTACCGAGCGGCGAGGTAGATGACGAAGAAGATCTAGCTCTACTTGAAGCCAGAGATCTGCTATTTGCCCGATTACTTCAATATCGAGCCTTCAAGGAGATTGCAGGCATTATTGCTGAACGTATTGATATTCAGGAGAAATCATTCGCAAGAAGCGTTTCCCTAGAACCAAATCTTGCTGCGCTTCTTCCAGAGGTAATGATCGGAGTAACCCCTGAACGCTTTGCCGCTGTGGCAAATCGAGTACTGGCTCCAAAGATTCTTCCTAAACTCTCAACCGAACATTTACACATGGCGATGGTTAGTGTCGCAGTTGAATCTAGAAATGTGATCGCGCTTTTGCGACGTAACAAGAGCATGACATTTCGGGCGATGGTTTTGGATGCAGAAAGCACCCTTGTAGTCGTTGCGAGATTCTTATCTTTGCTAGAGCTATACAAAGATGGTCAGATTCGATTTGAACAGGTGATTGCGTTGGGTGAACTTCAAATCACGTGGGTTGGAAGGCAAGAGGGTGAAATTTCAGTCAGTGATGAATTTGATAGGGAGCCTACTTTGAGCGAGGATGGGTCAATTAGCGATACTGGGGAGGGTTCGAGGCAATGAGCGGACGCGAACTCGAGAGTTCAATTGAAGCAATCTTGATGGTGGTTGAAGAGCCTCTATCTGAAGTTGTCTTAGCTCAAATCATCGAGCGGCCCACCGAAGAGATAGCCGAAGCATTATCGCGTCTCCAAAATGAATATGAATCGCAAGAACGAGGCTTTCTTTTGAAGCAGATTTCGGGAGGCTGGCGTTTTTATAGCCATCCCGATTTTGCCCCTTTAGTAGAGAAGTTCGTTCTAGATGGTCAACAAGCGAAGTTAACTCAAGCTGCCCTTGAAACGCTTGCAGTTATTGCCTACCGACAACCAATCTCTCGTGCGCGCGTCTCCGCCATCAGGGGGGTAAATGTAGAAGCGGTCATGAAAACTCTTCTGAATCGGGGGTTGGTTGAGGAGTGCGGAATTGAACATGAAACAGGCGCAATCCTTTATAGAACTACCAACTATTTCCTTGAACGAATTGGGGTCAATAACGTCGAGGATCTTCCAGCTTTGGCGCCGTTCTTGCCAGACATCGAAGGCTTAGATGAGGTAATAGCTTCGCTCACCGAATAATGTAGGTCAATTTCTATAGCAAGCTCTGCAAAATCTAAATTGACGGCGAAGGATAGACTTTCTCCGTGCCACAAATCCGATTACAAAAAGTTTTGGCGGATTCAGGCGTTGCCAGCAGGCGTGCTTGTGAGAAGTTGATTCTCGACGGCAAGGTAAAAGTTGACGGGAAAGTTATTAGGGTTCTAGGAAGTAAGATCGATCCGGAAATCTCTAGAGTTTCAGTTGAAGGTAAGTCAATTAATGTCAAGAAAACTAACCTCTACATCGCTTTCAATAAACCTAGAGGGATTTTGTCTACCATGTCAGATCCATCCAACAGACCCTCCTTGGGAGATTATTTTCCTGCACACGATCATCGGCTTTTTCATGTTGGACGTCTTGATAAAGAGAGTGAAGGTTTAATAATCCTCACAAACGATGGAGCCTGGGCTCAAAGGCTCTTGCACCCATCTTTTGAGATTAAAAAACGGTATTTCGTGGTAACAGACCGAAAGATCAGAAGAGAGGAAATCGAACGCCTGCTCAATGGAGTTCGAATCGAAGGTGGTATCGCCAAGGCAATATCAGCTCGATCAATCGGGGACGGCATTGAGATTGAGATACATGAGGGTCGCAATCAGGTTATTCGAAAAATGATTGCAGCTCTGGGTCTTGAGGTCTTGATGCTTCGTAGAACCAGAATCGGCAAGATTGAACTTGGCGAACTCCCATCGGGAAAGTGGAGACATCTATCTAGCGTTGAATTGCTTTGACCTTTTATACATTTAACAATTTATCAATATATATCTTCTTGCCAAAAAACTTTAAATTGATAAATAGCTATTTCAAAGAAAAATTATTATAAATTTATCGATAATTATGAGTATGTATATATGCTCAAATATCGATAAATCGAGATTCATCAGAAGGATGGGCCGACACCGCAATTGTCGACTTTTAGAAAATTGCAGAAGTGTCTAGGTAATACCTATATCTCGTTTAATCGACAAAACGCTTAATAAGTTTCCGCGTAAACCTCTTAGCCCAGCGTAAACTCGCCCAATGGCCGTAAGAGCAATAAGAGGAGCTACGCAGCTAGGTAGCGATTCGCCCGGGGAGATGAAGGACGCGGTCATTGAACTAATGGGCGAGATTTTGCGCTCGAACAGTTTGGCTGTCGAAGACCTAATTTCTGTGATCTTTACTTGTACTCAAGATTTAACCTCCAATTTTCCGGCAGCTTCTGCAAGAGAAATGGGGCTAGGCGAGATTCCCCTTCTCTGTGCGGTCGAGATAGCTGTTCCTGGAAGCTTGCCGAGGACCATTAGGGTCCTTGTTCACTGCAACACCGAAAGAACCCATAGACAGGTTTCGCACATATACCTTCGAGGAACATCTGTTTTAAGAAGCGACTTGGCCCAATGAAAATGAATACCCAGATCATTGGTACTGGGTTGATCGGTACTTCGATTGCGCTAAATCTTGCCGAGAAAGGCTGGCCAATTGAATTAATCGATATTTCAGAGCGCGAATTGGAACTTGCTAAAGCACTTGTACCATCTGCAAAAAAATTGGATTCGGTCGAGCTAGTTATTGTTGCTACACCGCCATCGCTAGCTCTTGATGTAATTGTTAATGCTCATAAGTTGAATCCTAAAGCTCTTATTTTAGATGTTGGAAGCGTAAAGTCTAAACTTCAACATGAAGTCGCAAGTTTTCCGGAAATTGAAGAACGTTTCATCGGTACACATCCCATTGCGGGTCGCGAGAAGAGGGGAGCTGCCTCGGCCAGGAGCGATCTATTTTTGGAGCGGGCTTGGATTATCTGTCCTTCTGAAAAATCTCCATCGTCAGCTCTGGAGAAGATTATTGACTTAGTAAAAACACTAGGAGCAAATCCATACATAATGTCGCCACGTGAGCATGACAATGTTCTGGCTCGGATATCCCATCTTCCGCAAGTTCTAAGCGTCGCCCTTGCAAGCAGTATTTCTGACCTGGGTGGTGATCTTTCATTAGCAGGCCAGGGATTGCGAGATATGTTGCGCATCTCTGCTTCGGATGGGCGACTCTGGGCGGAAATCTTGCTTGCAAATCAAGAGGACGTGATAGACGCAGTCGAAGATTTTCAAGATATCTTGGAGAGTCTTTTAGAGGCGATTGAAGATAACGATGAATCAAAAATTGTTGAAATCTTCGATGATGTAAAAAACATCTCGAAAATGGTTTCAGCAAAGCATGGAATGAAGCCACGAGAATATTTCTATTTGAATGTAGTAATTGAAGATAAACCGGGCCAGTTAGCAGCGCTCTTTAATGAATGCGGCGAGATAGGAGTGAATGTTGAGGATCTCAATATTGAACATTCACCAAAACAGGAAACCGGATTAATCAGATTAGCGCTATCAGATGCAGATGCCAACTCTCTGGAAAGTCATTTGAAATCCAAAGGATGGAAGGTTCATAGATAATGCCTTTGATTATCGCAATTGATGGACCAAGTGGCGCTGGTAAATCCTCAACTTCTAAAGGTTTGGCAATTCGAGGCAATTGGGATTATTTGGATACCGGCGCGCTTTATCGCGCTATTACTTTAATTGCCCGAGAAAATGAAATTGATAACGAAGTGGAATTAAGAGAAAAGCTAAAAGAATTCAAAATAGAGTTCGTAACAAATCCAAAAGAACCACAAGTGCTTGTCGACAGTAGAAATGTGAATAATGAAATTCGTAGTGAATCCATCACGGCAAATGTAAGCAAGATTAGTTCGTGGAAATCGATAAGAGAATATCTTTATAAGTTGCAACGAGAGATCATTGGTAACTCCAAGAATGGAATTGTTGTTGAAGGTAGAGATATAGGAACTGTAGTTGCGCCTGAAGCCGCACTCAAAATTTTTCTAGAAGCGGATCTTCGCCAGAGATCACTCCGAAGAGCAACGGAAATGTCGAATTCAGGTTCGGTCGAACGATCATCTGAAGAAGTAGCCGAATTGCTTAATAAACGCGATGAAATTGATAGCAATCGCACAATTTCACCATTGGTGAAAGCAGAAGATGCCCTCGTTGTGGATTCTACGTTTCTTAACCTGGAAGAAACAATTGATTACATATGGAATATTTTGAGTCAAAGATCTTTGTTGGGTTTGCCGACAGTTGTAGTAATTGGTCGTCCAAATGTCGGAAAGTCGACGCTAGTTAATCGAATAATTGGAAGCCGAGAAGCAATAATTGAAGATAAACCTGGGATTACAAGAGATCGCGTCCGCTACGAAGCGGAGTGGAATGGAAAGAGATTCATAATCGTAGACACTGGCGGCTGGGAACCAAGCGGCGAAGGAATAACGATGAAGATCGCTGCGGCTGCTGAATCGGCAATTACCGACGCTGATCTAATTCTCTTTGTTATCGATGGAAAAGTTGGAACCCAGAGTGAAGATGAAGCATTGGTAAGTTTGTTAAGAAAGAGTCGCAAAAAAATTATGCTGATTGCCAACAAGATAGATTCCGAAAGAGATGAAATTGATGCACATTCACTCTGGAATATTGGTCTAGGTGAACCACACTTCGTTTCCGCTGCACACGGAAGAGGATCTGGAGATCTCCTTGATTTGATCGTCACAAACTTGCCAGAGATCGGTCATGCTGCGGTAAGTGATCAAAATCGAAAGATCGCAATTGTTGGTAGACCAAACGTTGGGAAAAGTAGTCTTCTAAACTCATTCGCGGGAGAAATGCGGTCTCTTGTTGATGATGCTGAAGGTACTACGCGCGACCCAATCGATGAACTGATCACAATCGATGGAAGATCGTGGCGATTTATTGACACTGCGGGAATTCGCAAGAGGGCAAATCAGGCTGAAGGAGTCGACTACTACGCAGCAATCCGAACTGAACGCGCGATAGATAATACTGAGGTTGCAATTGTTGTTCTTGATGCTTCGAAATCAATTACAGAACAAGATTTGCGAATCATTTCTTTGGTCGAAGACGCTGGTAAGGCACTAGTAATCGGAATGAACAAGTGGGATTTGGTAGACGATGAACGAAGGCTTCAATTGGACAAGGAAATCGATAGAAATCTTGATCAAGTTGAATGGGCAGAAAGAGTAAATATTTCGGCAAAAACTGGATGGCATAAAGATCGATTGATGCCGGCGGTGACTCGGGCATTAGCAAGTTGGGAATATCGAATTCCAACTGGCAAATTGAATTCATTTCTTGGCCAGCTGGTGGGAGGAAATCCGCCTCCTGTTCGAGGAGGGCGTCAACCAAAGATACTTTTCGCAACACAAGCGGGAATAGAACCTCCTACCTTTATTGTTTTCGCGACAGATTTCATCGAGCCTTCTTATCGACGATTTATTGAGCGGCGCCTCCGCGAAGAGTTTGGATTTACTGGAACTCCAATTCGCGTATCGGTCAGAATTCGCGAAAGATGAGTTCGGCTAGCATTTTCATACGGGACGTAGCGCAGCTTGGTAGCGCACATGGCTGGGGGTCATGTGGTCGCAGGTTCAAATCCTGTCGTCCCGACTAGTTTTTAAATATTTCAAATTAATTAATGGGGGAGAAATTGTTAACCATACCGAACATTCTTACACTCCTTCGCGCTCTCGGAATTCCTCTATTTCTTTACTTAGTGATTGAAGAGAGTTATTCATTAGCTGTTTTAACGTTGATGATTTCCGGTGCGACCGATTATTTGGACGGGAAGCTTGCTCGAATGCTTAAGCAAGAGAGCAGGTTGGGGGAGTTAATGGATCCAACCGTTGATCGTCTCTATATAGCAACAGTTCTAATAGCAATGTATCTAACCAATTCAATACCTGCTTCTATTTTAATTGTGATTGTTCTTCGAGACCTTGCAGTAGGAGCATTGCTGATTGTCATGAAGCGCGCAGGGATAGGACCATTTAAGGTCACGTATCTTGGGAAAGCGGCAACCTTCAATCTTCTTTATGCCTTACCTTTACTTCTCTTAACCTCAACTTCATATAGCTGGATCGGGGATTTGGCGTTTATTGCGGGCTGGGCTTTTGCGGGATGGGGAATTGCTCTATACATCTTTACTGGTTTCAGTTACGGCTTAACAGGGGTAAGGTTGCTTCAAGCCCAGAAGATTGCCAAGGAGTAACAAATGTCAGAAACACCTAACCATTTACGATACACAAAAGAACATGAATGGGTAGAAGATAAAGGTAATCAAAGAGTTCGGTTTGGTATTACTGATTACGCGCAAAGCGCGCTCGGCGACATAGTTTATGTACAACTCCCAAAAGTCGGAGAGGTCATCGCCTCTGGAAAAGTATGTGGTGAAGTTGAATCAACAAAGAGTGTGTCGGAAATTTTTGCCCCAGTATCAGGAAAAATCGTCGAAGTGAATCTAGTCTTAGATGCGAATCCCGAAACAATAAATACAGACCCTTATGGTGCCGGTTGGATCGCAGAGGTTGAGATCAGTAATGAACCTACAGATTTGATGAGCTCGGCTGAGTATCAGTCAATCACTGCTTGACTCACCTCAACCTCCACTCTAAGGTGAGCCTTAAGGGAAAAAGCAAAGAAACGATATTGAGATAGGAATAAAGATGAATGCAGCATCGGGTCAGAGAGAAGACCTGACGAGCACGATTCATCTCACTTCACTTCGATCTGTCCAAGGCCCGGTTCAAGAATTATTGGCCAAGTCTGATCCTGAAGTTCTGAATGTTCTAAATCAGTTAGATAGTTCGGCTGCAATGCTAGTTGTTTTGATTGGCCCGAATAAAGGCGCGAGATTTCTACTCGATCAAACGGCATCAAGAATTGGTAGATCACCAGAATCAGAAATTTTCTTAGATGACGTCACGGTAAGTCGTAAACATTGCGTTATCGAAAAAGTAAGCAGCACTGGCAAAAACAACTATTTCTTATCAGATCAAGGCAGTTTGAATGGTACTTATTTGAATGGCGAAATTACAACGAAAAGTGAATTGCAAGATGGGGATGAAGTTCAAATCGGGAAATTCCGGATGCATTTCTTTAGTGGAGGAAAAACAAGATAATGAGTATTCCAGCACGCGCCTATTTAAGCATTGGCGAAGTCCTCTCGAAACTGCGTTCTGATTTCCCTGATGTAACTATCTCGAAAATTAGGTTTCTTGAATCGGAAGGATTAATAGAACCTCAACGTACTCCATCCGGCTATAGAAAATTTACCCAACTAGATTTAGATCGTTTGCGTTATGTTCTCTTGGCGCAGAGAGATCAATATCTTCCATTGAAAGTAATCAAAGAGAATCTAGATGCCCTGGATAGAGGACTTGAACCAGCTGGAACTCCGGGCGGCACTCCTTCTCCTCGAATGTTGCCTTTAGATACAGCGATTGCACCTTCTACTTTCGCAGAACAAAGCGATCTGCGTTTATCAAGAGATGAATTGCTCAAAAGTTCTGAGATATCGGATGAGCAACTTGCTGAACTTGAGAGTTATGGCCTTGTTGAAATTAAAGGTCGTTACTTTGACGGTGACTCATTGATGATTGCAAAGGTAGTTGCAGAGTTATCTACATTTGGCATTGAAGGACGGCATCTGCGCGCCTTCAAAGCTGCAGCTGATCGAGAAGTTGGTTTAGTCGAACAGGTAATAACTCCATTATTGCGCCAGAAGAATCCAGATTCGAAAGCAAGAGCTGAGGAAGTTTCTAGGGAGATAGCTTCTTTATCAGTTAGATTGCATGCAGCTCTGGTTCGCGCTGGTCTTCACCGCGCAAAATGAATTTCCAAGCTCTAGATGTAATTGGCGTTCGAGTTGAGATGCCGTCGAATCAACCAATTGTTCTGCTGCGCGAGATTGGCGGTTCACGATATTTGCCAATTTGGGTTGGCGCTGTTGAAGCGACCTCAATTGCATTTGCGCAACAGGGAGTTACACCGCCTAGACCCTTAACTCATGATTTGATGAAGGACCTGCTCGGAGCCTTAGATGCCAAGATCAATTCAATACACCTGACCGAATTAAAAGAAGGTGTCTTCTATTCAGTAATAAAACTAGAAGGAGGGCGTGACGTATCGGCACGACCCAGCGATGCGATTGCTCTCGCCCTTCGAACTGGCGCTCCGATATTGGGAAGCGAAGAGCTGCTAAATGAAGCTGGCATTGAAATACCTGATGAATCAGAGGATGAAGTTGAAAGGTTCAAAGAGTTCCTTGAGGGGATAAATCCAGAAGACTTTCAGGCTTAACCCTAAAGCGGTACTTGAGATTTAGAGTGTGTCGGTCGTTGATAGGTAATCAAGATGCCTCTACCTTTCTCCTAGTTAAGTGAGAGGCTTCCCCCATGAGCTCTGAGATCGGCTATCGAGGCGCTACTGCATGCGCTGCCGCCGGAATTTCTTACCGCCAGTTGGATTACTGGGCGCGTACGGGACTTGTTGAACCGACTATCAGGGGAGCGGCTGGCTCAGGCTCGCAACGTTTATATGGCTTCCGGGACATTTTGGTTCTTAAGATTGTTAAGCGACTTTTGGATGCTGGTGTATCGCTTCAAAATATCCGCAGCGCTGTAACTCACCTGCGAGACCGCGGTTCTGAAGATTTAACGAAGATAACTCTTATGAGCGATGGCGCCTCAATCTATGAATGCACCAATTCAGATGAAATCATCGATCTTCTACAAGGAGGTCAGGGCGTATTCGGTATCGCTGTGGGCAAAGTATGGAATGAAGTTGAAGGCTCACTAACTCATCTGCAAGGAGAAGATCCAAATAGCGGCGGTATTGTCGCAAATGAATCTAATGATGAGCTCGCGCAACGTCGCAAGCTTCGTGGGGCATAACCCTTCTTTTAGTCGTATTCTTCTCGCGTGACGAGGCGAAATTTCTCTGACCGACATATCGGTCCATCAGACGTTCAGATTTCAACAATGCTCCATGAGTTGGGCTATGCAAAACTTGAAGATTTCATTGCTGATGTTCTTCCTGATTCAATTAAACTAAATGAAGTATTCGGCTCTGATCTTCCCAATCCACTGAGTGAATCGGATGCGATTGCTGAACTTAAAGAAATAGCCCGCGAAAATATTCAATCAAAATCATTTATTGGAATGGGATATTACGGAACCCATACTCCACCAGTAATTTTAAGAAATGTTTTAGAAAATCCAGCTTGGTACACGGCGTATACGCCTTATCAACCAGAAATCTCGCAAGGAAGACTAGAAGCACTTTTTGCATTCCAAACAATGATCTCTGATCTAACTGGTCTTTCTATCGCAAATGCTTCAATGTTGGATGAGGCAACTGCAGCGGCGGAAGCGATGACTCTTGCGCGAAGAAATTCGAAGGCGAGCGATGACGCAGTTTTTTATGTGGATGAAAATGTACATCCACAAACAAAAGCAGTGTTGGAGACAAGGGCAAAACCTCTAGGAATAGAGCTTAAATTTGGCTCACTTAAAGATTTTGACGGGAGAAATGATTTTGGCTTGCTTCTTCAATATCCGAATACTTTCGGAGTATTGAGTGATTTGACGGATGTTCTAGCAAAGGCGAAAGCGAGCCAAACATTAGTTGTAATGGCGACAGATCTTTTGGCGCTCACAGTGATTAAATCTCCGGGGGAGTGGGGCGCAGATATTGCAGTTGGCTCAGCCCAACGTTTCGGTGTCCCGATGGGGTTTGGCGGTCCTCATGCAGGCTTTATGGCAGTTCGCACAGGGTTAGAACGGGCGTTACCTGGTCGGTTAGTTGGACAAAGTATTGATGCGCATGGGAATCCTGCGCTTCGTCTAGCTCTACAAACTCGCGAGCAACATATAAGACGCGATAAAGCCACAAGCAATATTTGTACGGCCCAAGTACTTTTGGCCAACATTTCAGCGCTTTATGCTGCTTGGCACGGCCCAAGTGGTTTAAGAGAAATTGCTTCGGAAGTACATCGCCTTACCAGAACATTTGCTGCCGCTTTGAAGAAAGGCGGCTTCACTTTAAATAGTGAAAATTTCTTCGACACGATTACCTGTTATGCGGATAATGCTGATGCACTTGTAGAAAGCGCGAAAAAAGTAGGAATCAATATCAGAAGAGTTCCAAAAGGCATCTCTATTGCATTTGATGAGACAACATCTGAAAAGGATCTGCTGCTATTAGCTAAAGCCTGGGCACTTAATTACGATGCAAACGATTCATTCGGCAGCATTCCAGCCCTGCGAACTACGAGTTACTTGGAGCATCCAATCTTTAACAGTTACCAATCGGAAACTGCAATGCTTCGTTACCTGAGAACGCTATCTGATCGTGATTTAGCGCTGGATAGAACGATGATTCCTTTGGGTTCGTGCACAATGAAACTAAATGCAACTACTGAGATGGAAGCAATCACGTGGCCAGAATTTGCCAATCTTCATCCTTTTGCGCCAAATAACCAATCTCTTGGAACTCGACGAATTATTAAAGAATTGTCAGATTGGCTCATTTCCATTACTGGCTACGATGCGGTTTCACTTCAACCAAATGCAGGATCTCAAGGGGAGTTTGCTGGACTATTAGCAATTCGTAATTATTTGGATGCAAACGGCCAGAACAATCGCGATATCTGCTTAATACCGTCCAGCGCGCATGGAACAAACGCAGCTAGTGCAGTGATGGCAGGAATGCGTGTTGTCGTAATTGAATGTGATGAACTTGGAAATGTGTCGATTCCGGATTTGAAATCCAAAATTTCTGAATATCGAGACAAACTAGCTGCATTGATGGTTACTTATCCATCTACCCATGGCGTTTTTGAATCTGAAATTACAAATATTTGCGCGATGATTCATGATGCCGGCGGTCAGGTATATGTCGATGGCGCTAATTTGAATGCTCTGGTTGGACTTGCAAAACCTGGAAAATTTGGAGCAGATGTTTCGCACTTGAATTTACATAAAACGTTCTGTATTCCTCATGGGGGAGGCGGACCTGGAGTCGGACCGGTGATTGCTCGTAAGCATTTATCTCCGTATTTGCCTAACCATCCGTTGGATAACACTGCAGGACCAGCTACCGGACCGGGACCTGTAAGTGCAGCGCCATTTGGTTCAGCATTAATTTTGCCAATTTCTTGGGCGTATATCCGAATGATGGGAGCCGAAGGATTAAAACATGCAACTGAAGTTGCGATTCTCTCTGCAAATTACATCTCGAAGAAGCTTTCAGGCGATTATCCAACGCTTTATACGGGGGATAAAGGAATGATTGCTCATGAATGCATTATTGATATTCGCCCAATCACTAAAGAAACTGGTGTAACTGTTGACGATATTGCTAAGCGACTAATGGATTTTGGTTTCCATGCGCCAACAATGAGCTTCCCAGTTGCCGGCACTTTGATGATTGAACCGACCGAGAGTGAAGATATTGCAGAAATTGATCGATTTATTGCTGCAATGAAAAGTATTCGTTCTGAAATTAATGAAATTGCTCAAGGAAAAATCTCATTAGAAGAGTCCGCACTTCGAAACGCACCTCATACTATGGGCGCCCTTTTGAGCGAAAAATGGGATAAGCCATATTCACGCGAATCGGCTGCTTTCCCACAAGGTCAAAATTTCAATTTAGCCAGATCTGGAAAGTATTGGCCAACGGTTGGTCGTATCGATGGGGCGTATGGGGATCGAAACTTAGTTTGCTCCTGCGAGCCTATAAATGAGTTGGCAATAAATTAACTTAACATAATGTCAATTATCGGCTATACCGTAACCGGGTCAGGACGATCAACAGGCTCAAAAGTCCAATCCAGATCCAACTCGATAACCTGCTAGCGATCGTTTGGCCGCCATATCCGTTAACTGTCGCTTCCAGATATTCGGATTGGAACTGAGGAAGTTTCTGCAAGATTTCGCCCTTATTGCTTATATGCGCGGTAAATCCAGTTGTACTTACAGCGAAAGTTTCTTTGCTGAATTCGGCAGATCTGGCCCGGGCAATCTGCAGTTGTTGTGCAGCTTGGTTACTTTTCCCAAACGTTGCATTATTGGTTTGATTAACAATGATGTCAGCAAGTTTCACTCCGGATCTTAAGTGATCATCGTCTAGAAGTTCGAAGCAGATAACGGGCAAAAGTTTCGTGCCCGCCACATCATGCGTGACCCAGGTTTCACCAGATACGAAATTACGAACTCTCTTAGCTTGCGGCGAAATGTATTCGGCGATTTGTCGAAGTGGAATATATTCGCCAAATGGTGCTAAATCTTGCTTCACATACCTTGATTGTACGATTCCAGAATCGTCAAAAAGTATCGAGGAGTTGATTGGCCCGCGAAGATCTTGCTCGACTGCTCCAACCAAAATTGGAATCTGCTTTTTCGCAATCAAATCATTTATTAACTGATTAGCTTTCTGGTTTCGTATTGGATCAATATCTGAAGAGTTTTCGGGCCATATAATCAAATCTGGCGCATTATTAATTATTTGAGTAACGTCTATATGCCTCTGTAGTACTGAAAAGGCACGATCATTAAAATCCAATCCAAGTTTGTCTACTCCCCCTTGTACGCCAACTAAGTTAATTGATCCTGATGCTTTCATATTTATGGGAATAAAAGAAAGTAAGGAAATTGTAATCAATGAAACAATTGCAGCTTTAATGTTGAAAATTGATACCATTGCTCCTAAGAGCACGATGATAAAAGTTATCCCAGAAATACCTACCACTGGATAAACGGCGCTCATGGAATCTGTTTGAGTATGGCCAACTCTTCCCCAGCCAAAGCCACCAAAAGGAAATTTCATGCGGAAAATTTCAATCAAGGTAAATGCTGCTGCGAAAGTTATTGCCGAGGATAGATTCCGGCGGTAAGGTAAAAATGCGATTAAGGAAAAGAGTGTTGATTGACCAATTGCAAGAATTAACCACGGTATGGCCCCAACATATGAGCTTGACCAGTGAAGCAGCGGCAAAAAGAACGCTATCCCAAAAAGAAAAGAGCTCAGAAATCTCATTTTTAGCCCAAGTTCAAGGAGGGCGCTAAAGAATAATCCTGTCGAGATCACCGCTGCTGGCCACAAATTGAACGGAGCAAACGAAAAGTAAAGAGCTATTCCGCCAGCTACAGCTTTTAGAATTACCATCCCAGCGCCGATTCAAGTCTCTGTAAATTTGTCTTTAATCCATATTCATCAACTAGTTCTGCTAGCTCTTTACGAGATGCTGGCTCCTTTGGTGTGACGAGGTCAACCTTCGGTAATCGAACATCTGTTACGCATGTAACAAGTCGCGTTGCATTCTTTGCATATTCCAAATCTTCCAAAATCTTCTTTTGGTGTATGGGTTTTAATCGAGAGTCAGAACTCTTAGCGGCATCAATCAGTTCTATCATCGATGAGAATTCCTGTGCAATTGCCGCGGCGCCCTTCTCTCCTATTCCTCTTATACCCGGCAGGCCATCGGAGGCATCGCCACGAATCATCGAAAAAAATCCATACCTTTCGCCGGGAATTTGATACTTCATAGATATCCATTTTGTATCGACTAAATCATGTGCAGAAATACCTTTTGCCAAATAGGCAATTTTTACATCTTTATCATCATCAACTAGTTGAAATAGATCGCGATCTCCTGTCACGATCCGAACTGGACCTGCTTCCGTTCTTGAAAGTGTTGCTATTACATCATCAGCTTCGTAGTCATCAGCGCCAATCAATGGAATTCCTAGAGCATCAAAGAAATCGGTAATGATAGGAATTTGAGGAGTTAGTAAATCGGGTTCTTCTTCCTCGCCATCGTCCAAAACTCGATTACTTTTGTAATCTGGGAAAAGCTCAACACGCCAGCTTGGTCGCCAATCACCATCTAAGCAAAGTGCCAAACGATCAGGTTTATATTGATTAACTAATCTTGCTGTCATATCGATAAAACCTTTTACTGCATTAATTGGCTCGCCGCTAGGTGAGAGCAAAGTATCTGGCATTCCATAGTAGGCGCGGTACCAAAGCGAGGCGCTATCAATTAGCATCAAGGTCATAGAATCACCGTTGAATAAGCAACTACTCCACGATCAATAGATTTAATTGCAGAAGTGATTCTCGGTGCCCAATCAGTTCGAACGTCGCGAAGTTGATTCAGCAAGTCAATAACCTGGCGCATGTTTCGAACAAAATCGCCTACCAGCACATCTGTCTCTCGTAATACGGATTGCAATGAATTTCCGTTGGCCCATCTATAAGTGCTCCAAGCTAGATCAAAATTTGGTTCTTTTTGCGTAGTTAATCCATATTCATCTTCGAGGAGAACCAATCGCCGCCAAATCTGCGATGTTTCCTTATGAACATCATCAATATTTCTTGGAATTCTTGGAATTCGACTTCTTTCACCTCTACCTTCATAAACCAGAGATGACATAAATGCCGCGAGTTCTGCCGGTCCCAAATTGTCCAACATCTTGGCGTGAATCATTTCGCTAAGAAGTAGATCAGTTTCGGCATAGATTCTAGAGAGAGTTCTACCTTTTTCAGTCAATTGCTCATTATTTACGTAATCTAGTTCTGTTAAAACTTCTACGACCTTATCAAAAGTGCGTGGAATTGAGTTTGTTCGTGACTGAACTCTTGATTTTAGTCCTTCAGTTTCTCTCTTCAGTCGATTGTATTTCTCGAAAATACGAGCATGATCTTCACGTTCTGGGCATGAATGACATGGGTGCGTTTTCATATCCCTACGTAAATCTGAAATCTCTCGATCCAAATCCCCACGTTTTACTTTGCGATCGCGCGAACGAATCTTCTGCTCACGCAACGAAATTTGATTTCTAAATTCGATGTATTCCACAAAATCTCCGACATGACATAAGGAAGCGCTCGAAGAAGCTTTAATCATCTCTTCATTTTTGGAAATTTGTTTGACGATTCCAGTAACACTTCGATCCGCCTGAAATTGGGCAAATGAAGCTCCAAGTGATTCTCGTGCCCTTGCCCTACCAAAACGCGAAATGAGGTTTGCTGACATGTTGTAAGTAGGACTAAAAGATGAACGCAACGGATAGGTACGGGTACTGGCAAGACCTGCTGCGATTGAGCTATCAATCTGTTCGCTCCAAAGAACTATTGCGTTGCCTTCTATATCAATCCCTCTACGTCCTGCCCTACCAGTTAATTGCGTATATTCTCCTGGCGAAATTACCGCATGATTTTCACCATTCCACTTAATGAGCTTCTCAAGAAATACGGTTCTGGCAGGCATATTTATTCCAAGAGCAAGTGTTTCGGTGGCGAAAACTATCTTCAATAATCCTCTTTGGAACAACTCTTCAATGGTCTCCTTAAACATTGGCAACAAGCCCGCATGGTGCGCCGCGATTCCGCGTTCTGCAGCTTCGCACCATTCATGAAACTTTAGAACTCCAAAATCCTCATGCGGTAATTCGGCTGTTCGCTTTTCAATGATTTCACGTATCAGTGATCGCTCATCTTTATTTGTTAAGAATATATTTGATTTAAGGCATTGTTCAACAGCTGCATCACAACCGGCACGCGAAAAGATAAAGAAGATTGCCGGAATAAAACTTCTATCTCTAAGAAGTTCCACAATTTCAGGTCTGGCAAGTTGTTTCACAGATGAGAAGGAACGATTCGCTGATTTATAATTCTTACCGGGAATCGCTCTCATTGAATTCTTTTCAAGCCGTAGAATCTCAGGATTGACACGACCATCATCAACAAAAAGATCAAGTAAACGATTGCCAATCAATATGTGTTGATAGAGAGGTACGGGGCGTAATTCGCTTAGAACAATTTCGGTGTCCCCTCGGACCGTTTTTAGCCAGTCCCCGAATTCTTCAGCGTTAGAGACAGTCGCCGATAGTGCGGCTATCTGAATTTTCTCCGGTAAATGAATGAGAATTTCTTCCCATACCGCTCCGCGGAACCGATCCGCTAAGTAATGAACCTCATCCATGATCACAAATCCAAGTTCATCAATATCACGTGATCGTGCATAGATCATATTTCTCAAAACTTCTGTGGTCATGACCACTAAAGGAGCATCCCCATTTATCGAAGTGTCACCTGTCAGCAAGCCAACATTGGCATCGCCATATCGAGCGCAGAACTCTTGATATTTCTGATTTGAAAGGGCTTTTATCGGCGTCGTATAAAAAGATTTCACGTTCTTGGTCAAAGCTAGAAAATTAGCAAACTCCCCGACAATTGTTTTACCTGCTCCAGTTGGCGCTGCGACCAAAACGCTTTTCCCATCTTCGAGATGATTACATGCCTTGGTTTGGAATTCGTCAAAGGGATATTCAAATTGGCTGCTAAATTCTTGAGTTAATGAGTACCTGATGCGTTTTCTAGCAGCAACATATTTTTCCGCCGGAGATAATGACACTTCAACACCAAACTTTAAGAGCATGTGGAATTAAGTTAGCTTTCAACGGCAAATTGCCAATTCGCTCACCGTCGGCATAAGCAATGGCTGATGCGGCAATTTCGACCGTTTTGCCTCGAAGAATCTCGATTTGCGGATGATTGATATGCGTACCCCGGTAGACCTTGGGAAAAACTTTTAGAAATTCAATCTTTGAAACCGGCCTTAATATCATGATGTCAAAATACCCATCGTTATTAACTGCATTGGGGCATATCTTCATTCCCCCGCCATAGCTAGCGCCATTCGCAACAGCAATCAGCATGGCTCGACTTTTGAATGATTTACCGTCTACCAAAAAGTTATATTCTTTAGGGCGAAAAATCGGTAACTCTAGCAGCATTGCAAGATTGTATTTCCATCTACGATTCGAACGAATTCGATTAGCACGTTCATTAACCATTGAATCAAAACCCGTACTTAGAACCTGCGCAAAATATCTTTGGTTTACTTCTCCTAAGTCTACGGTACTGGGCTCAGTGAAAAGAAGTTCTAGATTAAGAACTGGCTTCTTTAGGTTTAGATTCAGAGATCTTGCAAAATCGTTACCGGTTCCTGCAGGAATAAGAAGTATCGGTATATTTCGATTGGCAACTTGTTGGATTGCCAAATGGACCATTCCATCTCCTCCAATCAAAATGATTCCAGAAATTGATCTATTTGCTATGACATTTTTAAGATTTACCGACGCGCTTTCATAGCTTGTTCCAGAGATGTTTTCAAAATCAATATTTCTATGGTTTAAAGCTTTGATAACTTGCGAAGTTATCAATTTACCTTTTCCGCCGCCGGATGTTGGATTTGAGAGCAGGAAAAACATCTCTAAATTGCTTCAGGTTTTTCAATCGGTAGCGCTTCTTCAATATCGGAGGAAGAGATATCTGAGCCATTACTTATTCTCCGGGCTCTTCTTTTATCTACTAACAGTCCTATTCCTCCAGCTGCAAAATAGAGAGCTATCAACGGTAACGCCAGTGCAGCCATGGATAAAGGATCGGCAGTAGGTGAAAAAGCAGCAACGAAAAACGTTATTCCAAAAATAGCGAAGCGCCAGGGCTTTAGGATAGATTTTCCAGTGAGGACTCCAACAAGATTTAACGAAACTAGAAAAACAGGAAGCTCGAAGGCGATTCCAAAGATTAGTATCAGTCTTAAAACAAAATCCAGATAATCATCAAACCGTACAAGGTTACCTAAAGTTTCAGGGGTAAACCCGAACAGCACCCGTATTGCTATTGGCAAGATTGAATAGGCAAGAATTGCACCTGCGGCAAAAAAAGGAGTCGCTGCAAAAATAAAAAGGACTGAATTCCTTTTTTCTTTTCTCGTTAATGCCGGCGCGATAAATGCCCATATCTGATATAGCCAAAAAGGAGCGGCAAGAATAATTCCAGATAGAAATGACACCTTCAATTGCAGATTTAATGGTCCAAGAACCCCTGAAATATAAAGAGCACCGCAATTAACCGAATCAGAAGAGTTTCGTAAATCGCAAACTGGTTTTGCTAATGTTTCAATAATCTCGGTGTAATAAATCCAACCAAATATCGCGAATAAAAAAATGAAAATTGCAGATTTGATTACACGGCCACGAAGTTCCCTGAGATGGTCCAGAAGCGGCATGGTTCCACGACTTTTCAAAACTATCTCTGCCCCTCTTTAGCAAAAAGGAATACTGCTATTGCCCTTCGTCCTCTTTTTTCTTCTCGTCCTTATTGAGTTCCTTCACTTCGCTTTTGAAAATTCGAAGTGATCTACCCAGTGCTCTAGCTGAATCTGGTAAACGTTTGGCGCCAAAAAGAATAACTACAACAAGAATAAGAAGAAGCCAGTGAGAGGGCTCTCTGAGTCCGAACATGAAATCGCCTTTCTAACTAGCCCGATTGGGCCTCATTCATTGCCCTCTTGGGCATAAGCCAACGCTATCACGGAGCTCAAAAAGCTGAGTTATGGCTGATAGAAGGAAAGTGTTCTTGAGGCAAGCGCCCTCGCTTCGTTGCGAATTTCCAGGGGCTCCAAAATCTCTATCTCGCCGGCTGACCGTATTACATTTCTAAGAAGCCACTCTTTTTGAAAAACAGAAATTTGGTAAACATCGGTTTCGCTATTGGAACGAATTTGGGCGGCATTTTCTTTTAAGAAAAGTGATGTCTTATCCGCCTTAAATTTTACATCAATTGATTCGGAATTGTTGAAAGACGACGATTCAACTGCTTCTTGATTCAAAACACGACAGCGAACTATGTTGTCGAGATTAAAGGTTCTTATAGATTGAACATCATGAGCGTAAGCTTCCAGATACATCTTGACATCGTCCTTAATCAATCGATAAGGACTTATCTCCCGTTCTAGAACTGAATCACGCGTAGGATTGTTGTAACTGATCAACATGCGGCGGCGCTCCGAGAGAGCGGAATCAACTTCTTTGATGATAAAAGATGAATCTGGTCTTTTGGCATCTGAATCCACAATGGATAACGGAATTCTTGATTGCGTAGACAACCTTACTTTTTCACGCAAGTGCCTGACTTTTTCTTTATTGGCTCCTGTTAATTGGGATTCTAATGTTGATAGAGCAATCAGAAGATAGAGGAATTCAGTATCGGTAAGATTTCGCGGACCAGCTAAATTCTGGGGTTCCTTTACTACGACATAACCGTCGTCAAATGAAAGATCAATAAGTTCAAGCGGTGTGTAACCGGGAAGGCCACACATAAACAATAGATTCAGATCTGAGATTAGCTGATTTGTTGAGATATTAAATTCACCAGCAAGTTGCTTGATCGTAATTCCTGGATGAGCACTCAAAAAAGGAATCATGTCCATTAAACGTATTGCCCGCTGGGATGCAGTTTCACTCATGCTTCTGCACCAAGCTCTCCAGTCCCTTTTTGACTCTCACTTGCAAATCATGTGGTTCTATCACCTTGATATCTTCGCAAAACCAGAGAATCGAACGCAGAGCTTCTTCTTGATCCGTAAAATTAATTTCAGCTAAATCAAAATCTTGGTCGATAACTTCTACTCTCTGCGCTTTCTCGCGAAGCGAATAACAGGAGTTCTTTCTTATTTGCATTGTGACCAGATATTGAGAGTCTGCGTACATTATTAAATGATCTCTAACGTTAAAATCTACCGGGATGACGAAACTACCTCTTTTGGATGAGATTTCAACATCACTTCGAATTCTTGAGAGTTTAAAAACTCGGTAATCGTTCCTATTGAGGTCAAATCCAACTACGTACCATTCCCCTCTCCACGCACTTAACCCCATCGGACAAATAACCCGTCTATCTGAATTCGCCTCGTCATTCTTTTCATAGTCGAAGCTAATCTCCGATTGCGTTGAAATTGCCGTACTTATCGCCTTTAGTCCTGAATTTAGGAGTATCGAATTATCAATCTCAATATTGATATTACGTTCAGCATCTATTCGTAAGGCTTCTATTTTCAGAGCAATTCGATGTGCATCCTCCGCAAAGTCTGATGCATTCAAATAATTAATAGCCGTTGCCAAGATGCCAAGTTCTTCAGCAGAAAATATGGGTTTCATGGAGAATCGCTCCGGCGAAATTCGATAACCGATTTCATCTTCAAAGAGGGGGTCATCATTTATCACTTCAATATCTATACCTAAAGCGCGGAGTTCATCTTTATCTCGTTCAAACATGCGCTCCATGGCTTCAGATGCCCCGTCATATCCTGCAACCTTTTTGAAGATCTCTGATTTCGACATATGGCGTTTAGCTCCCAGTAGGGCCATGGTCAGATTGATCAATCTCTCTGTTTTTGCCGCCGACACAGCGCGAGATTATCGTTTCAAACACGATAAGGTGCGGTCATGAAGAAAACATTTGCAGCTTTGCTGGTACCGGTACTTTTTTCAGCTCTAGCCGGTTGCACAACGGATGGTGGCGCACCTTCAACCGAACCGAATGGTGATATTTCAAATAACAACCTCCCAATCGTTTCTACTAATGCCGGAGATGCCCCAGAAATCACCGCTCCAACGGGCAATCCACCAACAGAACTGATTGCAAATGATGTGATTGAAGGAACTGGCGCTACTGCGACAGTTGATTCAACGGTAACCGTTCATTACACGCTGATGTCTTGGTCTTCAGGACAGATACTTGAAAGTTCCTGGAGTAGCGGACCTGCAACCTTTCCATTAAATCAAGTCATTCTTGGTTGGCAACAAGGAGTCCCTGGAATGAAAGAAGGCGGAAGACGATTACTCGTTATACCTCCGGCTTTAGCTTATGGTGAATCAGGTGCGGGATCTGTTGGTCCAAACGAAACACTAATTTTCGTTGTTGACCTAATCAGTATTCAATGATCCCTTAGATGGACGACGTTTCCGTCGAATCGGCTTATCTTTAGTTTTACGTGCCAGAAGCAGAAATCCAGTGTGCGCGTTCATGCTGTGCGCTGGGCGAACAGCTAATCCTTCCAAATGCCAGTTTCGCAACAGCGTTTCAAAAGCTTCTGGTTCTGAAAATTCATTGCTCTCACGAATTGCTTCTGCGGTTCTCGATAACTGAGTTGTCGTAGCCACATAACAGCAGAGCACTCCTCCATTTCGTAGAGCTTTTATTGCAGAATCGAGTGCGTCCCAAGGAGCGAGCATGTCATATATAACTCTGTCAAAATTTCCTGCATATTCGCCACTTTGAACTTCGCCACTTTTAAGAATCCAGTTCGTTGGAACGTATCCGAAATAGTTTTTAACACTTTCTTTTGCAACATCACGAAAATCATCCCTTACTTCATAAGAGACGAGTTCGCCATTTTCGCCGATCGCACGCAGAATCGAAATCGAAAGAGCGCCACTTCCAGCGCCAGCCTCCAATACGCGTGCTCCTGGGAAAATGTCTGCAAAGCCAATTATCGTTGCACTATCTTTTGGGTAGATAATGGTGGCGCCTCTTGGCATAGAAAGTACATAGTCGTTTAACAAGGGACGAAAAACCTGATAATTAGATCCGTTGCTGGAGGTGACTACTACACCCTCTTCTTTGCCAATAATTTCATTGTGATTGATCCATCCTCTATGTGAATGCCACTGTCCACCTTCAACTAGGTAGAACGAATACATCTTCCCTCGCTCGTCAGTGAGCTGGACGCGATCTCCTGGCGCTAATACTCCGTTTCCTAAAGTCTTCATTCTTCAATTATCTCCAAGAAATGACCATAAAGGAATTCCATTGAAATTCCAGCAAGTCCATTTACAAATAATGAACGATCGTTTACTTCAAAGGAACTATGCGGATTTATTCCTAATAGAAAGGCACCTGAATCTCTTGCAGCTCTCATTCCGGTTAACGAATCTTCAATTATTAGGCAACGCGCTATATCGACTTTCAACCTCTTTGCGGCCTCTAAATAGCCCTCAGGATCCGGCTTTGAAAAAGTCACATCTTCACTGCATATTGCCACCTGAAAGTATTCTTCATCGAAGGAAGAAAGCACCGAATCCATGATGCCCCGATTACTTGCAGTAACTAAAGCCATAGGAATATTGGCATTTCGAAATTGAGAGAGTAATTCATATGCTCCAGGTGCAAATTTCGTATCGGTCGTTAAACGGTCAGCCATCCGAACTACCAATTTATTTGCCAGAACATTCGGCTCTAATTCCTCCTCAACAAGGTTACGCATGTATGCATCTAATCTAGATATTGGACCACCTAAGCAAGCAATGGAATCTGATTCTTTCCAGACTACTCCGTACTCTGACATCAATTTAACCTCTTCTTCGGCCCAAATTGGTTCACTATCTACAAGAGTTCCATCCATGTCCCAAAGAATGGCATCAAATAAATTCAAAATTAAATCAATTCGCGTTGAAGTATTTAGCTTCAGGATGGTGTACTACTATCGCTGATGTTGATTGTTCTGGATGTAATTGATGCTCTTCAGATAATGTAACATCTATCCGCGAGACGTCCAATAATTTACATAATTGAACTTGCTGCGATAGATCCGGACAGGCAGGATACCCAAAGCTATACCGTGATCCTTGATAACCTTGGTCAAGAACCGAATTTAGGTCATTATCAGATGGAAGATTAATCTTTAACTCGGAACGAATTCGCCCATGCCAGTATTCCGCAAGTGCTTCTGTAAGTTGCACAGACAAACCGTGCAACTCGAGGTAACGGCGATAATCATTAGCTTCAAATAATTGGTTTGTAATCTCACTAATCCTCGAACCCATCGTAACAACTTGAAGTGCAATTACATCCAATTCATCTGACTCTTTGCTTCGGAAGAAATCAGCGATACAAAGCCTGCGATCTCGACGTTGTCGCGGAAATGAAAAACGAGCTACTTCTTCTCTATTATCTTTATCAACTAAAACCAAATCATTTCCCTCGTTAAAGCATGGGAAGTATCCGTAAACAACAGCTGGGGTAAACCAAGAATTTATCTGCGATTCCGCCAGTAAATCGCGCAGTCTAGGCCGAGCTTCCTCTAATACTGCAGAAAAACTATCTTTACCTCCTTTTAACCCCCACTGTCCGACAAATAGGGCTCTCTCATCAATCATCTTTGCAAAATCTTGTAGAGGTATACCTTTAACAACCTTAGTTCCCCAGAATGGTGATTGCGGTATCAAATTTTCTGTTGAAACATCACTCCGTCGCGTTTCAATCGAATCATTTCGATCATCAACTCGCTTTGTTGCCCGCTTCTTAAGCGCTGGAAGTTCAATATTTGATTGGCCTTGCTTTATTGCCATCAATTTATCCATTAATGACAGACCTTCGAAAGCATCTTTTGCGTATCGCACCGTTCCGGGGAAGTTGCTAGCCAAATCATCTTCTACGAAGGTACGAGTTAACGCAGCACCTCCAAGCAGTACTGGCCACTTATTCGCTAAACCTCTTGCGGTCAATTCCTCCAAGTTTTCTTTCATTATTACTGTGGATTTAACGAGTAGACCGCTCATGCCAATCACATCCACATTATTTGACTCAGCTGCCTCAACTATCTGATTAATAGTTTGCTTAATACCAATATTTACTGTGCGATATCCATTATTCGTTAGAATAATATCAACAAGATTCTTCCCGATATCATGCACATCTCCCTTTACTGTGGCAAGCAGAATCGAACCACGTTCTTGCGCATCTGACTTCTCCATAAAATCTTCAAGATATGCAACAGCAATCTTCATAACTTCGGCTGACTGAAGAACGAATGGCAATTGCATCTGTCCGCTACCGAATAGTTCTCCGACAACTTTCATTCCGGAAAGGAGGTCATCATTTATGATTGAAATTGCAGATTTACCCTCAGATAGCGCCTCATCCAAATCTCTCTCTATTCCCGCTTTTTCGCCATCGATGATTCGACGTTGTAGTCGATCGGATAAAGGAAGCTCTGCTAACTCCTCTGCCCTACTTTTCCGCGCGTTTTGAGAGGAAACATCTTCAAAAATCTCAAGGAATCGAGTAAGAGGATCATAGATACATTCGTCATTTTTGTATTGCCTGCGATCGTAAACTAGGTCTAGCGCAACATTAAGTTGTTCCTCTGGTATTTTATTTAGTGGAACAATTTTTGATGGGTGAATTATTGCCGAGTCAAGACCGGCTTTTACCGCTTCTGCGAGGAAGACCGAATTCAAAATCACTCTAGCGGCTGGTTTGAGACCAAATGAAACGTTGCTGACACCCAACGTTGTATTAACTTCTGGAAATTCTAATTTCAACTGAGCAATCGCCTCGATGGTTTCACGAGCATCGCCTCTAGTTTCTTCTTGACCAGTTGCAATCGGAAAAGTTAAACAATCTACAATTATGTCTTCATGCGCAATGCCCCAATTGCCGTGAAGATCTTCAATTAATCTTCGAGCGACTTCAACCTTCCAGTCTTTTGTACGGGCCTGACCCTTCTCATCAATAGTTAAAGCAATGACGGCTGATCCATGCTCTTTAACGAGCGGCATGATTCTTGCGAATCTTGAGTCGGGCCCATCGCCATCTTCATAATTCACTGAATTGATAACGCATCGACCACCGAGGGTTTCTAGACCGGCTCGAAGAGTCTCTGGCTCAGTTGAATCAAGAACTATTGGAAGAGTTGATGCCGTTGCTAGTCGTGACGCGATCTCACGCATATCTTTGGCGCCATTTCGCCCCACATAATCCACAGAGAGATCAAGAAAGTGCGCTCCATCTCTGATCTGCTCTTTTGCTATTTCAATACATTTATCCCAGTTATCTTCTAAAAGCGCATCACGAAAAGCTTTGCTGCCATTGGCATTCGCCCGTTCACCGATAGATAAATAGGTTTGATCCTGGCTAAATGAAACATATTGATAAAGTGAAGAGGCGCCGCTATCCGGCGTAACTTCCCTCTCAAAGGTCTGCGCCTGATCATTTAGTTTTCGGATCGAAGTGACAAGTTCTAATAGATGTTCGGGCGTAGTTCCGCAACATCCTCCAACGAGCCGCACTCCGTAGTTATTTACAAAGCCAACTAGAGCATCAGAGAACTCTTTTGGCTGTAGTGGATATCGAGCGCCACCGTCTTCTAGAACCGGAAGCCCAGCATTTGGCATACAAGAAATTGGAATCGTGGTGTGCTTTGATAGATAACGTAAATGTTCACTCATTTCAGTCGGTCCAGTAGCGCAATTCAATCCAATCAGATCGATTTTTAAAGCCCCAAGGGAATTTAATGCGGCTCCAATTTCGCTACCAAGTAACATGGTGCCGTTCGTCTCTATTGTCACTTGTGCAATGAGAACAATATCTTTCTTTGAACTTGCAATAGCGCGACGTGACCCATTTACTGCTGCCTTGGCTTGTAAAAGATCTTGTGTTGTCTCAATAAGTAAGCCGTCTGATCCGCCTTCGATCAGGCCTTTAGCTGCCTCAAAATAGGAACTTTCCAATTGCGCATACTCAACGTGCAGAAGTGTTGGAAGTTTCGTGCCTGGTCCTAATGAACCGAGAACCCATCGTTTTGGTGAGTATTCCGCAGCAACATTTGCCGCAATCTCTGCGCCAGCTTTCGCAAGTTCATAAGTGCGTTCCGGGATTCCGTATTCGCCTAGATTTCCTAAATTTGCACCGAAAGTGTTGGTTTCAATGCAGTCAACGCCCGCATCTAAATATTTTCGATGGATCTGTGCAATTAAATCGGGCCGAGTGATGTTTAGAATTTCATTGCAACCTTCATAACCCTGAAAGTCCGAAAGGGAAGGATTGGCCGCTTGAATCATGGTTCCCATAGCTCCATCGGCAACCAAGGTCCGCGTTTGCAAGGCAGCACGAAGAGTAAGACCAGATTTCAACGCGCTCATCGCCCGAACTTTATCGTAGGGTTCTTTCATGCACCTGCTTAAAAGTAAATACGCGTTACGAACCCCAGTAATGCTCTGCGCTTTCGCTGGTTGGAACGATGCCGCAGAGGCAGCTACGCAAGCCATTTCACATTTGATGAAAGTTTGGGACTCACACCTTGTGGCAGAAGTAGATTCTCAAGACTATTACGATTTTCAAGTTAATCGACCAAGTGTCCAAATTGATGATTCAGCGATTAGAAAAATCAGTTGGCCAACTTCATCTATCTATGAAGTAGCAACACCGCATCTCGAGCACGACTTCATAATAGTCAAAGGCATAGAACCATCTATGCGATGGCAGAGTTTTTGCGCAGAAATACTTGACCTAGCAGATGACTATGAAGTGCGATCTTCTATTACTTTCGGATCTCTTTTGGCAGATGTACCTCATACCAGACCAATTGTGGTAACTAGCAGTGGTGCGACGCCCGAGATATCGAATCGATTGGGTTTAGCTATTTCAAAATATGAAGGGCCAACTGGGATAGTTGGCGTGCTACAAGACTTCGCTAGCAAACGTGATATTGATGCAATATCGCTGTGGGCATCCGTGCCACATTATGTCTCGACACCTCCCTGCCCCAAGGCATCACTGGCTCTTATCAACTCTCTCGAAGAGCACTTATCGATCGAAATTCCGGTGACAGATCTTGTTGAATCTTCTAAAAATTGGGAAGTTCAAGTCAATAAAATTGCGCAAGAAGACAATGAAATTGGTGACTACGTTAAGGAACTGGAAAAGAATAGAGATGCAGCCGACCTGCCAGAGGCCACCGGTGAATCTATTGCTAAAGAGGTGGAGAGATTTCTACGAAGTAATCCCGAGCTTTAAAAAGCAATACCCAAGTAAAGATCTATGGCTCTCGATAATTCGCCAGGATGTCCGCCAGATTCGCCATTTTCTGTTTTCGAACACCAGGAATTTAGCAAATCAAATACTGAAACTGTATCCATGTCATTAGCAAGCGCCTTAACCATTGAAATTATTAGATCTTTTGTTGGAGCTACTTCTTCTCTAGAAAGACAAGATTGCATCCTTCTACAGAATGCTTCAGTTTCTATGATTTGGCCGTCAGTCCAAGCGAAGTATTCGCGATAATTTCGATTAATTAGCGCCGCACGAAGAACGTTTGGATCGATACCTTCAGCAAGCAGCTTTGATACAAAAACCAGATTGCCTCGACTCTTGCTCATTTTTTCGCCTTCATAACCAATCATTCCGGTATGTGAGAATATTTGCGCTAGTGGCATTCCACGCAATGCCATCGCTTGATAATTCGACATATAGTGATGCGGGAAAAGAAGATCTTGGCCTCCCCCTTGCAAAGAAATACAATGATGCAAACCTCGTTTCAAATATCCAAGTGCGATCGCAACACATTCAATATGCCACCCGGGTCTTCCAGCACCAAAGGAGCTGTCCCAGCTTGGCTCCGATGGTCGAGCTTTCTGCCATAGAAGATTGTCTAAAGGATGTCTCTTTCCGGCACGATCGGGATCACCACCCCGTTCTTTGAAGATGGCGATCGCCTCAATTTCAGAAAATGGAAGATTTTCAAGCGCTCCAGGGATACGTTGCAGATCTAGGTAGAGATCACCATCAAGAGTGTAGGTGAAACCCCTTCCTTCAATCTCCTCAATTGCTTTAATAATGAGATTCATATTCTCGGTGACGCTCTCATAGAAATTTGGAGGATTTACTCTGAGCTTTGACATATCATCTTTAAAAAGTGCGATCTGCGAATCAGCCAAATCTTCCCAAAGAATGCCATCTCGATTAGCACGTACTAGAAGAGGATCATCTATATCGGTGATGTTCTGCACGTAACTAACTTTGCGACCAGATGCAATTAAAAACCGATTAATTAAATCGTAAGTTAAATAGGTTGCAGCGTGACCAAGATGGGTAGCGTCGTAGGGAGTAATACCGCATACATACATCGATACCTCGGTATCAGAAATAGCTTCGAGACTGCCGGAATACGAATTAAATAAAAACAATTGAGGATGAACTTCTCTGGCCAGACTTGAAGGAGGCAAGAATGGTTTAGCCCAGAGTTGCATTAGCAAAGCGTATCTTGATATTTCACTCAGACCGGAGGCCAAGGAACCGTCGGCCATTCCTCAGATGGAAGCGGAAACGATCCGTCTTTCAACAATTTCTCTACCCGAGCGATGAGCGCTTCAATCTCCTCGACAGAAAGCAATTCGCGTAAATTGAGAGTTTGAGATATCAGTCCACTATGAAGAATTGCTAGTTGATCCAATTCTTCTGGACGCAAAGCAAGGCCGGCAAATTGCCATAGAACTGTTCTTAATTTGTTTTCGACGTGAAACGTAACTCCATGATCACAGCCAAAAATTCTCGATTTGCCATCCACTAAAATATGCCCAAATTTTCGATCGGTATTATTAATAACGGCATCAAAAAGTGCCATAGAACGAATTTCAGGCTGATCTGATTGTCCAAGGACAATAACATCAACGCTTTCGTCAATGTCAATCCATTCCTGGACTGACCCTAAACCAAAAGGACCATCTCTAAGCAGAGTTCTTGGCACGAGATCAAACTTGGCATAATCGCTAACTAGATAAGCAGCTATCTCTCGATTTGCAAGATTTCCGTTTGGGAAATCCCACAAGGGACGCTCTCCTGCAATTGGCTTATAGATTACCTTTTTAGATTGACCATTAAGAAATACCTCTCCAAAAAGTGTCGCATTGGATGCATCAACTAATCTTCCAAGAACTTCCATCGTGCCATCGGCTAACAAGTCATTCATCCCATACGCCTATAGCCGTTGGATCTTGGACAGAGATGACCATCAGAATTAATCGGACCTCCGCAAAATAGGCATGGCTGACGGCCTGCTGCCACAACTTCTAAAGTGTGCGATGAAAATCCTGTTAGAAGATCGGGTGAAACAATGATTTCTAATCCCTGAGATTCTCTTGCGAATCCATTTTCGCCAGCATCATCAATGCCTTCTACTTCAATGTGGAATCTTTCAGACTCGGGACGCCAAGTAATCGTGATAACGCCAATCTGAAATTCACTTTCTAACGGAGTTATTAATTGAAATCTATGATTATCTACCTGTTTCTTTAGGTTAAGGTCTTGAAGTATCTGAATAGATTTTCGAGCTAGCCCTTCGGCTTGACTCTTCTCAAGAGCAAAAGAAAAGACGCTTTCGCCGTTTCCAACCTGCAGGAAAAATTCTCTTTCGCCAGGAAGGCCTATTGTTCCGATTACGAAATGTTTTGGATCTTCGAAACGGAATTTCTTCATGCTCATCTATCGGTACCGCCACCTATTTGGAATCTTTGATTCAAGCTTCCATTCCATCTTTTCTTACTTTTCTGATTGAGAAATAGCAACTTCTGAGTTTCAATATTAAATGCGGTTAGAGAAGCTGGATCTATCGTCATCTTCTGGAAATGCTTTAGCTGCAACCCAAGTAAGACGGTAATGGCAATCTTTATGATGTCACCGTGAGACACAATTAAGACGTTTTGGTCCTTAAAATGTTTTTCAATAGAAACAAGAGCGTTCTTAACTCGCTTTGCAGCATTTCTGAAGCTCTCACCTCTAGCAAAAGTGAATCTTTCAGGATTATTTTGAATTATCTGCCATTCCTTTTTTTGAGCCAATGCTTTTAGCTCTTTGCCTGACCAATTCCCATAATCCATTTCCAGGAAATCTTCCATTTCAAGGATAGTAATGTCGGCTTTTTTACGAAATGGTTCTATTGTTTGCATACATCGCTCTAGCGGGCTTGAAATTATTACATCAAATTTATAATTTGATAGCTGTTTGACCAAACCCTTCGCTTGCTTTGATCCCCTCTCTGAAAGACGTATACCCGGAGTTCTTCCCGCCAGTACTCCGAGTTCGTTCGCAAGAGATTCTGCGTGCCTCAGAAAGAAAATCGTAGTCACATATCAAGAGTATCCATGATTTCTTAAATCATCTTGCTAGGGTCGCCAAATGGAAATTCGATCGGTGGGAAACTCAGGCATCAGAGTTTCTCGAATGGCCCTGGGAACTATGACATGGGGCCGCGATACCGACGAGCAGGAAGCAGCTGATCAGCTGAAGCTTTTTTTGGATGCAGGTGGAAATTTCATTGATACCGCCGCGTTATATGGAGATGGGGATAGCGAGCGAGTGCTCGGCGGTTTAATAGAAGCGATGGCAAACCGCGAAGAATTAATCGTGGCCACAAAAGCTGGAATATCTCTACGTGAAGGCGAACGTGTTATTGATAATTCGAGAAGAAGTTTGCTCGCGGATCTGGATAAATCTCTCAATCGCTTGAATACCGACTATGTAGATATATGGCAAATACATACTTGGGATGAAAACGTCCCACTTGATGAAACGTTGGGCGCTTTGGATACTGCCGTAAGTAGCGGCAAAGCACGTTACGTCGGAATATCAAATTTTAATGGTTGGCAAACAGCGAGAGCAGTAACTTTGCAGAATCCTATTTTTGGCCATGCACCGATAGTTAGTACTCAGAACGAGTTTTCGCTCTTAAATCGAAAAAATGAAAAAGAAGTTTTAGCCGCAGCACAGAATTTGGGAATTGGTTTCTTTGCCTGGTCTCCTCTTGGTCGCGGCGTTCTCACTGGAAAATATCGATCTGGACTGCCTTCTGATTCAAGAGGCGCAAGTCCCCACTTTGCTAGCTTTATCGAACCTTACTTATCTGAGCGTTCTTCAAGAATTGTCGAAGCGGTGATGGTTGCAGCTGATGGTTTGGGATTATCACCGTTAGAAGTGGCGATTGCATGGGTCAGGGATATCCCCGGAATGACTTCGATAATTATGGGAGCTCGAACTGGTGCACAGATGAGAGGAATCTTAGGCGCCGAAAAAGTTGAACTAGCAATACCTATTCGTGAAGCACTTGATGAAGTATCAAGCTTTTGACATGAATCGGTATAAAGCTCTAACTCCAAAAAGTAAAGATTCGATCGGAACTCTTTCATCTACCCCGTGAAAAAGGGCCATGAAATCAATATCTGCAGGCAACGCTAGTGGACTAAAGCCATAGCCAGTTATACCTAATTTTGCCAAAGCTTTGTTATCTGTTCCACCACTCAAAACATACGGAACAACAATACCTTCAGGATCCTCTGCCAATATCGAATCAATCATCTTTGAGACAAGTTCGCCTGCAAAATCTACTTCAAGAGGAATGTCTGACACCAAGCTCTCCACTTCAATATCAGGTCCGATAATTTCTTTGATTGTAGGAAGTAACTCATTCTCATATCCTGGAATAGTTCGGCAATCGACTACCGCCGTGGCGCTCTGTGGGATTACGTTGGCTTTATATCCTGCTTCCAGCATTGTTGGATTACTCGTATTCGTTAATGTGGCACCAATCATTTTTGCGGCAGGACCAAGCTCAGCTAGGAGCTCCTTCAAATTGGATTCATCGTATGGAATGCCAGACAACTCAGATATTTTCTTAAAAAGAACTGAATTCGTCTTTGTTACACGTTGCGGCCAGATAAAGTTACCAATATTGGTTACGGCCTGGGATATTTTTGTGACAGCGTTGTCACGATTTAACAATGAACCGTGGCTTGCAATTCCTCTAGCTGTTAAACGAATCCACTCGATGCCCTTTTGTGAAGTTTCAAGTAGATACAATCGTTTACCTGATTTTAAAGTAACCGAGAATCCCCCAACCTCTGAAATCGTTTCTGTGCAGTTATCAAAAATTTCCGGATGATTTTCCGTTAACCATCTGGACCCATAGATTCCACCGGCTTCTTCGTCCGCAAAGAAAATCAATACGATCCTGCGACGCGGTTTGATTCCATGTCTTGCCCAAAGTCTGACTACGGCGAGAATCATCGCGTCCATATCCTTCATGTCGACTGCGCCCCTACCCCATATTGCGCCGTCTTTTATTAATCCTGAAAAGGGATCAACGCTCCAATCATCTTTATTTGCTGGCACTACATCGATATGACCGTTAACAATCAAACCTGGTAATTCGCTTTCTGTTCCTGCAATTTCAGCTACTACTGAACATCGTTTTGGCGCAGATTCGTAGATTTTTGCGGATATACCCACCTCCGCTAGCTTTGAAACTACGTATCGCGCAACAGCCTCTTCATCGCCTTTGCCTTCACCGTAATTAACACTTGGAATCCGAATAAGTTCCTGACAAAGAGTGACAACATCTGCTTCTAATTCCGATAAAAGCTCAGGACTTAAATTCAGCAAAGATTTATCCATGGGCTAAAGTATGCCCTCTATTGTCCGGGTGGCGGAATTGGCAGACGCGCTAGCTTGAGGTGTTAGTTCCCGAAAGGGATTAGGGGTTCAAGTCCCCTCTCGGACACGTGGAGTGACTATGCTCCAGCCGTGGTTGATTCGCAAAGCGGCTCCAAAAATCATTTCTCTTTAGAATCAGCGTTATCGCTTATCGCAGATGTACCGGATTATCCAAAACCAGGAATACTTTTCAAAGACATAACACCTCTTCTTGCAAACGGTTCAGGATTCGCAAAGATCATTGAGGAACTTGCAAAACAGATCAAAAACCTTAATGTGCGGGTTGATGCCATCGTAGGCATCGAAAGTCGAGGTTTTATTCTGGGTGGAGCTTTAGCTAATAAATTAGAAATCGGATTCGTAACAGTGCGAAAACCGGGAAAATTACCGCGCGATGTTCACCGCAAAGAATATCAACTTGAATACGGCTTTGATGCTCTTGAAATGCATAAGGATTTATTAACTTCAGAGAAAAACGTTGTCGTTGTTGATGATGTACTTGCAACAGGTGGCACTGCACTAGCTTGTCAAGAGCTTATTAATATGACTGGTGCTAAGACGGCAGCTCACGTATTCCTTTTAGAAATCGGAATTTTGCAGGGTCGACAGGCTATTGCTGATCTCTATCCAGAGATTGAAATAATTTCTCTATTGGACACTAATGGCTGAGCTTATTTTTTACTGTGGAACCATGGATAGTGGAAAATCCACTCTTGCGTTGCAAACTGCACATAATCATCAAAGTCGAGGGCGTACGGGCTTGCTCTTTACCAATCAAGACCGCGCTGGCAGCGGAAAGATTTCTTCAAGATTAGGTTTAACTTCTGAAGCAATTGAAGTTCCATCCGATTTGGACATCCACCGAATGACAGTGGATCTTCTCTCGAAAGGGCGCAAAATTGATTATGTAATTTGTGATGAGTCTCAGTTCTACACGCCAGAACAAATCGAGCAATTAGCTCGTATTGCCGATGGATTGGGTATTGATGTTTATGCATTTGGAATTCTTACTGACTTTAGAACAAAACTATTTCCCGGTTCAGCTCGTCTCGTCGAACTCGCGGATCGAGTTCAAACGTTACAAGTTGAGGCTCTGTGCTGGTGCGGTGAGCGCGCAACGCACAATGCGCGAACTATTGATGGCAATATGGTTACTGAAGGCGAACAAGTTGTAGTTGGTGATACAGATTCAAGTTCAACAATTGCTTATGAGGTGCTCTGTAGGCGACATCATATGAGAAAAGTTACTGCTCGCACTTCTGGTCAAGCATCTATAGATCCGCTTCCATTTAACTAAGCGCTTCCGAAAGGAATATTTATGAGAGAAGCAAAGGGATACGCAGTCCTGTCAAAGAGTAAGCCGCTTGAACCATTTAACTTTTCAAGACGCGCAATTGGTGCTCGTGACGTTGGATTTGAAATTCTTTTCTCTGGAATATGCCACAGCGATATTCATCAGGCGCGCGAAGAATGGGGACCATCAATCTTTCCGATGGTTCCAGGTCATGAAATTGTTGGTCGTGTGACGCAAGTTGGTGCTGAAGTTACTAAATTTAAAGACGGCGATCTTATTGGAGTCGGAGTCTTCGTAGATTCGTGCGGTAATTGCGATAACTGCAACCGAGGTATGGAGCATTTTTGTCGTGAAGGAATGACAGGCACATATAACTCTTTGGAGCGAGACGGAAAGACAATTGCATTTGGCGGATACTCAAACTACTTCGTTATCAATGAAAGATACGCTGTCTCGATCCCTTCTAATTTAGATCTCGCAGGCGTAGCGCCACTTCTATGCGCTGGAATAACACTCTATTCCCCGATTCGACATTGGAATGTCAGTGAAAAATCAAGAGTTGGGATAATCGGACTTGGTGGACTTGGTCATATGGGAGTCAAATTCGCAGCTGCATTGGGTGCAGAAGTAACCGTCTTTTCGCATAGTCAGGGAAAGATGGATGATGCTCTCAAATTCGGCGCCAAGAAATTTGTAAATACAAATCAGGAGGAATGGCACAAACCTCTTCGCAAAAAATTCGATCTTATTCTTAACACAGTTTCTGCAGAGATTGATCTAGACCCCTATTTGCAATGTCTTGATACTGATGGAACTCTGGTGATTATTGGTCTTCCTGGAAAGCCATACGCGGTTCATGCAGGATCATTATTGGATGGCCGTAGAAGCATCGCAGGTTCAATGATTGGCGGAATGCCGGAATTGCAGGAGATGATGAATTTCTGCGGTGAAAATCAAATTACTAGTCAAGTTGAATTAATAGGCGCAAACTATATAAATGAAGCATATGAGCGTACGATTAAAAGTGATGTTAAATATCGATTCGTGATAGACGCAAGCACTTTCTAAATTCGGGTAATAACTTGAGTTAGCAAAGGAGCAATCAGTAAAGCTGGCAAAATGTTTGCAACAGCGATATTTCTTAAGTTCAAGAGTCTTAAGCCGATTCCGATCAGCAATACCCCACCAACACTGGTCATTGCTGAAACTTGTGCGTCATTTAAGACGTTGCCCAAGCCAAAACCCAAAGCAGTCCAGATCGCTTGGTAAATGCCAACCGGTAGAAAAGAGAAAAGCACTCCCCAGCCAAGAGCAGCTGCAAAAGCTATCGCTGCAAAGAAATCTAACGTGCTTTTTAGAAGCAATTGATCTATACCAGTTTTCATTCCATCACTGATGCTGCCGAGAATTGCCAAAGGGCCGATTGCAAACACTAAAGACGCAGCAACAAAACCTTCAACAAAAGTTCCGTTACTGCTTCCTAGTTTTCGCTTGAGATATTCGCCTAGCGATATCAATCGAACTTCCAAATTCAGCGCAGAACCTATGAGCGCTCCAAATATTAATGAAGTCAAAACAATTAGTATTGGAGAACCTTGCGGTGTAACCTCTATCAGCTCCTGATCCCATAACGAACGCAAACTTGCGGCAGCGCTGATTAGGGTAATCGCTCCAAGTATTTCCGTTACAAGAATCCGAGTGCGCTCTGGTATCCGATTTCCGCCAAATTTTCCTAATATGGATCCAACTATTATTGCGACGACATTAATGAGAGTGCCTATACCCGGGAACACCCGATAAGTGTACCGACGAAAAATCGAAGTTCTCTTAAGATACTGTTACACCATGTTTCAGCATTATGTAAATCTATTCCGACAGTGGGTCAAACCACACTCTTCCATTCCCGTTTTGCCTTGGACTGCTGAGAGCACATGGAGCCTCTCATTAAAAAGATTACTTATTTTGTCTTTTGGGTTATTCCTGTTCGGGATTGGAGAAGCTTTTCTTATAGTTTCGGATATCGGAAATTCGCCATGGACTGTACTTTCTGAAGGAGTTTCAAAACAATTCGATTTAACTATTGGCGTAGCTACATTAATTATCAGTGTCTTGGTTCTTCTTCTCTGGATACCTCTGAAGGAGCGTCCCGGCTTTGGAACTCTACTTAATATTTTATTGATTGCCTTTGCAATTGATCTAGGCATTGCATTTTTGCCTGAAGTTGAAACTTTTTCATACGAATTAATTTACGTATTTGTTGGTATTGGTTTGGTAGGAGTTGGATCTTCTTTATATATAACTTGTGGCCTAGGTCCCGGACCAAGAGATGGTTGGATGACCGCCTTACACAAGAAAAGCGGAGTGGCAGTAGGAAGAGTACGACTCCTAATTGAGATTACGGTTTTAATGACTGGTTGGCTCCTGGGAGGAACCGTTGGATTGGGTACCGCGCTCTTTGCCCTTCTGATTGGCCAATCGGTGGCTATTTCCTTTGGTGTCGTTGCCAGAATTACTGGACGGTAACCCTTATTTTTGGGTCTTCCCCCAGTTTGTGGACTGCCTTCACACGGTGTCGCAACCACCACCGTTAAAAAATTAGCAATCTCTCATATTTTTATGAGATGAAAGGTAGAAAATGCTGGATACCTTCTTCAAAATATCTCAACGCGGATCTTCAGTAGCTCAAGAAGTTCGCGGCGGTGTAGTCACCTTCTTCACGATGGCGTACATAGTTGCGCTAAATCCTTTGATTATCGGATTAGCCAAAGATGGTGATGGAAAATTTATTGGTGGCGGAGACGCTCCAAATCTTCCATTAATTGCAGCAGCAACCGCCCTGGTGGCTGGTGTGCTCTCAATCTTGATGGGTGTTGTTGCTAACTTTCCGTTAGCTCTAGCAACCGGCCTAGGTTTAAATACTTTCGTCGCGGTCGCGGTAGCTTCAAAGATGACATGGGCTGATGCAATGGGTCTCGTTGTTCTTGAGGGCATCATCATCACCGTACTCGTTCTAACTGGTTTTAGAACTGCCGTGTTTAGAGCGGTCCCAACGCAATTAAAGATTGCAATCTCAGTTGGTATTGGTCTATTTATCGCCTTGATTGGCCTTGTTGACGCTGGATTCGTCCGTAGAACTGCTACCGGTCCAGTACCGGTAACTCTCGGCGACGGCGGCGAACTTGTTGGATGGCCGGTCGTGGTATTCGCATTCGGTCTATTTTTAACCATCGGTTTAATGATTCGAAAAATCAAAGCGGCGCTACTTATTGGAATTGTCGTTGCCACTGCGCTTGCAGTTGCGGTTGAAAGTGCCTTCAAAGTTGGTCCAAACTTCGATGGTACAAACGTGAATCCAAAGGGATGGGGCTTAAATGTTCCATCAGTTCCAACAGATTTTGTTGCAACTCCCGATTTTGGTCTATTAGGTCAATTTAATCTCTTTGGTTCATTTGATCGCATACCTGTTATCACCGCTCTACTTCTGGTGTTCACATTACTTCTTGCAGACTTCTTTGACACGATGGGAACAATGACTGCCATCGGTCAAGAAGCTGGTTTAAATGACAAAGATGGAACTCCTCCTAATGCAGAGCGCATTCTCCTAGTTGATTCACTTGCAGCAGTAGCCGGCGGAGCTGCTTCGGTTTCAAGCAATACCTCTTATATCGAATCAGCCTCAGGTGTCGGTGAAGGAGCCAGAACAGGTTTGGCATCAGTTGTCACAGGAATTCTCTTCCTGCTAACCACTTTCCTATCACCGTTGGTTGCGATAATTCCTTACGAAGCTGCTACCCCAGCCTTGATAATTGTCGGCTTCTTAATGATGACTCAAATCAAGTCAATTGATTGGGAAGATTACGGTATTGCAATTCCTGCCTTCCTAACCATAATCCTTATGCCATTCACTTACAACATATCGGTAGGTATTGGCGCAGGGTTTGTTTCATATGTTGTAATCCGTGTATTCCAAGGACGAACAAAGGATGTACATCCATTGCTTCTACTTGTTGCGGGATTATTCATGGTTTACTTCTTGAATGATCCAATAAATACTTGGATTGGCTAATTTAGATCAAATAGAAATGGGGAGCACGCGCTCCCCATTTCTATTTACCAAACAATTTCTGATTTACCTGATTTACTCAATTTTTCATTCACTTTACTAAACGGTTTTGATCCCAAAAAACCTCGATGAGCAGAGAGCGGACTTGGGTGAACTCCAGTTACAACTCGGTCTTCTGCAAAGAGTCCCTCTAGTTCTCTAGCAGTGTTGCCCCAAAGCACACCAATGGCACCGTTATCAGCGCAAATTTTTACTATCTGCTCGGTAATTTGCTGCCAACCAAGGTTGTTATGAGAAGCACTTTCTCCCGCCTTTACAGTTAACACTCTATTCAACAGTAGGACTCCATGCTCCATCCAGCGAGTGAGATCTCCATCTGCCGTCGTTGTCGATCCGATATCTGTCAAAATCTCTTTTTGAATATTCATTAACGAGCCCGGAAGGCCAGAGAAGCGAGGCGCAACAGAGAAAGCTAGCCCGCAGGCATCTTTTGGATTTGGATATGGATCTTGTCCGACAATTACGACTTTAACTTTGTTGACGGGGACTTCCAAAGCTCGGAATACCAATGATCTATTAGGAAGAATAGTCTCACCGGCATCAGCCCTATTTTGTAACTCTATTCCGATTTTATCTATATCTTGCAGATGATTAGATAGTGAATCTTTCCAACTTTCAGGTAGTAAATCGCTTAAACTCATTGGATTGTTGACGCTGCAAAGTAGCGTGTCCCATCAAAGGAAAGTCGAACATCTACTCCGAATACTGATTTGATATTCGATTCAGTTAGAGTCTCATTGATAGGTCCTGCCGCGAAAATCTTTGCTTCCTTTAGAATTAGCACGTGCGTAGTCCCAGCTGGGATTTCTTCAATATGATGCGTAACGATAACGGATGCTGGTGAATCAGGTTCATTTAAATACTTGCTTATTCGACTTAAAATATCTTCCCTGCCTCCTAAATCAAGACCGGCAGCTGGTTCATCCAAAAGTAAAATCTCAGGGTCTGCCATAAGAGACCTGGCAATCTGGGCTCGTTTTCTCTCACCTTCGCTTAAAGTTCCGTAAATTCTTCCAGCAAGTTCACGTATGCCAAATATCTCCAAGAGCGCCTTAGCCCTAGATTCGTCCCAGAGATCATATTCTTCAATCCATCTACCTGTTATTGCGTACGCAGCAGTTAAAACTAGGTCAATTACTTTTTCATCAAATGGGATTGAATCATTTAATGCGCTAGAACACATTCCGATTCTTGGTCTTAATTCAAATACGTCAACAGCGCCTAACTTCTCTCCCAACAATTCGACTTCACCAGAGCTTGGATGGATCAAAGCTCCTAGAAGTTGTAGAAAAGTAGTTTTTCCCGCTCCATTCGGACCGAGAATTGCCCAACGTTGATTTTCTAAGAGTTCCCAATTCACTGGACCTAGAATCATCTTGCCATTGCGTTTAACTTCGACGTTTTTTAATGAAAGCAATGCCGCCATTACTAAACGTCCTTTCTATCTGCGTCCAGTCATTTATAGGAGGTAAACTCCCGCGATGATGCGACAGGCCCTAATTCTGGCTTCTGGTGAGAGAAACCCGGAAGCCGACACACTATTGAAGTTGGGCTTAGAACCTTTTGTTCACAAAATTATAGATGTTCAGCGGATTGATTTGGGGCATCGAACAATTGTTGGAATCTTGCTGGAATGTGATCCGGCGCATTTTGAAGCAATCGAATCCGATTTAATCGCGCATGGACAGAAGCACTCGCTAGACGTGGCTCTGGAGCTTTTATGAGTATCAAGTTGCTTGCGATGGATTTCGACTCAACATTAGTGATCGAGGAATCATTGAATGAGCTTGCTTCATATTTAAAACTCGACAGCCAAATTTCCTCCATCACAGAGCAAGCGATGGCGGGCAAAATTGATTTTGCTACCTCAATGAACCTCAGAGTTAAGAGTTTCAAGGATGCCCCCTTGGAAGCGTTAACTGCAGTGGGTAACCGCTTAACAGCATCGCCTGGCGCTAACGAGCTCATTGATTTTTGCAAACTCTCTAAAATCAGGTTATCGATAATCTCCGGAGGTTTTATTCAAATTCTTGATGCATTTTCACTGTGCAAGGTATTTGATTATGTCTTCGCGAATTCTTTAGAAATTCATGATGGCAAATTAACTGGCTCGATCTCAGATTTTTCCATTGACGCACAAGGCAAGGCAAATGCACTAGCAAAATTAGCGAACGAGCTAGAACTAGATCGCAATGAAATCATGGCGATTGGCGACGGAGCAAATGATCTTGAAATGCTTTCTTTCGCAGGGATAGGTGTCTCATTTCGCGGTAAACCATTACTTGATAATGTCGCTAATTATCGGATTGAAAACTCGCTCGATGAAGTTATACCGCTTCTGCAAGCTTCCTAAGTTGTTGGATAGTCGATGCAGGATCTTCAGATTTATAAACTACAGAACCCGCAACAAAGGTATCAGCACCGGCTTTGCGTGCAATCTGAATTGTTTCAAGATTGATACCGCCGTCCACCTGCAACCATGTATCAGTAAGTTCTTTTTCTCGTAGCCACTCTCTCGCTTTTTCAATCTTTGGAACCATACCCTCAATAAAACTCTGTCCACCAAAACCTGGTTCCACGGTCATCACAAGCAACATATCAATCTCATCGAGAAAGTTCTCAATTGCAGTTATTTGAGTATTTGGCTTAATTGCCAGACCTACTCGCTTGCCTGATTTTCGAATACTTCTGAGAACGTTCAGCGGGTCTTCACAAGCTTCAAAGTGAACAGTGATACTAAATGCACCTGTTTGAATATAGTCAATCGCATATCTATCTGCTTGCTCGATCATTAGATGAACATCCACCGGCAATTCTGAATACCCGATAATTTCCTTTGCTTCCTCAAAAGAAAACGTTGAATTCGGAACAAATTTTCCATCCATGACATCTAAGTGCAAGAGATCAGAGAACTGAGCCACTTTCAAAATCTCATTTGGTAAATCATTAAAATTTGCGTTTAAGATACTGGGACAAATCCGGATCACTTTCATATTCTAGAGGCTTAACAATGAAAGAAACATGGAATCAGTACCGTCTCGATAGGTCCAAAGTTGCATGTCGCCGTCTTTATCAGCATATCCTTTAACCGGAATTCTCTTAAATTCAGGATTATCTTTCAAAAATCCATTTATTTGCCATTTCGTTTCAGCCAAATGTGGACTACAGGTTGCGTAAGCAATTATTCCCTTGGGCTTAAGAAGCCTCTTGGCGCTATCCAGCAAATCTCTTTGCAGTGCAGTTAGGGAAGGTAAATCTGCAGGAGTTCTTCGCCAACGAACTTCGGGACGTCTGCGCAATGCTCCAAGCCCTGTGCATGGAGCATCAATCAATATTCGATCAAATTTACTCTCTGAGTTGGATAACTCCTTATGCAAGTTTCGACCATCAGCTGAAATTACCTTGGTCCTACGTACCACTTGCTGCACTAGTTTTGATCGCTCTACCGACAATTCATTTGCTAAAAGAAACGTCGGCTCTCTTTTTTCATAAATAAGTAAAGCCTCTAAATAAGCGGTTTTTCCTCCAGGACCAGCACACATGTCTAACCAGGAAAGACCGCCTGTGTCCGTTGCAACAAAATTCTCAACAACTAATTGAGATCCATAATCTTGAACTCCGGCTCTACGTTCGCGAATAGCTGACAAACTTCCTGGATTTCCAGAAAAGGACAATGCGAATCGACTCCCTGGAATGAGATGCGCACCTTCCTGCTCAAGTTCTGCAACGGTGGATAAACCAGGCCAAGCAACTAATGTTGGTTTGGCAGGGAAATTATTGGCATTCAATTGCTGCTTTACAGCATCGTCATCCTTTAAAGCATTTGAATATGCATCAATTATCCATTGTGGGTGTGAGAATTTCTCCGATTCATTATCGGGTACAAAGTTTAAATTTTCAGATGTTCGTCGCAATAGTGCATTAACAAAACTTGCCGAACTTGCTCCTGTAACAGTTTTAGCAAGATTAACGGTTTCGCTTACGGCGGCATGGGCTGGATTCTTAAGCACCAACAGTTGATATACCCCAAGGCGAAGCACTATCAAAACCTTCAGATCAATATCGGAAAAATCTCTATCAGAAACCTTACTGATCGCGGAGTCCAAAAAACTCTGCTGCCTCAATGTTCCATAAACTAACTCAGTAACAAAAGCCCGATCTCGATTCTCTAGCTGTGTCCTCTGCAGTAATTGTGGAAGAAGGATGTTGCTATATTTTCCATTTGCTATCACGTCAAAAAGTGCTTCAAATGCGACCTGCCGAGAATTAATCTGTCGGCTCAATGAAAGATATCTCCTTTATCTATTCTTGCACCACGAATCCAATCAGTGCTCGTCATGCGTTTTGAAGATTCTGCCTGAACCTCGATAACTTCAATAGATCCCTTGCCGGTTCCGATAATGAGAGGTTCCACATTAAGACACTCTCCCGGCAAACCAGAAGAAGTGTTCTCTCTGGCCTGCAGAATCTTTAACTTCTTTCCTCGGAATTCTGCCCAGGCTCCCGGCGCGTCAGCAAAGGCTCGAATTTGTCTATTGATCGTCTTACTCTCATCTGTCCATTTAATCCGTAACTCATTCTTTTCAATTTTTGGAGCTAAAGAAGCAGTGCCCGATTGAGGAGTCGGTGCTTTGCCCTGCTTAATCATTTTCAATGTCTCCAAGATTAGTGAAGCTCCAAGCACGCTCATCTCATTCAAGGCCTGTGCGGCATTTAAAGATTCCAAATCAAAATCAGTTTGCAGATATAGCGGACCGGTATCCATACCTTCATCCAATTTAAAAACCGTTATTCCAGTTATGTTTTCACCTGACAGTATGGCGCGCTGCACTGGCGCAGCCCCTCTAAATTTCGGTAATTTTGAAAAGTGAAGATTTAACCAACCATAAGTCGGAGCAACTAACGCCTCTTTTTTTAGAAGCTTTCCGTAAGAAATTGCGATAACTAGCTCAATTCCATCTCGGCTTATGACCTCTGCAATATCAGCACTTGTTTCCGCATTCTCTATCGCTAAGCCAGATTCTCTAGCCAGAACACTAATCTCGTTTTCCAATACATCTCTACCCCTTCCCCTTGGCTTACCTCTCTTGGTGAAAAGCGTTGAAATGCTGCCTCCGTTTTGACCTAGTAAATCTAGAGTTGGTTTTGCTAATATTGAAGTGGAAGCTATAGCAATTTTCAAACTAAAACGCCTGACCATTGGTTCTGTGAGGTGAAACTCTAATCTTAGGATCCAAACCTTTTGATTGGCTCTCCAGAAACCAATCAGAGTTCCTAATTTCCTTCATGGCTGCTTTTCTCAAATCATCTGATAAACGATCAATAAAAACGATTCCATCCAAATGATCGGTTTCATGCTGTAAAGCACGTGCCAAAAATTCTGTCCCTTCAACAGTTACTGGTTCACCAAACATATTGAAACCTTTTGCTACGGCTTTCATCGCCCTCCGAGTTTCATAGCGAAGCTCCGGAAATGAGAGGCAACCTTCTTCACCATCTTGAGTTTCATCACTTAAAGTTAAGACTGGATTAACGAGGTGCCCAATTGTTTCATCTACATCCCAGACAAATACTCGCAAAGGGACGCCAATTTGTGGCGCAGCCAACCCTGCCCCCGGTGCATCAAGCATCGTTTCCGTTAAATCAGCTACTAATTTCCGTAACTCTTTATCGAAAACTTCAACTGGAGACGCGGGCGTTGTTAATACCGGATCGCCAAAAAAACGAATGGGTTGAATAGTCACTAACCAATTATAGCGAGCGAGGCTTTGTCGTCTGAATCAGACTATATGTCGAGCGGTTCACGCTCTATTTTAAGCAAATTAAGTTGTTTCAAAGATAAGAATTTTTGAGCAAGAATAAGCTCCTTCATCAAGATTACAGTATCGAGTTCCTTAGTTCGGACTAAGAGAGATTTATCCGAATTAACGAATTGAATCCTTGCTCTGGAAAGCAATTTTTGAAGAGATTCTGCGATTTGAAAAATACTTCCATTCGATATTCTTGTCAGATTCCAAATTGGCGGCAATCCCAGATGCTCTCTCTCTTTCAATTCTCTTTCCATATCATTGAGGGGGTTCCTCTTAAGGAGCGATTGAATCAATGGATGGTTTGATGCAAGATCGACATACAAAATTCCGTTCTTCTCAAGGAATCGAAGAAGCGAATAGATTTGTATTCGAGTTTGTTCCTCAGCGCGAAGGAAAGGCGCATTAACTCGAAATTCAGAGTCTAGAAAAACTATCGCTGAATATTTCTCTTTAGGCTCCATTCCAGGAGTAGCTATGACAATTGACCCCTTGGGTAATTTCTCTATGGGCCTTTCCGCGGTGGATAGATAAATTGGAGTCCTAGGAAATATCTTTCGAAATTGATCTCTTAGCTTATTTGCGCCAGAACGAAGTTCGACGATTTCATGACTTGAGCAGATTGAGCAGCGCCAATGAGAAATAAGGTTAGAACAAATTACACAAGTTAACCTATGCGATGAATCAAATCGGAGTTTTCCTCCACAATCACACTT
>JACCDZ010165667.1_pt1 | contig 53869 bp, 57 predicted proteins | sample 7449551 | NCBI WGS metagenome assembly JACCDZ01 (sample SAMN15323452, study PRJNA562643) | freshwater metagenome | isolation source: river surface water | place: USA:Blue River Watershed | collected 2017-08-18 | reverse complement strand
TTCCATAAGTCTACCAAAGTAAGAGAGTTGATTGAGGAAGCTGGTTGTAACATAATTTACTTACCACCATATTCACCAGACTTAAATCCGATTGAACATGTATGGGCTAATTTGAAAAGAATGATAAAAGTTCATCCTAATAGAGAGAAAGGCATACATAGTGCAATATCTGAATCTATAGGCAGTTTGTTTATGAGTTAACTATAACATCATTTTGCGTACTCTTCTCTAAAATCTGTGCAATATCCTTCCGTTTGTGAAATCCAAGAAGTAAGCATGCCGTAATTAGAGACTTTTTTCACTAAATTGCTTATTTACAATAATGCTAGAGTTCTGCGTGCGATTTAAAATTCTCGTTGAAAGTATTTTACGCACATTCAAAATATCAATCTTAATCATAATAATTAATAATCCAACACCATCATGAGTTACTGGATTTACCAACGGAAATCGACGAACTAAATAACAATTATTCTGATTATTAATTTGTGTATATAATAAAGCATCCTGATATCTTTGTAACGCAATAATTTGTAATTCTTGCTCTGAATTAGACCGAACTAACGCAATATCTTGATCGGCAATTTCTTCTAATTTTTTACCTAAATATAACTTACCTATATTCATTAAAATAACAGAAACCCCAGAATCTGATTTACTTATAAATTTACCACTATGTTTAATTCGTTCCGATAGCTATGCAACTTATGCAAAAGATTAATGAAATCACTGCATTCTTAGCTAAAAATGGCTTTCAACTTTAAAGTAAACACAAATTAGATACGTTTAAATTAAGTTTAGGCATTATGGTGATTGATTAACCTTCTTAAATAATAAGCTAACAAACAACTCAAATGCCTAAAATTTCACTCTGGATTTATCTACCTTAAGACAATCAAATCTATTGCTTACCAGATCAAAACAAGTCAAAATACAACATTTAAAACTTTGCTATGTAATTTTTTATTAACCCCACAAAATACCCTAAACATAATAGCATAGTAATACAAAAGCTTGCCGGCAAATCAAATTGATATGAAATAAATAACGCAATTACTACCGAACTTGCTGCACTTAGAACACTCAAGATGACAATACTATAAATTGACTCACCCCACTGCATGCCTATTGCACCAGGAATAATCAGTAATACAAAAACTAATAACACACCAACAACTTGACATGCCATTGAAACAGTAACCGCCAAAACTAAAAAAAACATCACGGATAACAAACGTAGTTGTACATTTCGTGACGCTGCAACCACAGGATCAATTGACGCAAAAATTAATGGTCGACTAATTAACATCATGACCATTAATACAACAGCACCAAGTGCTAATAGTCCCCATATCTGAGCCGTTGATACCGCAAATATATTCCCAAATAATATACTCATTACACTGCCAGCATAATTATTTTGAAACAAAAATAAAAAATATGCACCAAGTCCCAAAACAAAAGTTAAAACTACTCCAACTGCCAAATCATTTTTTTTAACCTTATCACCCAATAGTCCCATCACGATTGAAGCAACTCCATTTAAAAGTAATTGCCCAAGCAACGATGGAAACCCCAACAAAGCTGCACCAGCAGCACCAGTAAGACTCATGTGCCCTAAAGCATGCGCTGCAAAACCAGTACGACGTAACACCACAAAAACACTCACTACACCACATACCACGGCCACAATTAAACCAGCTAACAAGGCATGCTGCATAAAACTATACGCCCACATAAGTGTCCTCTTTCACGCATTCAATCGTTTCACAAAAATGCACACCAGTCGAACTGAAATGAATGAAGGCATCTAAATGGCAAGCAATTTCATGCATATCATGCGAAATAATAAGCAAACCAAGTTTCTGATGTTGGTGAATTTTTTGCAATGCTTCAATAAAATGCTGCTTAGCATGAGGATCTAAATCTGCCAATGGCTCATCCAGTAGCAGTAAACGTGGTTGATTAACCAACGCCTGAGCTAAGTAAATACGTTTTTTTTGCCCACCAGATAAGGTATTAAATGGTTGATGAGCATAATCATTTGCACCGACCAAATCAATTAATTCAGCAACGCGTTCACGTAATTTACGACTATACCATGGTAAACCAAAACGCCAACCAACCGCACTACTTAAAATTAAACTCACTCCGCTCATGCGATCAGCCAAATTAATTTCTCGTTCTTGAGGAATATACGAAATTAGCTGATTAATTTTACCTGGAGCTTGTCCCAAAATTTTGATAGAGCCTGAAATAACTGCTAAATTACCCAACATAGTTTTCAAGAAAGTTGATTTTCCTGCACCATTCTTGCCAATAATACCAATCCACTGATTATCATTAATTGCCAAATTAAATTTTGGCGTAATCGCAGCATCATAACCCAATACAAGATTATCACAATTAATCATTTTACTTTGACTTTGCTAAAGCATTATTCGTTGCACTAATCTCACCAAGTAACCAAGCATTTATCGTTAAATTATTTGGCATAGTTTCGGTTACACCAACAATTGGAATTGCATTTTTTTCAGCTAAGTTTTGCATATTTTTAGTAATTGAATCTGAAACTTGACTATTATAAAATAACACCTTAACTTTTTTACCAGTTAATAGCTCTTGATAACTTGCAATCATTTTTGGAGTTGGCTCAGTATCATTCATAATTTTCCATTGAAAATCCAAGCCAGCCATTTTTAAGCCCATTGCATCAGCCATATAACCATAAACTGGCTCAGTCGCAGTAACTGGAGTTTCAGCATACTTAGTTTTGGTCTGTAAAATAGCTTGATTGACTTTATTATGCTCAATTATGAATTGTTTCAAATTAGCCTGAATTTGAGCTTTATTTTTTGGTTCAAGTTGAATTAATTTATCCGCCAAAACTTGAGCTAACTTAGGAAAAGTCTCAGGTTTATACCATAAATGCGGATTAGCACCAGATTTAACCCCAACTAAATCTGCCACATTAATAATGGTTACTTTAGACTTATCAACTGTTGATAGCATTTGCCCCATCCAACTATCGTAGTCAGCACCATTATAAACAATAATTTGTGCTTGTGATAAAGCCTTACTCGTTGATGGTGAAGTCGTAAACAAGTGTGGATCTGCATCTGGATTACTAATAATGCTTTGAACTTTAACTCCATTACCGCCAATTTCTTGGGCCAATTCACCATAAAAATTTTCTGCGGCTACAATATTAATTGGAGCTGCTAAAGCTAAATGTGAAATCCCCAAGACTAACGCCCCAAACAAACCTAATTTTTTTTGCATAACATTTACCCTCAAATAAAATAATTTATGTTACATTGTAACACTAAAGTTTAAAGTTTGTCAACTCACTCAAAAACACTTATAATATAGGCATAACTTTAACTTCACAAAGTTGAACAATGAATATCACATTTAAGCAAGTTATAGACTATTGCCAAGCACGCCAAATAAATCTAAGCCCACAACAAGAATTAATTTTAATGATAATTAGTAAAGCGACAATTCCATTAAGTAGTCATGAAATTTTAACCAGCCTACTTGAACATAATCCAAGAGCCAATCGCATGACAATTCATCGTGCGCTCGAAATTTTGATCAAAGCCAATTTAATCCATAAAATTCAAGTCAATCAAACTTATTCTCTATGCCAACACCTCAGCGATCATAATTGCCAATTATTTATTTGCCTAAAATGTGGCAAGCAAACCGAAGTCCATTCACATAAAATTTGTCAGGCTTTAACTCAAGCTAGTGATGAATATAATTTCATTTTGGCAAGCCCATTAGAAATTACTGGATATTGCCAACAATGTCACCTACAATAAATTAATTTTAACCCATAATATATAAAGGAATTACTATGCCACAAATCAGTGTAAATACCCAATTTGATGCGGGTAGCATTATTGTCAAAGATATCAATAACGCCACAAATCTACGTTTTGAAATTCGTCAAGATACCAATTCACAATTTGCACAATGGTTTTATTTTCAACTAAACGGTGTGAAACATCAAGAATTAAAACTTCATTTGGATAATTTGGGTACAACAGCTTATCCAGATGGTTGGATTGATTATAATGTGTGTGCAAGCTATGATAATGTCAATTGGTTTCGCATCAACAGTTCATTTGCAGATAATACCCTAAGTTGGATGCTCACTCCTGAAGCCAATTCTATTTATTTTGCATATTTTGAGCCATATCCATATCAACGTCATCAAGAGTTAATTGCGTTAGCAAATTCGGCAGAAAATACGCATCACCAAGTTATTGGACACACTCGTGAAGGACGTAACCTTGATTTAGTTATAATTGGCGATCGAAATGCCCAACATAAAATCTGGATTACCGCCCGCCAGCATCCTGGTGAAACAATGGCTGAATGGTTCATGGAAGGTTTAATTCATCGCTTAATTGATACTCAAGACTCAATCAGTAATAGCTTATTACAAGATTACGCTTTTTATTTAGTACCAAATATGAATCCAGATGGTGCAATTCATGGCAATTTACGCACCAATAGCAGCGGAACCAATTTAAACCGTGAATGGTTAACACCAAGCATTGAGAGCTCTCCTGAAGTTTATTATGTACGAAAAAAAATGCTTGCTCTTGGTGTTGAGATGTTTTTTGATATTCATGGCGATGAAGCACTACCTTATGTTTTCACCTCTGGCTGTGCAGATAATAAAAGTTTTAGTTCAAAACAAGAACAACTTGAAACTAAATTTGAACAACTTTTCCAATTAATTAATCCCGACTACCAAACTGTACATGGTTATCCTAAAAACCACTTTTCAGTAGAGAGTGCGACAGTTGCAACCAAATGGATCGGTAATCAATTTGACTGTTTAGCGTTTACCCTTGAAATGCCGTTTAAAGATAATGCTAATTTACCTAATTTAAATACAGGTTGGAATGGGTATCGTTCTTATTTACTTGGGCAAAGCATGTTAACCGCAATTTATGCTCTAAATGCTAACTAAGATCAATCACTGATAACAATTAAAAAATCTGGATATATCATCCAGATTTTTATTTTACATAGTACTAATATTAGAGGTAATTAATCTAAGACTAAAATACCTGAATACCAGCAATAACCGCATACAATAGCTAAAATAACAATTGTCGCACAAAGTAAAACTTCAAATTTGTTTTCAAACATTTTACGATTATCTTCTTTTCTTGCTTTATAAAATAAAACAATTCCAAGTAAATACATTAGTGTAGAAATCGCAAGATATTTTAGTCCGCCAGCGTAAATCATCCATATCGCATAAGTAACAGATAAAGAGCCTTTAATTAACTCGTAAGCATAAATTTTCTTATCCGTAATAATTAATTTCAACGCAAACATTGCTGCTAATAAATATGGAACTAAAACCAGACTAGTCGCAATCATAATCATATTTAAATAAACTGCTTGACTAAAGTAGGCACATACCATCATAATCTGTAATGTAAAACCAGCCATCAATGCTGCATTTACAGGTACCCCACGGGTATTAACCTTAGTCAAAAATTTAGGCATAGTTCTATCTGAAGCAGACAAAAACAAAATATTAGTTGCTAGCATATTCCACGCCAATAAAGCACCAACAACACAAATTAGCACAGCAAAACGGATAATATTGGCACTAATGGGACCAATTACTGTTGCCATAACCCCAGCCGTAGAAGGAGTTGATAAAGCTTGAACCGAAGCAGTTGGCATAATACCAAATGGCAAAACAGACAAAAGAGTATCAATCACCAAAACTACAATCACTGCCAACATCGTTGCCCGACCTACATCTTTCATTGATTTAGCGTAAATTGCATAAATACAGGCTGCTTCAATCCCAAGGAAATCCCAAACCGTAACTAGCATAGTGGCTTTAATCTGTTCAAACATACTTCCCAAATGCAAATCATGAGTTGCCATATTTTTGGCAAATATTTCAGTCTTAAACCCATAGATAAAAACTAAAATCAGAGCAGCTAAAGCCATTAATTTTACACTTGTGATCATAATGTTAACAATCGATGCCTCTTTAACACCTCGAACAATTAATGCCATTACAATCCAAATTAGTAATGACTCACATAAAAAAGATGGAAAAGTTGCACCAGCTGTTGGCCCATGACCAAAAATCGGGAAAAAATTGCCTAAAGTAGCAAAAATATAAATTAAATAACTAGCATTTCCTAACAGAGCGTTTAGGTAGTAACCCCATGCAGAGGTAAAACCAACATAATCACCAAAACCAAATTTGGCATAACCATAAATACCACTTTTAATATCTGGACGTTTATTACTAATATAAACAAATGACCAAGCTAACGCAATCATTCCTGCGGCAACAATAAACCAATGCAGCACAACAGCAACCGCACCTGAGCGATTAGCAATATTTTGCGGAATATCAAATACCCCACTGCCCATCATTGATCCAAATGTTAGAGAGAATAAAGCAAAAAACGTTAAATCCTTAACGTTTATTCCTGATCCAGGTGTTTTTGCAGCCATAACTTTTTCCTTAAAAGCCTAAATATCTTATTTTAAACCAGTTACCACACAAACTAAAAATAAATAGCGAGATAACAACTTCCCCCAATCGGTTTTAACCGCCCCTAGCAATTATACATTGATTTTTATTTAATCTTGAAGACAATTCAACAAAAAACATGACATAATTTGTACAACATAAATACAAGCAAAGAAATAACAAAATATATAGAATCAATTCATCATGTTACATAATGAAAAAAATGAAACACAATAATTCTCAAGCGATATTTTATGCAACATTTTTAAGCAAAATGATACACTTAAATCAAAAATAGCGTCAATAATAAAATTGACACTATTTTTAAGACTTAATAGCTTAATGTACAATACAATTAATACATACCACCCATGTCACCCATACCACCCGCAGGAGCAGCAGGAAGATCTTCTTTTGGTAAATCGGCGATCATGCAATCGGTAGTCAAAATCAAACCAGCAACTGATGCAGCGTGTTGTAACGCAGCACGAGTTACTTTAGCAGGATCTAATACACCCATTTCAATCATGTTACCAAATTCACCATTACCAGCATTGTAACCAAAAGCATCTTTACCTTCTAATACTTTATTAATTACTACTGATGGCTCTTCACCACAATTCGCAACAATTTGACGTAACGGTGCTTCAATCGCTTTAAGTACAATTTTAATACCAGCATCTTGATCTGCATTAACACCAGCCAAGTCTTGGATCACACTACGTGCACGAAGTAAAGCAACTCCACCACCAGCAACAACACCCTCTTCAACTGCGGCACGAGTTGCATGTAATGCATCTTCAACACGAGCTTTCTTTTCTTTCATTTCAACTTCAGTTGCTGCACCAACTTTAATTACTGCAACTCCACCAGCCAATTTAGCCACACGTTCTTGTAATTTTTCTTTATCATAATCAGATGTAGAATCAGCAACCTGTTTACGAATTTGTTCTACGCGTGACTGGATGATGCTTTCATCGCCAGCACCGTCAATAATCGTAGTATTTTCTTTACCAATTTCAACTCGTTTAGCTTGCCCCAACTGTTCTAATTCAGCTTTTTCTAAATTTAGACCAACTTCTTCTGCAATAACTGTACCACCAGTCAAAATTGCAATATCTTCCAACATAGCTTTACGACGATCGCCAAAACCAGGAGCTTTAACCGCAACCACTTTCAAAATACCACGCATATTATTTACGACTAATGTAGCTAAAGCTTCACCTTCAACATCTTCAGCAATAATTAATAATGGACGACCAGCTTTCGCCACTTGCTCTAACACTGGTAATAAATCACGGATATTTGAGATTTTTTTGTCGACTAATAAAATAAATGGGCTTTCTAATACGGCCATTTGTTTATCTGCATTATTAATGAAATATGGTGATAAATAACCGCGGTCAAATTGCATACCTTCAACGATATCTAATTCATTGCTTAAACCGCTAGCATCTTCAACAGTAATAACGCCCTCTTTACCAACGCGTTCCATTGCTTCAGCAATAATTTCACCAATTTCAGTATCTGAATTAGCAGAAATCGAACCAACTTGAGCAATTTCTTTAGTAGTTGTACATGGTTTAGCGATATGTTTTAATTCAGCAACCAATCTTTCAACCGTTTTATCAATTCCACGTTTCAAATCCATAGGATTCATTCCAGCAGCAACATATTTCATACCTTCGCGTACAATCGCCTGTGCAAGCACCGTTGCTGTAGTCGTTCCATCACCAGCAACATCAGCTGTTTTAGAGGCAACTTCTTTAACCATTTGCGCACCCATATTTTCGAATTTATCTTTTAATTCGATTTCTTTAGCAACCGTCACACCATCTTTAGTAACTAACGGTGCACCATATGAACGGTCTAAAACCACGTTACGGCCTTTAGGGCCTAAAGTTACTTTTACCGCATCGGCGAGAACATTTATTCCACGCACCATTTTTTCACGAGCATCAATTCCAAATTTTACTTCTTTTGCTGACATACTTGACAATCCTTTAAATAAATTAATATAATTTGACTAGATCTAAAATGTTTATTATGCTACGATTGCTAAAATATCATCTTCACGCATAACTAACAAATCTTTACCGTTTAATTTTACGACTTGCCCTGAATATTTACCAAATAAAACTTTATCACCAACTTTAACACATAAAGGATGACGAACTCCGCTATCCAATAATTTACCATCACCAACCGATACGACCACTCCCATATCAGGTTTCTCAGCCGCAGCGCCTGGCAGTACAATTCCTGATGCAGTTTTTTCTTCTGCTTCAACGCGTTCAACAACTACACGATCATGTAAAGGCTTAAGTGTTGCCATAAAATTAGCTCCTAAAAATTGATTATTAAAAATTAGTTTAACAATTAGCATATAGTCTTTAATTCAACTATTTCAAGAGTTACTTTATAAAACAAATTAAATTTCTTTAATGAAAATTAACACTACTAGCTCTCAGTGTGGGCATTGCCTTGAATTTTCCAGTTATATAACACAGTCAAGCCAAGGCAAATAACTACCATAAAAATAGCCAAAGGAACAGTTGTATATGCCGAAAAAGAACTGATTGCAGCAGTAATAATTGCTGCAAATAAAATCTGAATTGTATTAAATAGCGCAGATGAAACACCAATATTTTTTTTAATAACACTGAATGCAATTGAGCTATTATTAGCAAATAATGCCGAACAACCTAACCATAGCAAAGCAATAAACCCAATTAATCCCCAATAGCTAATTGGGCACACAATTGTGGATATAATTAAAAAAATCACACTTAACCACATCATGACGATACCATTACGGACTAATTTATTCATTACAAAATAACGTAACAATTTACCATTTAAAAAAGCACCAAACATATAGACAAAAGATAACCCCAGCATAGTTGAACCAAACTCAGCTGGTGATAACTTCAAAACATGCTCAAATAAAAAACTGGCAACAGTTAATAATGACATAACTGCGGCATAACAAAAAGCCGCCATCAGATTATACTTTAAAAAAACTGGTTCACCTAAGCTACTCAAAGCAATTTTAAAAATTCGCGTTAAGTGCAGATTATCATTCAACCGTTCCATGCTTTCTTTAAAATTATAACTAAGATAAATTGCCAGCAAGTTATAAATAAATAATAGACCAAAAATTGGTCGCCAACCAAAATACTCTTGCAGAAACCCGCCAATAAATGGAGAAATATCAATCGCCAACACCGTAATCATCGCCAAGTATGAAACATAACGAGCTAATTCAACCCCAGTCATACGATCACGTAGAATTGCCCGACTCAAGCTACCAACACCGCTAAACCCCAAACCTTGGATAAAGCGTCCGATAATTAATATATAAATATTCGGTGCAATTAGACATAATAGCGTTCCACATCCACTTATCGTGGTTGCAATCAACAAAATTTTGCGACGACCAAAAAAATCCGAAATATAACCAAATAAAATCCCAGGTAATGACATACCAAGTAAAAATACCGCAATTGATAACTGAACTAGTGAGCTACTGACTTGAAAATCATGACTAATATAAGGTAGTGATGGGATATAAAGTTCAGCTGCAATTTGACCAATTGAACTAGTAACAACAATAAAAAATATAAACTTAAAGCGACTTTGTTCTGACAAGATAAAGGCCTTTTTTAATTAATAATCATGGGAATACATCACAATAGACTGCTAACTCTGAACTAAATTTAGTACGTTGTAATATGTCAATTAATTTCTCTAAATAATATTTATCGATTTCATCAAAAGTATTATACTCACTACTATCAATATCTAAAACCCCAACTACTTTTCGTGCTGGATTATGAATTGGCACGACAATTTCCGATTTTGCCAATGAACTACATGCAATATGCCCCGCAAACTCTTCAACATTTGGTACAACTTGAGTTAACTCAGTTTGCCATGCTGCACCACAGACACCCTTACCATATTGAATTCTACTACAAGCTAACGGTCCTTGAAATGGCCCCAAAACTAATTGCTCATCACGAACAATATAAAATCCAATCCATAACCAATTAAACGTCATATTTAATGCGGCACAAACATTCGCCAAATTAGCTATCCAATTACTTTCATGAGAAATTAGTGCTTCAATTTGAGGAAGCAATATTTGATATTTTTCAGCTTTGTCGCTATTTGAAATAATTAATTCTTCTGCCATAATCATGCCTTCATAAAATTAAAATTTATTATATTATAATTATTAGTCTAATTTACTTTGTATGCAATATCTTTTGCGCACTAGCAAAATTACCAGATAGTAATTCATTACTCACACTTAAAACTCTATCAATATTACGTTCAATTTCAATTAAATCATCTTGTGATGGCTTACCTAAAACATAACCCGCAACCTTACTTGCATCACCAGGATGCCCGATTCCAATTCGAATACGCCAGTAATTTTTGCCAATTACGCGATCAATGTCCTTCAGTCCATTATGTCCACCATGACCACCACCCTGTTTAATTTTGGTGATACCAGGCATAAAATCCAATTCATCATGAATAACCAAAATTTCTTCGGGTTGAATTTTATAAAAATTTGCTAAAACCTGTACTGATTTCCCTGATAAATTCATATAAGTTTGTGGCTTAAGGAACCACACATCAGTGCCAGCAAACTTTGCCTTGGCGCATTCTGCAAAATACTTCCCTTCAAGACTAAAGCTAGCTCCTAATTTGCGGGCCAATTCATCAACTAACCAAAATCCAGCATTATGACGCGTCGCTTCATACTCTCGCCCAGGGTTACCCAATCCTACAACCAATTTTATCATAATAATACCTATAAAAAAACCTAGGTTTATCAACCTAGGTTTTTAAAAACATTCCTGCTTATTCAGCTGCAGCACCTTTTTCTGATGGTACATCAGAAGGGGCCACAAATTCAGCATCTGCAACTTCAGCAATACCACCAGCAATTACTAACACTGCATCTTCACCACGTAATAATTTTGCTGAGCGAACACCAGCTGGCAAAACTAAATCCGATAAATGCAATGATTGACCAGCTTGGAATTTAGCTAAATCAATTTCAATAAATTGTGGTAAGTTACTTGCCAAAGCACGAACTTCAACCTCAGTTGCAACGTGTGTAATATGAGCACCTTGAACTTTAATTGCAACAGAAGTTTCTTCATTGATAAAATGCAATGGGATACTCATGTGAATTTCTTCAGTAGCAGATACACGTTGTAAATCTAAATGCAAAACTTCTGGGCGAAATGCATGAAAATGAAAATCACGTACAACAACTTGTTCTGACTTACCATTAATTTCTAAATCAAGAACTGATGTATGAAAAGCTTCTTTTTTTAATGCATGAAAAACTGTGTTATGATCCAAAGTAACGGCAACAGCATCAGATTGTGCACCGTAAACAATTGCTGGAACTTTACCATCACGACGTAGGCGGCGGCTCGCTCCTCGACCTTGCTCGTGTTCGTTACGAATTTCAGCGATTAATTTTGCAAATGACATAATATATTCCTTTTGTTTCTATTAAAGTCTGCTAAGTCGCGACCAACTTAAGCATGAGGGGTGAATTTTAACATCTAAATCAATTACCCGACAAACTAAATTCAAGTTAATTTGCCAAATACCTCAATAAATGAGGTATAATCAAATTATGTTTAATAACAGCTAGAATAAATCATCAAAAAATGGAAATTAAAAACTATATTACAGTTGCTGGTTATACGGTACTACGTGAAGAATTACATAATTTAGTAACCAAGGAACGCCCGCATTACGTTCATTTAGTAAACTGGGCCGCTAGTAATGGCGATCGTTCGGAAAATGCCGATTATCAATACGGGAAAAAAAGACTCCGTGAAATTGATTATAGGATTCATCAACTAACCAAAAAAATAGAGCATGCCGAAGTCGTGGATCCCAAAACACATCAAGGTAGTGACAAAATTTTTTTTGGTGCAACCGTTTGCCTAATCCGTAATCAGGAACAAGAGCAAACTATTACAATAGTTGGACAAGATGAAATAGACCCTAAAAGTAATAAAATCAGCTGGACATCTCCGCTTGCGAAATATTTACTCCGCAAAAATTTAGGTGATAACTTTACTTTTACATCTCCACAAGGTCTGGAAGAAATTGAAATTATAGAGATTAGCTATGACTACTAAAGTAATTTCCATTATTGGTGGATTTGGTCAAATGGGTACGCTATTTAGTCGACTTTGGCAAGAACAAGATTATACGGTTTACTCCATTGGTCGTAAAAACTGGGAAGACTGCGATGCAGAACTTCTACAAAGTGATGCTGTAATTGTCTGTGTACCGATTAAAGATACTATTGATACTATCACTAAGTTATCACCCAGATTAAATAAAAAAACTATTTTGGCAGATTTCACCAGCCTAAAAACCGAACCATTAATGGCAATGCTTGCTGAATACACAGGACCTGTTGTTGGTCTCCATCCGATGTTTGGTCCAACAATAAATACCCCACAAAACCAAATTATTGCTCATTGTCAAGGACGCAACCCAGAAGCCTGTCAATGGCTAGTTGATTCACTGACCAAGATCGGTTTTACATTAAAATCAATGACTGCTGCCAAACATGATCAGGCAATGAACTTTATTCAGGGTATTGAACATTTTCTGACTTTTAGCTTGGGCACATTTCTTTATCAAAAACAAGAACATCCACAAGATCTTCTTGAAATAGCTAGCCCCATTTACATGGCCAAGCTACTTCTCATGGGGCGTATTTTTGATCAAGATCCATCGCTCTATGCTGACATAATTATGGCCGATAAAAAGCGCATCGAACTTATTAAAGAATTTAGCTTATGGCTTAGCCAATGGGTAACTCAATTAGAGAAATATAATAAGGAAGAATTCATTCACGAATTTAAACAAGCTAGTACATGGATGGGTGAATTTACGGCATACGCACAACGAATTAGTGATGATTTCTTAACTATTAGCTTATAAACTAAAAATCTACCTCAAAAAAAATGATTATGCGTGTAAAGCCTTATGAGTGTACATATAAAAATTCTACAATGAATTGCATTAAATTTCCAAGTCAATTAACTAACTAAAATAAACAATCTAAACTTCCCAGAAACAGGTATTTCATGAAAATAAATCGCTCTATCATCGGCATAATTATTGCTATTGCGTCGCTCGCATCAATTGGAATCTTCATTCACAAAAGCGAGGTTGGTCCAATTATAACTGGATTCTATCGTTGCCTATTTGCAATTCCACTACTTTTAATTGTAGAACAATTTTCCAAAAATAAATCTGTGCAAATTCCACTTACAACTAGCAAAAAAAAGCTCATTGTGCTAAATGCAATTGCTGGAATTACCCTTGCAATGGATATTTGTATATGGAATTTATCATTCAAATATACTACCATGGCAGAGGCAAACTTAATTGTTAATCTTACACCATTTTTAATTTTACCAATTACGATCTTTTATTTTAAAGAGACTGTTAATAAATTAATTATTTACCCATTAATTGCAGCTGCAATCGGTTTATTTCTACTTGTTTTTGCAGGCAAGTCCAATGCAAACATTCATGTTTTAGGTGATTTAATGGCGCTGATTGCAGCTATTTTTTATGCCATCTTTGTAATAGTTACTAAGATATCTGCCGATAAAGGTGCAAATATGACACGTTACATGACGATAGTAAGTGTCTACTGTGCTGGAGTTTTACTAATTGCAGGAATAATTTCTCAAGAAAAAATCATTCCAGACAATTTAAATGGCTGGCTAATTCTCTTTGGATTAGCGTTTATTTCACAAATCATGGGTCAATTAATGCTTGCGCGTTCAATCAAAAAAGTAAAATTACAAATATCATCAGTTTTACTTTTAATGCAACCTATCTTTGCGGCAATCTATGGATTCTTTTTCTTTGATGAAGAATTAGCCTCATTACAAATAATTGGCGCACTAATTATTTTACTTTCAGTTTATGTTTTCAAACGGATTGAATCAATTACTAAATAAACTACATAAAATAGCATATTTAACCAATCTAACCATAGCATATGTGCTAAAATATTCAAGAATATATTTTAAAAGGTAAAACAATACATGAAAAAAACACTTCTAGTTGGAACTTTAGCGCTTGGACTTTTAGCTGCTTGCGCAAGTAAAACTGTACCAACTTCACAACAGTCTGGTTTCTTATCTGATTACAGCCAATTAAAACTGGTACCAAATGATGAAGACAATGGTATTAAAGTATACCGTTATGTTAATCCAAATTTTAAACGTAGTGACTACAGTGCGATGATGCTTGATCCGGTAACAATCTACCAAAAACCAGGCGAAAGTATTACACAAGAAAATATTGATCAAGTTCGCCATGCATTAAGCGATTCATTAAGAGAAGCAGCAGTCAAACAGTTTAATGTAGTAAATCAACCATCCAAAGGCACGGCTCGAGTAAGTGTCGCGATAACTGGAGCTGAAGTTGATGGTGATGGATTTAAAGTAACCAACTTAATTCCAGTGTCTGCAGTACTAACATTGGGTGCGATGGCAACTGGTTTAGATAATAAACATGCGGTATTATTGGTTGAGGCAAAACTTACTGATAGCGTAAGTGGCGTACTTCTAGGACAATCAGTAACAGAATTAAGCAGTGAAAAATTCCGCAGTGAGGTTAAAACTAAAGCTCAATTCCAAACCTTGGCTGATAACTGGGTAAAATTTACAGTTAAATCTGCAGCTGGATATAAACAACAAGAATCTCAAAACTAAAATTAAATGCAGCCTAGCCATCTAATCATAAGCTGGGCTGTATAACCAATTATTAGACAAGGAGCACAAGATGATCAAATCATTTATTGCTATAAGCTTAATTTTTTGTATAATTACTGCTAATGCCGCAAATAATAATAACGTAAATCCATTGGCGCCAGCAAACAACTTAGGAAATAATGCACCAACCACTGGTGTCTATTACGGAACAGATGGGAAATACGCTGGTACAACACAAAGTGTAAATGGTGGCACAAGTTACTATAAAAATGGTCAATATCAAGGACAAGCTCCAACAGGCAGCCAAATTTACTATAATAAGCAAAATAACCCACAAATCATTAACTCACCACAAAATTAATTACATACCCATAATTACTCCTTAGTTTGCTGATCTAAATCACGTAAATAATTTAAGCGTTCACGAATTCGTTGCTCAAACCCTTGATCACTTGGTTGATAAAATTTCTGCTCCGCCATTCCATCTGGAAAATATTGCTCATTCGGTACATAATGTTGAGGATAATCATGCGCATATTTGTATTCACGACCATAACCAAGCTCAGCCATAAGTTTAGTTGGTGCATTCCGTAAATGAACGGGAACAGTAGCAGAACTCGCATTCTGCATATATTCACGTAATTGATTATACGCCAATTCTATGCTATTACTTTTATTCGTCACTGCCAGATAAATTACCGCACCTGCTAAAGCTAGCTCACCCTCCGGAGAACCAAGACGCTCGTAAGTTTGTAAAGCCGTATTTACCACAACAGCAGCATTCGTGTCTGCAAAACCAATATCTTCCCATGCCATACGCAATAATCTGCGTCCAATATATAAAGGCTCAGCACCGCTAGTTAGCATTCGCCCAAACCAATATAACGCAGCATCCGGATTTGAGCCACGTACTGATTTATGCAATGCCGAGATTTGATTATAAAACTCCTCGCCACCTTTATCAAAACGCTGCAAATTTTTAGGAATAATTTGCTTAATTAAATCACTATTGATCATCGTTTGCGTACTCGAATTGCTCAGTAACTCAAGCAAATTCAATAACCGTCTAGCATCGCCATCACTCAGATCAATCAATAATTCACGTGCATCAGTGGTTAACTCAAGTGGTTGCAAATGATTCAGCGCTTTATTTAGTAATATTTGCAAATCATCCGCAGTTAAACTCTCGAGGACATAAACCTGCATTCGCGACAATAAAGCATTGTTAATCTCAAAGGATGGATTTTCAGTTGTCGCACCAATTAAAATTATCGTACCTTCCTCAAGATGATGCAAAAAAGCATCTTGCTGAGCTTTGTTAAAACGATGAATTTCATCAACAAACAAAACAGTTGGTTTATCAAATAAACTCCGTGCGTTTTGCTCGGCTTGCTCAAGAGCATCTTTAATATCTTTAACACCGCTAAATATTGCAGATAACTTAATTGCATGACAATCAAGTGTATTTATTAAAACATTCGCAAGACTGGTCTTCCCAACTCCAGGTGGACCCCATAAAATCATTGACTGTAATTTGCCGGCCGCAAGTAGATTAGCTAATGGTGCATTCTTAGCAACAAGGTGGCTTTGCCCAATTACATCTCCCAAAACCTTTGGCCTTAATAACTCTGCAAGAGGTTGCATTTATGACTCCTATTATTCAATCACATGATTATACTAAAGCTTTGATATAATACTCCCCTATAATACAAAGCGGAATTAAATTCATCATGGGTAAAATTCATATTACAGTTGCGGCGATTATTGAATATAATCAGAAATTTATTCTTGTAACCGATAAAACTGCGGAAGGCTTGAAATTAAATCAACCAGCTGGCCATGTTGAAGCGAATGAATCAATTCTTGAAGCAACTATTCGTGAAGTTAAAGAAGAAACTTCACTAGATTTTATTCCTGAATATTTAATTGGCGTATATTATTTTCAAGCTAACCCTGAAAATACGTATGTCCGTTTTTGTTTTAGTGGCAGCATTAGCGACTACACACAAATACCACAACCATCAGCTGAAGACGAAGATGTTGTAGCCGTAAATTGGTATCTAGCACCTGAAATTAAAGCGAAAATTAATGAACATCGTAGTCCAATTGTTCTTCAATGCTTAAATGATTATTTAGCAGGAAAAAGATTTCCACTTGAAGCAATTAATTATATTGAACCACAGCTTTAACTTAACAATTTTTATTGAACACAAATGACAAAAGTAGTAATTGGAATGTCAGGCGGAGTTGATTCTTCCGTTGCTGCATATTTATTAAAACAACAAGGTTACGAAGTAATTGGCATCTTCATGCAAAATTGGGAAGATGACGACAATGATGATTACTGCACAATCAAACAAGATAGTATGGATGCAATTGCCGTTGCTGATGTACTTGGCATTGATATTGAAATTGTCAATTTTGCTAAAGAATATAAAGATCGTGTTTTTAGTTATTTCCTGAGCGAATATCAAGCTGGACGCACTCCAAATCCAGATATTTTGTGTAATTCGGAAATTAAATTTAAAGCGTTTCTTGAGCATGCAATGAATTTAGGTGCTGAATTTATTGCAACAGGACATTATGTTGATAAATCAACCACTGAGAATGGTGAAGTTTTAATGCGTGCTATGGACAACAATAAGGATCAAAGTTATTTTCTCTATCGCCTAAATCAACACCAAATATCTCACTCGCTTTTTCCGCTGGGTGGAATTATTAAACCAGAAGTACGCAAAATTGCATCTAAACTTAACTTACCAAATGCTGAGAAAAAAGATAGCACGGGTATTTGTTTCATCGGTGAGCGTCCATTTCGCGAATTCTTACAAAAGTATATGCCAACTAAGACTGGAAAAATGGTCACACCTAATGGTAAAATACTTGGCGAGCATCAAGGTCTAATGTTTTATACCATAGGTCAGCGCAAAGGTCTTGGAATTGGTGGTGATGGTGAACCATGGTTTGTAGCTGGCAAAAATTTGCCAACAAACGAACTAATTGTGGTTCAAGGACATCAACACCCATTACTTTTGAAACGTACTTTACAAGCTAAACAGCTAAACTTTGGGCAAAAAATTCTTCCTCCAGAAGGAATTTACACCGCAAAAACTCGCTATCGCATGCAAGATGCAAGCTGTAAACTGATTTATGTTAACGAAGATACAATCGAATTAACCTTTAACGAATCACAATGGGCAATTACCCCAGGACAATCAGTCGTAATTTATCAAGATCAACACTGCCTTGGCGGTGGAATTATAATTTAATTCAATAACAGGAAAAAACCATGCAGCAATTACCACAAGTTGATTATTTATCCACAAATGCAAGCAAAGAATTCACCAACTCACTTCGTGAAACTGGATTTGCTGTTTTAAAGAACCACCCAATTGACATTAAATTAATTCAAACAGTTTTCAATGAGTGGACTAGATTTTTTGCGAATCCAAATAAAGAAAATTATCTATATGATAACCAAACTCAAGATGGATTCTTTCCAATGCGTGTTTCAGAAACTGCAGTTGGCTACTCAATAAAAGATATTAAAGAATTCTATCATTATTATGCATGGGGAAAATGCCCAGAAGAATTACGTGCTAATAGTCAAAAACTATTCGATCAAATGAACCAGTTAGCACAACAGCTTTTGGTTTGGGTTGAAGAAAATTTGCCTGCTGAAATTCAACAAAAATTATTTGAACCATTGCCATCAATGATTAATAATTCACAATCAACCTTAATGCGCGTTTTACACTATCCTCCATTAACTGGCAATGAAACGGAAGGCGCTGTTCGCGCTGGTGCACATGGTGATATCAATTTGTTAACAGTTCTGGTAGCTGCATCACAATCTGGACTACAACTAAAAGATGCTAATGGTAGTTGGGTTGATGTGCCATTAGACCCAGGTATGCTTGCAATTAATATTGGTGACATGCTTGAATTAGCAACGGACGGATATTATAAATCAACAATACATCAGGTTATTAATCCTAGTGATGATAGCAGACATAATTCACGTTACTCAATTCCATTGTTCCTACACCCTCGCGACGATGTAAGGCTTAGCAGTCAAAAAACTGCAGGCGAGTTTCTGGATGAACGCCTACGCGATCTAGGCATCAAAAAATAATATCAGATACAATAAGGAAAATTTAAATGGCAAATAAGTCTTACACCTCAGATTCTATGAATTTTATCAACACACTATTAAACCAACCAGGTAACCATGAACAACAAATGAAACTTCGTAGCACATGGTGGGATAAAGATTTTATAGATCAAAATGAACAGCAATCCTACGAAGAATCCAAGCTTAAATCACAGGCATATGTTTATTTTTCGTACCCAGCCCATAAATAAATGGTAAAAAGTCAATTAACCGACGAATTATATCAGTACTGCCTAAAATATGGCGTTCGCGAGCACCAAACTCTATCTCGCTTACGCGAAGAATCAGAAAAATTTAGCAATCGACAGATGTTAATCACTCCTGATCAAGGCGCACTGATGTCAATGCTCGCACGGCTAATGAATGCGCAAAGCTATCTAGAAATCGGAACCTTTACTGGTTATAGTACATTATGGATGGCATTGGCTATGCCTGAAAATGCTCAAATTATGACCATTGACCTCAGTGCTAGACACTTAGAACTAGCCAAAAAATATTGGGATGAAGCTAAGGTTGCAAATAAAATCACAACTTTGATTGCACCAGCTGAACAAAGCTTACAGCAACTATGTAGTGAAAAAAGTGATTTTTTTGACATTGTATTAATTGATGCAAATAAATCACAATATATTGAATATTATGAATTATGTTTAAAATTAATACGCCCAGGCGGTTTAATTATAATTGATAATGTCCTCATGTATGCACAAGTGCTTGAAGAAAACCCACGTAAAAATTATGTAAAAATTTTACAAACCCTTAATCAAATGCTCAAAGATGATCATAGAATTGATTTATGCCTACTCCCAATTGGAGATGGAATTACTTTGGCGCGCAAAAGGACAATAAATGAAACGCAGAGTTAGAAGCGACAAACTCCACAATCAGATGAATGTAGTACCTTATATCGACGTAATGTTAGTACTTTTAGTAATTTTCATGGTAACGGCCCCAATGTTTACTCCAGGTGTAATTAACTTACCTAGTGTTGGCAAATCAGCTCAAGTTACAAAACAACCGCTAGAAATTAATATTGACGCTAATGGTAATTACTCGTTAACTCAAAACAATAAGACAACATCCATTCCAACTTTGGATGAATTAGCTAGTCAAGCTGCACAATTATCTACTGAGGATACACCTGTAGTAATTTCAGCCGACAAAGAGGTTCAATACGACAAAGTAATCAACGTTGTTGATAAATTATATAGTTCTGGCATTAAAAAAGTTGCTTTGGTTGTAAAACAAAAAAATGGCTAAACCACAAATAAATAAAAGCACATTAATATCTTTAATGCTACACCTCTTCATTGGGATAGCATTATTAATATTTAGCAATACAACTAATGTGCTGGTACCATCACGCTCAGATGGTGTTGAAGTAAGCTTGGTTTCTATGCCAAACCAAACAGTTGAACCTTATACTCCACCAATTAAGGCGCAGGCCGCGCCAATTAAAACGTTAGATACGCAAGCAGATATTAACGTTAAACAAAATAACAAACCAGTTCCAGCACCAAAGCCAAAAGTTGAAACTCCTAAACCAATTGTGAAGCCAATTCCTACACCGACTCCGGCACCAGTTCAGGCAACACCACAACCAACTAAGGTACAAACAAAAGTAAAACCAATCAATAAAAAAGCTCAAATTAATGATCTTTTAGGTGATTCAATTAGTACCAATAGTGCGTCCATCAGAAAAGGTAAAGCTTTGGGAGGAAATCCAAATGGCACCAGCGATAGCAATAATTTAATTGGTAATTATGCAGACCAAGTAATTAATGCAGTTCGACCTTTTGTACAAGTACCAGACGACATTGACTCAAAAGCATCTGCAATAGTTCGAGTAGAACTATACCCAAATATGAATGTAAAATCAGCTAAATTAATTAAATCTAGCGGTAATGCAATGTATGATCAAAATGTACAAAGCGCAGTTATTCGCCTAAAAGTTTTCCCAGCATTACCAGATGGGGCAAATTTTGTTGATTACCGTATTCTAAAATTAACTTTCAAACCATAATAAACAAGGAGTTTTCCAAAAATGAATAAACTAAATTTTGCATATAGCAAAAAATTAATGATTTTACTTAGTATTAGCATGGGTATTGCATACGCGGACCAAGATATAGTTATTACTGGCGGTAACAGCGCTGGTAATCCAAAATTAGCCGTCGTAAATTTTACTGGTGAAGATGGCAGCATTAGTAATGAAATCACTAATGACTTTAAAATCACTGGTGAGTTTAACGTTAGCAATTATGTTAGCAGCGATGCAGTTGATAGTGCAGCACAATACACAATTAGTGGTACGGTAACTACTGATCCTGCAACCGGTCAAATGCAAGTTCAATACCAACTAATCAATAATACAACTAAAGAAGTTTTATTAAGTCAAACAGCAGGATTCAGTCAAACCTCTCAACGAAAAGCAATCCATACCATTGATAATAACATTTATCAAAAATTAACAACGACTCCAGGAATTTTCACCTCAAAAATTGCCCTAGCAACCCAGCAAGGCAATAAGTATTCAATTATAATTGCCGACTATGATGGTTACAATCAAAAAACGCTTATTTCTACACCACATCCAATTTCATCTCTAGCTTGGGACAAAACTGGTAAGTATATTAGCTATGTTACCTATGAAATAGGTAAACCTGTGGTTTATGTACAGAACATTGCACTTGGTTCACGCTATGTTGTGGCAAATTTTAATGGTTCAAATTCTTCACCAAATTTTGTACCTAACTCACAAAAGTTAAGCGTAACCCTCAGTAAAGACTATGGATCTCATATTTACCTAATTAATAATAAACCATATTCTTCAGCTAGCTCAGCAATTCCCTTGATTAACTTTGGAACAATTGACACTGAGGCCGATGTCGGTGGCACAGGAAAAGTAATCTTCACCTCTGATCACGATGGTGGACCACAAATTTTCATGTCTGATCTAAATGGATCAACACCAACCCGAGTGACAAAAAATCTTGGCAATTATAATACTACCGCGCGTTTTTCAAATGATGCAAGTAAAATTACCTTCATAAATCGCAACAGCGGAGTTCTCCAAGCATACGTGTTGGATTTAGTCACACAATCTGCATATCCAATTAATAGAAATGCGACTCATGATATTGCGCCAAGTTTTTCACCAAATGATAAGTTAGTTTTATTTTCAAGTGATGACACTGTGTATATTAGCAATGTAACTGGTACAACCCAGACTCAATTAAATAACTTAAATTTCTCAAAAGTTATTGATCAACGCTGGGCACGTAATAACTAAACTTGAGAAATAAATCAATAATTTATAGTATAATAAGCAACTACAATTTAAATATGGAGTAATCTAATGTTCAAAAAAACCATTTTTGCAGTTCTAATTGGTATAAGTTTAGCGTCTTTTGCAGATACCAATTCCTCCGCACCTATAACACAGCAAACAGAAACAAATACAGGTGACAATCAAAAAAATACGATGACACCAGATAAAACAGCAGATTCAAGATATGCCAACAGTCCAACTGTAAGTTCACGTGCTGCAAGTAATCAATTATTTCCTCAACAAGATACAATTACAGGCACCAAAGGTACTAAATACAATACAAAACCTCATAAGAAAAAAAATACTAGCCAAGGCAAATCATTTGATACGAATAAAACAGATAATTCAAATCACGACAATAGTCCAAATGTAAGTTCTTTAGCATATAGCGGGTCTCAATTCCCACAACAAAATAAAGTAACTGGAACAAAAGGTACCAAATATAATACAAGTGCTGCAAAAAAACAACCAAGTACTTATGAGAGAAATAATCCAACAGTAAGCTCTCTTGCCTATAGTGGAGCTCAGTTCCCGCAACAAAACCAACCTGTTGGAACTAAACACGTGAACGCTAGCGCAGCACAGTAAGCTAACTTATTTTACAAAATAAGTTTTATGGTGTATAATTACGGGTAAGTGGTTTTAATAACTATTTAAATTTTAACCTAGAAAGGGATTTATATATGAAAAAAATATTAGCTTTAGTTGTTGCTGGTACAGCATTGGTAGCATGTTCTTCTAACAAAGCTCCAGTTGAAGCTCCTGTAGCTTCTGCTCCAGTTGTTGCATCTGCACCAGTTGCTGCTCCTGTTGCAAGCAATCACAATAGCGTGTACTTTGCATTCAACAAATATGATATCCAAGATCAATACGCTGGTGTTGTTAAAGCTAACGGTGCTTACTTAGCTGCTAATGCACAAGCTAAAGTACAAGTACAAGGTAACACTGATGATATCGGTTCTGTTGAGTACAATTTATCTTTAGGTCAAAAACGTGCTGATGCAGTTAAAAAAGCTTTGATTGCAACTGGTGCAAGCAAATCTCAAGTTGAAGCTACATCAAACGGTAAATTAAAAGCTAAATATGATAACAACGCTTCAGAAACTCGTGCTATGAACCGTCGTGCTGATATCGAATATAAATCAGCTCAACCTGCTGGATACTCTACTGACAGCAATGGCTTACCAATGGTTGATGGTAGCGTGTACAATGGTACAGTTACTGAAGGTGTTCAATAACCATGAAAAAAAGTTTGTTGGCAATTTTAGGATTGTCAGCAAACCTTTTTCTAATTGGTTGTGCTGATGATCAAGCGCGTCAGCAAATTGCTGACACTAATCAACGCCTGAGTCAAATCCAACAAAATGTTGGAGTTTTAGATAATAAAGTATCTAATCAAAAAGTATTAGATTTGCTAAATCAAGTTAATGATTTACAAACCCAAATTAATCAACTAAATGGTCGTGTTGCTAACTTAGAACAGGGTCAGTCAAGTGGTCAAGGTGATATTGGTCAACAACTACAATCTTTAGATCTAAGAGTGCAATCATTAGAGAGTGCAGCTGGAGTTAGTCACCCAAATAGACCAATAAGTGCTGCAAGTCCCAAATCAGGTGCAATGGATGCTCAACTACAAGATGCAATTAAAAAAATCCAAGCAAATGATTTAAATGGAGCAATTACAGAACTTAAACAAGTTATGACTAGTTCTGATAAAGCAAGTTCAGCTAGTGCCAGATATTTTTTGTCGGTTGCATATGTAGCCAATAATCAATACAAAGATGCTATTACAGAAGCCAATAAGTTTGTTACAGCAAATCCTGCTAATAAAAACGCTCCTGATGCATTGCGTGTAATTTATATATCGCAAACTCAATTGGGCAATACAAGTGCAGCTAAAGCCACGGCAAAACGCTTAATAAAAAATTATCCAAATAGTGAAGCCGCAAAAAAAGTTGCTAAACAACTACAATAACTTAAAAACTCAAGTTTAAAACTTGGGTTTTTTTAAAGTGAAATTACATGCAAGTTAATTTACATAGTAATCAAGGTAATCAATTCAGTAGTTACTCTGCAAATAGTGTAACTATTAACCAAATTGAATACCATAATAATTTATTAATCACAAATCAAGAAATAGAAGAATTGAAACTCAGCTCTATCGATGACTTTGACCAAGTAGAACTAGAGCGATTACTTGCGATACAACCAGATATAATTATTTTTGGAACTGGCAGCACAATTAAATATCCAAAAACTGAATTGCTTTTACAATTGCAGAAAAAGCAAATCGGATTTGAAGTTATGCCTATTCCAGCTTTATGTCGCACCTTTAATTATTTAATTGGTGAAGGACGTAAAGTAGTTGGATTAATTATATTTTAATTACTCTTCCTAAGATTGACTTCTAGCTGTTGAAAAAGGTTTTGATTTAAGACGTCATTAACCCTCAAGCCTGTTCCAATATGAATCTCTTGTACCTTAGTTTGTGTAATTAACTTCACAGCATTATCTGGATTTATTCCACTTCCTGCCAACAGTTTAACGCCATTAGGTTTAATCATAGCCTGCATTCTGGTGAGTTGATCTATTCCAAATAATGCCGTTGCCCGACCTCCAGACGACAAAACTCGTTTTAACGATGTATTAGCATAGTTCTGAAGCTCACGAAATGACTCTTCAACATTTTCTGCAACATCAATTGCCCTATGAAACGTCAAACCAAGTTTTGCCGACTCCAATAAACGTAATACAGACTCTAACTGCGAATAATTAACTCTCTGATATATGTCTAAAGAACCAAATACAATTGATGCAGCCTTTGTCTTGCTAGCTAAAAAATCAATTTCACGAGATATAGTTAACATTTCATCTTGGCCGTAAATAAATCCCTTTCCATGTGGTCTAACCATAATATTAACAGGTATTTTCAGCACATCACATACTTCACGTGAAAGCTCGAGATCTGGAGATAAACCACCATCAGTAAATGCGTGAATTAACTCAATGCGATCTGCTCCAAATTTCTCAGCCAAAACTGCCTCTTGCAAATTAGTTGCAATTACTTCAACCAGCATAATTTACATCCTCTATCATGTCATCAAATAAAAACTTCTCGCTTTCAAGCCAAATAAATTCTAAACTATTTTCTAAGCTATGATCACTTTCCAGAACATGCAATCTTGCTTGCCCATTTCTTAATGCATATGACTTGCTTACTGAAACCGGTATCGTTCCATCATCATTACCATGAAAAATTAATACAGGTAATTTACTAATAAATTCACGATCAGGCTGGACTTTTAAATCTTGAATAAATTCATAATGTAAATCAACATTCTGATTATAGCCAATATGCTTAATTGGAAATTTTTTTTGCCGTTCCCAAATAAGAAGATTTTCTTCTCCCACAATTTGTCGCCACAAAGTGTTAATTTCAAGTGCTGGCGCAAGTAAAATTAACTTTTGAATACAAGCTAATTTTTCTGCAAGAATCAAACTGATCAGCCCACCTAAACTAGAACCAATTAATACTGCAGGTTTATTGCCAATAATATTTTCAACGAACTGGACAACTTTTGAAACTTGTAATGTAGAAAAATTACCTAAATTTAAATCCAAAACTTGTAATTGATAACCTTTTTCGGAAAATTTTCTTTTAAGATATTGAGCTTTTTTTGAGTTAACCCCAGATGCAAACCCATGTAAATAAAAATATTGTAACAATCAATTCACCTATAGAAAAAGGCTTACCTAAACTGGTAAGCCTTATTAAACTAATAAACTTAGTAAGTTAAACCAACCGAAATCATTCCACCAACTGTACTTTGAGGAACAAACGCAGTACCCGAAGAAGTAGTCAAACTTTGTGTAAAATAATTCCCAGTGTAAAATAATTGCCCACCTAACTGAAAATTACGATACAGATTGAACTTACTCCCTAATGTGGTCGTATATGCATAATTATTATTTGCTGGAAGACCTTGAGTGGTTGGTGCTTGGCTAGCATTATAAACCGCACTTTGATCTAAATAGAAGTCAAAAATATTATTAATGCGGTATTCTAAACGAACGCCACCTCCAAAAGTCCAAAAATAATCTTGTGTCAAATTAGAAGTAGATGGTGCTGCAGCCAGACTATATGAAGATAAGTTAACATTGCGACCCAAAACAGCATATGGAGTAATCATCAAAGTGTCTTTAAGCAATGGAAATGCATAACCAACCTTGGCATTTAAACCACCAAATTGTGCCTGAGAACCTGTTGTAACACCTAGAGTTGGCACAGCTGGATCAGCCGCCTGAGAATAATAAGTTAACAAATATGCATTTACGTCCATCCAAACACCGACATTAAACAAACGTTCCACATCAACGTTAACAAACTGAGTATTATTTGTGGCAGAATTTGTTCCATTACTTAATTGACCTGAAGTTACCCCAAACCCAAGACTATACTGCCGGTCAAATTGTTGAAAAGCAAAATACTGGCTAGATTCAGAAAGGCCAGATGACACAGCAAAAGCTGATGTCGCTAATGAACATAATCCTAACGCTAATACTTTACCCACGACAAAACCTCAAGTAAAACAATGAACATTTAAAAGATAATAACATAAAATCAATCTTCTGATGGCTTTGATTTTTTAAGCTTACTATACAAAATCCATGCTACAACAAATAGCAAAACACCACCAATTACGAAGTGTTCACTTTTTTTTACCCAAGATATTAATAAATCAAGATCATGAGCAAAGTAGTAGCCAGCATAAACCCAAATCGGTACACTAATTAATGCAGCAGCACCATCCATCAATAAAAACTTCCAATATGGAACTTTACGACTAATTCCTGCTGTAATAAAAATTGGAGCACGTAATCCAGGTAAAAAGCGAGATACGAATAAAATCCTGTTACCGTAACGATGTACTTTATCTTGCATTTTCTTGTAAATTTTTTCTGTAAAAATTTTTCGCAAAAGTGGTAAGGTTTTAACACGTGGACCAACTATTCTCCCTAACATGAACATTGCTCCATCACCAACCAAAACACCTAATAATGCAATAGACAACATTATGTGCACACTTAGCATATGTGCAGCAAGCCCACATATAACGCCACCAGCAATTAAAGTAATATCTTCGGGAATGGGTAAGCCAAAACCACATGCTACTAGCACCAAAAATACTGCAATATATCCATATACAGCAAAAAAAGCTACCAGTTCATGCAAAATTTCCATAATTAGTCTTTTATTGTCTGTGCAATTTTTTCTGCACAAGCTTGAGCAAGACCAGCATCTTTCGCCTCAACCATTACACGAACTAATGGCTCAGTTCCACTAGCACGTACAATTACACGCCCAATACCAGAAAGCTCTGATTCAACCTCTTTAATAGCATCTTTTGATGCTAATTGCCAATCAAACTCTTTATTTATAAACCTAACATTAATCATAGTTTGTGGGTAATCTTGCCAATCAATAACTTGCTTTGGCTCTTGATTAAGAATAACTATTCCAGCTAAAACCTGTAATGAAGAGATAATACCGTCTCCAGTAGTATGTTTATCTAAACAAAGCAAATGTCCCGATGCTTCGCCACCAACCGACCAGTTACGCTTTAACAGTTCTTCAACAACATAGCGATCACCAACTTTAGCACGAACAAATTCATACCCTTGCTCTTTTAAAGCTAACTCCATAGCCATATTAGTCATAACAGTACCAACTACACCAGACAAACGACTTCCTAAAGCCTCATAAGCTTTTACAATTAAATAGATTAATTTGTCACCATTTAACAGCTCGCCATCACGATCAGCAATAATTACTCGATCACCATCACCATCAAAAGCAATTCCAAAATCCGCATTATGCTGTTTGACATTAATAACTAAATCTTCTGGGTGAGTTGAACCACAATTTTCATTAATATTAATTCCATCAGGCTTACATGAAAGCAAAACCACATCTGCACCAAGTTCCTTAAAGACCTGTGGTGCTACATCATAAGTCGCGCCATTCGCACAATCTAATACAATTTTAAGCCCTTTTAAATCTAAATTAGATGGAAAAGTACTTTTACAAAACTCAATATAGCGACCACGTGCATCAACTAAGCGTTTAACTTTACCTAATTTTGAAGCAATTACCATCTCTTGTTCAAGTACTTGCTCAATTTCTAATTCAATATCATCTGCTAACTTAGTTCCATTAGCAGAGAAAAATTTAATTCCATTATCATAATATGGATTATGTGAAGCACTAATCACAACTCCAGCAGAAAGGCGCAAAGTTTTAGTTAAGTATGCAATTGCAGGAGTCGGGATTGGTCCTGCCATATAAACATCAACACCAGCATATGCAAAACCAGCTTCCAACGAAGACTCAAACAAGTACCCAGATAAACGAGTATCCTTACCGATAATTACAGATGGTTTTTTGCTATGAGCAGCCAAGACCTTTCCCGCTGCGTAGCCCAAGCGTAATGCAAAATCAGGGGTTATAGGAAAACAGCCAACCTTACCACGAATACCATCAGTACCAAAATACTTACGCATACAAGAATCTCTTCAAATAAAAGTTTTAATTAGACATCTGCACTAGATGTAACAACTGGAGTATAAGTCATAATATACTCAATATCTTTTATATCAATTGTTTCTTTTTCTAGTAACATTTGTGCCATCATTTCGACTTTATCACGGTTTTCAGTTAACAATTTAACCGCTAAGCTGTATTGAGTTTCCAAAATATTACGAATTGTTTCATCAATTTTCTGCATCGTTGCTTCTGAAACATGTTTAGTAGAGGTTACACTACGTCCTAAAAACACCTCAGATTCATTTTCACCATAAATCACAGGACCTAATTCCGTAGTCATACCAAATCTAGTTACTAATTTACGAGCTAAATCTGTAGCACGTTCAAAGTCATTACTCGCACCAGTAGTCATCTGATTCATGAAAACTTCTTCTGCAACTCTACCACCAAATAAAATAGCAATTTGACTCATCAAGTATTCTTTAGTATATGAATAACGATCTTCTTCTGGCAATTGCATCGTCACACCAAGCGCACGACCACGTGGGATAATTGTAACTTTATGGACAGGATCAGTCCCAGGTAATAAACGAGCAACAACCGCATGACCAGATTCATGATACGCTGTATTACGTTTTTCAGAATCTTTCATCACCATTGAACGACGCTCAGAACCCATAATAATTTTATCTTTGGCGTCTTCAAAATCAAGCATATCTACTAATTTTTTATTTCTACGCGCGGCAAATAAAGCCGCTTCATTAACTAAATTAGCTAAATCAGCACCAGAAAAACCTGGAGTTCCACGCGCAATGATTGAACCTTCTACATCATTAGCAACAGGTACTTTACGCATATGAACATTTAAAATTTGCTCACGGCCTTTGATATCTGGCAATGGAACAACAACTTGACGATCAAAGCGGCCTGGGCGCATTAAAGCCGGATCAAGAACATCAGGACGATTAGTTGCAGCAATAATAATTACCGTTGTATGCGTTTCAAAACCGTCCATCTCGACCAACATTTGATTTAACGTTTGTTCACGCTCATCATTACCACCGCCTAGACCTGCACCACGTTGACGTCCAACCGCATCAATCTCATCAATAAAAATAATTGCTGGAGCACTTTTTTTAGCCTGTTCAAACAAATCACGAACACGTGATGCACCAACTCCAACAAACATTTCCACAAAATCAGAACCAGAAATACTAAAAAATGGTACGCCAGCTTCTCCTGCAATCGCTTTCGCAAGCAATGTTTTACCAGTACCTGGTGAACCACTCAGTAAAATACCTTTTGGCATTCTGCCACCCAAGCTTTGATATTTACTTGGATCTTTGAGATAATCAACAATTTCCATAACTTCTTGCTTGGATTCTTCACAACCAGCAACATCATTAAATCGAATTAAGTTCTCTTTACTATCAATTATTTTAGCTTTACTTTTACCAAAACCAAAGACGCCACCAATGCCACCGCCACCTTTGCCGCCAGAAGCACCTTTCATGAAATAAATCCAAACACCGATCAAAAGCAGCATTGGGAACCATGAAACAAATATATTCATTAATAAAGATTCTTCTTTTGGCTTAGCTTGAAAAGAAACTTTATTTTTAATTAAATCATTAACGAGTTCAGGATCAAACGGAGCAAAAGTAGTAAATTTACTATCATCTTTACGTACACCATTTACCCACTGACTTTGCATACTATTACCTTCAATAACCACACTTTTCACCTGACCTCCCTCAAGGTCAGTGATAAATTGTGAATAAGGAATCGTATTTTTAGAATCTTTTGTATCACCAAATTTATTAAAGATCATTAGTAAACCAAGACCAATTAATAACCAAATTAATAAACTTTTCAGTAACTTTCCATTTCGCATAGATTTAATCCATTAAATTATAAAATTTTTGGTAAATTTCTTTAACATTCTTATAGAGCATAGGTCGATAATTATATCACAACTACTTCTTAAACTTGCAAAGTAAGTATGTTTCACTGCTCTTACTTCGCGAAGCCTCTGGTTTACGAATAATAACTTGCGTAAACATCGTCCGTGCTAATTTTACTAAATTATCAAATTCTGAACCATGAAATACTTTCATGACACAGTGACCATTTGTTTTAAGATAACCCTTAGCAAAATCTAAAACTAACTCAATTAAATACGCCCCACGCGCCTGATCAACTCCCTTAACACCACTTAAATTTGGCGCCATATCAGAAATTACTAAATCCACTTTGCGATGTTCAATACTAACCAATAACTTATCCAACGTAGCTTGCTCTGTAAAATCGCCCTGTATAAAACTCAGGTTTGCCAAAGGTTGCATATCTAACAAGTCTACTCCTATTACACGTCCATTACCACCAACTTTATGTAGTGAAACTTGTGACCAACTTCCAGGCGCGCAGCCCAAATCAACCACAGTTACGGCATTGTGAAAAATATTATCTTGTGCATCAATTTCAAGTAATTTATATGCCGCACGCGAACGATAACCTGCTTTTTGTGCCTGATTTACATAAGAGTCATTAATATGTTGATGAACCCAAGCTTTAATACTTTTATTTTTTCTAACTTTCTCTAACTTCTCACTCATTAGTAACACCAAATTTTAAAAACTTACCACACACAAAAGCGATAACATACCAACAAACGCTGAGCAAACTACTAAATTTAATCAATTCCAACAAACCAGAAAACTTAAATACTTCCAATATATGCGGCAACTCGGATATATTATTACAAATCAAAATGACCAAAATCAATATATAAATTAATAAATTTGCTATCCAATGTACTTTCATACCAATAAAGTTAAGTAAAATTGGTAATCCCAAAATCATTAATAGACCAAACATATAATATAAATCAAAAAATTTATACAATGCTAAACCGACACTAATTGCTAATACCAAAAACATAAATAAGAAAACCCTTGCCGCCCACAAATTCTCCAAATCTTCCTTAGTCTTATTATAGTAAGGTGTATAAAAACCGCGAATCACAATGATGGTAATAAAAGAAATCACTTCAGATAACGTTTTATAAAATAATAAAGCTATAATAAATAATGAAATAAATGCATAAGGTAGTACATGCTTGATCATAACTAATCCAGCACTACTAAAATCAAAGATATTTTGAGAGCTATCCAATGATGCTATTTGATTATTATTATCTAATTGTAATGGAATAATTCCTCGCTGTTGAGATGGTGCATCAGAATCAATTGACTTGACAATGTAACCAATAGAACCATCCGCTAGACGAGTTTGCTGCGTAACTATTTTTTGACCATCTATCTGAGGCTGAGTATTTGGCGTTGCCAAAGCAAAAACACCAACCAATAACATAATAGACAATACAATAAGTTGCCAAAACCTACTTATGGATTTAATGCATAAACTAGCACGCGGTTCTTTTTGATGTTTAACAAAATACAGTGGATTAAGTAAAACAAAAACTCCACTAGCTAAGAAAAATAGCCACAAATAATTTTTAACATTCGCAAAACTAAGTTCAGTAAAATAATTTTTAGCAAATTTATTACTAAGTGCAACCGCGTGTAAATTATCTATGGTGCCACCAAAGCCAAACTCTTTATAGCCAAGCACTAACACAGCTAACAAAAGAGCAGTTGTAATCACTGCTACCAAAACCTGATTATAAACAACGCTAATAACACCACCAACTAACAAACAAATTGCAATTAAGCCCATCATAGATAACGTACTATTTGCAAACTCCCAACCCAGCAAACTTTTTAGCAAAGTTACCATTATGGCAATTGCAACCCCAGCAGAAAACAGCAAAAATAAAGCATAACATCCTAAAACAAATCTACTATGTATTGAACTAGGCTTAGCAAGAAACATCGATTCGAATGATCCACTAGCATAGATTAATTTATCATAAATTAAGACACTCAATAAAAACATCGGAATAAACAAACAAAGTGCTGGTAACCCTGCATAAGCACCATAACTACTTAAAACCATAAATTCGATTAAGCCAATGCTTGCACAACTAAAATAACGCATCAAGCTGTTTACACGGTGCCCATTAATCAACAAGTAATCTATGCTTTCTGGATTTTTACGCCTAAAGCTATACGAAACCGCCACAATCAACCCAAATAAAAATGTCATTAAAACATAATCAATGTTAGTAATACTTAATAAATGCATATAGTTACCCAAAATAGTTTAGAACATAAAATTCTAATAAAAATCCCAAAAATCACGCATCCAGCTCAAATCAAAATCTAAAAAGAATAAAACACATAGCTATAACATAAAAAATACAAAATATGTTATAAAAATAAATTTGCAGGAGCATCTGGACCGATTATAGCATAGATATATTTGAAAATCATACTCAGAGATACTATCAAAACATGAAGAGTGATGCCAAGTTTAGCTTAATTTAGCTCTATGATCTATGATATAATAACAGCAACATATCACAATCTTTCTAAACAAGGAGTATAAAGCATGAAAATCTTTCAGATTATTCTTCGCGTAATTGTATTTATCGTCTTGTTAGTATTAGCAATTAATAATATGCAAACAGTTGCATTTAACTTTCTTGGAATTTACACGTTGCAATTACCATTGATTATAACCTTGGCTATTTTTGCTTTGGGTGGATTACTAATTGGAATTCTCTTTGGTCTAGTCAACAACTTGCAGCTAAAAAATCAAGTTAACAGGCTAAAAAAACAACTTGCCAAACAGCAAGAACCACAAAGTAAAATGGATCAAATAATTTAAAATTGGAGTAATTCACTTGGATATTCTTGTAGTTTGGTTACTAATAACGCCTTTATTTTTTGCTTTTGGTTGGTTTGCTGGACGGATCGACATGAAAGTAGTATTAAAACAAGCTAAGCTTTTGCCACAACGTGTTTTCGATGGTATTGATGCTCTGGTAGATAATAAAACAGGAATCGCCAGTGATGAGCTAAAACAACTAATCGAACAAGAACCACAGTTAATTGACCCACAATTTAGTTTGGGTCGACTCTATCGCAAACGAGGAGAAAATGATCTTGCGATCAAACTACACACAAAATTGCTAGCATCACAGTATGTGTTGTCCAATGAAGTCAAAGATAAAATTCGCCTTGAATTGGCGCAAGACTTTCAAAAAGCTGGACTTATTGATCGAGCTGAGGCTATTCTGATTCAATTACTTAATAGCAACCTGTATAATCAGCAAGCACTTGAAATGTTACTCTTAATTTATCAACAAGATAAAAACTGGGGTGAAGCAATTGAAACCGCAAAAAAACTTGCTAGGTCTGACTTTAGTTTTCATACTGAAGTAGCACAATTCAATTGTGAGTTAGCTCAAGAATCAATTATAAAATCTTCATTTGCGAAAGCACAAAACTTTGCCAACATTGCCTTAGAAACTAATCGTAAATGCGTTCGGGCAAATATATTATTAGGGGAAGTATTCTATAATCTAGGAAATTACACAGACGCGATACAAACTTGGCAAACAATTGAAAAGCAAAACTATCAATATCTACCATTTATTATGGACAAAATGTTTGATGCCTACCTACAATTAAATAAAGTTAAAGAATGTATTACGTTAATCAAAGGTTATGTAACTCTTTATCCTAAATTAAATATGCATGATTTTGTTTATCAAAAATTGACCAGCTATGATAGCCCTGAAGCAACAGTCGAATACTTAAGAACCGTGATGTTGCACACACCAAATGCCAAAATTGCCTCATTGCTAATTGATGCACGAATTGATAACTTAGAAACTCAAGATGGCAAACGAGATGCTGAACAAATCAAAAATATTCTATTAAAATATGATCATAAGCTTTCATCATATAATTGTGGCTGCTGTAATTTTAAATCAAAAACTTTTTTCTGGCAATGCCCTGCTTGCTACTCATGGGAAAGTATTAGTCCTAATAATACCGAACACTAAAAAATGACCTTCAAAAATGAAGGTCATAAATTCTTCACTAGCAAAGCAAAACTATTACACAACAAATCTACACAGCATTTAGAAAAATCAATAAAACGATTAATATGTTTGTTCATAATTAAGAAATCTTATCAAAACACTCTTGAACAAAATTGGCAAACACACGCTCTAAACGACTATGCACGGAATTACGTCTCACTAAAAAATAGCTAGTCTCTCCAAAAGAATAATCTGGCAAAACAGGTACCAATTTTTTAGAGAGCAAATCATTCTGAACAAAAACATCTGCTGCACTAATTATAATATTACCACTTAACGCCAAATCTACATTATGTAATGCATTATTGATAAAAATACTAGGATCATAACTAACTAGTTCATCAACATTTGTAAGCAAATTGGTTGCCTGTAAAATATTAACAGCAATACCATCTATGGACCTACCAGCAAGATTATGGTTAACTAAATCAGATAGCTCCAACGGTAAACCATATTTTTCAGCATACACGGAACTTGCAAAAAGCTTAATCTTTGATTTCTTAAGCACCTTGATTTTAGTATTCTGCGACTTTGGCACATGTAAACTTACGGCAAGATCATAATTGTCTTTCAATAATTCAACATTACCACCATTGTATGAAATAATTAACTTAGCCATTGGATATTGCTGCTGAAAATTAATCAAATTGGGCTGAATAATTTTATTAAACACTTGCAAAGGTAAAGAAATTCGCAACACGCCTTTGACAGATTTCTGTTGCTTAATAACTTCTGCTAGAACTGTACCAAGATATTGCTCTTGTTTACTAAATTTATCATAAAGAAACTGACCATCTTCAGTCATCTCCAACGGACCACGCGGACTACGAATTAGTAGTTGAACATCTAAATCTTGCTCTAATTTTTTAATTCGACGTGAGACAGTTCCCTGAGTTGTATTAAGATTGCGAGCAAGAGCGCTAAATGTACCTGCCTCAATTAGGCGAATAAATAAAAATATATCATCATAATTCACTAAAACTCAATCCTCATCAAATTTAATTATTAAAGTTAGGCTACCAAGTTTGATTAATTTTAACTAACTAAATAGATCTTAATTATCACATAAAAACCGAACTATTTGTAAATACCTAATATGTAAAATTGACTATAGACAGTAAAATGGCAATTCTACGACAATTACTCCAGCAATTTCCATCAAGACCTTCTAATATTCAGAAATTCATAAAATTTATAACTCACCAATGATAGCTATGAGCATTTGGTTAACGGCAATTATAAATGAACAAAATTTTGAATTTACTAAGATGGTTAAATTTTGCTTAACATTTTTTGTGCTTAATCTGGGGTAATGTTGTGGATTTAAATAAAATATTTCGTTGTAAGTCAATTATACTTTATACATTGATTAGTTTTACATTATGTAGCTGCGGCGGTGGAAGTAGTGGAGCTAGCTCTTCAGATGCTCACGGCAATATTGCTCGTGATCTTAATAAAACTTCTTTAAAAAGTAGCAATCCTGTGGTTATAAAATATACAGAGGATATTTTTAATCGTGAGATTCTGGATGTAACAACGGCTAATAATCCGTTAAGCCTGGCTGGATCTATGGGTATTAATTTAGCCCAAGCATCTGGTAATAGTTTATTCTCTTTTTCTGAGTCTTCATTTCGTCCGCTTTATGCAACGATGGATAGTGCGCTTAGGGATAAAAACGCTTTATTAAATGATATTTTAAGCTCATTAAAAATAGCTGATACAAATTTAGGTGGTACAGGTACTCTAGAAATATTTAGTAAGAAAATATTAAGTTCGCCATACTCTAATTTGGCACATATAGATGACTTATATTTATTTTATTTAAAAAATAATGTATTTCCTTCTGCCAATATTAATCAGGTCGATTATATTTCTCAGGGGGCTAAGAATTATTGTAAATCTATAGGTGCAACTAATTCGGCTTCTGTGTTGCCTATGAATTTACTTTCTGGTATTACAATTTCTTCTGCGTATGGTGAAATTGTCAGAGGTGATAGCTCTGCTAAAAGCCAACTTGAAGATTTAAAAAAGATGATTTTACCGCCTAAATTGTCAACTGATGTAATTAATAATGGCAATCTGATGTTTGATATTAATCAATATAACGCTAAAGTTATCGATTACCAGGTGAAACAAATTTATGCTTTGAAAGAGTTATATTATTTACAAATTATGCAATCTTCGTTATGGAACCAAAGAAATGATGGGTGTAGAAATCAGTTAGATAAGGCTCCAGATTTTTCAAACATTTCTGATATGCCACATTTAGATGGTTCATCTGAAGCCCTAGATGCCGCCATCGCTGCTATAACCAAGCAATATTCATATAATTTAGAAAGAATTTTAATTACAGGCCTGTGGAAAAATTTACTTATTACCGAAGCAGATATGGTTAAGTATTTAAATAAAGATATTACAGCAAGTTCATATCCATTACTTGATGTAGACACATTTTCCCCATTAACAGAAACACCATTAAAAGTTGGAAAATGTACTATAAGCAGTCTAAAATTTGACGGTCAAAATAATCTATTAAGTAAATCATTTAAAATAGATGATTCTAATAATCAAGATGGGATACTGACTATTCAAGGCACTTGTATTTCGCGTGATACATTTGTAACTGACTATAAAAAAATTACCCTTAAAAACTATACAATGTCGTTCCCTTATCAATTAGATTCTCAGTCCAAGATTACTAATTGGGCAAACCAAATTGGGTTTGATTATAATGAAGATAAATGGTTCATCAATAATTCGAGATTAGGAAGTACATATTTTAAAATAAAAGGAACTAATCCATTAGTTACATTAGTAGGTAATGAAACAGATATTAATACACAGCTTCCATTACTTAGATTCTCAGATACTATCTACGAACACTACCCTGTATCAGATAATGATCATATGTGGTATCCAGGACAAATTAATGTGACGAGAGATTCAGTTACTCAACCAATGATTCAATTTATTAATCGAGTATATGGAACAGATGAAGTTAAAAACGCGTATCAATTATTTCCTACATCAACTCCATGTATCAACGGTTGTCCATTAGGAACACTAAATACTCAGCTAATCATGCATAATGGTACACGAAAAGAATTAAAATCAACTATCAACTACCTAGGACAAAAAATTGGTTATAAAGAAATCTTTATAGCCAATAGTGGTAGTCATCTTTTTGGAGTAAGACTTATCTTTACCTTATCTAATGAGCAAACTAGTGGGGTACATAGTAGTGCAAAAAATAATGATGCACCCATCAATCAATATATTGAACTTATGTGCTTAACTGACGATTGTAAATCACAATCTCCAGACTTTGGAATAACTACTCAAGTGTTAGATTTTAATGATGGAACACATATCATATTATCGTTAACTGGTAAAAGTGATTACTTTGGAGACAATCAATATGCACAAGCTAAGTTAAACTCATATAATAAAGATAAATATGGGTCGCCTCGGAAATTTTTTTGGTCGATAACGTCAAGTAATTCTCCAATAAAATCAAATATGGAATTGCCAGTAATAAAAGATAAATTACCAGCTGATTACAATAAATGGATAGAAAATTATGACAGTAGTAATAATGATTACATGACCGCGGTTTTAGTTATTGGTGGGATGGTATTATTTACTGGATTAGTGATATCAATTGCTATGCTATTATCTCAACGTCAGCCAGACCCAAAAAATCCAGACAAACTAAAGCCAATAGAAATAGCCTATTCCCCAGATTTAAAATTTCGTGTGATTTTTGATTTAAATGATTTTAAATTAAAAATTCAATCTATGAAAGATGGAGTTGGAACTGATGCTTGTTATATTACTTCAGTTCCTGGTGCAACAAGGGTTGTATTTGCTGATGGGCAGGTTCGTATTTATCAAGGTAGTACCTTGGCATGGAGCAATCAATTAGAATATAGTAAAAACAATCGATCTTTACAATGGGTTACTGATACGTTTGCTAAATTAGTTATAGATAATAGTGGCGTTTTGATGATTAAACCTAGTGACGAGAATAAAACCCTTGGATTTAAGCCTCAAAAATCTTCTAATAAAAATGAAAACATATTGTGGGAAACGTACCCAGTTGCTGGAGTGGCAATGTGTGCTAGTTCACTAGATAGTCCTATTGTCAAGAGTGAGGTTGAGAAAAATAATGGTAATGTTAGTCCAGATGAGTATAGTGATTTTAAACCTAATGATTACACATTGAGTGGTACATCTAATTTTAGTTATCCAAGAGATTCTTTAGAGGATATTCCCGTTGGTCGATATGGTTTGAAAACAGTTTTAATAACTAATGTTAGCAATGGGGTTCTATCACTTAAAAATCTGAAGACTGATTTAACTAAAAATAGTGCTGAATTATACATTAGTGATGACAAACGTTATACGACTTGTGCTTTAAATGGCTCTACGAGTCTTAATGCTGGGGAAAGCTGTAAGGTTGCTTATCGCTTTGACCCAAGCAGCGAAGGTCAAAATTTTAGTTTTAATGTTAGTGCCGATATAGTAACTAGTAAAGGTGTTGATGCTAAAGGTAGCACTATGTATATTCCTGTTTATTCTAGAATTCCGACAGATAAGCCTAGGGGTGATTATTTAAATAAATGTGAGAAAATTACTTGGCTTGAAGGCAATTTGTCAGCAGTGTGTGGTTTTAAAAAACCAAGAAGTTCGCTACTATACTTCAAGCAATGCAAGAGGAATCCAATACCAACAGATGTAACAGTCAAAGATGGAATGTTGGTTTGTGTTAGTCCATTATAAAATATTAAGGTTCTCATGGCAAAATTAAGCTATAAAATAAAACATATAATCTTAATCGATAATTATTCTTGTAACAGAAAAGAATTAATCGCTCGAATTAAGTACGATAATTATACTAACATTTAGGTATCTATATCTTGGGTTGAGTTGGCACTATATCAAAATTAAAAATCTACTCAAATGTTGATTATGGTTAAGTTTAATGGTAATAAAGTACAGCAGGAAAATTATCTGGATAATACTGACATCGATGCATGAATGTGGAAAGTAAGTTTATTTAATGATCATTTAAATAAGACAAATGCTAACGCCAAGTTTTACAATAGTCTTATTTGGTGAGAGCAAAATTAGTTCCCATTAAAAGGTTAAGCCCGTTAATTATATAGTGTTTTGTAAAACTATTCGGTAGCCATCATGATCCTGAAAAATTTTCCCATGCTTTGGTCCAATACTTGTTAAATGACTCAACAAAAGTAAATCCAGATTTTAAGAGTCATTTACACCTATATTGCCACTCAGTTCAATCTAATATATAAAACGATAAGGTATTCTTTTGTTAGTGATGGTATAACGGGATGATTTTTACAATATGTAATTTCAAAATAATATGGTAAGTCATTTTTCCCCAATATCACACCATCAAAATCCAAATGATTTTCAAAGGAGACCATTATTTCTAAATCTAAACCATTGCAATACATTGTAGTTGAGCGCTCTAAATTAGTTACTGGGTGTGCAATTCTCAAACTGTTTATATTAATCCAATTTTCTGTCATAATAATTTATCCATTAGTTCTTTAATTATGAGATATCAGGTTTTAGCAAACCGTTAATTAATGAGATCGTCTAATATGCTCTGAACGTTAGGTCACTATCATAGCACTATAGAAGTAATTGGATAAAAAACTAACTACTACATAAGCCTATAGCTTATCTACAGCAGCAAAAAAACTAAAATTTTGTACTCGCTATGTTACTTAGAAAGCAAGCTTTAACATAATTTAATAACCATCGTATGACTTTATAGGAGTTTAAAATGAAATTTAAAATAATCACTTCTGCAGCATTAGCAGCTGGTATCAGCATGAGTTTTGCATGTAGCAAAATCACCAATAACTTTGGTGACAAAGGTGTTTACACGGCTAGGACAACTGATTTATGTATTGATTTGCCATACGATATTGCAATTTTTCCGCGCGGAATGCTTGATGATGGCAAAGTGACCAAAGGACAAAATGCGAAGTGGACTAGCAAATATGCAAGCATCATGGTGCGTGAAAATGCTCCACCACTTCTCGCAAATATAGAAGGTATCAATGAAAAAGGGCTTGCGGTCAATTTGTTATATCTTGGTGGGACCAAATACGAACCACGTGATTTGAATAAACCAGGTATCAGTATGTATGCCTGGGCCAAATATGTGGTGGATAACTATAGTACGGTAAATGAAGTAATTGCTGGTCTAAATAAATATCAATTAGTCATTGAACCAGTTAAATTGGCTGGTAACGATTTAATCTTACCAATGCATTTCTCCATAGAAGATACTTCAGGAGACAATGCGGTGATTGAATTTCTAAATGGTAAAATGCATGTTTATCACAATAAAAATTATGGTGTTATGACTAATGAGCCAGAATATGACAAACAATTAGCCAATCTAGCGCAGGTACAAAAATCTAAAAATTACAGTAAAGATTATTTACCTGGTGGAGCTAATTCTGAAAACCGCTTTGTTCGCGCTTACTTCTACAGTAACAATTTACCAACTACGGTAAATAGCAATGTTGATGCTGTAGAAAATATGTTTAGTGCTATCAGTGGTGTATTCGTACCTTACTATGCAAATTATGAAAAATCATGTGGATTAATCTCTGGTGATCCGTCAGCTGGAGATACTTGGCCAACTCAATGGGCAACTATCACCGATCAAAAGAATCATATTTTATATTTAATTGATGGCAAAAGTGGTAATCAAGTCAGTGTTAATTTAAATAAATTTGACGTAACGCCAGGCAACCCAGTGCGAGTAGTAAGCCCCACTCAGTTGAAACTGAGTAATGATATTTCAGACAAATTTCAGATAGAAAAACCACAGCAATAAGATATATTTGAAATTTCATATCAATATAATTTACATGCAGATAATTAGAATTATAGCTAGTTATCTGCTAAATTAACATAAATTACTATTTAAATAGAATATTAAATAACTTTTAAAACTTGTGTGAAAATTCATATTAAATCTTATTAATAATTAACCAGCCAAATTACAATATCAATAATTCACCAATTGACAGCTCACATAATTGCTCAGGGTTTTTAGCAAATAACTCACGAGTTTTAGTAATTGGCTCTGCAACTGGTTCATCGGCTAAAATAAAAGTTCCATAATGCATCGGAATTAATTTTTGCGCAGCAAGATCATAAAAAGCTTGCTGAGCTTCGGCAGGATTTAAATGGCTAGTTTGCATAATATATTGCGGTGTGTAAGCACCAACTCCAAGGATAGCATAATCAATCGAAGGAAATAATTGACTAATGGCTTTAAAATGTTCAGAATACGCGCTATCGCCCATTAAATAAAGCGTAATTTGCGAACTTTGTACAATAAAACTGCCCCATAATCGCCGATTACGATCTTTCAAGCTCCGATTTGACCAATGCTGAGCTGGCAAGAAGTAAAATTCTAATCCATCTTGATTAGCAGGAAACTTTTGAAACCAGCCAGCTTCAATAATCCGATTATTAATTTTCCATTTTTGCAAAGTAGCCGCGGTCTGTAAACCACAATAAATTTGCATTTGTGGATTTAATTTAGCCAGTTTAATTAGAGTGCGCCGATCTAAATGATCAAAATGGGCATGTGTAATTAACACATAATCAATTTCAGTATAATCATGAATTTGAAATGGAATCTTAACACGGCGTTTAACCAGTGGAACATGTTTAAACACAGGATCCACTAAAATATTTTTACCATTTAGAGTCAACAAAAAACTCGCATGGCCAAGCCAAACAATTTTATCAAGAGATTTATCAAAAATACACTGATCTTCAATTAAATCTGGATGGTAATTAGAGTGCTTATTCCGTGCTCGCTCAGGATTTGAACTAAATTGCCAACGTAAAATATCCTTAAGCTTGGGCGGTATACTTTTACGATAATTAAGAAACCTACCATTAAGCAATGCATTGCCAAGATATTCTGGCAAAATAGTCTCCAATGCAGAATTATTCAAATAAATCATGCCAAGCATTTAACCAATCTAAAAATATAAGAGTATCAAAAACCTAGTTTACCAATTTATGGTAAAATCCGTGGTAAATTATACCCTATTCAAGCATATTTACTTAAAACGAATTAAGCCTTATTAACTTAATAATAGCAGAATGACTTGAAAATATACACAGAAAGAACTTATGAAATTTATTGATGAAGCCAGAATTGAAGTAATTGCTGGTAATGGTGGCAATGGCTGTATGTCATTTCGCCGTGAAAAATATATTGAAAACGGCGGGCCAAATGGTGGCGATGGCGGAACTGGTGGGTCAGTAATTTTTGTTGCTGATAATAATTTAAATACACTAGTTGACTATCGTTTTGTTAAACGCTATGCGGCAAATAACGGTGAGCATGGGCGCGGTGCAGATTGCTATGGTCACAAAGGTGATGATATGTATTTACGAGTACCAGTTGGAACCACCATTATTGATGAAGACACTGGATTAGTAATCGCTGATTTAGAAACCGTTGGTCAAGAAATTACTATCGCTAAAGGCGGTAAAAAAGGTCTTGGCAATATCCACTTTAAATCTTCAACTAACCGTGCACCACGTCAAACCACCAAAGGTGAAGCTGGTGAACGCATGAATGTTCGCTTAGAATTAAAGGTTCTCGCCGATGTAGGGTTATTAGGTCTGCCAAATGCAGGTAAATCAACCTTTATTCGTGCCGTTTCTGCGGCTAAGCCTAAAGTTGCGGATTATCCATTTACCACGCTACACCCAAATTTGGGGGTTGTGCGGGTTGATGCTGAGCGTAGCTTCGTAATTGCTGATATCCCTGGAATTATTGAAGGTGCCGCTGAAGGCCTTGGTTTGGGCTATAAATTCTTAAAACATTTACAACGCACTAAAGTTCTTTTACATATTGTGGATATTTTGCCATTAAATGAAGAAAATGATATTGTTGCTGAAGCCGTGGCAATTACTCAAGAGTTAGAAAAATACTCTGAAGAACTTTATAGCAAACCACGCTATTTGGTAATCAATAAAATTGATTTACTAGAAACAGATGCTCGCGATGCCGTTATTAACGATTTTATTACGCGCTTTAAACAGCATGAAACCAACACCAACTTTGACCAAATATTTGTGATCTCTGGTGCAACTGGTGAAAAATGTAAAGAATTGTGCTACTATCTAATGAGCTTTATTGAACAAAAATCTGATCGCAAAATTGAAACAAAAGCGATCTCGAGTGTTGCAGGTTAAATAAAATGACTATTGAACGTGATGTAATGGAATATGATGTCGTTATCGTTGGGGCTGGACCTGCAGGATTAGCTGCCGCAATTCACCTTAAACAATTAGCGGCACAGAAAGCACAAGAACTCAGTATCTGTTTACTTGATAAAGGTAGCGAAGTTGGCTCACACATAGTGTCGGGTTGCGTAATGAATCCACGTGGCTTAGATGAATTAATTCCTAATTGGCGCAAACTTGACTTCCCTGTTACAACCGAAGTTAAAAAAGACAAACTAGTTTACTTTTCTAAAACCAAACAATACAAATTACCATTACCAAGAGATTGGAAAAATTACGGTAATTACATCATTAGCCTTAGTCAACTGTGCCGCAAATTAGCTGAATATGCGGAAGGACTTGGCGTTGAGATATATCCAGGTTTTGCTGCCAAAGCTCCTATTATCGAAGATGGGGTTTTAAAAGGCATTTTAACTGGCGATATGGGTACGGAACGCGATGGTAATCCTGGTGCTAATTATCAACCAGGTGTTGAAATTCGTGCTAAACAAACAATATTAGCTGAGGGTTGCCGTGGTTCGATAAGTAAACAGCTAATTGCTCATTTCAAATTAAACAAAGATTCACAACCACAAACCTATGGCTTAGGAATTAAAGAAATTTGGCGCGTTGACCCTAAAAAACATCGTCTAGGTCATGTCACTCATACAATTGGCTACCCGCTAGACAATCAGACTTATGGTGGTGGCTTTGTCTATCACTTAACCGACAATTTGGTTTCCATTGGACTAGTGACTGCATTAGACTATAAAAATCCTTATCTAAGCCCATATGAAGAATTTCAGCGTTTTAAATTACATCCAAATATTAAACGTCTTCTTAAAGATGGTGAGCGCATTGAATATGGTGCACGAACTATCGTGGAAGGTGGTTTACAAGCTCTACCAAAACTATGTTTCCCTGGTGGTATTTTAGTTGGTGATAGTGCTGGCTTCATTAATGTACCTAAAGTAAAAGGCGTACATAATTCAATCAAATCAGGTATGCTTGGAGCAAATGCAATTATCAATGCAATTGAACAAGAATTAACAACAGCAACTAGCTACCCAAGTTTATTTAGAAATAGCTGGCTCTATAAAGATTTGTATAAAGTAAGAAATATTCGCCCTGCTTTTCAATATGGTAAAGTATTTGGCATGCTTTATACTGCCTTTGAGAAATTTATCTTGCGCGGGACAGCTCCTTGGACACTTAAAATCCATACTCATGATCATTTAGCCACAGAGCATAAATCCAAAGCTGAACGAATAACTTACCCAGCCTATGATCACAAATTTAGTTTTGACAAGGCATCTTCGGTGCATTTGGCTAATGTTACTCATGATGATGATCAACCAATTCATCTTCAGCTTAAAGATCCAAGCATCGCAATAAATACTAATTTGATGGAATTTGCAGCACCTGAAACACGTTATTGCCCAGCTGGAGTTTATGAAATAATTAAAAAAGGCGGACAACCACAGCTACAAATTAATGCGCAAAACTGTGTCCACTGTAAAGCTTGTGACATTAAAGATCCTACGCAAAATATCACATGGACAGTTCCTGAAGCTGGCTCTGGTCCACAATATAGTGATATGTAGATAATTCAATTAAAATGGTTGAGCCTAGAAATGACGGTACACATTAATTAAAACAAATTAATTTATCGTCATTAATTACATAATAAATCCAAGTTTGGCTCATAGTACAGCTATTATATTGACTAGCAACCATAGTAATCTATGAGAAATAATATCTAAAAAAATAATATTACCTTACATTAATTCCATTGATTCACAAAATATATTCGACCCACAAACCAAATTTTAGCAAAGAAATTTAATGTATAAATTAGCCGCAATTTTAGCATTGCTCTTATTTACAAGCCTATCAGGTGCTGAAGATGAAATAAATTCAGTTCGTGCAATTGATAATTTTATTCCAGATCAATACCTCGGCGAATGGTATGAAATTGCACGAATACCATTTTATTTTGAAGATGGTTGTATTGCACCGACAACTGCTAAGTACAGCTTACAAAATGATAATTTGAATGTACTCAATAGCTGCCGTAAACAAGATGGATCTACCTCCAGCTCAGATGGAGTTGCCTATTTCGTAGAATCTGCTAACGTTGGAAAACTTAAGGTAACTTTTCTACCAAGCTGGTTAAGATTTACACATATCGGACGTGGTGATTATTGGATCCTTTACACTGATTATCAATATTCTTTAGTTGGTAGCCCAAATCATAAATATCTGTGGATTTTGACACGAAATGAATCTGCGGAACCACAAAAAATTAAGTTACTTTTAAATATTGCGACTCAGCAAGGATTTAATATTCAACAACTTGCATTTAATTATCCTTTTGAATCAGCTTTAATTTTACCAGAATCTGGTACTTTAAAAACCACTGAGTCTGAAACCACACGTTGATCAAGGTATAATAGTCATAAACTAATGATAAAGAAAATCATCATAAATATCACCAAAATTTGGGAATAAATCGGTGCCAATAAAATTAAAAAACCAACCAGTCATTATGGCATCATTATGCAGCTGCCTGATTATTTATAATGCACTATATATATTTATCAAATCTATTTATCCACTGATCAGTGATACTCAGCTTAGTACAAACTTGTCTAACTCAAGTTTTTATTTAAATATAATTTCACAAGAAGGATTCGCCTATAGCTTATTAGTACTAGGACTTGCATTACCCGGGAGGTCGCGAAGATTATGGGTTGCAACTTTAATCAATTTGATGCTAATTTTAATCAGTAACTTTTGGCTAAATACAGTTTATCATAGTAATTTGCTAATTTTACTCAATATAATTTTATTATTAGTTAATTTTCATAATTTTAATAAACCATTTTACTTATCTTATGGATTAGTGTTCTCCATTGAATTTGTTATTTTTGCACTATGCTATGGCGTTTTTGGCAGCTACTTACTACGTCATGAATTTAAAAATTTAAATACTATTACTGATGCAATTTATTATAGCATCGAAACTTATAGTACAGTTGGCTATGGTGACATCTATCCCATAACTAATACCGCCAAATATTTTGTTATTTCTATGATCGTTATGGGTTTGGTAATGTTCACATCAGGAATAACTTTTATTATCTATATGTTTAATAACAAACTAAAACATTTACTTTTTAATATCAATAAAGGAAAAATATCCATGAGCGAACATATTATTTTCTTGGGTTATAGTATCATGTCACGAATTATTATTGAACGACTAAATACTGACGAAAATTTTATGGTCATTGACCTAGGAACGAATATGGATGTTGATCGCGAAATATTACGGGAACAAGATAAACTTATGATCACACCATACCATGGGAATAAAGAAGTTTTTGCACGTGCCAGAATAGGCGAAGCAAGGCTAATTATCATTAGTTTTGACAATGATTCTGATACAGTATTTGCAGTGATGAGTGCTCATGAATATCTCCAAAATTGCAAACATAAGCCGAAAATTCTAGCCCGTGTTTTCTACCCAGAAAATATAGATAAAGCGAAAAGAGCTGGTGCCGATGAAGTAATTGCACCACATTTACTAGCTGCTGATGCAATTCAAGGTTTAAATATTTTATAGTTAGCCCATACATTCATTCAAAATAATTTTTATGCTAGTTATGGCATACTAAAATATTGTAAATTTACGTAAAGTACCACAAAACATAATGCTGCCATAAATAATTTGAATATAAAGATGACCTAACTCGACTAATTATCTTACAATAAAAATAGCCCAAAGAAAGTTTGGGCTATTCACTAAATTAAATAAAATAATTACTTATATACTGGAAATTTAGCACATAAATCTAAAGCTTGCTGTTTTACTTTCGCCAGTACAACCTCATCATTTGGATTTTCTAACACATCGGCAATCATATTAGCTAATTGCTCACACTCAGCTTCAGTAAAACCACGTGTCGTTACAGCTGGCGTACCAAGACGAATTCCACTCGTTACAAAAGGTTTTTCTGGATCATTTGGAATTGCATTTTTATTAATCGTAATATTGGCATTACCCAACGCTTCTTCAGCAACTTTACCTGTAATACCTTTAGCACGTAAGTCAACCAACATCACATGCGACTCTGTACGACCTGAAACTATGCGTAACCCACGCTTAGTTAACGTATCCGCTAACACCACTGCATTTTTTGCAACTTGTTGTTGATAATCCTTAAATTCAGGTTGTAATGCTTCACCAAAAGCCACCGCTTTAGCAGCAATCACGTGTTCTAGTGGACCACCTTGTAAACCAGGGAAAATTGAAGAATTCAACATTTTAGCAAATTCTTCTTTAGCCAAAATAATTCCACCACGTGGACCACGCAAAGTTTTATGTGTGGTTGAAGTTACAAAATGTGCATGTGGAACTGGATTTGGATAAACACCAGCAGCAATTAAACCTGCATAGTGCGCCATATCAACCATTAATAAAGCACCACACTTATCCGCAATTTCACGGAAACGTTTAAAATCAATTTTTAATGAATATGCAGAAGCACCTGCCACGATTAATTTAGGTTTGTGCTCCATTGCTAAGCGCTCAACTTCTTCATAATCAATAGCTTCAACTTCCGTTAAGCCATAACTAATAAAATTAAATAATTTACCTGATAAATTAACTGGCGAACCATGCGTTAAATGCCCACCGTGTGCAAGCGACATGCCTAATACCGTATCACCTGGCTTTAACACAGCAAAATATACAGCTTGATTAGCTTGTGAACCAGAGTGTGGTTGTACATTGGCATATTCAGCACCAAAAATTTGCTTTAATCGATCAATTGCAATTTGTTCAATTTGATCAACATAATAACATCCACCGTAATAGCGCTTTTGTGGATAACCTTCAGCATATTTATTAGTTAATACCGAACCCTGTGCCTCAAGCACAGCTTTGGAAACATAATTTTCCGATGCAATTAACTCGATATGTTCTTCCTGACGTACAGCTTCTTGACCAATTAAATCAAAAATAGCCGAATCACTACTCGCTAAATTATTTTGTAAATTATTCACTGAATTTCCTTTCTGAATGATTGTGACAAATCCATTACAATCGTTAAACTAATTAATCTAATTACGCCCGTATAAATCATCAAAGCGCAAAATATCATCTTCGCCAAGATAATTACCACACTGTACTTCAATAATTACCAAAACCTTATCGCTGGCATTCATCAAACGATGTTTTTCACCAGCTTGAATATATGTTGACTGACTTGTCGTTAGTTTAATAACTTTATCATCTTGAATTACCGTCGCTTCACCATCAACCACCACCCAATGTTCACTTCGCTGCTCATGGAGTTGATTAGATAGTGCCTGACCAGGCTTTACTTCAATCCGCTTGATTTTATAAAACGGACCTTCTTCTAAGACAGTATAAGTTCCCCATGGACGATGCACAGTTTGATGTAAATCTGAAGTTGGATGTTTAACTTTTTTAAGTCGTTCAAAAATATGTTTAACATCTTGGGTTTGGTTTTTATTTGCTACTAACAAGGCATCTGGCGTATCAACAATCACCAAATCATTCACATCAACCGTTGCCACCATACGGCTTGTCGAATAAACCAAACAATTTTGCGTATTATGTAAAATATTTTCACCAATTACCGCGTTTCCATCATTATCTAACGGCAATGTCTGCGCAATTGATAGCCAAGATCCAATATCAGACCAACCAATTGAACAAGGAATAACTGCGGCTTTATTAGTTTTTTCAAATAAAGCATAATCGACGGAAATGTTTTCAGCTTGTATAAAAGTTTTTGGTTCAAGGTGAACAATTTTATTCTTCTGTAAGTTACTTAATTCAGATACAGCAAGACAATTTTCAACCTGTGTAACAACATTTGGCGAATGAAGTTGGAACTCTTCCAAAAATGTCTTCACTTGTCCACAAAACATGCCAGAATTCCACTGATAATTACCAGACTCAATATATTCCGTTGCCAATTCTACGTTGGGCTTTTCAACAAAACGCTTTACCGCATAACCATTACCAATCGCTTGCTCTTTATTTGCTTCAATATAACCATAACCGGTTTCTGGATACTCTGGGTTAATACCAAATGTTACCAGATAACCATCATTTGCCATTGTAACGGCATCAGACACCGCTTTAGAAAAAGAAGTCAAATCACCAATTAAATGATCTGCAGGTAAAATTAATAAAATTTCTTCTGGGTCATAATGCTCTTTGGCAAATAAAGCTGCTGCCAACACTGCAGGCGCAGTATTTCTACCAAATGGCTCTAAAATAAAATCGCAAGCTACACCCGTATCATTTACCTGCTGGTATTCATTTTGCATCCTGAAATGTAGTTTTTCATTCGTAACAGTAATTACACTACTAATTGATTGCCCAAGATTTAGGGAACGAGAAAAAGTATTTTGTAGTAAACTTTTACCATCTGATAACTTTAAAAATGGTTTAGGATCGGATTGACGTGAAACAGGCCATAACCGAGAACCAGCACCACCTGAAATGATTACAGGTATCATAAAATAACTCCAACATCTTAGCAAAGGAATAGGTGTGTATTATACGGCATTCATTACATAAATTGGTTCAATAATTTGTAATACCACATCCATACTTCATGAACAATCACAAATTTAGTTGCAATTCATTGCTAAATATGATTAAATAACGGGCTTATACATATATTATGTTGATTTAATTTTTATTAAGGGTGATGAGATTATGGCAAAAATGTGTCAAGTGACTGGTAAAAAGCCAATGTCTGGAAACAATGTATCTCACGCAAACAACAAAACTAAACGCCGTTTCCTTCCTAACTTACAATACCGTAAATTATGGGTGGAAAGCGAAAGCCGTTGGGTTCGTTTACGCTTATCTAACGCTGCATTACGTACTATTGATAAAAATGGTATTGAATGTGTACTCGCTGAATTACGTGCCAGCGGTCTTGTTATTTAATTAGAAAGTAATTATTATGCGTGAAAAAATTAAATTAGAATCTACAGCTGGTACTGGGCATTTTTATACTACAACTAAAAATAAACGTACTTCTACAGAAAAATTAGAACTTACTAAGTTTGATCCTAAAGCACGTAAACACGTGACTTATAAAGAAGTTAAACTAAAATAGTTACTAATAAAACACATAAAAAATCCGAAATTCCACAATTTCGGATTTTTTTACACTCATAAGATAATTAACCAAAAGCCACAAATAATAATTTATAAATCCCAACACCAAGCAGCATACAACTAGGCAAAGTTAATGTCCAAGCTGTCACCATTTGCCGCACGACAGACCAATTAATCCCAACACGCCCAGTTGACCCTGCCCCCATGATTGAACCTGAAACAGCCTGCGTCGTACTAACAGGGAGACCAAAATGTGATGCAGCAAAAATCAATGCCCCAGAACTCAACTCAGCTGCAAAGCCATTTGCTGGACGTAGTTTAGCAACTCGAGTACTTAAGGTTTTAATAATTTTCATACCACCTGATAATGTTCCTGCTGCCATAGCAACGCCACAAATAGTAGTAACCCAAAACGGAATATGCGTCACATTTGGCACCAAACCAAAACTAAATAATGCCATAACAATAATTGACATATTTTTCTGGGCATCATTTGAACCATGACTAAATGACAATAAACTGGTCGATAAAACTTGTAGTTCACGAATAAAATTATTTACTTGACGCGGACGAGTATTTTTCTGTAAAAGTAACATAATTATTATAATCAATACCAAAGACAAAACAAATGCCACAATCGGAGATAGTACCATTGGGACAATTACTTTGTTCACTAAAGTCGTGTAATTAACCGCATGCACACCACCAGTTGCAATACCTGCACCTGCTAAGGCACCAATCAGGGCGTGTGATGAACTGGATGGTATGCCAAATGCCCACGTAATCAAATTCCAAATGATTGCTGCAATTAGGGCTGAAATCAGCACCAAATGCGTTACAATATGAGCATCTAACAAGCCTTTGCTAATAGTTACCGCAACTCCAGTGCCAAAAAATGCACCAATGAAATTAAATAATGCAGCAATTCCAATCGCCTGATATGGAGATAATGACCGAGTTGCAATTGTTGTCGCTACCACATTAGCAGTATCATGAAAACCATTAATAAAAACAAAAAGTAATGCAATAAAAATGATAACGATTAAAAGTGGCTCCATTACATATCCTTAACTGAGATTTGCATTACCAAATCTGCAACATTCACACTAGTATCAATTGCATTTTCAATGCTTTTATAAATTTCTTTTAGTTTGAGTATCATGATTGTGTCGTAATTACCAGAGTACATCTCCTTCATGGCGTGACGTAAGTCTTCAATCGCACTATCGTCAAATTCATTAATCACTTGATCATAATTTGCAATTAACTCATAGCGCCCATTTCTAAGCGCAACCATCAAATCTACAACTACTTTGGTTATTTTTTGTAATGTTGTCGCACTCCTAATTAAACAATCATCGGCCTTGGCATCGATGCTATAGATTTTTAATTTTTGGTTAATTTTAGCAATACGTTTAGTCAATTTAAGTAATAAAACCGAAAGCTCCTTTATATCACCACGATCAATTGGAGTTATAAATTGTTGACTCAATTCACTAATAACTTTTTTCTCGATTTCAATTGCTTTTTGACGTTGGATTCGTAAATCACTAGAAAGATGTGCTTCGCTTAACTTATCGTTGGTATTAATAATTGCCGCAAAGATATTTGCTGATTGATGAACATTTGTAGCTGCATCTACAAATAAATTAAAAAACCTGTCACCCTTACTTGGGATAACTAACTTAATTAAGCGTCGTAACACTAAAAACTCCTGAATTTATATACGGCAGTAATCATAGCATATACATTAAAAAAAACAGTACTATTTTTAATGCTCATTAATTTAAATTTACATAAAGCCAGTATAAATAATAAACTCATCTGAAACTACGCTGCAAAAACCAATTCACAAATTGAAACAAAATATTATATAGTTAACCTATAATCATTTGAGCATAATATGTTAAACTATACAACCTCTAATTTAGGCTGATAATAAAATGCGTGGATACTCACAAGATCTTAGAAATACAGCAATGGATTTGTATGCAACA